>Ga0209399_10000932_pt1 | contig 15944 bp, 19 predicted proteins | sample OV2TP3_FD_184130 | JGI IMG/M metagenome (GOLD analysis project Ga0209399, IMG submission 184130) | Hot spring microbial communities from Beatty, Nevada to study Microbial Dark Matter (Phase II) - OV2 TP3 (SPAdes) (version 3) | ecosystem: Environmental > Aquatic > Thermal springs > Hot (42-90C) ... | reverse complement strand
TTCGTGACAAGTCGTTAAGAACGCTTTGGCCAGTTCGAGCCACCCGCCGCTGCCTCTCTCGATCTCGCCCAGCGCCTCCTTCAGCTCCCGCTTCTCGTTCAGAAGTTTTACCTTCTTGCGCTGATATTCTTCGGCGGTGATCTCCCGCGCCACGTAAAGATCCAGCAGCCGCTCCATCTGCTCATCACATTGGCTGAGGCGCTGGGCGATCTGGCGAGATCGAGAGAGGGAGGCGTTGCTGGCCTCATGCGCTTGACTGTCCCACCGATTAAGAATCCTGTCTCTTGTCTCGCCATCAATCGCCACTTTCGAAATGGCCTCGCCGATCTGGGCCAGCAACGCCTCCTCTTGAAGGTAACGCTGGGAGCAGGCCCCACGCTTCTTGGTGCATCGGTAGTAGGTGTGGCCCTTCTGGACTTCAGCGGTAATGAGGTAGCCGCACTCGCCGCAATGCATGAGGCCAATAAAGACAAACGGCATCGTGCCACGGCGTTGGGGCCTGCTCCGCTGCTCTAACACCTGCTGCGCGCGATCAAAGAGCGCCTTCGAGATGAGCGGCGGGTGGCTCCCCTCGTAGTGCTCGCCCCCGTGCCGCATGAGGCCGTAGTAGAAGGGATTGCGCAGGTGCCAGGCGAGCACGCTCTTTTGGACAGGCTTGCCCGTTCGGCTAAAGAGCCCCCAGCGGCCCACTTCCTTGCGCAGCTCATCGAGCGAGTGCTCGCCCCTGGCATAGACTTCAAAGAGTTTCTTCATGAGCAAAGCCTTCTCAGGATCGGGGACTACCAGATGGTTGTGACGGTCGCTGACGTAACCCAATGGCGGCCGCCCTGGCCAGCCGCCGCGCCGAAGCTTTTCGCGCATCCCGCGCCGTACATTCTCGACGAGGTTATCGATCTCGCTGAGAGGAAATGGTTACTCCAAGAAAGTCTTCTGGGAAGTATTTGGCGAGCCCGAAACGCTTGAAACAGCCTGGAAGAAGTTCATCCAGGAAGTCGTCGACGATCCGGCAGTACGGTGGAAAATTACGCACGGACTCACATCTTGACGAAATAACTCTCAGGTTATATACTTGACTATGGGCCGCAAGACGGTCGTGTATTATCCCGATGCGCGGGGCCAGATGCCGGCGTTAGAGGTGCTGCAGGCGCTGGATCGAGATGAACGGCAGAAGGCCTCCGCCTATCTCAGCTATCTGGAAGAGCAAGGTGAGGGGCTGCGGCGGCCCATCGCGGAGTACCTGGGCGAGAAGCTCTACGAACTCCGGCCGAAGCAGATTCGCCTGCTCTACGCCTTTGTGGGTACGGAGTACGCGGTGATCCTCCACGCCTTCCGGAAGAAGACCGGACCGGTGCCGGACCGGGACAAGCGCCTGGCACAAACACGGCTGGCTGACTTCATAGAACGGTATAGGCGTGGAGAGTTCTCCAGGAGGTGAGCGCGATGAAACGTATGCGATTGACGACGCACAAGCAGGTCCTCAAAACGTTCTTCAAGGAGCCGGGATTCCGCCAGGGCTACGAGGAGGAGCTGGACAAGCTGCGTCTGGTGGATGCGCTCGTTGCTCTGCGGCAGCGGCAAGGTATGACCCAAGCAACCCTGGCCAAGCGCCTGAAGGTGAGCCAACCGTTCATTGCCAAACTGGAACGAGCTGAGACGCACAATTTCACCTTGGATACGCTTCTGCGGGTCGTTGAAGCGCTCAACGGCGAGCTGGTCATCAAGATCAGACAGCGAGTACCTCGTCACGCTCACGCGTAGCCGTCCAAGCATCGTTAGCAGCGCGTAGGCGGTAGCTCCCCTTGCGCGGCGCAGACCCCATCACTACCTTGAGGCGGAAAGTTCTTTGTATTATCCAGGTCAGGCAGCCAACCTGATGTCTCCCACAGCGCGGTCCTCTGGCTCGTAAGCAAGCTCAGCACCCGACACTTCCGGCCAGGAGGCTTGCGGGCCTGGGTTCGCAATAACGCGACCGTCCGCTTCGTGCTCGAAGCGGTCGATCAAGCGGTCCCGATCCCATTGGAGGTCGGGGCCGCTTGGTCTTTCTAGGCCTGAGCCGCCCGCCGGGGAAAGGGGGACGTCATGAAGTCAGGGGTGCGGCGTGTGGGTGTGGTCGTTGCGGTGTGGTTGTTGGCTGGCGGTGTGGGCTGGGCCGGAGAGGTCCATGTCTACACGGATCGGGAGATCCGGATGGCGCTGCTGGAGCTGCTCAACCAGGCGGAGCAGACCATCGACGTCGAGATGTACGTGCTGACGGGTGACGAGGTGGCGCTCGCACTGGAACGAGCGGAGGCTCGTGGCGTCCAGGTCCGGGTGATCCTGGATCCCAACCAGTCGGGCAATCAGAAGCACGTGGAGCGACTCAAGGTGCACGGCGTGGAGGTGAAGTGGTTTCCGGTGCATAAGCCAGCACAGATGCATCGGAAGCTCGCGATCATCGATGGTAAGCGGCTCTTCGCTGGCTCGGTCAACTGGAGCTATAACGGGCTGGCTCGCAATGAGGACTTGATGCCGCTGGTCGAGGATCCCGAAATCGCCAGGAAGCTGGATGAGATCTTCTCAGAGGACTGGTATCAGTCGTGGCTTGGCCACCAACTGGAGTATTGATGAACCAGATGCCACGACCGAAGAAATCATGGTGACCTGCTACCGCTGCGGCCAGCCGATCCTGCTGGGCCAGGGCCGCTACAACGTGTTGCCGGACGAAAGTTACTGCACAGGCTCTAGCAGGCTGCCAATCGGTTGGCCCAGGCCGTTCGCAGGCGCAGCCGCCCTGGACAGTGTGTTTCTCGCCACGCGGAGGTTGCACTCAGCTGATTGTGGATACGCTTGCCGGCGCTCACTCCACGGTCCTGGTGCAAGCCTACTCGTTTACCTCAGAGCCAATCGCCCAAGCCCTGATCGAGGCGCATGCGCGCGGGGGGGGACGTTGAGGTGATTCTGGACAAGAGCCAGCGGACAGAGGATGATGCCCGTGCCAGGCCGTTGTTGGACGCAGGGATCCCGGTGCGGAGCGATGCCGTCCACGCGATCGCCCACAACAAGGTCATGGTCATCGACGGGGACACGGTCATCACCGGCTCCTTCAACTTCACCAAGGCCGCCGAGGAGCGCAACGCAGAGACACTGTCGTGATCCGGGACCCAGGCCTGGCAGCCAAATACGACGCCAACTGGCACCAACACGAAGCCCATTCCCAGCCCTACTGAGGGTGTTCCCAGGGTAGCGCCATTGACATTTGTATCGTCATATGTCATGCTAAATGACGATAGATATGACACAGAACCCTGTCCCCACGACCCCGCATGTCGAGCGGGTGCTGGATCTGCCGGCGTTGCTGCGGCAGAAGTCGCACCTGCTGCTCGGGCCGCGCCAGACGGGCAAAAGCTATCTGGTGCGCCATGCCCTGAAGGACGCCAAGGTGTACAACCTGCTCGAGACGGCGACGTACCTGGCCCTCAGCCAGCAGCCGGGCCGGCTCGCGCAGGAGCTGACGCCGCAGGATCGCCTCATCGTGATCGATGAAATCCAGCGGCTCCCCGAGCTCTTGAATGAGGTCCACCTGCTCATGGAAGAGCGGGGCGTCCGCTTCCTCCTCACCGGCTCGAGTGCGAGGAAACTGCGCCGCCGCGGCGTCAATTTGCTCGGCGGGCGGGCCCGGACCATCCACCTCCACCCCTTCACGGCCCGCGAGCTGGGCCCGCGGTTCGACCTGGCCCGCGCCATCGAGCGGGGGCTCTTGCCGCCGGTGTATTTCTCGGACGACCCCCAGGCGGATCTGCGCGCGTACGCCGGCGCGTATCTGCAGGAGGAGATTGTCGCGGAGGGGGCGACCCGGAACGTGCCGGCCTTCAGCCGGTTTCTGAAGGTGGCCGCCCTGTGCCACGGGACCATCGTCAACTTCACCAACGTGGCCAACGACGCGCAGGTGGCGCGGACCACGGTCTACGAGTACTTTGAGATCCTCAAGGACACGCTGATCCTCCATGAGCTGCCGGCCTGGCGCAAGTCGCGCAAGCGCAAGCCGCTGAGCTCCTCCAAGTACTATCTGTTTGATGTCGGCGTCGCGGCGTCGCTGCAGGAGCGGGCGTTCCGGCGCGGCACGCCGGAGTTCGGCCAGGGGTTTGAGAGCTGGCTCCATCAGGAGCTCACCGCGTACCGGGAGTATGTGAGCCGCGAGCCGATGAGCTACTGGCGCTCCACCTCGGGATTCGAAGTGGATTTCATCCTGGGCGACCACACGGCCATCGAGGCCAAGGCGAAGGACCACGTGTCGCCCCACGATCTCAAATCGCTGGTCGCCCTGGCCGAAGAGCAGCGGCTCAAACGCTATCTGTGCGTGACCCTGGAGCCGCGGCCGAGGACCGTCGGGCGCGTATCCCTGCTGCCCTGGCGCGAGTTCCTGGACGCGTTATGGAGCGGCGCCTACACGTCGTAGCGCAAGCCTGACCGAAGGGAGACCCCATGCGCATCGCACCTCAACAAGCCAAACCGCTGTTTCCCGGCATGGACCAGCTCCCGCCTGAAGTTCGGGTCTCCACCGACCCCTACGAAATGCGCTACCTCATCGATGGGCAGATCCGCACCTGGAGCGGCCCAGCTCTCGCCGGAGGACGCGCTGGCGCTCTACCGCCTGCGCTGGTCGGTCGAACGGCTGTTCTTGGATTTGAAGGAGACCCTCGATCTCCCCGGCCTGTATGCCGCCCATCCCCATCTCGTCGCCCAGCAGGTCTATGCCGCCGCCATCGTGCATACGGCCTTTCGGATCGCCCAGGCGGGGACCGCCCAGCAGGCCCGCGTCCTGCCGGAGCAACTCTCCCCGGCCAAGCTCTTCCCCAAGCTGGCCCAGGCGGCCAACGATCATTGTGCCGTCCGCGTGTACGCCCTGCAGACCCGGGCCCTCAACCCTGGGATGGCGATCCGGTTCCCCGGCTGGCACGTGATGCCCTCGTCGTACACCACGCTCGGCGCCATCGTCGTGCGGCATCGCACGGGGCCTCGCCGGCGTTGGAAGTTCTGCGTCGCACGGAAGCGCTGGAAATCGTTCATGCACGTCACCGGTGGTCCAACCCTCTTACGACAATCTGTGCTCGACGGCTAAGTTGATCGCATGCTGAAGCCATAGTCCAGGGCCCCAGGGCCGTGAAGGGCAGTGAAGGCGGTGAAGTTGCACAGACCCGACAGGCGTGTTAGACTACAGACGATGAGAGGAACGGTCATGGCTTCGACAAGTGCTCGCATTCACAGGCTTCAGGCCAAAGGGGAGCGGCTGTACCACCGGTTGCGGAGAAAACTTGAGCCGCGCCACAGGGGCGATATTGTGGCTATTGAAGCCGAGTCGGGAGCGTACGTCGTGGGCAAGGACGAGCTGCAGGTCGCCCTCAAAGCCGTGAAGCGCTTCCCCGGCAAGAAGTTCAGCTTCTTCCGCATCGGGTATCCCGCCGTGCACAAGCTGCGCGCCCAGCCATGCTCTATGGGCGCGTAACCCGGCAAGGCGAGCCGGTCGTTCCCATCCAGTTGATCCTCCGTCGTCGCCGCCCGACCAGATTCCCCGCCGGGATCGATACCGGATTCAATGGCTACCTGACGGTCCCTCGGAGTCTCCTGCGCCGCAGTCGGTGGCAGGCCATTGGGACCGAGAAGTTCGAGATCGCCACCGGGGCCATCGTGGAGCAGGAGATCTACCTCGGGGAAGCCATCTTCGCTGGTCGCCGCGGGCCGGTCTACACGGTCGCCACGGACGCACAGGACATCCTGATCGGCACGAAGCTGTGGCGCGGGCGGGTGCTGAGGGTCGATTTTCAAACCAGGCGCGTGACCGTCAGGTGAACCTCACGGGCTCTCTGTCGTGGGAGAGGCGGTAAGGCCCACCCTTCGGAGCCGGACCGATCCGGACCTTCAAGCGGAAAGTTCTTTGTATTGGCCAGGTCAGGCAGCCAGTCGTTGAGCCCGAGGACCTGCGAGGTGTCGATCCCTGCATGAGCCAGCGGGTGATTTCCCTGAGGTGCCTGCCCGTGGTCGGTGCGTTTGCCGCGGCCGTCGGAGTGAGCGCGGTCGCCGACGCCAAGCCGAGACGTTCGCTGGCCAGCAGGGTCGAGCGGGTCACGTTGCAGACGGCATCCGGGCAGGTGCTGTCAGCGTTGGCGTGCGCGCCGGAAGCCGTCGGCAGCGCCCCCGTGGTGATGTACCATCATGGCATCATGGTGGAGCACGCGGGGGATGAGCGGGCGGCCGAGCGGGGCTACGACGTGGCGGAGTTCGCGGCGGCGTTTTGCGACGCCGGCTTCGTCGCCCTCGCGCCCATCCGGCCTGCCGGCTCGGTGGGCGAGGACGGGATCGTCGAGGCGGGGCTTGACTACTTGCGGGCGCAGCCTGTTGTCGATCCGGCGCGCCTCTTTCTGGTCGGGTTTTCTCGGGGCGGGTTGTTTGCGCTCGATGGCGCGATCCGACATCCTGGAGCGGTCGCGGGGCTCGTCCTGATGTCGCCGGCGCCGGGAACGGGCGCGTTCTCCTGGGACGCGCTCGCCACCAACGACCATCTGCAGCGGCTCACGATGCCGGTGCTCGTGACCCTGGGGGCCGAGGAGGAAAATCCCGAGATTGTCCGCAACGTCACGCAGTTGGTCGACGAGCTCCGAGCCCTTGGCGCGCCGGTCACGGCCAGGCTGGACTACCCCGGTGACCACCGCTGGTTCCACCAGGTCCGCGCGGCCTATTGGGAGGACCTCGTCGCCTTCCTTCATGAGACGGCGAATGTTCAATGAGCGGCTGGCGATTTTCCCCGTGTAGAATATCTCCATGAGCCGGATCGCGGGCATCGTCTTCTTGGTGATCAGCGTGGTGCATGCCTTGCGGCTGGTCTTCCGCTGGGACGTCGTCATCGGCGGCTGGCCGGTGCCGATGTGGGTGAGCTGGGTGGCGGTCGCGCTCTTCGGGGTCCTGGCGTACGCCATGTGGTCGGTCAAGGGCGAATAGGAGGCGCGCATGATGGGATACGGGATCGGGGTGCTGTTGTTTTCGACGGTGGCGGGCTACTGGGTGCTGGAACGGGCCGAGGGCCACAAGGGCAGCCTGCGGAAAGCCGGCAGGTTCCTCGGCTGGCTCGTCATCGTCTCCAGCCTCATCGGGGTCGTCTGCCGCGTGTGGTGCTATGCGACCTGCGATCCCGGCATGATGGGGAAGGGCTGGTGCCCGTTTGCCAAGAAATCCCTGAGGTCCATGGAGGCCCCTGCCCAGCCGCAGTAATTCTGGCAACAACATGGAACCGGAAAATTGGTCCCGGCTGCGCTGTCGAACAGCCGCTGGGACGACCGCAACAGGTGTCAGACACCTTTCGACCGGTCGTCTCGCAGCGGGAAACGTGTCTGATACTGTTTGCTCTGGAACCGTGGCTTTTCGACAGAGCAACCCGGGACCATTTTTTTGGATCCTGATAGGTTTCGTGCTGGCGACCCTTGTCGTGGCGCCGGCGGCGTGGGCCCTGTCCGCCCAGGATCGCCCGGGGCAGGCGGGCGGGTCGATTGACACGGCGTTGCTGGAGCTGCCGTGGCCCAGGCAGCGGGTGCGGGAGACCGAGGTCGGGCGCTACCCGGTCCAGTGGCGGGAGAAGGCGAACCGGCGCGAGGGGATTTTTGCCGGGGTGACGTTTTCCGCGCCCCTGGAGCGGCAGGCGGTCTGGGACCTCGCCGCCGACTACGGCGACATCGGCGCCAAGACCCCGGGCGTCACCGCCGTGCGCGTGCTCGAGCAGTCCGACGAGCGCCAGGTCATCGAAGTGGACGCGAAGGTGCTCTGGAAGACGTTCACCCTCCGGTTCGAGGTGGAGCGCGACCCGCCGCAGGTCATGCGGTTCCGGCTGACGGACGCGCGGCTTGGCGAATACCGAGGCGTGTGCCGGTTCGAGCAGACGCCGGACGGGACCGCGGTTGAGCTCGCCACCTGGCTGAAACCCGCCCGCCCGGTCCCCGCCGGGCTCATCCTGCTGGTCGAGCGCATGACCTTTCTCCAAGGCGTGAAAGGATTTCTGGAAGCCTGCGACCGTCGGGCCGGCGTTTGACACCCTGTCGGGCCTCTGCTACAATCTGTACGTGCCGACCGCAATAAGCCTGGATTTCACTAAGCTTAAGACCTATCCTGCCGGCTCTCGCAAAAGCAAGGTGACCTTCGGCGCCTTGGCGCGCGTGTGCCGGAAAGGGACGTCCTTCCGCCAGTTTTTCGACTCGCTGCCCCAGCTCCTTGCCGCCAAGGACCTCCAGACGGTGGTCCAGGCGATCGTCGAGGCCCGAGCCGCGCGCAAGACGGTGCTGTGGATGTTCGGGGCGCACGTCATCAAGGTCGGCCTCAGCCCCCTGCTCATCGACCTGATCCGGCGCAAGGTCGTCACCGCCGTCGCGCTGAACGGGGCCGGGGTGATCCATGATTTTGAATTGGCGTTCATGGGCTGCACGTCGGAAGACGTCGCCGCCGCGCTGGCCGACGGCTCGTTCGGGATGGCGGAAGAGACGCACCGGCTCATCAACGGCGCCATCCGGGAGGGCGCCACGCGCGGCTGGGGCCTGGGCCGGTCGGTGGGGGCGATGATCGTGAAGCAGCGGCTGCCGTACCGGCGCCTGAGCCTGCTGGCCACCTGCCATCAGCTGGGGGTGCCGGCGACGGTGCATGTCGCAATCGGCACCGACATCATCCACCAGCAGTCCAGCGCGGACGGCGCGGCGATCGGGCAGACGTCGCTGGCCGACTTCCGCAGGCTCGTCGGGGTGGTCTCCACCCTGGGGCACGGCGGGGTCGTCGGCAACCTGGGCTCCGCGGTGATCCTGCCGGAGGTGTTCCTGAAGGCGGTGTCCATCGCGCGCAACCTGGGCCATGCGGTGAAGGAGTTCACCGCCTTTGACTTCGACATGATCCGCCACTACCGTCCGGTGGAAAACGTCCTGAAGCGCCCCACGCTGCTCGGGGGCCGGGCCATCCACATCACCGGCCACCATGAGCTGATGATCCCGCTGTTGTCCCGCGCGATCATCGAGCGACTGTAGAGGATCGTCATGGCCGCCGCGCACACGACCAACCACGCGCTCACCGGGTTCATCCCCCGCTTTGGGCGCGTGAAGCTGCTGGTCGTCGGGGATCTCATGCTGGATGAGTTCGTCTGGGGCAGGGTCAGCCGCATCAGCCCCGAAGCGCCGGTGCCGGTCGTGTGGGTGCAGTCCGAGTCCGTCATGCCCGGCGGGGCGGCCAACGTCGCGAGCAATATCCGCGCGCTCGGCGGGTCGGTCGCCACCGTCGGCGTCATCGGCGACGACCGCTGGGGCAGCGGGCTGGTGGGCGAGCTCGCGCAGCGCAAGATCGACACGAGCGGCGTCGTGAAGACCGCGCGCCCCACGACCGTGAAAACGCGGGTGATCGCCCACCACCAGCAGGTCGTGCGGGTGGACCGCGAGCAGCGGGAGCCGCTGCCGCCGGGGACCATCCAGCGGCTCATCGACATGCTCGCGCGCCGGATCCCTGCGGTGGACGGGGTCGTCATCGAAGACTACGGCAAAGGGGTCATCACGCGCGCCCTGCTCGAGGCGGTGATCCCGTTGGCCCGCCGGCACCGCACGCTCATCACCGTGGATCCCAAGGAAGAGCATTTCGACCTGTACCAGCGCGTGACGGCGCTGACCCCGAACCGGATGGAAGCCGGCGAGGCCGTCGGGCGGGAGCTGGACAGCGACGCGGAGGTGCGCCGGGCGGGCCAGGAGATCCTGAGCCGGCTGTCGTGCGACGGCCTGCTCATGACGCTGGGCGAAGACGGGATGTGGCTGTTCGAGCGGAGCGGCCGTCAGGTGCGCATCCCGACGGTGGCGCAGGAGGTGTTCGACGTCGCCGGCGCCGGGGACACCGTGATCGCCACCTTCACCTTGGCGTTGGCCAGCGGCGCGTCCATGGAACAGGCGGCGCGCCTGGCGAACGTGGCGGCCGGCGTCGTCGTCGGCAAGCTGGGCGTGGCCACCACGACGCCGCGGGAGCTGCTCGCTCGGCTGCGATCCGGCCGGGCGTTTCCGACAGCTGCGCCAAAAAGGTGTCAGACACTTTTCAAAGCGGGAAAAGTGTCTGACACCACGTTTCGATGAGTGTGTTGAGCGCGGTGGTGATTATTCCGGCGCGGTATGGGTCGGTGCGCTTTCCGGGCAAGCCCCTCGCGCCGCTGGCCGGCAAGCCGCTCATCCAGCACGTGTACGAGCAGGCCGCGCGCGCCTCGCACGTGCAGGAGGTCGTCGTCGCGACCGACGATGAGCGCATCCGGCAGGCCGTGGAGCGGTTCGGCGGCCGGGCCGTCATGACCAACCCGGCGGCCCGCAGCGGCACGGAGCGGGTCGCGGAGGCGGCCCGCAAGACCGACGCGCAGGTCATCGTCAACGTCCAGGGCGATGAGCCGCTCGTGCAGCCGGATATGATCGACCAGCTCGTCGACTTCCTGACGGTCCACCCGGCGGTGCCCATGGCCTCGCTCATGAAGCACCTGGAGCGGCAGGAGGACTTCGCCAGCCCGCATGTCGTCAAGGTGGTCGTGGACCGGGACGGCTTCGCGCTGTATTTCTCTCGCTCGCCCATCCCGTACGAGCGGCGGGATCTGGCCAAGACGCCGTCTCTTGGGCTGGCGCCGGTATGGCAGCACCTCGGGCTGTATGGCTACCAGCGGCACTTCCTGCTGCAGTTCCCGCACCTGGACCCCACCCCGCTGGAGCAGGTCGAGCAGCTCGAGCAGCTGCGCGCGCTGGAGCACGGCCACCGGATCAAGCTGCTGGAGACCGTGCACGACACGATCGGCGTGGATACCCCCGACGGCCTTAAACGGGTGGAACAGCTGCTGTCGGGGATCGGGGATCGTAAGACGTGAACCGTAACGGACCGCCCATGGCGAAGTGATGACAAAGTATATTTTTGTCACCGGCGGCGTCGTCTCGAGCCTCGGCAAGGGCATCGCCTCGGCGTCCATCGGCCTGCTGTTGAAATCGCGCGGGCTGAAGGTCACCCTCCAGAAACTGGATCCCTACATCAACGTGGATCCCGGCACGATGAGCCCGTACCAACACGGCGAGGTGTACGTGACCGCGGACGGCGCCGAGACCGACCTGGACCTCGGCCACTACGAGCGGTTCACCGGCCAGACGATGACTAAGGACAACAACGTCACCGCCGGGCGCATCTACTACTCCGTCATCATGAAGGAGCGCCAGGGCGACTACCTCGGCGGCACGGTGCAGGTCGTGCCGCACGTCACCGATGAGATCAAGCGCTCGATCCGGACGCTGGAGCAACGCGGCGCGGACGTCGTGATCGTCGAGGTCGGCGGCACCGTCGGGGACATCGAGGGCCTGCCGTTTCTCGAAGCCATCCGCCAGTTGCGCAACGAGGTGGGGCGGGGCCACGCGATCAACATCCACCTGACCCTGATCCCCTACATCCGCGCCGCGGACGAGCTGAAGACCAAGCCGACCCAGCACTCGGTGGGCAAGCTGCGCGAGATCGGGTTGTCGGCGGAGATCCTGCTCTGCCGGACCGAGAAGCCGTTCTCCGAGGGGATGCGCAACAAGATCGCGCAGTTCTGCAACGTCGCCCCCGAGGCGGTGATCCAGGCGCTCGACGTGCGGGATGTCTATGAGGTGCCGCTCGTCTTCAACCAGCAGCGCCTGGATGAGACGATCATCCGGCTGCTGGAGCTGGAGTGTCCGCAGCAGGATTTGATGGGCTGGCGCACGCAGGTGGTGGAGCGCGCGCTGCACCCCGCGCGCGCGGTGCGGATCGCGGTCGTGGGGAAGTACATCCAATTGCAGGACGCGTACAAGTCGATCGACGAGGCGCTGCGCCACGGCGGCCTGGCGGGCGACGCCGCCGTCGAGGTGAAGCGCGTGGACTCCGAGCAGATCGAGCAGGAGGGGGCTGCGGCGATCCTCGGCGACGTCCAGGGGATCCTGATCCCCGGCGGGTTTGGCCACCGGGGCATCGAGGGCAAGCTCGAGGCGATCCGGTACGCGCGCGAAACCGGCACGCCGTTTCTGGGCATCTGCCTGGGGATGCAGTGCGCCGTCATCGAGATCGCCCGCGACGTCTGCGGCTTGACCAGGGCCAACTCCACGGAGTTTGAGCCCAACACCCCCCACCCGGTGATCGCGTTGTTGGAAGAGCAGCAGGGCGTGACCGCCAAGGGCGGGACGATGCGGCTGGGCGCCTCCGTCTGCCACCTCGCCACGGGCACCAAGGCCTACGCCGCGTACCAACGCGCCGAGATCTCGGAGCGGCACCGCCATCGGTACGAGGTGAACAACCGCTACCGCGAGCCGCTCGCGAAGGCCGGCGTGGTGATCGCCGGCGTCTACCGCCCGGAGCGCCCGCCTGCCTCGGGCGATCCCGGGCAGGCAGGCGGCGCGGCAGGGGGGGACGAGCTGGTCGAGATCATCGAGCTCAAGGATCATCCCTGGTTTGTGGCCGGGCAGTTCCACCCGGAGTTCCAATCGCGACCGCTTGAGCCGCACCCGCTGTTTCGGGAGTTCGTCGCGGCCTGCCTGACGCATGGGAAGCCCACAAGGCCAGGCGTGGCACGTGGCAGGACGAAGGTCAAGACGAAGTGATGACAGGAAAGCCGAAGGCTGGCTCAGGGCTCAGGGCTGGGGGCCGGGGGCCATTGCCCCGAGCCCCGAGCCCCGATCCCAGAGCCGTTGTGCGGGTGGGCCCGATCTCGATCGGGCCGGGCAGGCCGCTCGTGCTCATCGCCGGGCCGGATGTCATCGAGAGCGAAGCGCATCTGGCCTCGCACGCGGAGCGCATCGCGCGAATGTGCGAGCGCGCCGGCGTGTCGTACATCGTCAAGTGCAGCTACGATAAGGCCAACCGCACCTCGAGCCGGTCGTTCCGCGGGCCGGGCCTGAAAGAAGGGTTGAGGGTCCTCGACAAGGTCAAGCGGGCGCTGGGCCTTCCGGTGCTCAGTGACGTCCACTGCCGGGAGGAGGTGGGCCCGGCGGCCGAGGTGCTGGACGTGCTGCAGGTGCCGGCGTTCCTCTGCCGGCAGACCGATTTTGTCACCGCCGTGGCCAAGGCGGGCCGGCCCATGAACATCAAGAAGGGGCAGTTTCTGGCGCCGTGGGACATGCGGCACGTTGTCGAGAAGGCGCGCGCGGCCGGCAACCGCTCGGTCCTCGTAACCGAGCGGGGCACCAGCTTCGGCTACAACAACCTCGTCTCGGACCTGCGCAGCCTCCAGGTGATGGCGGCCTTCGGCTGCCCGGTCATCTTCGACGGCACGCACTCGGTGCAGCTGCCCGGCGGGTTGGGCGACGCCTCCGGCGGCCAGCGTGAGTTCGCGCCGGCGTTGGTGCGCGCCGCGGTGGCGACCGGCTTCTGCCACGGGATCTTTTTGGAAGTCCATGAGGATCCGGATCGCGCGCCAGTGGACGGCCCCACCATGCTGAAACTGGCGGACCTCCCGCGGCTGCTGGATGACATCCAGGCCATCACAAGGTGTCAGACACCTTTCAAAGCGGGAAAAGTGTCTGACACCTGATGAGATGAGCATCCGACGGGCGAGAGAGGTGCTGCGTATTGAGGCGGAGGCGATCCGCCGGCTGATCCCGCGGATCGGCTCCTCGTTCGAGCAGGCAGTGAGCCTGCTCGCGCGCTGCACCGGCCGCGTGGTGGTGACCGGCATGGGCAAGGCCGGCCTCATCGGCCAGAAGCTGTCCGCGACGCTTGCCTCGACCGGCACGCCGAGCCACTGGGTGCATCCGGCCGAGGCGATCCATGGGGACCTCGGGAGGATCACGACCGATGACGTCCTCATCGCGCTGTCGAACAGCGGCGAGACCGACGAGCTGACGAAACTGCTGCCGGTGATCAAGCGCATCGGCGCGCGCCTGATCGCCCTGACCGGCAGCCCTCACTCGACGCTCGCCAGGCACAGCGATGTCGTGCTGGATGTGAGCGTCACGCGCGAGGCCTGCTCGCTCAACCTGGCGCCGACGTCGTCCACGACCGCCATGCTCGCGTTGGGCGACGCCCTCGCGGTCGTGACGGCCGAGCGCAAGGGGTTTAAGGAGCGCGACTTCGCCCTCCTGCACCCGGGCGGGCACCTGGGCCGTCGGCTGCTGCTCGTGCGCGATCTCATGCGCACCCGTCGGAATCATCCGGTCGTCCGCGAGACCGCGCGGGTGAAATCAGTGCTGCTCGCGATCACCCGGGCGCGCGCCGGCTGCGCCAGCGTCGTCAACGCCCGCCGCGAGCTCGTCGGCATCTTCACCGACGGCGACCTGCGCCGCCACCTCGACACCACCCCCAACCTGCCGATGCGGCGCGTGCGGGAGGTCATGACGCGCCGGCCCAAGTGCATCGGCGCGGATCGGCTGGCGGCCGAGGCGCTGCGCATCCTGCGGGAGCACAAGATCGACGAGCTGGTCGTCGTGGACGGCCGCCGCCGGCCGGTGGGCCTGCTCGACGTCCAAGACCTCCTAAAAGCAGGCCTGTAGTATGCGGAGTTTGGAATGCGGAGTTTGGAATGCGGAGTTTGGAATGCGGAATGTCAGATTCGATTCCCCATTCCGCATTGGATACATGGACGCCAAGACGCTCAAAGAGCAGTACGACGACCTGCGACTCGCCCATGGAGGCGTGTCGGGCGGCCACGCGGCGAGCGCCACGGACGACCCGTTCATCATGAAGCTGGGGCAACTGCTGTGCTCGCACGGGCTCACCGTGCGCGCCAGCGACATCCACATCGAGCCCACCCGCTCGGGTGCGCGCCTGCGGTACCGCATCGACGGCATGCTCCACGAGCTGTTGCAGGTGCCGCCGGAGGTGCGCGATCCGCTGATCCGCTCGCTGAAGGTCAAGGCCAGCATGGCCAACGAGCCGATCGGCCGCAGCAAGCCGCAGGATTCCCGCATCGACTTCCACGGGGAGGGGAAGATGATCGACCTGCGCGTCTCGTCGTTTCCCACGCTGTTCGGCGACGTCCTGGCCATCCGGATCTTGGACCGCGCCGCCCCCCTGCTGCCGCTGGAGTCGCTCGGCTTTCCGCCGGAGATGCTGAAGGCGTTCGAGGCGCTCGTCCGGCGGCCCAACGGGCTCGTGCTGGTGACCGGCCCGGCGGGCAGCGGCAAGACCACGACGCTGTACGCCGCGCTGAACACGCTGCGCTCGCCCCGGATCAAGATCGTCACGCTGGAGGATCCGGTCGAGTACCAGCTCGACGGGGTCGACCAGGGCCAGATCAACCAGGCGGTGGGGCTGACGTTCGCCTCGGGGCTGCGCGCGATCCTCCGGCAGGACGCCAACATCATCCTCGTCGGCGAGATCCGGGACAAGGAGACCGCCGAGATCGCCATCCGCGCGGCGCTCACCGGCCACCTTGTGCTCTCCACGATGCACACGCGCAACGCCCTGGGCGCGGCCACGCGCCTGATCGACATGGAGATTGAGCCGCACCTGATCTTCTCCTCCGTGACCGGCGTGGTGGCGCAGCGGCTGGTGCGCACGCCCTGCCGCCGGTGCCGGCGCGCCGATCCGACCGCGGCGCCGGCGTTCACCAAGCTCTGGACCCAGGAGACCGGCTCGCCCCCGCTCGAGACCGCCCTCGCCGCGCTCTGCAAGGGCGCGGGCTGCCCCGCCTGCAACCAGACCGGCTACCAGGGGCGCCTCGGGATCTTCGAGATGCTCGTCCTGACCGACGCGTTGAAGCAGGTGATCCTCCAGCGGGCGACGGGCCAGCTCTACCAGAGCGCCCGCGCCTCGGGGTCGCTGCGGACGATGCTGCTGAACGGGCTCGAGAAGGCCGCTCTGGGGCTCACGACGGTGGAGGAGGTCCTGCGGGTGACCGGCGAGGTCGAAGAGCCCTGATGGCCGCGGCCGCGCCGGCGCTGTCGCCGGAGCTTTCGGAGCGGGCCGCTCGCGTCAGCGTCCTGGTGCTCGACGTGGAC
>Ga0209399_10000930_pt1 | contig 15955 bp, 16 predicted proteins | sample OV2TP3_FD_184130 | JGI IMG/M metagenome (GOLD analysis project Ga0209399, IMG submission 184130) | Hot spring microbial communities from Beatty, Nevada to study Microbial Dark Matter (Phase II) - OV2 TP3 (SPAdes) (version 3) | ecosystem: Environmental > Aquatic > Thermal springs > Hot (42-90C) ... | reverse complement strand
CTGCACTGGACGCCGGATGCGGCCGCTATGCCCCAGGGGTGGGCTGGCGATCATCCAGCGGGCACCGGGCCAGCCATCGACGGGGCGAGGGGTGAAGAGGACGCAGCCGCATGACGGAACCGTGGGTGGATGGAGTAAGGGCGGCCAGGCCGCCTGGGCCAGCTGATTCATCGAAGTGCAAGGAGGGGCACCTGACATGCGACGCATCCGCTTTCATGGCCGCGGGGGGCAGGGAATGAAGACGGCCAGCCGAATCGTGAGCACCGCCGCCTTCCGGGAGGGGTATGACACGCAGGATGCGCCCATCTATGGCGCCGAGCGACGCGGGGCCCCCATGGCCGCGTTCACCCGGATAGATCATGCGCCGATCCTGGAGCGGGGGATGATTGCCGCTCCCGACCTGGTCGTGGTGGCGGACGAGACCCTCTTCGATGACCCTCAGGCAGGGGTTCTGCGGGGGCTGCAGGCTTCGGGAACCGTGCTCGCCAACTCCGCACACGCTCCCGCCCTCCTGCGGGAGCGCTACGGCATCGTACCCGCGCTCGCGGTCCTGGATTTCACCGGGCTGGTGCTGAGCCATGTGGGGTCTCTGGCTGCGCTGAGCGTCGCCCTGGGGGCGGCAACCTGCCGGGTGGCCGGCCTGTGCACGTCGAGTGTGGAGCAAGCGGTACAGGAGGAATTGGAGGCCCTGGGCCTAAGCGCCGACCGTATCGAACGGAACCTCGACCTGGCGCGCCTCTGCTACGAACGCGTGGACGTGTGGCTGCCGGTGCAACCCGCAGCGGTGCCTGCGCCTGTCGCCGTCCCTCGGCCGCAGGTCGTGACACTCACCTATCAGGGACCCTGGCGCGGGACCCCCTCCGTGGCGGCGCCCGCTAACACCCCTCTGCGCAAGACCGGGAACTGGCGGGTGTGGCGGCCGGTGATCGACCTTGCGCGTTGCACGCAGTGCTGGATGTGCTTTGTGAGCTGCCCCGATGGGGCGATCGCCCTCGACGACGCGGATACCCCCCACATCGACTACGAGGTGTGCAAGGGCTGCCTCGTGTGCGTCGAGGAATGTCCCACACACACGATTCATACGCTTCGGGAGGCTGAGGTATGACCCGCGAGCTACTGACGGGGAACGCCGCTGCGGCCTGGGGAGCCCGGCTGGCCGAGGTAGACTATGTGCCGGCCTTTCCCATCACGCCCCAGACCGAGATCATCGAAACCCTCGCCACATGGTTCGGCGAGGGCACCATGCCGGGGAAGTTCGTCAGCATGGATTCGGAACACTCGATGCTGACCGCGGCCGGCGCCGCCGCGGCGACCGGTGCCCGGGTCTTCACGGCCACCTCCAGCCAGGGGTTGTTGTACGCTGCCGAGCTCCTCTACACGGTGGCGGGATGGCGCGTGCCCCTGGTGTTGGTGAACGTCTCCCGGGCGCTGGCCTCCCCCATCACGCTGGAGCCCGATCACAACGATGTGCTGGCGGCGCGCGACTCGGGGTGTTTGCAGATCCACGCCGAGACCTGCCAGGAGGTGCTGGACTCGATTCTCATGGCGTACCGGATCGCCGAAGACCCCCGCGTGCTGCTCCCGGTCATCGTCAACCTGGACGGGTTTGCCCTCTCGTTCACCCGGGAGCCGGTCACGCGTCCATCGCTCGAACAGGTGCGGGCATTTCTGCCCCCCTACAGCCCCACCCATGCCCGCTTCACGGCCGCTCGCCCCATGGCGCAGGGAATCGCCGTCCTGGGGGGTGCACTCTATTCGTTCTTCCGGTATCAGATGCACCTGGCGGCCCAGAACGCGCGCGCCGTGCATGGGGAGGTGGCGCAAGCGTTCCGGGAGGCCTTCGGCCGCCGCTACGGCCTGGTCGAGGGCTACCGTCTGCTCGACGCCGACTATGCGCTGGTGATGAGCAACGCCTACGCCACCAGGGGGAAAGCGGCGATCAACCGCTTTCGGGCGCAGGGGATCCCCGTAGGGCTCCTGCGGCTGCGGGTGCTGCGCCCGTTTCCGGCGCTGGCGATCGCGGCCGCGCTGGAGGGGAAAAAGGCCGTGGCGGTCATCGACCAGAACCTCTCCGTGGGCTTTGGGGGGATCACCGTGGCAGAGGTCGCCTCGGCCCTGTATCAGGAACGGGATCGGCCCCCGCTGCTCTCCTACATCGGGGGGCTGGGCGGCAAAGACCTCAGCGATGCCGAGTTTGACCAGATCCTGCAGGACCTGCAGCGGAACGCGGACACGGGACACGTGCCCCCTCCCCGCTTGCTGTATACCGAGCGTGAGGACGCGCAGACGACCGCCTTCCTGGAGGTGGCGGGAAAGGGGACCCGGCATGTCGAATGAGCCGAAGGCCTATCGGAACATCAAAGACCTGGCGCGCGAGGAGCTCATCCTGCCGGGGACGCCCCTGTGCGGCGGCTGCGGTGGCCTGGAAGTCTTACGGCTGGCCAGCAAGGTCCTGGGCGAGCGGGTGGTGTTCGTCAACGCCGCCGGCTGCTTCACCCTGCTGGCCCTTTTCCCCTATACCCCCTTCCGGGGCTCCTGGCTGTATACCACCATGGCGAGCGCCCCTGCAGGCGCCCAGGGGGTGCGCGATGCCCTCGACATCCTGCGGGCGAAGGGACGGCTCTCGCCGGAGGAGGACTTGCAAGTGGTGGTGGTGGCTGGCGATGGCTCCACCTATGATATGGCCCTGTCGGCCACCTCCGGCACCCTCCACCGGAACCTGGATTACTGGTATCTCTGCTACGACAACGAGGCCTATGGGAACACGGGCATGCAGCAGTCCAGCGCCACCCCCTTCGGCGCCCGCACCGCCACCACCCCCGGTGGGGCTGGAGGCGCCGTGGATGGACTCCTGGGCAAGAAAGATATCTTCGAGATCTGGCGCGCGCATCGGCCACCGTACATCGCCACCGTCTCACCCCGGCACCCGATAGACCTGGCGCGGAAGTTCGAGAAGGCGAAGCAGCTCAAGGGGCCGAAGCTGTTCCTGGCCTTCGCCCCGTGCCCGACCGGGTGGGGATACGATCCCGCCAGGACCCAGGCATATGCCAGGCTCGGGGTCGAGTGCGGCCTGTTTCCGCTGAAAGAGGCCGTGTACGGGGAGGTCACTCATACGTATGTGAAGCGCACCTGGCGGCCCGTGGAGGAGTACCTGCGGGGTCAGGGTCGCTTTGAGCACCTCTTCGAGCCCGTGCGCCAGGAGGCGCTCCTCCACCTCCTGCAAGAGGGCGTAGACCGCTACTGGGCCGGGGTCCCGCGATAGCGATGGGCAGGGGAGGAAACGCGACGTGCGAACGAAGGAGGCGACCGATGGAGGGTCGGGGGAAGTTCGACAAGTACAGGGAGCTCTGGCGGGATGTCGAGTGGGCGCGCGAGGATATCTATTTCGCGCAGCAAGACCGCGAGCTCATCGCCAGGCTGTCACAGAAACATGAGGAGGACCTGAAGCGCGCGATTCTGCAGCTGTGTGCGATGCGTTGCCCCAGGTGCGGGCGCAAACTCGAGGAGACGAGCTACCAGCAGATCCGCATCGACCGTTGCACCGGGTGCCGGGGGGTATGGCTCGACCCCGGGGAGCTAGAAACGCTCGCCCCTGCCGAGCACGAGAGCTGGGTGGGTGGGTTGCTGCGATGGCTGACCGGTTCCCCCACTCGAACCCTCCCACCTCGAGGGGCATAGGCACCGGGTTCAGCCGTAAACCCATGCCCCAAGAGACTGTTCCCCTTCCCCCCGGCGAGGGGGAAGTTTTCCTTCATCCCTTCCCCCCTGGAGGGGGAAGGCTGGGTGGGGGGAGCGATCTACGCGGCCGGTTTCAATGCCATTTGGAAGGAGCTCTACACATGATCACGTATGTCTTAGTCCTGGCCCTGGTGCTGCTGTGCATCGGCGCTCCCGCGCTTGCGCAAGAGCGAAGCGCGCTGATCGCCCGGGGAAAGCAGTATTTCATGGATCAGGGCTGCTACGGCTGCCACACGCTGGGGAAAACCGGGACTCCGATCGCCCCGGACCTCACCGACATCGGATCCAGGTATCCGCAATCCTACCTGGCAGACTGGCTGCGCGATCCCTCTGCCCAGAAGCCCACGGCCCACATGCCGAAGATCGAGCTGACCGATGAGGAGGTGCGGGCGTTGGCCGCTTACCTGGCCTCGCTGCGATAAGCCAGGTGCTCCAGCCCGGGATGACCAGCGGCCCCAAGACCAGATCGGCGCGAAAAACCCAGGCGGCCACGGTCAGCACAAAGACCGTCATCACCACACGTTCGCCCCGGCTCATCGGCCCCAGCGCTGCGCGTTGGCGCTGGAGCAGCGTCCGGGCCTCGTTCCCATCGGCCAGGGGCGGGCCCCTCAAGAGGGCAAACCCCAGATAGAGCCAGGTCAGCAGCAGCAATCCAGCCGCCAGCGGCACACCGATGAGCATCCACCGCAAAAAGCCGACCTCGCCCAGCTCCGGAACAAGCTGTTTCGCCTGGCCTGCGAAGATCAGATTGGGCGGGGTGCCGATCAGTGTCGCCATCCCGCCGATGCTGGCGGCATAGGCGATCCCCAACATGAGCACAGCGCCGAAGCGGTTGTGGTGCCCCTGGTGCTGGGAATGGGCAGCCTCCAGGGGCATCTGGGCCACGACCGCCACGCCGATGGGGAGCATCATCATCGCCGTGGCGGTGTTGGAGACCCACATGGAAATGCTGGCCGTCGCAACCATCATGCCGAGGAGGAGTTGACGGGGGCGAGTCCCAATCGCGACCAAAATGAGCAGCGCCACGCGCTCGTGCAGGCCCCATTTCTGGAAGGCTTGCGCCAGGAACAGCCCTCCCAAAAACAAAAAAACGTTCGGGTCGGCGTAGGGGGCTGCGGCGGCCTCCGGCGGGAGGATCCCCAATGCAGGGAGGAGGGCCAACGGCAGCAGCGAGGTCGCCCCGAGCGGCAGCGCTTCAGTCATCCACCAGACGGCCATGAGTGCGATCACCGCGACCATGTGCTGCGCGTGGGGGGTAAGGCCCTCCGGAGCCGGCAACAGCCCCACGAGGGCAAAGAGCCCCGGGCCCAGCAGCAGACCAACCCGCTGACGGCGCCCATAGCCACCTCCACCTGGGGATGCAGCGGGCTGCTCGGTTCCTTGAGACCTCGTGCGCGCTGTCAGGGTCACACTCCGCATTCCTCGTCAGCCTCTATCTCTTTCCAGCAGCGAGACCGCCGAGGTGAGGGCGGCCACGGTCAGCAACAGATAAAAGCTAGTGCGTGGACATGGCCCATGGTCAATGAGATCGCTCGCTTTCCTCTGGTTACCTCTTGTCCGGGATTGTCAAGCAAAACGTCGCCCCCTGGCCTGGCACCAACTCCATCCAGATGCGCCCCCCATGGCGCTCGACGATCTTCTTGCAAATCGCCAGGCCGATTCCCGTTCCCGCATACTCGCGTCGTGTATGCAGGCGCTGAAGCAAACACATAGCCGGTCGTCTTCTCGCACGCCCGGTTGAAGCGGACGATACGCCCGTGGCGATCGAGCATCACCACCAGGGCATCGAGGGTGTCGAGGATAGTGGCGAGGACATGGCTCTCTCCTGGCAGGCTCTCCCCCCCCTGTGTATCCCCAGGCAAAGCCTCACGTGGTATCCTGTCCATGCTGGTCGGTCTCCTCTGTGGCAGATGGCAGTGGATAACGGAAGCAAGTATCAGCGCTGGGGCCACCGCCCTGGCGAAGCGCAGGAACGAAACTCGGCCTATCGTAGGATTCTGTCCGGTGCCTGTCAATATCGGTTCACTCAATAATGCGGAGGTAATTGCACGGTTGTCTCCATTCCATGGAGGACGGCTGCGATGTGCAGAGCGACGTGGGCTATCACCGGCATGGCGAGATCTGAAGAGGCCCCGCTGCCGAGCATCACCAGCGCCGATCGCCCCCCTCCCGTGATCGGCCAGCTGCGCCCGGACGCAGCGATGGAGCGCCTTGATCACGGCGGGGCCTGGCTCGCGTAGGTGGTTATCCCGCTGCACCATCCGTCGCTGCCCTGCCATGGGATCCCTGGGACCTCGATTCCGAGGGTTCCGGCGTTCCGTCGGCCAGCCAGGCCCGCAGCCCATGCTTGTGCACTTTATACCGCAGCACCCGTTCGCTGATCCCCAGCTCCGCTGCCGCCCGCGTCTGCACCCCCCCGTGCCGTTCGAGGGCCCGCAGCAGCATCTGACGCTCGATGGCCTGCAAGACCTCAGGCAGCGAGGCATGGCCGGTCTCGGGGGCTTCCTTCGCCTCGGGAGGCGTCTCCCGCAGATGCAGGGGGAGGTCCTCGCTATAAATCGTGTCATGCCTGGCCAAAATGATGGCCCGTTCCAGGAGGTTCTCCAGCTCGCGGACGTTCCCTGGATACTCATACTTCAGCAGGACATCCATCGCCTCACGGGAGACCGTCGCAATGAATTTGCCGAGCCGGGTCGCGAACTTCTTGAGCAGAAACTCAATCAGGAGGGGGAGGTCCTCCCGCCGTTCCCGCAGAGGGGGCAGGACGATGGGAAAGACGTTGAGCCGATAATACAGGTCCTCCCGAAAGCGTCGCTCCCGCACGGCCCGCTCCAGGTCGTGGTGCGTGGCCGCCAGGATGCGGATGTCCACCGCGATGGGGCGGTGGCTGCCCAGGCGCTCGATTTCCCGCTCTTGCAGGACCCGCAGGAGCTTGACCTGCAGTCCCAGGGGGAGATCGCCGATCTCGTCCAGAAAGAGCGTACCGCCATCGGCGGCCTCGAAGCGCCCGACCCGCCGCTCCGTGGCCCCGGTAAAGGCGCCCTTCTCGTGGCCGAACAGCTCGCTCTCCAGCAAGGTTTCGGGAAGCGCGGAAATGTTCACCTTGAGAAAGGGGCGGTCGTGCCGGGGGCTGTGGTAGTGAATGGCTTTGGCGATCAACTCCTTGCCGGTACCGCTTTCCCCACGGATGAGCACGGTGGACGGGGTCGGGGCGACCCGGGCGACCAGGCTCAACACCTCTTGCATCTGGCCGCTCTCCCCGATGATCCCCTCAAAGCGGACCCGTTCACGGAGTTGCGCCCGCAGCTCTCGGACCTCGGCGAGCAGTTGCCGTCGTTCGGCCACGCGGTGCACGAGGTGCACCAGCGCTTCAAGCTCGATGGGCTTGGTGAGATAATCATAGGCCCCCGCCTTCATGGCCTCAACGGCGGAGGCGATCGACCCGTAGGCGGTGATCAGCACCACCGGGACCTCCGGGTTGAGGTGCTGGCTGGCCATGAGCAGTTGGATGCCGTTCATCTCGGGCATTTTGTAGTCGGCCAGGACGAGATCGACGGACGTCTGTCGCAAGATGGCCAGGGCTTCGGCACCTCCGGCCGCCAGCGCCACCGACCACCCCTGCTTGGTCAAAAAGCCTCCCAGCAGCTCCCGCTGCGCCAGCTCATCATCGACCACTAGAATGGTCAAGGGTTGCATCGTACCCTCCCTGTGAGTGTCCATACGCCTCCGATACCGTCATGGCCGCGCGCTGGCGGATACCTCCTCTGCCATATCGAGTGCCCAGGGCAGGTGGATCGTCGCCGTTGCCCCCCGCCCAGGGGCACTGCTGATGTCCAGCGTGCCTCCGTGCGCCTGGATGATCCGCAGCGCGATCGGGAGGCCCAACCCGGTGCCGTCGGGTTTCGTGGTAAAGTAGGGATCGAAGATGCGGTCCATGAGCTCCGGGGCGATGCCGCTGCCGGAGTCGATGATCGCCAGCCACAACGTTTCCCGCTCGGCCTCGGCGGTCACCTGCACCGATCCCCCTGCAGGAGCGGCCTGGATGGCATTGAGGAGGAGGTTGATCAGGGCCTGCTTGAGCTGCTGCCGGTCGGCGACGAGGGAGGGCAGTCCCTCCGGTACCCGCAGAGTCAGGTGCACCGCGTGCGCGCTGGCCTCGCCCTCCATGAGCGATACCACCTCTGAGAGGAGCACCGCCACGGCCACCGGCTCAGGCTGCAGCGCCGGCGCCCTCGCCAGCTGCAAGAAGTCCTGCACGATCGTGTTCAGGCGCGCCACTTCCCCACGCATGAGTGTGCAGAGGCGACGGAACTCCTCCTCCCCCTCGACGGGGGAGAATTCCCCTTGCAGGCGCTGGATGCCGATCCCGACCGCATTGAGGGGATTGCGCACCTCGTGGGCGACCCCGGCGGCCAGATGCCCCAGGGCTGCCAACCGCTCCTGGCGGGCCAACGCCCGCTCCAACGCGCGCACCCGCGCATGGTGACGGGCCTGCGCCCGGAAGACCAGGTGCATCCCGGTACCCCCGACCAGCAGCAAGCCGAGACTCGAGGCCGCCAGGCTCAGGAGCGCTCGCCGCCAGAGCCCCGTCAGGTGCTCCGTCTTCAACCCCACTCGCCAGAGCCCCAGGGTAGCCTCCCCGAGGGCAAATGGCCTGGCCACCTCGAGTAAGGGGGAGCTGTCCTCGCTCGCCAGCCTCCGCTGATGGAGGCCGGGCGCGGCCAGGGCCTGCCGGAGAAACAGGTCCTCCTCCGTCGTGCCCAGCCGAGCCGCGTCGGTGTGGGCCACGATGGTCAGGTCCGGGGTTTGGAGGCTGACGTAGGCGAGGACCGGGTGGGTGGCGAGGTCGGTGAGCAACCGCTGCAGGCCGACCTCCTGGCGGAACCGGAGGATCTCCCCGGCGTCGGCGCTGATGGCGATGATCCCAACGCCCCCCTGGCGGCGAATGGCCACCGCATACTGGCGCCCGCGCCAAAAGCGCTGCTCCCCAAAGCCTTGCAGGGCCTCTTGCGCCTGGCCGCGCAGCAGCGGCTCGTACCAGTGGCGGAGCATCGGGGGCACGCCGCGTAGCTCTCTCCCGTGCCTGGCCAGGTGTTCCTGCATCGGGGCCGGGACCCTGAGGGCACTGGTGGCCAGGACCGTGCCCTGCGCGTCCAACACCTCGACCCGGTCGAGCGCCTGGCGCGCGGCCAGCTCGGCCAGCAGCCGGTTGGAGAGCGGTTCGTGTTGGAGCAGGCGGTCGAGGAGCCGGGCGTTATCGAGGAGACGCTGGGCGATGGCCTCCTCCAGGCGCTGGTTGGCCAGCAGGGCGTTCCTCCCGCTCGTCTCCAGGGCCTCCGTCAGCGCCAGCGCCAGATCCTGGGACACCTGCTGCATGCTGCGGGACTCGATCAGGGCGCCCAGCGCATAGCGCGCCACCCAGATCCGGTGCCCGATCCCCCTCCGCCATGCGGGCCTCGTGCCGCTCACTTGCTCTCCCAAACATAAAACGCGGCGAGGGACGACCCCTCGGGCCATCCCTCGCCGGGCGTGCGTCAGCCGTTAGTTGGTCGTTTTCTTCTCCAACGTGTACCCAGGCAGGAAGCGTTCGAGGTAGTGCTCTGCAAACGCTTTCGCCCGCTCCTCACGCTGCTCCGGCGTCAACGCTGCGGTCGTCGCCGCCGGGCATCCAGCCCCCTCAGCGCCCATCGCATGGGGACCGCCCGCGCCCATCCTCGCGTGCACCATGCTGTGCATGCCTGGCCCCGCCATTGGGCCAAAGCCATGCCCCTGCGCGAAAGCAAAGCCATGCCCCTGCGCGAAAGCAAAGCCCGGCCGCTGCGCGAAGGCCAGGAAGCCCAGCAGAAGGATGACGACCGCCACGCCTGCGATCACCGCTGTCCGTTTCATCGAAAGGTCCCTCCTTTTTTGTTGCCCCTTGAACTTATGTTGCCCCTTGAACGTAAGCGTGTGAACCCGGTTCGTCACTGGGGCTCTGCCGGACCGGCCACCCGTATCTATGGGCAACTTTCGTGCCACCAGGGTGACCCATGGGTCTGGCGAGTGGGCCGATCGCGCAAGGCCTTGCCCCGCGCGGTCGCCGGCCGACCAGCCGCCCGTCAGCAAGGGCGTTGAGGAGTGCTGGCGTTCGACAGTTTTGTCGTGCAGTCAGGTGGGGGCATCCGTCACCAGCGCGGCAAACCAGCTATGGATGCCTGAGAGGCATCCCTCGACTGTGTGGGGAACGATTCGACAATGATGTCGACGGAGCCGCATGTCACCATGTCAGCCTCATATCATAGCACGCTCCCAGCAGGGACCGGGGCGTGACTGGCTCCGGTACCAATACGAGCGCTCCGGAAATTCTTCCTACCCCGATAGGCCGCTTTCGTCCCTGAAAGCCAGCCGAGTCCAGGTTGAATGGACCCCAAGACGTGAGAGAATGGCCCAACCAATGGAGCGTTGCGAGTGGGTAGGCCGCAAGGGGCAGTCCCTACGCCAGCACAGGGGTGATCCATGAAGCTTGGCGGGGCTGATGGCAGTCCGAGATGCTCGCGCAATGCCGTCTCAGGCACGCGATAGGTCTCGGCAATATAGCGAAGGGTCATCCACGGTCGAATGCTGCTGACATCAGGCGCACCCAATTCGTATGCTGAGCGGAGCAATAAGAACGAATGATAGGCTCGACGGCTGAAGATGACGACCGTGAGCATAAGGATCACAAACGAAGCAAAAAGAATGAGGCGCATGGGTGCGGTCCCGCACGATTGAACCCGGGAGACTTATTTCCCAAGGGGCAGGGTCAAGATCGGCAACAAGCGCTCGGTTTTCCCAGCTTGTAATGCGAACAGTTGCGTCAGCAGGGAAAAGATCGATTTGGACATCAGATCGGTGTCGTCGATGTAAAACCAACTGCCACGATAGCGCACGGCCATGGCGGCGCCGGGCGGCCTTGCCGGCGCCGCTCGGATGCGAAGCAGATCGCCCGTCACTTGCCTCCAGTCAAAGGGTTCTCCCGTCTCGTACCGCGTGATCGCCACCTTCCCGGCTTGTGTGTCCGTCTCGGGCACCTCGATCGCCTCGGCGAGAAAAAACAATATCCCCAAGAGGGAGCGGGTCTCGACCCGCAGCTCATCGACCTCTTGGGCACCCTCCTGCAAGACGGCCTGGTGCGCGTAGACGATCGGGTAGCGGGTTTTGCCGCCTGTGAGCCGCAGGAGCCCCGTGAGCTCCTGCACTGCAGGGAGCTCGAGGGCATCTGCCACGATCCGTAACACCAATCGCCCCGCTCGATCGTCCGATGGCGGGCTTTCATAGACGATATCCAGGGCATCCTGGCGTTCGAGCTCGCCGATCAGGTCCACCACGCGGGCAAACTCCCGGTAATCCGGCACGCGCCGTCGCAGCGTGGGCGCCGCGGCGCGTGGAGCGTTCTTAACCTGGTTGAGCCGCTGCACGCCCAGGCGGAGGATGGGCCTGAGCGGCCAACCGGAACGGTAGAGGAGCATCAACCGATCGAGGCTGAGCGGCGACAAAAAGCGTTGGCTGAAATCTTCCCCCTGCAACGGGGTGTACGTGACCGTCGGCAACGTCGAGTAGACGAGGTCCACCCCCAGATTGAAGAGCTCATTGGCATCAGCTTGCAGTTGGGCCCCAGCCTGCGCCGACGCGCTCAGCGAGACCTGGCTGGCGATGCCGCTCACCTCCAAAAAGATCGGGGTATCGCGATACTTCAGCCGCACCAGGTTCAGGAGCATCTGCTCGTTCGTCGTGTGTTGCAGCGCGAGATTGTAGTGGATCCGCTCGCCTCGCAGGACGGCGGGCCCGAGCGACGTACAGCCGGCTGTCGCGAGCACGACGAGACAGCTCAGCAGCAGGTGCAGGACAAACTGCCGGTTCCGCCACGGGGGGAAGCCATCCATCCGGTGTGGCGTTCGTTTAGTCCAGCTGTACATGCGGAGGTTCCACCCTATGACGCCGTTGACGACGCCTCGACTGCAGGTGTTTCGCACTCGCAACGATCCCCATGCTTCCCTTACGGGAGCGCCTCACGTAGCCGATGGGTCGCATGACGAACGTGGGTGTGTGCATCGTGTGCCTCCTTCCCCAGGCTTCCGCTCACCCTCACCCCAGTGGTCTCCCGAAGGGAAAGGGGCCCAGGCCGATGCCGGGGTCAACCTGACCGCACATCTCCCATGTGGCTGGGAGTATGAGGAGGACGCATATAGTCCGGAACCGTACAGCAAAACGTCGCCCCCTGGCCCGACACCGACTCCACCCAGATACGTCCCCCATGGCGTTCGACGATCTTCTTGCAGATCGCCAGGCCGATGCCGGTCCCCGCATACTCGCGTCGCGTGTGCAGGCGCTGAAAGAGGCCGAAGATCCGCTCCCCATACTCTGGGGCGATGCCAATGCCGTTGTCGCGCACCGAAAACACCCAGGCGCCTGGAGCAACTGCACGAACGCCGTTTCCCGGCGCAGCGCCTCCTCTGCCTGTGTATCCCCAGGCATGGGCTCACGTGGTATCCTGTCCATGCTGGTCGTTCTCCTCTGTTGCAGACAGCAGATGGATGACAGGAGAAATCATCAGCGCTCGGGCCGCCATCCTGCCGGAGCGCAGGGACGAAGCCCGACGTATCGTAGGATTCTCTCCGGTGCTTGTCAATTCGGTTCGCTCAATCATGCGGTGGTAACTGCATGGTTCTCTCCATCCCGTGGAGGACGGCCGCGATGTGCACGGCGATGTGGACCATCACCGGCATAGCGAGATCTGAAGAGGCCCCGGTGCCGAGCATCGCCAGTCCCTATCGCCCCTTCCCTGCCATCTCTCTGCGACTCGAGACGGCAACCGCATGGGACCGCCGGCCAGTCAATGTTCGCGGACCCCAGATGAGAAGCACTGCGACCCCGGTCATCGCCGTCCAGGCAGCTTTGTAGTACTCCGCATTGAAGCGACAGCACAGCGAGGCTTGTCGCAGAGACGACGTCATGCCCCGAGCAGAGAACCCCGTTCGCGCCGTGAGGGACTGATCCTGGGTTCGCTATATCGCTGCAACGCGCCGGCATTGCGCTCCGCCTTCCCACGTTCCGCGACCACCGGCACGAGCGAGAGCAGCTTTCCTTGCATCGATGATGTCCGGTGGCGCTGTACCGATGGTCACCATGCTGATGACGACGACGGCCCCAAGAAATCAACAGTTTTGCAGATCCCCGGACGCCCCTTCCCCCGTCCCTGATCCCCAGCTCCGCCGCCGCCTGCGTGTGCACAAGGGCCATCCACCACAGGCGTTAATGGCCTGTCGCATGCCGCCCATGATCCGCACGCTGGGCCACAAACCAGTGGTGGATGGCCATCACCAATGTGGGCTCCTTCGCGGTGTACCGAATCTGTGCGCCATCCGCCACTGGCAGGTATTGGACATCGATCTGCCCGGCTCCGGCTTTTAACTGGGCCAATCCTGGCATCTCCTCGCCGTGAATCTTGGCCGGGTCAGAGAAATCGCCCCGTTGGAACTTTTCCGCCTCCTGCTTGAGGTGGGCTTGAATGAGCGCGATCTGCTCGCGGTTCGCGGGGTCTTTCGCCGTGACGGTCTGGAGCCCACCGTCGTCCAGCGACTGGAAGATATGCATGGTCTGTTCGAGATCGAAGGGCATCACCTGGGCACCGCGGGTGGCCACCTCGGCTTGACGGGCCCCGCCGGATGATCCTTCCGTGCTCGACGCGGCCTCGAACACGGCCACAGCGATCAGGAACGCGCTCACAATCAGGTACAGGGTCGCTTTGGGTAGATTCCTTGACCAGGTATCGGTGACGTTCACGCAGAGCCTCCTTTCACCTGAAATTCCCCAGAAGGTCGCCGCTCCTCCTGTCCTTGATCGCAAGGGAACACACCACAGAGGGAGGTGGGCCATGGGACCAACCCCGAGGAGCCAGAGTTCCGGCCAGGCCATCCGAAAGCAGGCACCTTACTCGCTACCGTCGCCCTTTGGGTGGTCGCGCCACCACAACCGACATCCCATTGCGCGCTTCGGCGTTCTCCTCCAGCCAACGGGTGAAGGTCACCCGAGCGGAACAGGAACCTATTCGTCACCCCCTGACGGGAATGGAGGGTGATCAATCTCCTCCCATGTCCAGTGCAGTCCCTCGACGCTCTCTCTGGATCCCTTGACCGCGGCACAACCCGAGCCGATCGTCACAATGAGGAATAAGCTCAGGAGAACCAAAAGCTTATGCATGGATGTCCTTTGCCTCCCGCAGACCTCCAGGCGGCCCTCCTCTTACCATCCAAAATGGTACCGCACCCGCGGCGCCGGCCGGTAATCGTTCTGCTTTTCGCAGTACCCGGTCCGTTTGCCGCCAAAGAGCCCGACGCCTCGCACCCGCAACTCCAGGTTCATCTTGGGGCTGTAGACCAGTTCAGGAATGACGACAAAGCTTTAAGTTCTCAAGAAAGGCTGCGTCGACACCACCTTCCCTCCATGGCACGGCCGAGAGAGCCGAGCCGGCTGGAGTTGATCCCGGGGGTGGTCAGCGCTCGCCGGGTGGCCAGCACGGGCACCACCGTCAAAAACAGGCCGTCGAGTGTGCCATAAATCATCCCCAGCCACAGCAGGGCCGCGACCAGTGCCATCCCATGGGGACGGAGGGAAGCCGGTTGCTGCAGGACGCTCCAAACGAGCACGGTCCCTACGACGATGCCACCCACGAGCCCCAATGATGTGGACGGGCTCCTGCAACCCGGCGAGCACCTCCCGACTGGCCTGTTGCAGGCCGGTCGTGCCGCACGAGACATCGAGCAGATCTTCGATCAGGGTGGCAAATTCGTAGCCGGTGCCACAGCCGACCTCAAGCACGCTGCAAGCGGTGGGGAAGAATCCCACCAGCCAGGCGAGCAGCGCCCGCTCGGCCTGGTCAGCGCGTTGCCCGGGTGCGGTGTCGTACCACCCCTCATACTGGCTGGCGGCTCGCTCAAAGATTTCCCACGGCACGGGTCGCGTGACCTCCCACCGGACAGGCATTGGACACCGTCACAGTCATCACCACATGGCCCATGGCCGCGGCGCGGACAAAGGCATCATGCAGCGCGGCGAAGATCACCGCGGCCTCCCCCGTCACCAGTGTACTCATGGGGCCGATTTGCGGCTGCAGTCCGGCGCCCCTGAGTGCATCGCCTACCACCTGGATGGCCGGCGACAGATCTACCTGCCCCAAGGGGTAGAGGCTCAGTTGCGCACTGATCACCATCACACACCTCTCGTGCCCATTGTGGAAGACCTTGCAGCCTCCCTCAAACTCCTAGGCCGCTGTTGTTTTACCATTTACCATCCAAAGAAATACCGCACCCGTAGCTCCAGCCGGTAATCGTTCTGCTTTTCGCCATACTCCGTGCCCTGGCCCCCGAAGAGGCCCACGCCGCGAACGCGCAGCTCCAGGTTCGTCCTGGGACTATAGACGACCTCGGGAATCAGAACAAAGCTGGCGTCGGTCAGGTTCACAATGGAGGTCAAGGCCGGCGTGAAGTACAGGATGTCAAAGGGCTCCTTTTGGCTCGCACGCAGGTACAGATACTGCCGCATGGGGTTCGGCCGGCCATACGGCCCCTCCGCTAAGCTCAGCCCGCGCTGCAGACTGCTGGCGTTCCCCGTGCGCTGAAAGGTCGCGTAGCTGTCATCGACAAAGCTCACAAAGTCTTGCACCTCGCTGCGCGTGAACCCGGTTCCGTTGCGGTAGTACTCCCCGATGACGGTCGTCTCCTGCGCGGTCAGATAGCGAAGGCCCAGGAGGTAGCTCATCACATCGGAGGTCCGTGAGAAGGGCTGTCCCTGCGCATTCACGACGCGCGTCTCGACGTTGGTCAGGTAGGCCCATTCGCCGTGGATCTCCAGGTTGGTCTTAAGGTTCTTCGCAAAGTCCACCCCATACCGGGCGCTCCGACTCCCTCCGGTGAAGGCCATCAGATCGATGTCGGTATCGTAGAGGAGGACGTACAGCTTCGCCGCGAGGTTCACGTGGTGCTTCTCGCCGAACTCGTCGTTGACATGCGCGGAGACCGGCAGGATGACCGGAGTGAACGCGACGGTTTTCAAAGGGCCTTCGAAACTGCGGATGAGATTGGCGGTGGCCAGGTAGAATCCCTCCAACGCCTCCTCGGGCTCCTCCGGGTTCTTGGGCCGGTCCACAAAGGCCACGGGGTTCCAGGCATAGCCCTTCCCCCACTTGACCACCTTTTTCCCG
>Ga0209399_10000929_pt1 | contig 15991 bp, 10 predicted proteins | sample OV2TP3_FD_184130 | JGI IMG/M metagenome (GOLD analysis project Ga0209399, IMG submission 184130) | Hot spring microbial communities from Beatty, Nevada to study Microbial Dark Matter (Phase II) - OV2 TP3 (SPAdes) (version 3) | ecosystem: Environmental > Aquatic > Thermal springs > Hot (42-90C) ... | reverse complement strand
TTCAGGACGTCATTGACCTGATTGGACACCGCGCCCGAGCCGATTCCTTCCAGCAGCGCCGCGACCGAGGAGGCGTGGCAGAGGCGCGTGCAGTGATCGACGTTATTGGTGCCGAACCCCGCGCGCACCAGCTTCTGGAAGAGGTACGCTTCCTCGTTCGTCCCTTTCGCCGAACCGAACCCGGCAAGGGCAGTGCGGTCTGCGTCGCGGATCCGGCGCAGGCCGGAAGCGGCGAGATCCAGGGCCTCCTCCCAGGTCGCCTCGCGAAACACCTTCGACCAGTCGCCCGGATCCACCACAAAATCGGCGGACTTCCTGACCCCCGCCTTGCGAATGAGCGGTTTGGTCAGCCGGTGCGGATGGTGCGCGTAATCGAATCCGTAGCGGCCTTTCACGCACAGGCGGCCGTGGTTCGACGGACCGTCCTTGCCGGTGACGAACTCGATCCGGTTTTGCTTGACGTGGTACGTGAGCAGGCATCCGACGCCGCAGAACGGACAGACCGAATCCACTGTCTTGTCGATTTTCTGCAGCCCGGCCTCGCGCGCCGGCATGAGCGCTCCGGTCGGGCAGGCCTGCACGCATTCGCCGCAGGCGACGCAGGTGCTCTCCCCCATCGGGTCGTCGAAGTCGAACACGATCTTCGAGTGCTCGCCGCGAAAGGCGTAGCCGATCACGTCGTTCACCTGTTCCTCGCGGCACGCGCGCAGGCAGCGCGTGCACTGGATGCACGCGTCCAGGTGGACCGCGATCGCCGGATGCGAGAGATCCGCCTTCGGCTGCCTGCGCGGCGCGAAGCGCGGCCGGCCGAGCCCGAGCCTGCGCGCCCAGAGGTCGACCTCGTTGTTGAGCGTGTACGCGCGCTCGGGCATGTCCGCGAGCAGCAGTTCGAGCACCATCTTCTGCGAAACGAGCGCGCGCGGGCTGTCGGTGGTGACCTCCATCCCTTGCGCCGGATAGCGGCAGCAGGACGGCGCGAGCAGCCGTTCGCCCTTGATCTCGACCACGCAGGCGCGGCAGTTGCCGTCGGGCCTGAGCGCGCGCGAATAGCACAGGTGCGGGATTGCGATATCGTGCCGCCGCGCGCATTCCAGGATCGATTCGTCCGGACGACCGACCACCGTCCGGCCGTTCAGCTTGAATTCGATCGGCATCGTGGCGAGCTGCCGGTTCGTCACTCGGTCCATCACTGCACCTCATGCGCGAAGTATTTCATGACACTGAGCGCCGGGTTCGGCGCCGCCTGCCCGAGGCCGCAGATCGATGCGTCCATCATGGCCTGTGAGAGTTCCTCTAGCAGCGGTTGGTTCCATCGCTTTTCGTGCATCAGCGCGAGCGCCTTCGCGGTGCCCACCCGGCAGGGCGTGCACTGCCCGCAGGATTCGTCGCGGAAGAACTTCATCAGATTGCGCGCGGCGGCGGCGGCCCGATCGCGCCGCGAGAGGATGACGATCGCCGCCGAACCGATGAAGCAGCCGAGCGGCTGCAGCGTATCGAAGTCGAGTGGCACGTCGCCCTGCGAGGCGGGAAGGATTCCGCCCGAGGCGCCGCCGGGCAGATAGCCGTAGAACTCGTGCCCCTCCAGCATTCCGCCGCAGTATTCGGCGATCAGCTCGTTCGCCGTGATTCCCGCCGGCGCAAGGTGTACGCCGGGCTTTCGCACCCGACCCGAGACGGAAAACGCCCGCAGGCCCTTGCGCCCGTGCCTGCCCTGCGAGGCGAACCACGCCGGGCCTTTCTCGACGATCTCGCGCACCCAGTACACGGTCTCCATGTTGTGTTCGAGCGTCGGATAGCCGAACAGCCCGACCTGCGCGACGTACGGCGGGCGCAGGCGCGGCATGCCGCGCTTGCCCTCGATCGACTCGATCATCGCCGATTCCTCGCCGCAGATATAGGCGCCGGCGCCGCGCCTGAGATGGATCGGCGGCAGCGCGCAAGGGGGCGAGCTCGCGAGCACCGCCAGTTCGCGCTCGAGCATCGCCCGGCATCCCGCGTATTCGTCCCGCAGATAGATGTAGATCGCGCCGACACCGGCGCACCACGCGGCAACGAGCATTCCCTCGAGGAAGCGGTGCGGATCGCGCTCGAGAAAATGGCGATCCTTGAACGTGCCCGGCTCGCCCTCGTCGATGTTGACCGCCATCAGGCGCGGCTCCGGCTCCGCCGCGACGATGCGCCACTTGCGCCCCGCCGGAAACCCCGCGCCGCCGAGGCCTCGCAGGCCCGAGTCTTCCATCTGCTGGGTGATCTCCTCGCGCGTCCGTTTTCCGGCAAGACAGTCCGCCAGCAGCCGGTACCCGCCCGACCTGCGGTACTGTGCGTAGCCGATGCCGCGGGGCAGCGGGCACTTCGTGTCGCCCGATTCGACTGCGGCCTTGACTGCCTGCACTGTCGCGCGCGCGACCGGGTTCTGATGCACCACTGCAACCGGTGCCGCGTCGCAGCGGCCCACGCAGGGCGCGGCGATCACGCGCACGTCCCCGCCCAGGACGGAGGGCAGCTTTTCGAGCAGCTCGCGCGCCCCCGCGAGTTCGCAGGCAATGGAGTCGCAAACGCGCACGGTCAGCTTGGGCGGCGGCGCCTCGCCTTCCTTCACGACATCGAAGTGGTGGTAGAACGTCGCCACCTCGTACACCTCGGTGAGCGAGAGCCGCAGCTCCTGCGCGAGCGCCGCCAGATGCGCCGCCGAGAGCGACCCGAACCGGTCCTGGATCCGGTGCAGATGCTCGATCAGAGTGTCGCGGCGCAAGGGTGCATCGCCCAGCAGGTTGCGGATCTCCTCCAGCGCCCCGCGATCTGCCGCACGCCCCTTGGGAGTCGGGCGAACCTTCATGCATCCTCCATGGTGGGCGCCCATTATCGGCCACCGGCCGCGCGAAACCGCTTGACTGCGGTCAACCAGCGGAACGCCGCCGCGCGCCGTTGCAGAGCGAGTGTACACTCGCCGGGCTCCGAGTCATGAACGAAGCTTCGAAAACGATCGACGCGGCAAAGGTGCTCGGCGTGGTTGCGGCGGTCGCGCGCGAAGCGCGCCCGCATCTGGATGCCTATGTCGCGCTCGACAGCTCGCTCGAAAAAGATCTCGGCCTCGACAGCCTGGCGCGGGTGGAGCTGGTGCTGCGTCTTGAGCGCGAGTTTTCCACCAGCCTGCCGGAACAGGCGCTGGCGAGCGCCGAATCTCCGCGCGACCTGCTGCGCTTCCTGCTTGCCGCGGCAGGACACGCGCCGCAGGCGGCGGATCACAGCGTCGCGAGTCTCGTGCAGGCCGAGGGCGTGCGGCCGCCCGGTCACGCGCAGACACTGGTCGAGGCGCTCGAATATCACGTCGAGCGCCAGCCCGAGCGCCTCACGGTTCACCTCTACGAGGAAGGCAAGGAATATCCCCTGAGCTACCGCGCGCTCTGGGACGGCGCGCTCGGCTTTGCGGCGCGGCTCGCCGATGCGGGCCTGCAGCCCGGGCAGACGGTCGCGATCATGCTGCCGACGTGCCGCGAATACCTGTACTGCTTCTACGGAGTGCTGCTCGCGGGCGGAATCCCGGTGCCGCTTTATCCGCCGGTGCGGCTGGCGACGATCGAGGACCACATGACGCGCCATGTCGGAATCCTCAAGAGCGCCGGCGCGGCAATCATGGTGACGATTCCCGAAGCGAAGGCGCTCGCCTACCTGCTGCGCGCGCAGGTCGAATCGCTGCGCGCGGTGCTGGTTCCTGCCGACCTCGAGGGCGGCGGCGCCGGATTTGCGCCGGTGCGCAGCCGGAGCGGCCATATCGGGTTTCTGCAGTACACCTCGGGAAGCACCGGAAAGCCGAAGGGCGTGGTGCTCACGCACGCGAATCTGCTTGCCAACGTGCGCTCGATGGGCAAAGCCGCGCGCACCAGCTCGGGCGACGTGTTCGTAAGCTGGCTGCCGCTATACCACGACATGGGACTGATCGGCGGCTGCTTCGCCACGATGTACCTCGGCTTTCCGGTGGTGCTGATGTCGCCGCTCGCGTTCCTGTCGCGGCCCAGCCAGTGGCTGTGGGCGATCCACCGCCACCGCGGCACGATTTCGGGCGGGCCGAATTTTTCCTACGAACTGTGCCTGCGCCGCATCCCCGAAGAGGAACTGGAGGGAATCGATCTGTCGACCTGGCGCTTCGCGTTCAACGGTGCCGAGCCGGTGAGCCCCGAGACGATCGCGGCCTTCGAGGAGCGTTTCGCCAAGCACGGCCTGCGCAGGAACGTGATTTCCCCGGTGTACGGTCTGGCCGAATGCTCCGTCGGCCTCGCCTTCACCCCGCCCGGCGAGCCCTGGCGCATGGACCGGCTGGATCGCGAAGTGTTCTCGCGCTCGGGCGAGGCAGCGCTGGCCCCGGTGGAGGATCCTTCTCCGCTCAAGGTGGTGGGTTGCGGGACGGTGATTCCGGAACACGATTTGCGGGTGGTGGACGCGGCTGGCATCGAGCTTCCCGACCGGCACGAAGGTCACCTGCAGTTCCGCGGCCCGTCGGCCACCTCGGGCTACTACCGCGATCCGGACGCGACGCGGCAGCTCTTCGACGGCGCCTGGGTCAACACCGGGGATCGCGCCTATCTTTCCGACGGCATGCTGTACCTCACGGGCCGCGAGAAGGACATCATCATCCGCGGCGGCCGCAACATCAGCCCGTACGAGCTCGAGGAAGGGGTCGGCGACATTCCCGGGATACGGCGCGGCTGCGTGGCGGTGTTCGGCAGCCCCGATCCCGCGAGCGGCACCGAACGCGTGATCGTGCTCGCCGAGACGCGCGAGACGGACCACACGCGCCATGGCGAGCTCAAGCAGAAAGTGAACGAACTCGCGGTGAGCCTGATCGGCGCGCCGGCCGACGACATCGTGCTCGCCCCGCCGCACACGGTGCCGAAAACTTCAAGCGGCAAGATCCGCCGCGTCGCGGCGCGCGAGTACTACGAGCGCGGCCCCGCGGCGGTGAAGCCGCAGGCGGTCTGGTGGCAGTTCATCCGCCTCGCCGCAGCGGGCGTCGTGCCGCAGATGCGGCGTGGCTGGCGCGTGGTCGCGGGTGCGCTCTTTGCCGCGCGCGGCTGGCTTGTGTTCGGCATCCTGTTCCCGCTTGCGTTCGTCACCGCGGCCTTTGCAGGCGTGCGCACGACCTGGGCGGTCGGGCAGCGCATGTCGGCGCTGTTCCTGCGCCTGGCCGGGATCCCGGTTGTGGTGCGAGGCAGGGAAAACCTTCCGGCGAGCGGAGCGTACGTGCTCGCCGCCAACCACACGAGCTTCCTCGACGCGGTCGTGCTCCTGTCGCTGCTCGAGTGGCGCGGCCACGCCTTCATCGCCAAGCGCGAGTTTCTCGGCAATTTCCTGATGCGCACCCTTCTGCGGGGGCACGGCACGCTGTTCGTCGAGCGATTCGACGTCCAGAAAAGCGCCGAGCAGGCCTCCGACCTGGTCGCCGCGGCAAAGAGCGGCACCTCGCTCATCTTCTTCGCCGAGGGCGCTCTGGTGCGCCAGACCGGGCTCGCGCCCTTTCGCACCGGCGCGTTCCAGGTGGCGGCGCAGGCGGGCATCCCGGTGGTGCCGGTTGCGCTGCGCGGCCTTCGCTCGGTCCTGCGCGACGGCACGTGGTACCCGCGCCGCGCGCCGGTCGCGGTGACGTTCGGCGCCCCCGTGGCCCCGGAGGGCGAGGACTGGAACGCGGCGGTTCGCCTGCGCGACCGGGTGCGCGCGGAGATCCTCCGGCACTGCGGAGAGCCGGACCTCCTGCCGGCCGGCGCAGCTACTGCGGAACCGACCTAGGAGTTTTTCGCGTTACCGTCAGGCAACGAGTCCCAATGTAAGGAGTCCCCCTGCGGCAAGCACGATCCAGGTGATCGTGGTGCCGACCACGCGCCCGGTGAAGGCGCTCGAGTAGATCCCCCAGGCGTGCAGGATGCGCGCAACGAGGAGCGAGATGCCGAGGAGGTATACGGCCCATGGCTTCGCGCCCAGCCACTCGACGAGCCCCATCAGGGCAAGCGCCATCGGCACGTATTCGACGAAGTTCCCCTGCACGCGGATCGCGCGGCCCATCTCCGGATCGCCTCCGTCGAACAGATTGATCTTCTTCTTCCCCCGCAGGACGGTGACCCGGATGCTGACTCCGACCAGCATCAGAGCGAGAAGACCGGCGAATATTGCCGTGATCGGAAGGGGAAATGTACTCATGGCCTACCTCCTCGAAAAGACGATTATCGCTTCAAGACCGACTTCAGGACTTTCCCCATCTCCGCCGGATTGCGGGTGACGCTGATTCCGCACTCTTCCATGACGGCGAGCTTTTCCTGCGCCGTGCCCTTGCCCCCGGAGATGATCGCGCCGGCGTGTCCCATGCGCTTTCCGGGCGGCGCCGTGACCCCGGCGATGAACCCGACCACCGGTTTTTGCATGTTCTGCTTCACCCAGCGCGCCGCCGTTTCCTCGTCCGAGCCGCCGATCTCGCCGATCATCACCACCGCATCGGTGTCCGGATCGTCGTTGAAAAGGCGCAGCAGGTCGACGTGCTTGAGTCCGTTCACCGGGTCGCCGCCGATTCCCACCGCGGTCGATTGCCCGATTCCAAGCTCGGTGAGCTGCGCCACCGCCTCGTAGGTGAGCGTGCCGGAGCGCGATACGACGCCGACGCCCCCTTTCTTGTGAATGTGGCCCGGCATGATGCCGATCTTCAGCTCTTCGGGCGTGATCGCCCCGGGGCAGTTGGGCCCGAGCAGCAGCGTCCTGCGGTTCTGCTTTTTCATCCGCTCGCGCACCGCGATCATGTCGCGCACCGGTATGCCTTCGGTGATGCAGATCACGAGGTCGAGGTCGGCTTCCACCGCCTCGAGAATCGCGCCGGCGGCGCCGCCGGGCGGAACGTAGATGACCGATACGTTGGCGCCCGTCGCTTTCTTCGCCTCCGCCACCGAAGCGAAAATCGGGATTCCTTCGAAGTTTTCCCCGGCTTTCCGGGGATTCACGCCCGCGACGTAGCAGGCGCGGCCACTGGCGTACTCGCGGCTCGCGCGCGTGTGGAACTGGCCGGTATTGCCGGTGATTCCCTGTGTCACGACCCGGGTGTCGCGGTTGATGAGGATGCTCATTGGCGCGCCGCCCTGTCCTTCACCGCGGCGACGATCTTGCGGGCCGCCTCCGCCATGTTGTCCGCGGAGATGATCGGCAGGCCGGAATCGGCGAGGATTTTCTTGCCGAGGTCCTCGTTGGTGCCTTTCATGCGCACCACGAGCGGCACCGCGAGGTGCACTTCGCGCGCCGCGCCCACCACGCCGGCGGCGATGGTGTCGCACTTCATGATGCCGCCGAAGATGTTGACCAGGATCGCCTTCACCTTGGGGTTCGAAAGCATGATCTTGAACGCCGCGGTCACTTTTTCCGCGCTCGCGCCGCCGCCGACATCGAGAAAGTTGGCCGGCTCGCCGCCAAAGAGCTTGATCGCGTCCATCGTCGCCATCGCGAGGCCCGCCCCGTTCACCATGCAGCCGATGTTGCCCTCGAGCGAGATGTAGGAAAGCTCGTGCCTGGAGGCCTCGATCTCGAGCGGGTCCTCCTCGTCGAGGTCGCGCATCGCCACGATTTCGGGATGCCGGAAGAGCGCGTTGTCGTCGAAATTGAGCTTCGAATCGAGGGCCACCACGCGATCGTCGCCGGTGAGAATGAGCGGGTTGATTTCGGCGAGCGAGGCGTCGGTCTCGTCGAAGCAACGGTAGAGCGCCTTGAGCAGTTCGCCCGCCTGCGCGAGCGCCGCTTGCGGGATGCCGATCCTGCGCGCGATGTCCTGCGCTTCCCCATCGGTGAGCCCCTGCGCCGGATCGACGAACACCTTGTGGATCTTCTCCGGATGGTTCGCCGCGACTTCCTCGATGTCCATGCCGCCCTCGGAAGAGGCCATCAGGCAGACGCGCTGCGTCTGCCGGTCGACCACCATGCCGACGTAGAGCTCCTTGCGGATGTCGGCGCCCTCCTCGACGAGCAGCCGGCGCACCTTTTGCCCCGCCGGCCCGGTCTGATGCGTCACGAGCTGCATTCCGAGAATCTGCTTTGCGCGCTCGCGCACTTCGTCGAGCGAGCTTGCGACCTTGACGCCGCCGCCCTTGCCGCGGCCGCCAGCGTGGATCTGCGCCTTTACCACCCAGACGCTGCCGCCGAGCTTTGTCGCCGCCGCCACTGCCTCGTCGACCGTGAAGCAGGGGATGCCGCGCGGTGTCGCGACGCCGAATTTGCGAAACAGCTCCTTACCCTGGTATTCGTGGATCTTCATGCCTTCCCCTTGCCCGCATCCGTCCGGTACCACTGCCGGAGAGATGCGCCTCGATGATCGGTCGTGGGGAGCGGCATAGGGGCGCGCATTTTATCATCCGCTCCCTGCTAGAATTTTTGTCATGCCCTTCATTCTCGCGCTCGACCAGGGAACCACCAGTTCACGCGCCATCGTGTTCGACGCCGAGGGCGCGCCGCGCGCCATCGCGCAGCGCGAGTTCCGCCAGCTCTATCCGCAGCCCGGCTGGATCGAGCACGATCCGTACGAGATCTGGATCACGCAGCGCGACGTCGCGCGCGAGGCGGTCGAGCAGGCCGGCATCGCGGCGACCGAGATCCGCGCCATCGGCATCACCAACCAGCGCGAGACGACGCTGCTGTGGGACCGCCAGACGGGCGAACCGCTCTACAACGCGATCGTGTGGCAGGACCGGCGCACCGCGGCGATGTGTTCGGAACTGCGCGCCTCGGGCGCCGAGCCGACGGTGCGCGCCAAGACCGGCCTCATGTTCGACCCGTATTTTTCCGGCACCAAGCTTGCCTGGATGCTCGATCACCTGCCCGGCGCGCGTGCGCGCGCCGAGCGCGGCGAACTCGCGTTCGGCACCGTCGACACCTGGCTCGCGTGGAATTTCTCGCAGAGCCGCACGCACGTCACCGACCCGTCGAATGCGTCGCGAACGCTGCTCTTCAACATCCACACCGGCGACTGGGACGGCGAGCTGCTTTCGATCCTGCGCATCCCGCGCGCGATCCTGCCGGATGTCTATCCCTCGGCACATGTATTCGGCATGGCGGCGCCCGAGATCCTCGGCGAGGCGGCGGCGATCGCCGGAATCGCGGGCGACCAGCAGGCGGCGCTCTTCGGCCAGGGCTGCCACCGCTCCGGCATGGCGAAGAACACCTACGGCACCGGCTGCTTCATGCTGCTGCACACCGGCGAGCGCGCGGTCGCCTCGGCGAACGGCCTGGTCACCACGGCCGCGGCGCAGCTCGGCCGCGCGCGCGATGCGCGCGATGCCGACAAGGAATACGCACTCGAAGGCAGCGTGTTCGCCGCCGGCGCGGTGGTGCAATGGCTGCGCGACGAAATGCGGTTCTTCAGCTCCTCGGCCGAGATCAGCGCGCTTGCGGCAAGCGTCCCGGACAATGGCGGGGTGTACCTGGTGCCGGCGTTTGCCGGTCTCGGCGCACCGCATTGGGACCCTTTCGCACGCGGCACCATCGTCGGGCTCACGCGCGGCTCAGGGCGTGCGCATCTCGCGCGCGCTGCGCTCGAATCGATCGCCTACCAGAGCGCCGATGTGCTCGACGCGATGCAAAAAGATTCCGGCGAGAAACTCTCCGAGCTGCGGGTCGATGGAGGTGCCGCGGCGAACGACCTGCTGATGCAGTTTCAGGCCGACGTGCTCGGCGTGCCGGTGGTGCGGCCGCGCGTGCTCGAGACCACGGCGCTTGGCGCCGCCTATCTCGCGGGGCTCGCGACGAGCCTGTGGTCCTCGCGTGAGGAGATCGCGGCGCATTGGGAGATGGAGCGCCGCTTCGAGCCGCAGATGAACCGCGACGCGGCCGAGGAACTGCTTGCGCGCTGGCGCGCGGCGGTTCACCGCAGCCTGCACTGGGCGGACTACGCCTAGGCGCTCGCGCCCCAGACGCGCGCGGCGAACTCCGGGTAATTTGCCGCAATCTCGCGCGCGACCGGTCCGCGCAGCAGCGCGAGTTCCTCGGGGGCAGGCTCCGCCGTGACCCCGATGCGCGCCGGCGCGTCGTATTCGAAGCCCGTATGCTCGCGGACCTCGTCCGCGGTGTGCCGCGGATGCACGCTCTCGAGGCGGAAACGGCGCATCTCCGGCTGCCACGCGAAAATCGCCTTGCCCGTGACGAGCGCCTGCGGCCCGCCGCGCCGCCATACGCCCGGCGGGCTCCAGCCCGGCGCGGAGATGAAATCCACCCGCGGCACCAGCACCCGCCTGGAGTGTTCCTCCCGATACAGGATCGTGCGCCTGGCGGCGAAATACAGGAACGCGGAGCCGAACGAGCCCGGAAAACGCGCCTCGGAGTTCGGATAGCCGCCTGTGCCCACGAGGTTGATGTTCGCCTCGCCGTCGATCTGCGCGCCGCCGAGGAAAAAGACGTCGATCCGGCCCTGCCCGGCAAGGTCGAACAGCTCCCTCGAGCCTTCGGTGAACGGATTGCCGCGCCGCTTGTGCAGGAGCGATAGGCGCGGCCGGCCCCCGTTCTGCGCCCGCAGCAGCGTGCACGCGGCCGCCGGAACGGGCGACGCCGCCCCTACTGCCACATGCTGCGCATCGCCGATCAGCCGCGCGATCGTGCAGGCGAGAAATTCCTCCGTAGTCCAGCTCACTCAAGCCCCCCCTCACCCTGCCCTCTCCGCGCAAGGGGCGAGGGAAAAACAAAGTCCTCCAGGTAGCGGGCGAAACCCTGACGCGTCTGCGCCGCCTGCGCATAGCGCGCGAGGTGCGCGTCGTCGATCGGATACAGATCCAGTACGCCAAGCGGCCAGGCGCCGTGCTCGGCCCGCGCGACCGCCGTTACATAGACCGAGGCGAGCACACCGGGCGCAAGCAGCTCGTCTTCGAGCATGTCGCCCTCGCGCAGTTCCTCGAACGTGACGTAGCAGCGCCGCGCCGCGTGCGCAATGGTCGCGAGTTCGCGCCGGCGGCCGATCCAGACGTTGCCCGCCCGGTCGGCAAAGCGCGCGTGAAAGAGCGCCACATCGGGCTCGATCGCCGCCGCGAGCAGGATCGGGTCGGGCGAATCGGACATCGGGTTCTGGATCACCTTCCAGTCGGCCCGGTGCCGCACCAGGTCCGAGCCGATCACGCCGCGCAGCGGCATGAACGGCACGCCCTTTTCGGCTGCCTGCAGGCCGCTGTGCACCATCGGGCAGGTGGCGTCCTTGATCCGCAGCTCGCCGCGCTCGATCGCATCGGTGAAGCGGGGGGCGGCGCCCGCCTCGCCGAGCGACACGGCGCTCGTCTCGACCTCGGCCACGCACCCGGCGCCGATGAGCAGATCGGCGCAAAAGCCGAGCACCGGCACGCCGAGCAGCTTCAGGTTGCGGGCGCGGCGCCGGATGAGCCCGCGCACGGCCTCCATCGCCACGAGCGAATAATCCGGCGGCAGCGCCACGCACGCGCCGTCCGGAATATCGCCCGCGAGCGCGTCGGCGCCGGCGAGAAAACGCGTTTCGTTAGGTCGTGCCGCCAACCGTAAGGCCATCGATCTTCAGCGTCGGCTGCCCGACACCGACCGGCACGCTCTGGCCCTCCTTGCCGCAGGTGCCGATGCCGGGATCGAGCTGCAGATCGTTGCCGATCATCGATACGCGGGTGAGCGCATCGGGGCCGTTGCCGATCAACGTGGCGCCCTTCACCGGATGCGTAATCCGGCCGCCCTCGATGCGGTAGGCCTCGGCGGCGGAGAAGACGAATTTGCCGTTGGTGATGTCCACCTGGCCACCGCCGAAATTGACCGCGTAGAGTCCCTTTTCGACCGAGGCGATGATCTCCTGCGGATCGTGCGGGCCGGCGAGCATGTAGGTGTTGGTCATGCGCGGCAGCGTCAGGTGCGCGAACGACTCGCGCCGGCCGTTGCCCGTGAGCGGCATGCCCATCAGGCGCGCGTTGAGGCTGTCCTGCAGGTAGCCGCGCAGGATGCCGTCCTCGATCAGCACGGTGCGCCGGGTCGGGTTGCCTTCGTCGTCCACCGAGAGCGAGCCGCGCCGGGCCGGGAGCGTGCCGTCATCGACCACCGTCACGCCGCGCGCCGCGACCCGCTCGCCGATCCTTCCGCAAAACGCCGAGCTTCCCTTGCGGTTGAAGTCGCCCTCCAGGCCGTGCCCGATCGCTTCGTGCAGCAGGATCCCCGGCCATCCCGGACCGAGGACGACGGTCATCGTTCCGGCGGGCGCGGGTTGCGCTTCGAGGTTCGTCAGCGCCTGCGACACCGCTCTCTCGGCATACGCCTGGAGCACCGCATCGCTGAAGTGGGAATAATCGGTTCGCCCGCCGCCGCCTGCCATTCCGGACTCGCGCCGGCCGTTCTGCTCGGCAATCACCTGCAGCGAAAGGCGAACGAGCGGCCGCACGTCGGCGGCGATCGCGCCATCGGAGCGCGCGATCAGCACCACCTCGTATTCGCCGCCGAGGTTTGCCATGACCTGCACGATGCGCGGATCGCGGCCGCGACACATGCGCTCGAGCCGTTCCAGCAACTGCACCTTCGCCTCGTCCGGCAGCGAGGCAAGCGGGTCGATCGGCTCGTAGCGCCGTACCGGCAGGCGCGCCGAACGCGCCGGAACGCGGCGCCCTTTTTCGGGCTTCAATCCGCGTACCGCAATGCGGCCGGACTGGCCCGCACGCGCGATGGCGCGCGTGGCGCGCGCCGCGTCCTCGAGCGCGTTGAAACTGATCTCGTCGGAATACGCGAATGCGGTCTTTTCACCGGCAATCGCCCGCACCCCCACGCCCTGATCGATCGCGAAGGTGCCCGACTTGACGATACCTTCCTCCAGACTCCAGCCTTCGGCGCGGGTGTACTGGAAATACAGGTCGGCGGCGTCGAGGCGCCGCTGGCGCAGCGCACGGAACACCGAGTCGAGCTTTCCCGGCTCCAGTTCGTACGGCGCGAGCAGGCAGGAGTCGGCGGTGGCGCGCAGGAAATCGGTATCCATCAGGCGATCTTCCGGTTGTCGAGTGCGGGAAGCGATTGTCTCACTTCAGCAAGGCGCGCCGCATCGATCTCCGCAAGCACGATTCCCTCGCCTTCCGGGCGCTCTGCGAGCACCGCGCCCCACGGATCGACGATCATGCTGTGGCCGTGCGTGCGGCGTCCGTTGGCGTGCACGCCGCCCTGCGCCGGCGCGATGACGTAGCACAGGTTCTCGATCGCGCGTGCCCGCAGCAGCGTTTCCCAGTGCGCGGCGCCCGTGCTCGCGGTGAACGCCGAAGGCGCAAACCAGGCCGCGATCCGATCGAAGCTCCGGTAGAGTTCGGGAAAGCGCAGGTCGTAGCACACCGAGAGACCAAGCCGCCCGAAGGGACTTTCGATTGCGACCGGTCCCTCGCCCGGCTCGATGGTGCGCGATTCGTCGTAGCTTTCGTTTCCGCTGCGGAATACGAACAGGTGCACCTTGTCGTAGCGCGCAACGCGCCTTCCGGCGTCGTCGTAGACGAGGCAGGCGCTTCGCACCCGCGCCGGATCGCCGCACTCGAGCGGCAGCGTCCCGCCCACCAGCCAGACGCGGCTGCGGCTCGCCGCCCCGGCGAGGAAGTCCTGGATCGGCCCGCTCCCGTCCCGCTCGCGCGCCTTCACCTTGTCGGTTTCGTGCCCCCCGAGCATGCAGAAGTACTCCGGCAAGGCAACGAGCCGTGCGCCCTCGGCGGCCGCCTGCGCGACGAGGCGGCCGGCCGCGGCGAGATTGAGCGCCACCTCGGGCGCGGAGACCATCTGGATCGCTGCGACGCGCGCCATCGCAGCTCAGGGAGACATGGGCGGGCCGCCGGCGGGGAGCGGGGGCTCGACCTTTTCAACTTTGGGATCGTCCCAGCTGCCGCTCACGTCGTACTCGTAAGAAAGGATCTGGCCGATCGGGTCCTTCAGCACGTTCTGTGCGATCGCGACGCCCACCGCGACCGCCGGATTGACGATGGTCGCGAGCGTGGTCACGCCCCGCCGCACGCTCGGCACCACCTTGACGCGCAGCTTCTGGGTTTCCTTCTCCAGGTCGAAGTCGCCGTTCAGCGTCACCTCGGCCGCGGAGCCGCGGATCTTGAGGTCGCTCGTGTTCATCACGCCGCGCGCGACCTGAAACGACGCCGACACCGTGTCGAAGGAGAAGCCTTTGGCGGTCGCATCGGTGACGTTCAGGCTGATGAGCGAGAGCATGCGGCCGATGCCCGATTCGATCGTCGGCAACTGCCCTTTCTCGGCATGGAGCGAGATCTCGCCGGTCAGGCTGGGGTAATCGATCGAGAACGGATCGCCGCTCCACTCCAGCTTGCCGTCGATCTTCGCGGTTGCGCCCCGAACGCGCTCCGGGTAGCCCAGGCGCTCGAGAAACTTGCCCACATCGCTCGATTCGAGCTTGAGCGTGAGCGCGGTTCGGGAACCGGTTCCGCTGCGCCACAGTCCGGTGCCGGAAATGGAGGCCTCGGGATTCACCACTCCGAGCTTTTCGATGCGCCAGTTCGGGCCGTCGTGCAAGGCCGCGACCTCGACCCGGCCGTAGCGCCTGTCGCGGTGCGTGAAGCTCTCGGCGATGAGATCGACCGAAGGAAGTTCCCGCGTGCGTTCGACCGGCTTTGCGCCCGGAGAGTCGTCCGGAATGCGCAGGTGCGCAAGGCGCGCCATCAGCCGGCCGCCGCCTTCGGCGCGGTAGCTCAGATCGCCCGCAAGCTCCGAGGCGCTCACGTTCGCGGACCATCCGCTGGCGTCGGCACCGCCGCGCACCACCACGTTGCTCAAGCGCTTGCCCAGCATGTCGAGCACGCCGAAGCGCAGATCGAACCGCGACGCCCCGGCAGTGCCGTCGCCCGCCATGAGCGGCAGCCAGCGGTCCAGATCGAGCGCCGGCAGCGATCCGTAGATCAGCGTGCCGGGCCGCTCCGAGAGGCGCAGCGCCTCGCCCGCAGCCGGGTTGAGCGCCACCGCGGTTCGCTGCACGCGCATCTCGGCGCCCTGCTTCACGCGCAGGAACTCCGCGGCCACGATCCTGCCTACCGTGAGCGAGATCCGCTCGCGGTCTTCGCTCGGAAACAGATCGACGCGCAACGGCAGCGTGTCAGCGGGATTCTTCGCAAGCGGCGGCGGCAGGTCGATCGCGACGCCGCGCAGCGGCGATTCGAAGGAGACCTGCGTGCGCGCGCCCTTGACCGAGATCGTGGCGCTGTACGGAGACGATCCCGTAAGCCGGGCGCGCCACGGATGATCCATGAGCGCGCTCATTCCCGCGACCGTGGCTTCGCCCCGCGCAACGAACACTGCGCCGCCCTCCGCAGTCGATCCGCCCGAAACGCTGAGCGGACCGCCGAAGAGCTGCCCGCGCCCTTCGTGCACCGTGAGCGCAGATTCGGTGAAGCCGATGCGGCCGGAGGCGCGCTCGATCGGCGGCAGGCGCGGATCCACGGTCGTGATGTTGTTCTGGAACTGGTACTCGCCCGCGATCCTGCTCCTGCCCAGATCCTCGAGCGGCAATTCGAGCTTGAGCTGCAGTTTGCCGTTACCCTGCGCGCTCATGCCGTCGGTGAGCCCGTCGACCATCTTTCGCACCGGGCTTCGCTGGATGTACTTCAGGAACTCGGCGGTCGGACCCTCGGCATTGCCGTTGATCACGAGCAGCGTGCGCTCGGCGAGCAGGCTCGGGATGCTGACCCGGACATTCGAGACCTTCGTCCCCAGAATCGACCCCGAGCGCCCGGTGATTTCCATCCTGTCGCGCTCGAACAGCAGCTCGCCGTCGACGCCCTCCACGCGCGGCCAGCCGGTCGCGTAGTCGAGCGCGCCGCCGCTGACCTTCGCCGCCACCCGGAACTGCCCCTTGGACGCATCCGCGAAGGGAAAGTCGCGCAGATCGCCTTTGAGGCGCAGGCGAACGTCGGAGGACTTCCCGTCGAGCACCGAGGTCGCGACCCAGTTGCGGGTCTCGCCCCCCATGATCGAGGCGAGCGGCAAATACTTCGCAAGGTGCCGGCTT
>Ga0209399_10000922_pt1 | contig 16132 bp, 18 predicted proteins | sample OV2TP3_FD_184130 | JGI IMG/M metagenome (GOLD analysis project Ga0209399, IMG submission 184130) | Hot spring microbial communities from Beatty, Nevada to study Microbial Dark Matter (Phase II) - OV2 TP3 (SPAdes) (version 3) | ecosystem: Environmental > Aquatic > Thermal springs > Hot (42-90C) ... | reverse complement strand
GGCGCGCACGCCGTGCGGGGTGAGGTTGCGCCGGAGCAGCGCGATCGAGCGCCGGCGGCAGGCCTCTACCGCCGCGGCGCGCGCATCCGCTGACACGGGATCCGGCATGGCGAATGATAAGATTTTGCCGCATCTCCCATGCACGGAACCCCCCACCGCCTCGAAGTCCGGCCGCGCGTGCCGCAGCGGCTCGCCCGCCTCGGGGAACTGGCCGGCAACCTCTGGTACAGCTGGCACCGCGCTACGCGCACGCTGTTCGCGCGCCTCAGCCCCCCGCTGTGGTCGGAGACGGGGCACAGCCCCAAGGCGTTCATGCGCAGCATCGACCAGCGGCGCCTGGAGGAGGCGGCGCGCGATCCGGCGTTTCTCCAGGCTTACGACCGGGCGCTCGCGGCCTACGACGCGTACCACGCCGCGCCGCCGCCGGGCTTCGCGCCGCCGCTCGCCGCGGGCGAGGGCGTGGCCTACTTCTGCGCCGAGTTCGGGCTGCACGAGAGCCTGCCGATCTACTCCGGCGGCCTCGGCATCCTCGCCGGGGACCACTGCAAGACGGCGAGCGACCTGCGCCTGCCGTTCGTCGGCGTGGGGCTGCTCTACCGCCAGGGCTACTTCCAGCAGACCGTCGACGCCGAGGGGCGCCAGCACGCGCAGTACACGGACACCGAGTTCGATGCTCTGCCGATCGAGCCGGCGCGCCGTCCCGACGGCAGCGAGCTGCGCGTGCGCATCGCGCTCCCCGGGCGGCCGGTGCTGTGCGCGGTCTGGCGCGCGCGCGTAGGGCACATCACGCTGGTCCTGCTCGACACCGATCTGCCGGAGAACAGCGCCGCCGACCGCAACATCACCTTCCAGCTCTACGGCGGCAGCACGGGCACGCGCCTGGAGCAGGAGATCGTGCTCGGCGTGGGCGGGGCGCGGGCGCTCGCCGCGCTCGGCGTCGAGCCGAGCGGATGGCACGTGAACGAGGGCCACGCGGCGTTCCTCGTGCTCGAGCGCGCCCGCGCGCTGGTGGCGAAGGGCCTGGCGTTCGACGCCGCGCTCGAGGCGGTCGCCGCGGGCACCACCTTCACCACGCACACGCCGGTGCCCGCGGGGCACGACCAGTTTCCCGAGGACGTGGTGCGCGTCTACCTGGAGAGCGTGTTCCCGGAGCTCGCCGCGCACGTCGAGCCCGCGCTCGCGCTGGGGCGCTCGCCCGGGGCGCAGGGCTTCAACATGACGACGCTCGCGGTGCGCGGCTCGCGCGCGCAGAACGGCGTCTCGCGCATCCACGGCGGGGTCTCGGAGCGCATCTGCGCGCCGCTCTGGCCGCAGATCGACCCCGAGGAGAACCCGCTCACCTACGTCACCAACGGCGTGCACGTGCCGACCTTCCTGTCGGACCTCTGGCAGGAGGCCCTCGAGCGGCACCTGGGGCGCGACTGGCAGGCGCAGCTGTGCCACGAGGAGGGCTGCGAGGCGGTGCGCGCGCTGCCGGACGCGCAGTTCTGGGCCACCCACCAGGCGCTCAAGGCGCAGATGCTGCACCTGCTGCGCGACCGCGTCGCGCGCCAGCACCTGCGCACCGACGGCTCGGAGGCGCACCTCGACCGCATGCTCAAGCTCGCCGACCCGGAGCGCTGCGACGTGCTCACCATCGGCTTCGGGCGGCGCTTCGCCACCTACAAGCGCGCGACGCTGCTGTTCGAGCGGCTGGAGTGGCTGCGCGAGATCGTCTCCGAGGAGGGGCGCCCGGTGCTGTTCCTGTTCGGCGGCAAGGCGCACCCGGCGGACCAGCCCGGCCAGGAGCTGATCCGCCGCGTCGCCGAGGTGGCGCGCATGCCCGAGTTCGAGTCGCGCATCCTGCTGGTCGAGAACTACGACCTGCGCGTGGCGCGGCGCCTGGTCTCGGGCGTGGACGTGTGGCTCAACAACCCGGTCTATCCGCTGGAGGCCTGCGGCACCTCCGGGATGAAGGCGGCGCTGAACGGCGTGCTCAACCTCTCGGTGCTCGACGGCTGGTGGGGCGAGGGCTACAACGGCCGCAACGGCTGGGCGATCAAGCCGGCGGCGCGCGCCCTCGACGCCAAGCGCCGCGACGCGGAGGAAGCGCGCACGCTCTACGAGCTGCTGCAGGACCAGGTGATCCCGCTCTACTACGCGCGCAACGCCGCGGGCTACTCGCCCGGCTGGGTGGCGATGGCCAAGGAGTCCATGATCTCGGTGGCGCCGCGCTTCACCTCGCGGCGCATGCTCGCCGAGTACCTCGAGCGCTGCTACAAGCCGACCTCGGCGCGCGCGCGCCGGCTCGCCGAGGACGGCTTCGCCGCCGCGCGCAGCCTCGCCGAGTGGAAGGCGCGCGTGCACGCCGCCTGGCCCGGCGTCGGCCTGCGGCAGGTCGAGGCCCCCGCCGCGCGCCTGGACTACGGCGGGAGCCTCCGCATCTCGGTGGCGGCGAAGCTGAACGGCCTGCGCGCCGATGACCTCGCGATCGAGGCGGTGCTGACGCGCCCGGGCGCGACGCACGCGGGCGACTCGCTCGAGCGCCGGCGGCTCGCGCCCGTGCCCGGCACCGAGCCCGGACCGGGCGAGACGCTCTACGCGCTCGAGTTCGCCCCGCAGGCCTGCGGCAGGATGGACTACCGGCTGCGCGCCTATCCGTCCCACGACCTGCTCGCGCACCCCTATGAAATGGGGATGATGCTCTGGCTCTAGCGCCGCGGGTGCTGTTCGCGGCGCCCGAGCTCGCGCCGTGGGTCAAGGCGGGCGGCCTGGGCGAGGTGGCGCGCGACCTGCCGCGCGCGCTGCGCGCGTTGGGCGTCGACCTACGGCTGCTCGTCCCCGCCTATCCGGCGCTGAAGGCGGCGTTTGCGCAGGCGCACGAGGCGGCGCGCATCGATTCCGCGCGCCTGCTGGAGGTGGACGCCGCACCTATCCTCTACCTCCTCGAGTGCGACGCGTACTACGCGCGCGAAGGCGGCGCCTACGGCGACCGCGATGGCCTCGACTGGCCGGATAACCACCTGCGCTTCGGGCTGCTGTCGCGCATCGCCGCGCTGCTCGGCAGCGACGCCTCGCCGCTCGACTGGCGGCCGCAGGTCGTGCATTGCCACGACTGGCCCTGCGGCCTCGCGCCCGCGCACCTCGCGCAAATCCCGGGCGAGCGCGCGGCGAGCGTCATGACGGTGCACAACCTCGCCTATCAGGGCATCTTCCCGCGCACGGCGGCCGACGAGCTCGGCCTGCCCTTCACCGAGGGCGTCGAGTTCCACGGCCGCCTGTCGTTCCTCAAGGCGGGCCTGAGCCACGCGACGCGGCTCAGCACCGTGAGCCCGACCTACGCGCGCGAGATCCGGGGCGAGACGCTCGGCTTCGGGCTGGAGGGGCTGCTGCGCCACCGCGCGGCGGACCTGCGCGGCATCCTGAACGGCATCGACACCGATACCTGGGATCCCGCGCGCGATTCGCACATCGCCTCGCCGTATGACGCGGATCGGCTGGAGGCGAAGCGGCCGAACAAGGCGGCGCTGCAGCGCGAGCTGGGGCTGGAAGAGCGCGACGATGCGCCGCTGCTCGGCTTCGTCGGGCGGCTGGTCGAGCAGAAAGGCGCCGACCTGGTGATCGCGATCGCGCCGGATATCGTGCGCGCGGGCGCGCAGCTCGCCGTGCTCGGCACCGGCGAGCGCGGCCTCGAGCAGGCGCTCGCCGGGCTTGCGGCGAGTTACGCAGGCGCGATCGCCGCGCGCCTCGACTTCTCCGAGCCGCTCGCGCACCGCATCGAGGCGGGCGCGGACCTCTTCCTCATGCCCTCGCGCTTCGAGCCCTGCGGGCTGAACCAGCTCTACAGCATGCGCTACGGCACCCCGCCGATCGTGCGGCGCACCGGGGGCCTGGCCGACTCGGTGACGGAAGCGACGGGATTCCCGTTCGACGAGCCCACGCCGCAGGGGCTGCTCGAGGCGGTGAACCGGGCTCTCGCCGTCTGGCGCGAGCCTGGACGCTGCGTGCAGCTGCAGCGAGTCGGTATGGCGCGCGATTCCGGATGGGAGCGCGCCGCGCGCGAGTACCTCCAGCTGTACCGCGACGCGCTGGGCTAGCAGCCCTCGGCACATTCGATACGCAGCTTGCAGCCATACGCAGCTTGTGCCGACTATCTGGACGATGCGGCGTTCTGAGACCTGAAGGCCATGCTCAAGGCGGAGCTGCAATCAAGGACAACGACATGAAAGCAAGGGCGAAGGTCGAGCGGGGTCGGGCGCACAAGCGCGATCTGTTCGCGGAGTTGAGCGAGGGCATGGCCGCGCTTGCGGAGTCGCGCCAAGGCGAACGCACGTTGCGCACGCACGCCGTCGAATTCAAGGCTGCGCCGGAGCTTACCCCCCGGGAGCTGGTGCGCGTTCGGCAGCAGCTCAAGATTTCCCGTGGACTGTTTGCTGCCTTCCTGCGTACCAATGCCCGCGCGCTGCAGAATTGGGAGCAGGGACGCGCGAAGCCGAACGCCCGAGCGGCCCTGCTGATCAACCTGGTGAAGCGGTATCCGGACACGGTCAAAAGGCTGGCCGCGCTCTAGCAGACCGCGAGCCCGCCCGCGAGCGCCTCGCGCCAGAGCCGACCCGCGCCCGCGAGTCCGTCCCGCGCGACATCCACCACGCGCGGCGCGAGGTTCTCGAGCGTGCCCGCCTCGCCCGACCGCACGCGCATCTCGAAGAGCTCCGGCTGGTCAATCGGGTGCCCGATGCGGCTGAGCAGCAGGCAGTGCGCCTCGACGACGCCCTCGACCTGCGCCACGACGCCCTCCGCGATGCGCCGCGCTGCGATGTTGTAGATCTTGCCTACGTGCGACACTGGGTTCTTCCCGGCGAGCGCCTCCAGGCTCATCGGGCGCCCGGGGGTAATGAGCCCGTTGGCGCGGTTGCCGCGCCCCACCTGCCCGTCGTCGCCCGCCTCCGCCGAGCTCCCGGTCACCGTGAGGTAGATCGAGTCCTCGGTGTCGCCGTCCGCGGTGTTGATCGCCGCGTCGAGCTGCGCTCCCGAAGCCTCGCGCGCCGCCTCGAGCGCGAGCGTGCGCGCGCGCGCGCGCACGTCACGATACGCCTTCATGTCCGGAACGTGCCGCCCCACGAACGCGCACGCCACCGTGAGCTCGATCGCCGCGCCGCGCCGCAGGCCCATCACCTTCACGTCCTCGCCGATCGCCGGGTGCGCCGCCTTCACCGCCGGCTCGTTCAGGCGGCGCTCGGCCGCGAGCACGGCGCGCTCGAGCGCATCGAGCGGCGCGAAGCCCACGCCGAACGATGTGTCGTTGGCGAGCGCGGTGCGTCCGAAGCCGCGAAAGAACAGCTCCGCGAGATCGGGCGAAGTGGGACGCACGAGCGGGTGGATGCGCACGTGCTTCACCGCATCGAGCCGCGGCAGGTGCGCCGCGAGCCAGGCGCGCGAGGACTCCACCGCGATGTCCGCTACCGGGATCGTCACGCCGCGAAACTCGTGCGTGGCGCGCCCCGAGAGGTAGACCTCGATCGGCGCGAGCACCTCGCCGCCGCCGAAGGCGGGGCGCGCCGCGCCGCCCCAGAGCAGCGCCTTGTCGACGTTGTGGTGCAGGATGGCGCCGAAGCGCTCGACGTAGTGGCGCGAGAGCGCCACCGAAAACGCCTCCGCGAGCGAGTCGCAGACCGTGTCGGGGTGCCCGAGGCCCTTGCGCTCGGCGAGCTCGAAGTCGAGCGCGGCAGGGCTCGGTCCAGCGAGCTCGCGCACGGCCGCTTCCATCAGACGGCGCGCCTGTAGGCGTCCACCTCGGCCTGCATCGCGGCGAGCGCGCCTCAGAGGATGGAAAAGCGGCGCCAGCTCATGGCGCGGCGCACGCGCGCGGTGGCGAGCTCGACCGCCGCTTCGCGCGGCAGCACCTGCCGGTCCCTCGCCTGCGCGAGCACCGCCTCGGTGTTGGCGCGGATCTTCTCCGCGATCGTGGCGAACGCCGCGCCTTGCGTCGCGCCGCGGTATTCCATCGCCGCGCAGATCACGCCGCCCGCGTTGGCGATGAAGTCCGGGACCACCAGCACGCCTTTCGCGGCGAGCGCCCTCTCCGCCCCCGGGGTGAAGGGAATGTTGGCCCCCTGCAGGACGAGCCGGGTCTTGAGCCGCCCCACGTTGTCTTCGCGCACCACGTCGGGGCGCGCGGCCGGGATCCAGATGTCGCACTCGGCGTCCAGCACCGCGTCCTGGGCGAGCTTGCGGCCGCCCGGATAGTCGAGCACGCTCCTGCCCGCCGCCTTGAGCGCGCCGAGCGCGGCGACATCGATGCCGCGCGGCTCGGCGAGCGTGCCCCGGGTGTCGGAGGCGGCCACCAGCACCGCCCCGCGCTCGGCGAGAAAGCGCGCCGCGTGCCGCCCCACCGCACCGAACCCCTGCACCGCGACGCGCGCGCCCTCAAGCGGCAGGCTGATCGACTTCGCCGCCACCTCGGCGCAGTGCGCGAGGCCCCAGCCGGTCGCGCCCACCTCGTCGAGCGGGATGCCGCCCACCTCGGCCGGCAGTCCACCGGCGCGCCCGGTCTCGTCCTTGACCCACGCCATGCAGACTTCGTCCGTGCCCATGTCGGGGCCGAAGACGTAGTCGGTCTCGTCGCGCAGCGCGCGGGCAAGCGCGCGGATGAGGCGCTCCTTGTCGCCGCGCGGCATGCGCGGATCGCCGAACAGCACCGACTTCGCCCCGCCGTGCGGCAGGCCGGCGGCCGAGTTCTTGAGCGTCATGGCGCGCGCGAGGCGCGCGCATTCCCGCGTCGAGACCTCCGGGGCCATGCGCAAGCCCCCCAGCGCCGGGCCGCGCGCCACGTTGTCCACCACCAGCACGCCCTTCAGGCCGATGCCGGGCTCGGTGACGTGGATGACCTTGGCGGGGCCGAGCTCGTCGGCGAGGCTGAAGATGTCTTCCATGGAGCGCAGCAGACCACGGCGTGGCCTCCTCCCGGTTGACCTCGATCAAACGCGCCGCGCTGCGCGACGCGCCCGGCGCTCTAGTGGTCCTCGGTGCGCGAGCGCCGCTCCTCGGCGGGCTCCCCGGTGTCCGGGTCGACCCAGTCCGCGATGCCGATCTCGTCCTCGGCCTGCTCGAGCGTCTCGCCCGGCTCGTAGTCGCTGTCCTCGCGGTACTGCATGTCCTCTACCGCCTCGAGCAGCGTGGGGAAAGGACCGTGCTCCCGGCCGCCCTCCTTGGGCTGCCAGTAGAAGCCGTCGGGGCGCTCGAGGACGCGCGTGGCGTCGTAGTCGGGAGGGGTCTCGGGGATCGGCCGCGCCATGTGCTTATCATAACCGCCTTCCCGCATGGCCGAGTACCCTGCCCACCTCGAGCGCCAGCGCCATCTCCTCGACGGCCGTAGCGTCACCATCCGGCCGCTGCGCCCCGGGGACGCGAACCTGGAGCGCGAGTTCCTCGAGCACCTCTCCGGGGAGAGCCGCTACAACCGCTTCATGAAGTGGGTGGCGACGCCGAGCGACCAGCTGGTGCGCTTCCTCACCGAGGTGGACTACGAGCGCCACATGGCCTTCGCCTGCACGGTGCCGCGCGGCGCGGGCGAGGAGCTGGTCGGGCAGGCGCGCTACGTGGTGAATCCCGACGGCAGGAGCTGCGAGTTCAGCATCGTGATCGCGGACGCCTGGCACCGCACCGGGATCGCCGGGCTGCTGATGGAGGCGCTGCTGCGCGCGGCGCGCGAGCAGGGCCTGGAGACCATGGAGGGGATCGTGCTGAGCGCCAACCGGGACATGCGCCGTTTCGTGCGCGCGCTCGGCTTCGAGATCGCGCCCGCGCCCGAGGACCCCGCGCTGGTGCGCGTCGTCAAGCGCCTGTGAGCTGGGAGCACTTTCCCCACGCGGCCGACATCGGCGTGCGCGGCCGGGGCGCCACGCTCGCCGAGGCCTTCGAGCAGGCGGCGCTCGCGCTCACCGCGGTGATCACCGACCCGGCCGGGGTGGCCGCGCGCGAGCCCGTCGAGATCGAGTGCGAGGCGCCGGACGAGGAGCTGCTGCTGGTGGACTGGTTGAACGCGCTGGTGTACGAGATGTCCACGCGAAAGATGCTGTTCGGGCGCTACGAGGTGACGATCGAGGAACGCATGCTGCGCGGCCGCGCCTGGGGCGAGCCGACGGACCGGGCGCGGCACGCGCCCGCGGTCGAGGTGAAGGGCGCCACCTGCACGGCGCTGCGCGTCGCGCGCGAGGACGGCCGCTGGCTGGCGCAGACGGTGGTGGACGTCTAGCGATGGATCCGCAGCGCTTCACGCGGTTGTCGGAGCACGAGTGGCGCATCGAGCCGCAGGGCGCGATGCGCGTTCCCGGCATCATCTACGCCACGCAGGCCCTGATCCGCGGCATGGACGACAAGGTCTTCGAGCAGGTGGCCCACGTCGCCGCGCTCCCCGGCATCGTGCGCGCCTCCTACGCCATGCCCGATGCGCACTGGGGCTACGGCTTCCCGATCGGCGGCGTGGCGGCCTTCGACCCGCAGGAGGGTGGCGTGGTGTCGGCGGGCGGCGTCGGGTTCGACATCTCCTGCGGCGTGCGCTGCCTGCACACGGGCGTCGCGGCCGAGGAAGCGCGCGGCGCGCAGAAGCGGCTCGCCGACCGCCTGTATCAGCGCATCCCGGCGGGCCTGGGCAGCACCGGCGCGATCCGCCTGGGCGCCGCCGAGATGGACGCAATGCTCGCCGGGGGCGCGCAGTGGGCGATCGAGCGCGGCTGGGGCGAGCCGGGGGACCTCGAGCGCATCGAGGAGCACGGCCGCATGCGCGGCGCGAAGCCCGGCCTGGTCTCCGAGAAGGCGAAGCACCGCCAGCGCGACGAGATGGGGACGCTCGGCAGCGGCAACCACTACCTCGAGCTGCAGGAGGTGGCCGAGGTGTTCGACCCCGCGATCGCCGCCGCTTTCGGCCTTGCGCGGGGCGAGGCCGTGATCTCGATCCACTGCGGCTCGCGCGGCCTCGGCCACCAGATCGGCACCGAGTTCCTGCGCCGCATGGCGATCGTGGCCGGCCAGCACGGCATCCGGCTGCCCGACCGCGAGCTCGCCTGCGCGCCGATCCGCTCGGCGGTCGGCGAGGAGTATCTCGGCGCGATGCGCGCCGCGATCAACTGCGCGCTCGCCAACCGGCAGATCCTCACCCACCTGGTGCGCGAGGTGTTCGCGGAGGTGCTGCCGCAGGCGAAGCTCGCACTGCTCTACGACGTCTCGCACAACACCTGCAAGCTGGAGGAGCACGTCGTGGAGGGCGTGAAGCGCGAGCTCTACGTGCACCGCAAGGGCGCGACGCGCGCCTTCGGCCCCGGCCACCCGGACATCCCGGAGGCGCTGCGCGCGGCGGGCCAGCCGGTGCTGATCGGCGGCTCGATGGGCACCTCCTCCTACGTGCTCGCGGGCGCCGCCGCGGGCGAGGACCGCTCCTTCGGCTCCTCCTGCCACGGCGCGGGGCGCGCCATGAGCCGCCATCAGGCGATGCGCACGTGGCAGGGCCGGCAGGTGGTGGACGAGCTCGCCGCGCGCGGCATCCTGATCCGCTCGCCCTCGCAGCGCGGCGTGGCCGAAGAGGCCCCCGGCGCCTACAAGGACGTATCCGCGGTGGTCGATGCGGCGGAGGCGGCGGGCCTGTCGAAGAAGGTGGCGCGCCTGGTGCCGCTCGTGTGCATCAAGGGTTAGGGCGCCGGGCTAACCGAAAACAGGGTCAGACCACGATTTGTTCGAAGCAAACCCGAGGAAAACGTGGTCTGACCCTATTTATGCTCCGTCGGCTGGGGCGGGCGGCGCAGGTAGATCACCCAGTAGACGAGCGCCACCAGCACGCTCCCCCCCACGATGTTGCCGGCGATCACCGGCCCGAGGTTGGCGAACATGTCGGCGACGCCGAGGCTCTCCGCGCCCTCGGGCAGCGCGACGCCGTGCCACTTGAGCATGAGCGCGAGCGGGAAGAAGTACATGTTGGCGATCGAGTGCTCGAAGCCCGCGGCGACGAACGCCGAGATCGGAAACACGATGGCGATGAACTTGTCCACCACGCTGCGCCCGGCCTGTGCCATCCACACCGCCATGCACACGAGCACGTTGCACAGCACGCCGAGGAAAAACGCCTGCCAGACGGGAAGCGCGGCCTTGGCCGCGGCGATCTTCAGGTACGTCTGCCCCACCGCGCCGTAGTTCATCCGCCAGTGCCCGGAGAGGTAGACGATGAGCGCCAGGCCCGCGGCGCCTACGAAGTTCGCCAGGCACACCACCGCCCAGTTGCGCAGCACCTCGCCCGTGGTGACGCAGCCGTCCGCCCAGCCCATGGCGAGCAGGTTGTTGCCGGTGAACAGCTCCGCCCCCGCCACCACCACGAGCAGCAGCCCGAGCGAGAACACCACGCCTCCGGCGACGCGCGCCGCGGCGAAGCCGAGCGTGGGGTCGGCGAGCACCAGCGCGTAGTAGAGCGCCCCCAGCCCGATGAAGGCGCCCGCGAGCATGCCGAGCATCCACATGGTGAGCAGCGGCAGGCGCGCCTTGACGACGCAGAAGTCGTTGACGCGCCCCGCGATCTCCCTGGGCGAGAAGGCGTCGAAGCCGAAGATGTCCTGCATGGCGGTCTCCTTTCGTGAAGCAGCTCAGCGGCCCCCCGGCACCTCGATGCGCTTGCCCTCGGCGAGCGCATCGCTCGGGTAGACCACCACCTTCTCGCCGGGCTGCAGGCCCGACTCGACCAGCGCCTCGACGCCGTTGCGCCGCGGCACCCGGACGGAGCGCTTCACGGCGCGGCCACCCTCGGCGACGAACACCGCCCAGCCCGCGCCGTCGCGACTTGGTGAGCCCACGGGCCTGGAAAACGGGCTCCGACGCCATCGCAGCCGGAAAACTACTTCTCGAGCTTGTAGTGCGACCGGTTCAGGTACTCGGCGATGTCGTCCAGGTCCTGGACCGTGAAGGCGCGGCCGGTCAGCTCGGCGCGCCGCACCACCTCGAGCCGGAGCTGCGCGAGCGAGCGCACCAGCGAGCGCGCGGCCTCCCGCTTGTGGATGCGCTCGTAGTGGCAGGCGACGCAGTGCGTGTCGTAGAGCAGCTTGCCGCGCTGCGCGTCCTGCGCGGTCGCCGGCAGCGCGAGCGCTGCGAGAAGCGCCGGGAGGAACCTCATCGGTTGACCTCCGCGGCGCCGCGCTGCAGGAAGCAGGTGAAGGCGCTCGATGCGGCGGCGAACGCCCAGCATAAAAAGAACCCGATGGAGTACACCGCGAGCCGGCTCAGGCTCGTGGGCTCACCGAAGAGGTAGAGCTCCCTCGGGTCGAAAACGGTGAAGAACAGCACCTCCCCCATGCCGCCGACGACGAACGACGGCCAGAGGATGAACATGAGCTGCCTCATAGCCCCTCCTTGACGATGCGCCATTCCCCGCGCGGGTCCTCGAGCACCAGCCGCCAGCGCCCGGGCGCGAGCGGCGGCAGCGCCGCCTCGTAGACGCCCTCCTGCGCGCGCGCCAGGCGCAGTCGCTGATCCAGCCCCGCGCGTGTCGGATGCACGAGCTGCGCGAACAGGGCTTGCGGGGCGTTGCCCGCGAGCCGCACGCGCAGCGTGCCCGCGCGCCACTCCACGCTCGCCTGCAGCCCGCGCGCGCGCGCCGCCGCGTCGCGCCCGAGCTCCCGGTTGATGGCGAGCCCCCGCTTGTAGTAGTCGTCGGCCACCAGCCCGTCGGCGGTGGCGTACGCGATCCAGAGGGTGGCGGCGCCCGCCACCATCACCGCCGCGGGGCCGGACATGAGGATCCAGGGCCAGGGCTCCTTGTACCAGGGCGTCGTCATGCGCTCACCTTCCCTCACCTCACGATGAATACCGATCTCTCGCGCACCCGCACACCCTCGGCCTGCGGCGCGCTCACCTCGAACTCGATGCGGTGCGTGCCCGGCGGCGCGGCGCCCGGCTCGACGCGCAGGCGCACCGGCACCATGCGGCTCGCGGTCGGCTCGAGCTCCACGCGCGCCGCGCCCGCCACGTGCAAAGTGGGCAGCCCCGTGGCGCGGATCTCGAACGCGCGCGGGCTTTCGGCCGTGTTCATGATCTGCAGCCGGTAGACGTTCTCGATCCTGCCGCCCTCGATCTCGCGCGCGATCGCGGCGCGGTCGCGGATCACGTCCACCTTGAGCGGCACGCGCAGGTACAGGCCGATCGCGGCCGCCGCGACGATCGCCGAGAGGATCGCGCTGTAGAGGAGCACGCGCGGGCGGAAGGCGCGCAGGAACATCTGCGCGCGCGCGAGCCCCTGCTCCATGGCGTGGGCGGTGGAGTAGCGGATCAGCCCGCGCGCGTAGCCCATGCGGTCCATCACCCGGTCGCAGCCGTCGATGCACGCGGCGCAGCCGATGCACTGGTACTGCAGGCCGTCGCGGATGTCGATGCCCGTGGGGCACGCCTGCACGCAGATGCCGCAGTCGACGCAGTCCCCCAGGCCGAGCGCCTTCGGGGCGGCGCTCCTGGCGCGGGCGCCGCGCGGCTCGCCGCGCTCCCGGTCGTAGGTGATGATCAGCGTGTCCTGGTCGAACATCGCGCTCTGGAAGCGCGCGTAGGGGCACATGTAGAGGCACACCTGCTCGCGCATCCAGCCCGCGTTGCCGTAGGTCGCGAAGCCGTAGAACAGGACCCAGAACGTCTCCCACGGGCCGGTATCGAGCGCGAGCACTGCCGCGCCGAGGCTGCGGATCGGCGTGAAGTAGCCGACGAAGCTGAAACCGGTCCAGAGGGCGACGGCGATCCACACGCCGTGCTTGAGCGCCTTGAGGCCGAGCTTGCGCGCGTCCCAGGGCGCCCGGTCGAGCTTGATGCGCCGGTTGCGGTCGCCCTCGATCAGGCGCTCGATCCAGAGGAAGATCTCGGTGTACACGGTCTGCGGGCAGGCGTAGCCGCACCACAGGCGCCCCGCGAGCGCGGTGAAGAGGAACAGCGAGAGCGCCGAGACGATCAGCAGTCCTGCCAGGTAGAGGAGGTCCTGCGGCCAGAAGACCAGGCCGAAGATGTAGAACTTGCGCTGCGCGATGTCGAACAGCACCGCCTGGCGGCCGTTCCACTCGAGCCACGCGGTGCCGTAGAACGCGAGCTGCGTCGCCCACACCAGCGCCCAGCGCCAGGCGGCGAACCAGCCGTGCACCGCGCGCGGGTAGATCCTGGCCGCGGCGGCGTAGAGCTCCGTCTCGAGGACGGGGGCCGGGGCGGCCTGCAGTTCTATGCTTATGACTTTCGGGGAAGGTCGAGCCATGCCTTCCGCGCCATCCTACTTCGGCGGCCCCTGCAGCGACCAGACGTACGCCGCGAGCAGGTGGATCCTGGCCGGCGAGAGCAGGTCCTTGTGCGCCGGCATCTGGTTGGAGCGCCCCTTGGTGATCTGCTCGCTGATCGCCGCCTCGCCCGAGCCGTGCAGCCAGATGCCGTCGGCGAGGTTGGGCGCGCCGAGCTGCGGGTTGCCCCTGCCCTCGGCGCCGTGGCAGGCGGCGCACAACTGCGCGAACTTCTCTCTTCCGCGCGCGGCGCGGATCGAGTCGTGCGCGCCGCCCGAGAGCGACATGACGTGGTGCGCGACGTCCTTGACGCCGGACTCCCCCAGCACCGGGCCGAACGGCGGCATGACGCCGTTGCGGCCCTCGGTGATCGAGGCCTTGATCGCCTCGGGCGTGCCGCCCCACAGCCAGTCGCGGTCGGCGAGGCTGGGAAAGCCGCGGCTGCCGCGGGCGTCGGAGGCGTGGCAGCCGGCGCAGTGGTTGAGGAACAGCTTCTGCCCGATCGCCAGCGCCTCCGGGCTCTGCGCGAGCGCGGCGACCTCCTGCGCGGCGAACTTTTCGTAGAGCGGGCCGAAGCGCGCCTCGGCGGCCCTGGTCTCGTCCTCGAGCTGCTTCACCTGCGACCAGCCGAGCATCCCCGCGTAGCTTCCCAGCCCGGGATAGAGCGCGAGGTAGCCGAGCGCGAAGGCGATGGTGAGGTAGAACAGCCACGCCCACCAGCGCGGCAGCGGGTTGTTGTACTCCTGCAGGTCCTCGTCCCAGGTGTGGCCGCTGGTCTCGGCCTCGGCCGGGCGGCGCACGCTCTGCGCCTTGAGGAACACCGCACAGGCGAGGATCGAGAGGAGCGCCACCACGCCGATGTAGAGGTCCCAGAACCCGGAGCTGAACTGGCTCATCGCTCCTCCCCGTCGAAGGGCAGCCGCGCGTCGCGCTCGAAGCGCGCCTTGCGCGAGGGCGCGTAGGCCCACCACACGATCCCCAGGAACGCCGCCAGCGCGGCGAGCGTCACTAGGCCCCTCAGCAGGTTGAGGTCCATGGCGGTCATTGCCTCTGCTTGATGGCCGTGCCGAGCACCTGGAGGTAGGCGATCAGCGCGTCCATCTCGGTCCGGTCCTTGAGCGCCTCGCGCGAGGCCGCGATGTCCTGGTCGGCGTAGGGCACGCCGAGCGTCTTCAGCGTGCGCAGCTTGGCCTCGATGTCCCCGGCGTTCGCCGGCGTCTTCGCGAGCCAGGGGTAGGCTGGCATGTTCGACTCGGGCACCACGTCGCGCGGGTTGAGCAGGTGGATGCGGTGCCAGTCGTCCGAGTAGCGCCCGCCGACCCGGTGCAGGTCGGGGCCGGTGCGCTTGGAGCCCCACTGGAACGGCCGGTCGTAGACGAACTCGCCCGCCACCGAGTAGTGCCCGTAGCGCTCGACCTCGGCGCGCAACGGCCGCACCATCTGCGAGTGGCAGTTGTAGCAGCCCTCGCGCACGTAGACGTCGCGCCCGGTGAGCTCGAGCGGCGTGTAGGGCTTCAGGCCCGCCACCGGCCCGGTCACCGCCTTCTGGAACGAGAGCGGCACGATCTCCACCAGGCCCCCCACCGCGACCACCAGGATGACGAGGACGATCAGCAGCGCCTGGTTGCGCTCGATCATGTCGTGGGTCAGCATGTCCTAGGCTCCCTGGGCGTGCGCCAGCGCTGGCGCCGGGATCGGCGCGTCCACCGCGCGCGCGCCGGCCACGGTCTGCACCACGTTGTAGAGCATCATCACCATCCCGCTCAGGTAGAGCAGCCCGCCCAGCAGCCGGATGGCATAGAAGGGGTAGCTCGCCTTGACGCTCTCCACGAAGGTGTAGGTGAGCGTGCCGTCCTCGCTCACCGCGCGCCACATCAGCCCCTGCATGACGCCGGCGATCCACATCGCGGCGATGTAGAGCACGACGCCGATGCTCGCGGTCCAGAAGTGCACGTTGATCAGGCGCACGCTCCACATCTCGGTGCGGCCGAAGAGGAGCGGGATCAGGTAGTACATCGAGCCCATCGACACCAGCCCGACCCAGCCCAGCGCGCCGCTGTGCACGTGGCCGACCGTCCAGTCGGTGTAGTGCGAGAGCGCGTTCACCGTCTTGATCGACATCATCGGCCCCTCGAAGGTCGACATGCCGTAGAACGACAGCGACACGATGAGGAACTTGAGGATCGGGTCCTGGCGCAGCTTCCACCAGGCCCCCGAGAGCGTCATGATGCCGTTGATCATCCCGCCCCAGGAGGGCGCCAGCAGGACCAGCGAGAACACCATGCCCAGGGACTGCGCCCAGTCGGGCAGCGCGGTGTAGTGCAGATGGTGCGGGCCCGCCCACATGTAGGTGAAGATGAGCGCCCAGAAGTGCACCACCGAGAGGCGGTAGGAGTACACCGGCCGGCCCGCCTGCTTCGGGATGAAGTAGTACATCATCCCCAGGAACCCCGCGGTGAGGAAGAAGCCCACCGCGTTGTGGCCGTACCACCACTGCACCATGGCGTCCTGCGCGCCGGCGTAGGCCGAGTACGACTTCCAGAAGGTCGCCGGCAGCGCCGCGCTGTTGACGATGTGCAGCAGCGCCACGGTGATGATGAAGGCGCCGAAGAACCAGTTGGCGACGTAGATGTGCGCGATGCGCCGCCTGAAGAGCGTGCCGAAGAACACCGCCGCGTAGGACACCCAGACCAGCGCGATCAGGATGTCGATCGGCCACTCGAGCTCCGCGTACTCCTTCGAGGTGGTGATGCCCAGCGGCAGCGTCACCGCCGCGAGCACGATCACCGCCTGCCAGCCCCAGAAGGTGAACGCGGCGAGGCCGTCGGAGAACAGCCGCACGTGGCAGGTGCGCTGCACCACGTAGTAGGAGGTGG
>Ga0209399_10000919_pt1 | contig 16151 bp, 17 predicted proteins | sample OV2TP3_FD_184130 | JGI IMG/M metagenome (GOLD analysis project Ga0209399, IMG submission 184130) | Hot spring microbial communities from Beatty, Nevada to study Microbial Dark Matter (Phase II) - OV2 TP3 (SPAdes) (version 3) | ecosystem: Environmental > Aquatic > Thermal springs > Hot (42-90C) ... | reverse complement strand
GCCTTGGTCATCAACTGCTTGCGCGCCGTCACCGGGTCCTTGGCGGCGCGGATCAGCGCGATCACCGCGTCGATGTTGCTGACGGCGACGGCGAGGCCGACCAGCACGTGCGCCTTTTCGCGCGCCTGGCCCAGCTCGAACACCGTGCGCCGCCGCACCACCTCCTCGCGAAACGCGACGAAGGCGGCGATGATCTCCTTCAGGTTCATCAACTGCGGCTGGCCGCGGTTGAGCGCCAGCATGTTGACGCCGAACGACGACTGCAGCGGCGTGAACTTGTGCAGCTGGTTGAGGACGATCTCCGGCTCGGCGTCGCGGCGGAGCTCGATTACCACGCGCACGCCCTTGCGGTCGGATTCGTCGCGTAAATCTGAAATGCCTTCTATTTTCTTGTCGCGGACGCAGTCGGCCATGATCTCGATCATCCGCGCCTTGTTCACTTGGTAAGGCACCTCGTGGACGATGATCGCCTTGCGGTCGCGCACGTCCTCGAACGTGGTTTTGCCGCGCATCACCACCGAGCCGCGGCCGGTGTGATAGGCCTGCAGGATGCCGTTGCGGCCCATGATCAGGCCGCCGGTCGGGAAGTCCGGGCCGACGATGTGGTTCTGGATCAACTCGTCGACGGTGATTTCGGGGTTGTCGATGTAGGCGCAGCAGGCGTCGATCACCTCGCCCAGGTTATGGGGCGGGATGTTGGTGGCCATGCCGACGGCGATGCCGCCGGCGCCGTTGACCAGCAGGTTCGGGAACCCGGCCGGCAGCACCGACGGCTCCCTCGCCGTCTCGTCGTAGTTGGGCTGGAAGTCGACGGTGTCCTTGTCGATGTCCTCGAGGAGCACGTGCGCGGCGAGCGCCATCCGCGCCTCGGTGTAGCGCATCGCCGCCGCGCGGTCGCCGTCCATGGAGCCGAAGTTGCCCTGGCCGTCGATGAGGATCAGGCGCATCGAGAAGTTCTGCGCCATCCGCACCATGGCGTCGTAGATCGCCTGGTCGCCGTGCGGATGGTACTTGCCCATCACGTCGCCGACGATGCGCGCCGACTTGCGGAACGGCTTGCCGTGCTCGTAGCCGTTCTCCTTCATGGCGTAGAGAATTCGGCGGTGCACCGGCTTCAATCCGTCGCGCACGTCGGGCAGCGCGCGGGCTACGATCACGCTCATCGCGTAGTCGAGGTACGACGACCGCATTTCGTCGACGATGGAGACCTGCGTGATGGCGGAATCGGAGGCCGATGGGGCGACCGGATCGTCGGGTGTGGTCAAGCGGATTATCCTGTGTTTTCAGGGACCTGGACGGTCCCCGCCGGGACCGTTCCGAGGCCCCCGCCGGAACGCTGAAATGTAGCATTTTTCGCACCCGCTAACAACCGATTGCGGCGGCTTTCCGGGGCGATTTTCGAGGTCGTTTTGGGGCCGGTTTCGGGGGCGGATTCGGGGCCGATCGGCGGCCGGTTCTTCATGCCGGCTGGGCGCGGCGGCGGACCCTCAGCAGCCACGCCGCGGCGGCGAACGCCACCAGCATCGGCAAGGCCACTGCGGCGTTCACCGCCTGCCAGCCGACCAGGTGCTGGAGCGCGCCCGACGAGAAGCTCGCTAATGCGACCATGGTGAACACCATGAAGTCGTTGGTCGCCTGGACCTTGGCGCGCTCCTCGGGTCGCGCCGCCTCGGTCAGCAGCGTGGTGCCGCCGATGAACATGAAGTTCCAGCCGACGCCCAGAAGCAGCAGCGCCAGCCAAAAATTGACCAGGTTGACGCCGGCCAGGTTGATCGCCATGCACAGCGCGTTGAGGAGCGTGCCGACCATGATCACGGTCAGCACCCCGAAGCGGCGGATCAGGTGGCCGGTGACGAACCCAGGGGCGAACATGCCGACCAGGTGCCACTGGATGACAAAGGCGGCGTCGTTGAACGGCAGGCCGCAGGCGATGATGGCGAGCGGCGTCGCCGTCATCACCAGCGTCATCGTCCCGTAGCCGAACATGGCGGCCAGCACCGCCACCACGAACGCCGGCTGGCGGACGATCTCCGGCAGCGGCCGGCCGCTGCCGCCGCCCTTCGGCTTCGACGGCAGCGGGATGCGCACGAATTGAAGCAGCAGGATGGTGAGGAACGACAGCCCGACGATGGCGGCATACGATCCGGCGAAGGTGAATGGCGTCAGCCAGTCGCGGGTGGCGCGGGCCAGCATCGGGCCGATGAAGGCGGCGACCAGGCCGCCGGTCAACACGTAGGAGATGGCGCGGGAGCGCATCTCCTCGCTGGTCGCCTCGGCGGCGGCGAAACGGTAGTACTGCCAGAACGCGTTGTGGACGCCGAGCAGCGCCGCGGCGATCGCGAACACCACGAAGCTCGCCTGGTATATGGCAAAGGCGGCGAGCACGGCACCGGTGACGCCGAACGTCTGGCCGACGGTGAAGCCGGCGCGGCGACCGATCCGGCCCATCAGCAGCGACGCCGGGATGGTGGACAGCATGGTGGCAGTGAACTGCGCCGCCAGCGGCAAAGTGGCCAGGCTCTTGTCGGCGGCGAGCATGTGCCCGGCCAGCGCCGCCACGGTGAGCACGATCGACTGGCCGCTCATCGACAGCGCCTGGCAGGTGGCGAGCACCAGGACATTCCGCCGCGCCGCGCCGGGCTGTCCCCCGGCCGGCGCGGATGCCGCAACCGTCGCGCTCATCGGCGCGCTCTCCTGTGCGTGAAACGTCGTCGCGGACCGGCGACAGCCGGTCCCGGCGAAGGTCTATCAGAACGGAATCTCGTCGTCCAGGTCGCCGCCCTTGCGGCCGCCCGCGCGCCCGCCCTTGCCGCCGCCCTGGGCACCACTCGCGGCGGCGCCGGAGGCCGCGCCGGCGTCGGCGCCGTCCCATTCGGGGGGCTCGGCGCCGCCGTTGCCGGCGTTGGCGTCGCGGCCGCCGCCGCGGCTGTCGAGCATGGTCAGCTCGCCGCGGAAGCGCTGCAACACCACCTCGGTGGTGTAGCGCTCGTTGCCGTCGTTGCCGGTCCACTTGCGGGTCTGCAGTTGGCCCTCGACGTACACCTTGGCGCCCTTTTTCAGGTACTTCTCGGCGATGTCGGCGAGGCGCTCGTTGAAGATCACCACCCGGTGCCACTCGGTCTTCTCGCGCGGCTCGCCGGTGGTCTTGTCCTTCCAGCGCTCGGACGTGGCGAGCGAGAAGTTGACGATCTTGTCGCCGGCCTGGCTGTAACGCACCTCCGGGTCGCGTCCGAGGTTGCCGACGAGGATGACTTTATTGATCGAGCCGGCCATGGCCTTCCCCTTTGTCTGCTGATGCCTGTCGCGCCACGCGCCTGGCAGCGCGGGGTCGTGGTTTTGCGCCACTCTACGCGCCCCCCGGTGTGCCGGCCAGGGGCCGGCCCGGTGGAACCCGGGGATAACCGGGCGTCGACGGCGACTGGTCATTGTGGCGATTGCGCCCCGGCCTGTCAAGAACATTTCATGAACGACGAATTTAACCGCGTTTACCGATTGTTGACCAACGCCGGTTACGGTCCGCCCGAAGGCCAACCGGAGCCGGCGCCATGCGTTTTTCGGCCATCTACGTCGACTCGATGCGGAAATGGGCGGTCATCGACACCCTATCCGACAATTTCGAGCTCGCGTTGTTCGACAGCGAACGCGACGCCCGCGGCGCCGCCCGCTCAGAGGAGAACCGCTGGGCCGAGTCGTTCGGCGACGAGGTTGCCGCCGCCGGCTGAGGTATAACCCGTTTCCCGATCGGCCTTTACCCGGCCCGCCTTCCCCTATATTTCTGGTCGTTTGAACGGTGCCGCGATTTTTCCGTTTCGACCGACCAGGACCCGCAAATGCAAGACTCCATCGTCGTGCGCGGTGCGCGCGAGCATAATCTTCAAAATATCGACGTCGAGATCCCGCGCGGCTCGTTGACGGTAATCACCGGGCTTTCCGGCTCCGGCAAGTCGTCGCTCGCCTTCGATACCATCTACGCCGAGGGCCAGCGCCGCTACGTCGAAAGCCTCAGCGCCTACGCCCGGCAGTTCCTGGAGCTGATGCAGAAGCCGGACGTCGATTCCATCGACGGCCTCAGCCCGGCCATCTCCATCGAGCAGAAGACCACGTCGCGCAACCCGCGCTCCACCGTCGGCACGGTGACCGAGATCTACGATTACATGCGGCTGCTGTTCGCCCGCGTCGGCGTGCCGCATTCGCCGGTGACCGGGTTGCCCATCGAGAGCCAGACGGTGAGCCTGATGGTGGACCGGGTGATGGCGATGCCGGAGGGCACGCGGCTGTATCTGCTCGCCCCGGTGGTACGCGGCCGCAAGGGCGAGTACCGCAAGGAGCTGGCCGAGCTCGCCAAGCGCGGCTTCCAGCGGGTGCGCATCGATGGCCGGCACTACGAGATCCAGGAGGCGCCGAAGCTCGACAAGAAGTTCAAGCACGACATCGAAATTGTCGTCGACCGACTGGTCGTGAAGCCGGGCCTGGAGACGCGGCTGGCCGACAGTTTCGAGACGGCGCTCAATCTCGCCGACGGCATCGCCTTCGTCGACGACGCCGACACCAATCCGGAAAAAAAGACCAAGAAGAAAAAAACTGGCGGCATCAAGGACCACGTGCCCGAGGGCCGCACCGTGTTCTCGGCCAAATTCGCCTGCCCGGTCAGCGGCTTCACCATCGACGAGATCGAGCCCAGGCTGTTCTCGTTCAACAACCCCTATGGGGCGTGTGCGGCCTGCGACGGCCTCGGCACCGAGATGTTCTTCGACCCGGAGCTGGTCGTCGCCGATGCGACGCTGAGCCTCAACGAAGGCGCCATCACCGCGTGGGCCAACACGTCTTCGCGCTACTACGAGCAGACGCTGACGAGCCTCGCCCAGCATTTCAAGTTCGACCTCGATCAGCCGTGGGCGAAGCTGGCGAAGGCGACCCGCGAGATGATCCTGTTCGGCTCCGGCGACGAGCCGGTGACCATGCGCTACCACGACGGCCAGCGCGCCTACGACATCACCAAGCCGTTCGAGGGCGTGATCCCCAACATGGAGCGGCGCTGGCGCGAGACCGATTCCAACTGGGTGCGCGACGAGCTGTCGCGTTACCAGACCATTACCATCTGCGACACCTGCAAGGGCATGCGGCTGAAGCCGCAGGCGTTGGCGGTGAAGATCGCCGGCCTCCACGTCTCCGAGGTCGCCGACATGTCGATCGACAAGGCGCACGGCTGGTTCGGCGGCTTGGAGAAGCACCTGAAGCCGCAAAGCCGCGAGATCGCGCGACGGATACTCCGCGAGATCAATGAGCGGCTGGGGTTCCTGAAGAACGTCGGCCTCGAGTACCTGACGCTTTCCCGTTCGTCGGGCACCCTTTCCGGCGGCGAAAGCCAGCGCATCCGCCTCGCCTCCCAGATCGGCTCCGGCCTCACCGGCGTGCTCTACGTCCTCGACGAGCCGTCGATCGGGCTGCACCAGCGCGACAACGCGCGGCTGCTGGCGACCCTGAAGCGGCTGCGCGACCTCGGCAACACGGTCATCGTCGTCGAGCACGACGAGGAGGCGATCATGACCGCCGACCACCTGATCGACATGGGCCCCGGCGCCGGCATCCACGGCGGCCGCGTCGTCGCCGCCGGCACCGCCGACGACATCATGCGCGCCCCGGGGAGCCTGACCGGCAAGTACCTGGTCGGCCTCGAGCAGGTGCCGCTGCCGCTGCTGCGCCGCCAGCCCCGCCGCGGCCACGCGTTGACGGTGAAGGGCGCCCGCGCCAACAACCTCGACGACATCACCGTCGACTTCCCGCTCGGCACCTTCACCTGCATCACCGGCGTTTCCGGCGGCGGCAAGTCGACGCTGGTGGTGGAGACGCTTTACAAGGCGCTGGCGCGGCGCCTGCACGGGGCGCGTCTGCATCCGGGCGACCACGACGGCATCGACGGGCTGGAGAGGATCGACAAGGTGGTCGACATCGACCAGTCGCCCATCGGCCGCACGCCGCGCTCCAACCCGGCCACCTACACCGGCGCCTTCACGCCGATCCGCGACTGGTTCGCGGGGCTCCCCGAGGCCAAGGCGCGCGGCTACAAGGCGGGGCGCTTCTCGTTCAACGTCAAGGGCGGCCGCTGCGAGGCGTGCCAGGGCGACGGCCTGATCAAGATCGAGATGCACTTCCTGCCCGACGTCTACGTCACCTGCGACACCTGCAAGGGCAAGCGCTACAACCGCGAGACCCTCGACGTGCGGTTCCGGGGGAAATCGATCGCCGAGGTCCTCGACATGACCGTCGAGGAGGCGGCCGGCTTCTTCAAGGCGGTACCGGCGATCCGCGACAAGCTGGAGACCCTGAAACGCGTCGGGTTGGGCTACATCCACTTGGGCCAGCAGGCGACCACCCTTTCGGGCGGCGAGGCCCAGCGCGTGAAGCTGGCGAAGGAGCTGTCGCGCCGCGCCACCGGCAAGACGCTCTACATTTTGGACGAACCTACGACGGGCCTGCACTTCGAGGACGTGCGGAAACTCCTGGAGGTGTTGCACGCGCTGGTCGAGACCGGCAACACGGTGGTGGTGATCGAGCATAACCTGGAGGTCATCAAGACCGCCGACTGGATCATCGACCTCGGCCCAGAGGGCGGCGACAAGGGCGGCCGCGTCGTCGCCACCGGCACGCCCGAGCAGGTGGCCCAAGTGAAGGAGAGCTTTACAGGGCAGTATCTGGCACCGTATCTCAAGAGGAAACGGCCGGCGCAGAAGCCGGCGGCGGCCAAGGCGAAACTTGTGCATAAGAACCGCAAGCGGGCCACGGCATAAAAAAGCCCGGAGGAACAATCGAATGAAAATCACCCGTGTGCGGCCGCTGCACGTCGGCCAGTTCATGTTCTGCGTCATCGACACCGACGAGGGGCTAACGGGTTTGGGCGAGGCCGGCGCCTGGGGCCACGTGCAGGCGGCGGCGACGGCGATAACACGCTTCGCCGAATACCTGGTCGGCAAGGACCCGGGCCCGATCGAGCACCACTGGAACGTCATGCACCGGTTCAGCTACTTCACCGGGCTCGCCATCAATGCCGGCATCTCCGCCATCGACATCGCACTGTGGGATATCAAGGGCAAGGCGCTCAATAAACCCGTGCACGCGCTGCTCGGCGGGCCGACGCGCACCAAGGCCCGAGTCTACGCTCACGTCTACGGCAAGACCATCGAGGCGGTGCTGAAGGAGTGCGTCGCCAAGAAAAAAGCCGGCTTCACCGCCATCGGCCACCTGAATCCGTTCCTCGACGAGGACCCGGACAGCCTCTACTTCAAGCCGCACGTCAAGAAGATGCGCGACGCCATCGACAACGTGCGCCGCATCCGCGAGGCCGTCGGCGACGACGTGGATTTGAACATCGAACTGCACCGGCGCCTGACCCCGGCCGAAGCGGTCGTATTCGCCCGCGGCATCGAGCGGTACCATCCGATGTTCATCGAGGACCCGATCCGCCCCGAGGGCCCCGACGCCATGGCGCGGGTCGCCGCCAAGATCCACGTCCCCATCGCGACCGGCGAGCGGTTCGCCAACCTCTACGAGTTCCAGGCGCTGATGGCGCTGGGCGGCGTCGAGTACGCGCGCGCCGACCTCTGCCACTGCGGCGGCATCACGGCCGGCAAGAAGATCGCCGCCATCGCCGAGGGCTTCCACGTCAACATGGTGCCGCACAACCCGCTGTCGCCGGTCGGGCTCGCCGCCTGCCTGCAGCTCGACGCGGCGATCCCCAACTTCGCCATCCAGGAGTACACTACCGGCTTCGAGGCCGGCGTCATGGAGTCGCAGCCGAAGCACCTGGGCCACGACGTGGTCGACGAGTGCCCGAAGGTGGAGGACGGCTTCGTCGCCATTCCGACGCGGCCCGGCATCGGCATCGAACTGGTGCCCGACGCCGAGAAGATCCGCCCGCCGCTGGTGAAGCCGGTCAGGATGCGCCCGCACCGCGACGGCTTCGTCGTCGATCAGTGAACAACAACCACAGAGACACAGAGGCACAGAGAGAAAGGACTGCGCGCGAAGCGCGCAATAATCTTCCCTTCTCTATGCCTCTGTGCCTCTGTGGTGAAAAATTATGACCGGAGGAGTTGGATGAGCGAGGCGCCGGGGCGCGCCGACGTGTTGGTGATCGGCGGCGGCATCGTCGGCGCCAGCGTCGCCTACCACCTGCTCAAGGATGGCCGCGGCGACACCGTGGCGGTGGTCGAGCCGGACCCCACCTATGCCCGCGCTTCGACGTCGTTCGCCAACGGCGGCATCCGCCAACTGTTCAGCCTGCCGGAGAACATCCTGATGGGGCGGTTCGGGCTTGCCTTCTTCGCCGGCTTCGCCGACACCATGGCCGTCGGTGGCGACAGGCCCGACATCGGCTTCAAGCGCGGCGGCTATCTGATGATCTCGGATGCCGGCGGCGAAGCGGCGATGGCGGCCAGCCACCGCACCCAGGTTTCGTTGGGCGTCAACGCCGAGCTGCTCGACCGGGCGGCCCTGAAGGCCCGCTTCCCGTCGCTGCGTACTGACGACGTGGCGCTTGCCGTGCACTCCCCCGACGACGCCTGGATCGACCCGGCGGCGGCGCTGCAAGGCTTCCGCCGCAAGGCGCGGGCGCTCGGCGCGATCTACGTCAACGACCGGGTGGCGACATGGCGCGGCGACGGTCGCAAGGCGACCACGGCGACGTTGGCCTCCGGCGCGACGATAGCCGCCGATGCGTTCGTGCTCGCCGCCGGCGCCTGGTCGGGCGAGGTCGCCGCCATGATCGGGCTCAAGCTTCCGGTCGAGCCGCTGTCGCGGGAGACCTATTTCTTCCGCGCCGCCAAGCGCGACATCGAGCCGCTGCCGTTCGTCAAGACCGAGCGGCACCTGGGCTTCCGCCCGGAAGGCGCCGGCTTCATCGGCGGCGCGCCGGACTGGTCGCGGCGGGGCGGCTGGGACTTCGAGCTTTCCCCCGGCCACTTCGAGGACAACGTGTGGCCCCTGCTCGCCCATCGGGTGCCGGCGTTCGAGACGTTGAAGCTCGAGCGCGCCTGGGCCGGCCACTACGAGCGCAACGCCTTCGATCTCTCGGCGGTCGTCGGCGCCTGGACCGGCGGCCTCGCCAACGTCTACATTGCCACCGGGTTTTCCGGCCACGGCGTCATGCACGCGCCGGCGGCCGGGCGGGCGATCGCCGAGCTGATCCTGGACGGCCGCTATTCGAGCCTCGACCTGGCGGCGTTCGGCTACGGGCGGATCGCCGCCGGCCGGCCCTATCGCGAGCAGGGCATCATTTAAACCACAGAGACACAGAGGCACAGAGAAGTGGAGAAGAAACGTGGTTGCGCGCTCCGCGCACGAAAAAGCTGGGGTGCGGGTATCCCCCGTAATACTTTTCATCTCTCTGTCTCTGTGCCTCTGTGGTGAGACTTGAGATGTTGGGGACGAAAAGATAATGGCCGAGCTGAAAGTCGAAAAGCGCAAGGTGGCGGGCGAAGCGGTCGCCTGGATCACCGTCGAGCGGCCGGAGAAGCTGAACTCGCTCGACTCCGCCATGATCGCCAAGCTGACGGCGGCCGCCGGGGGCTTGCTCGACGACCCGGAGCCGCGCGCCGTGGTGCTGACCGGCGCCGGCGAGCGCGCCTTCATCGGCGGCGCCGACGTGGCCGAGATGGCGGCCCTCACCCCGCGCAACGCGGCGAAGTTCATCATGGGCCTGCACGGCGCCTCTGCGGCGCTGAGGACGCTACCGATCCCGGTGATCGCGCGCATTCAGGGGTTCTGCCTCGGCGGCGGAATGGAGATCGCGGCGGCGTGCGACATCCGCATTGCGTCCGACGATTCCATCTTCGGCATGCCGGAGGTGTCGCTGGGCCTGCCGTCGGTGATCGAGGCCGCGATCTTTCCCAGGCTGATCAGCGAGGGCCGCGCCAACTGGCTGCTGCTCACCGGCGAAACGCTGGATGCAAAAAAGGCCTACGAGTGGGGATTCCTGGAAGACGTGGTGCCGGCGGCCGGATTGGATGAGGCGGTGGAGAAGACCCTCGCCGCCATCGTCCGCAACGGGCCAGAGGCGGTGCGCGCCCAGAAGGAGCTGATGCGGCGCTGGGACGCCCTGCCGCTCGACGAAGCGATCCTCTCCAGCGTCCCCGACTTCGTCCACGCCTACAACGTCGGCGAGCCGCAGCGGATGATGAAGGCGTTTCTGGCGCGGAAGCGGAAGAAGAAGGGGTAGCCCATTTCCCCACCCTCGCCGCCCTTAAGGGTGGAGAGGGAGGAATGTGTACGCCGAATGGAGCACGCGAATGAGCATGAATCTCGAAGGCGGCTGCCTGTGCGGCCGGGTGCGGTTCGAAATCTCCGGGCCGCTGCGGGTGGTCACCCACTGCCACTGTTCCACGTGCCGCAAGGCGGCGGGAGCGGCGTTCGTCACCTGGCTGACGGTGCGCCCCGAGCACTTCCGTTGGACCGCCGGCAAGCCGGCGTCCTTCCGCTCGTCGCCGTCGGTTAGGCGCGGCTTCTGCCCGACCTGCGGCACCTCGCTCAGCTACCAGCGCGACGGTCTCCGCGACGAGATCGACGTTACCGCCGCCACCCTCGACGACCCGGAGGCGGTCAGGCCCCAGGACCACATCTGGTGGCCGTCCCGCCTGTCGTGGGTGGTGCCCGGCGATGGCCTGCCGCGGCTCGACGCCGATCACTCCGCGCACGGCTATCCGAAGGCCTAGGCCGGAGGCCGCCGGCCGTATTATGATGGCTGGCGACGGGTTCCCACGGGAGCACGCGACCCATGGCCAAGAAAGCGGCATCCGGACACCGCACGTTCAAGAAGGACGAGATCATCCTCCGGGAAGGCTCGGTCAGCGACGTCTGCTACCTGGTGGTCGATGGCAAGGTGGCGGTCAAAAAGGGGTTTCACGGCCAGTATCCGCGCACCGTGGCGACGCTCGGCAAGGGCAGCGTGTTCGGCGAGATGGCGCTGTTCGACGGCCATCCGCACATCGCCACCGTGATCGCCGTCGAGGACACCGAGGTGTCGACCATGTCGCGCGACGAGTTCCATCGTATGATCGCCGGCATGGACCCGGTGATGAGGGGCATGGTCGGCATGCTGGTGACGCGCCTCCGCCAGACCATCGACGAGCTGGTGCCGAAGGCCGGCGAGGTCAACTGGGCCGACTGGAAGAAGAAGTGAGCCGGCCGCTCCGCGCGCCGGCGACGGCTGGCGGCATCGCCCCGCCTTACTTCCCCTTGCCTTTCGGCTTCGCCCGCGGCTTGCCCTTGCCTTTTCCTCCCCTTGGCGCCCAGTTGGCGCGCATGTGCTTGAACATCTCGACCTGCTTCAGACGCTTCTCGGCCTCGGCCCTGGTGGCGTAGGAGCCCATGGCGCGGCCGCTCTCGGCGCGCACCACCCACTTGTCGCCCTCTTTCACGATCATCTGCCGGTTCCTTCCTCAAACCAAGTCGTCGAGGGCGGTGCCGAGCGCCCGCGCAAGTTTTGCCAGCGCCGCCACCGAGCCCGGCTTCCTGCGGTTCTCGATCTCGGAAACGTAACTCACCGGCACCCGCGCCTTCGACGCCAGCGCCGCCAGCGTCAACCCGCGGTGCCGGCGCCACAGGCGCAGCGGGTGCTCGCCGGCGACGCGCTGCTTCGCCAATTCGGCGGGCCAAGCGTCGGGCCCGGCCCCTCGGGCCTCGGCGGCGCGCAGCTCCAGGGCATCCTCCAGGTCCTCGATGCGGGCCAGCATCGCCTCGTAGTCGGCGCGCCGCAAGGTAACGGCGTTGCCGACCGTTGCCTTCCCCGTCGCCCGGCGGGGTGCGCTCGCGCGTTTGCTAATGCCGGTCATTTGTAGGCGTCTCCTCTCGTCTTGATGTTGACGACCACCATCTGGTCCGCCGCCCTCGCCAGGTAGTATAGCGCCCGCCAATCGCCGTGGCGCAGACGGAAGCCGTCCTTGGTGCCCGCCAGGCGTTTGACGTTGGCGTGACGGGCAAACGGTTCGTGGGCGATCCGCTCCAGGGCGGCGACGACGGCCGCCGCCCGCTTGGCCGGCATGCGGGCCAGCGCCTTCACGGCGGCTTTTTCGAAGACCAGCCTCACGAGCCGATTTTCGCCGATAGCGAAAATGGCGTCAAGCGGGATTTCGCTATAAGAGAAATCCTTGCGCGCCATCGCCGTTGCAGCCGCCGACCATGATATGCTTGATCTCGAAGCCATCCTTGTCGTGGATCAAGCCGGCGACGATCTGGCGGTGGCAGTTGTCGGGGTCGCGCTCGTAGCACATCAGGCAGACGCCGCCGGCCCGCGCGATCTCGGCCGCGGTGGCGAGGTCGGACTGGAACTCCGGGGTCCTGATATGGGCGGCGAAGATTTCTTCGAAGCCGGCGCGGTCGCCGGCCTTGGCGGCGGCGCGCCCCGACTTCGGCGTGCCGAGGCCCTTCAAGTGCACGTAGGCGATGCCGGCGGCGTTCAAGGTTTCCGCCAACGCCTTTTTGGCGTACTCGCGGCGCCGGGACCACGGCACCTCGCGCACGTCGATCAGGGTTGTCACGCCAGCGGCCTTCATGGCGGCGACGAAGTCGGCCGGACGCGTCCGCTGGTAGCCGATGGTGAACAGTTCGGTCATTGGCCGAATTGCACCCCCGACTAGCGGTCGCGACGCCCGCCGCCTTGCCGGGTCATCCGCTTCATGTGGAATGCCTCGGCCTCCTTGGCGGTGATGAAGCCGTCGCCGTCGGCGTCGATGCTTTCGAACGGGGCGCGGCCTTTGAATTCGTCGCGGGCGATGCGGCCGTCGCCGTTCTTGTCCATCTGCGTCAACATGGCGCGGGCGGCGCGTTCGGCCTGCTCCTTGAGGCGCTCATCGGACGACAGCACCCTTTCACCCGACTTGGCCAGCGTTTCCGACGGCGCCGCGAAGGCGTGGACCGGCGCCGGAGTCCTGCCGGCCGGGATGCGCTCGCCCTTGTAAAGCCACTGGCGGCTGCTGTCGGGGCCGACGTCCTTCAGCCGCAATTGCCAGACGACTTCACGCTCGCGTGTGATCTCCACCATCTTGGTGCGCTCGACGAACAGGATGTTGCCGTTGGGAAGCCGATGGTTGTAGCGCACCACGTTCACGTCCTCGGGGTTCGGCCGGTACTGCCAGACGATCTTGCCGGCGGGCGTGATCTCCTTGATCACCTGCGGGCCGCGGGTGTTCACCAGGATGTTGCCGTTGGGCAGGATCTCGGGATCGTGGGGCGTGGTGAACAGGTCCGGCAGCTTCCAGACGATGTTGCCGGCCGGCGCCACTTCGACCAGCATGTAGAAGTTGCGGAGCGACACCAGCGTGTTGCCGTTGGCGAGCCGCACCACCGAATTGGCGTGGCTGTAGCCTTCCTTGTCCAGGTGCCGCTTTTCGTTCTTCAGGTGATCGGCGGCATGCCACTTCCAGACAACGTTGCCCCGGCGATCGACCTCGCGGACCTCGGGCACGGTTGAATCGGAACCCCAGCCCCAGGCGAACAACGTGTTGCCGTTGGGTAAACGGTCGGCGTCGTGGCTGGCCGGCGCCTGATGGGACCAGACGATCTTCTTGCTTCGGTCGACCTCGTAGACGCCCGAAGGCCGGGTGAACAGGATGGTGTCGGTGGCCGGGATCCATTCCACGTCGGTGGCGGCGTCGTTGCGGACGCCAAGGTCGATGGTGATGTTGTAGGACCAGACCATCTTGCCCGCCATGTCGACTTCGACGATGACCGGAAAGCCGGGGTCGCTCCTGTCGGCGAAGATGGTGGTGCCGGCGTAGGCCTTGTCGGCCTTGTGGACGTCGATCACGTAGCGGTCGGAAAGATCGGCGTGGGCGGCGAACGCCGCAGCCACGACGGCCAATCCCGGAAGCGCACGGCCCCACGGTGGCGTTTTCATCGTTACCGGCCCGCCCCCGGCGGAAATATTGTCGCCGCGTCGACAGCGCGGCGCGAAGGCTACAGCAAGCGCCGGAACGGGCGCAATGCATTTGCGGGCGGCGCGAGCGCGACCAGGTTCTGCATGCCAAGGCCCTCCAGGTGCACGTTGGATGGCACCGTTTTAGACCTTCCCGGCCACCGGCGCACCCCTCCGCGGCGCCGCCCGCCGGCCCGCTGGCCGGATCGCGCCCGACCGGCTATCATTCGTCCATGGCCGACATCGCCTCCATCCTCGCCGAAGCCACCGGCCGCCAGCGGTCATCCCGCGGCGCGCCGTCGCAGGCGCAAACCCGGGATCAGGGCAAGATCGCGGCGCCGCCGGTCGATCCGCGCCCTTCTTCGGACCGAACGGTGAAGGACACGGTGACCCTCTCCGACGGCGGCCAGAAGATCGTCAATCTGGCGCGCGGCAACGAGCTGGCGGCCGAATTCCGCGGCAAGTCGGTGGACGAAGGGTTTTTCGCCGCGCTCGCCCGCGCCCGCGACGACGTGTTGCGCATCGGCCGGCTGTTCACCGAGACCATCAAGGCGGCGTTCCAGCAGGCCCGCAAGTAATCTTCCCACCCGGCACGGTCTTTTCACCACAGAGACACAGAGGCTCAGAGAAGCAAGTAAAGAGAAAAGAAGGATTGCGCCTTCGGCGCCAAGAATAGTAAGTCACACTTTCCCGGGCTCCCAGCGCGCGCAGCGCGCAACAATTTTTTCGTCTCTGTGTCTCTGTGCCTCTGTGGTTAATCTTCAGCCATTTGCCTTGATGTGCTCGGCGTAGGCGCGCGCCTTTTCCGGCTGCCACTTCAGCACTTCGGTCAACACCTCGATGGTATGCTCGCCCAGCGTCGGCGGATGCACCGGCTCGCGCACCGGCGTTTCCGACAGCCTGAGCGGCGACGCCACCAGCCGCGCCGTGCCGAGGGTCGGGTGCGGCATCTCCTCGACCATGCCGCGCGCCTTGACCTCGGGCGAGTTGAGCGTCTCGTCGACGCCGCGGATGGCGCCGGCCGGCAGCCCGGCCTGGTGCAGCTTGCGCAGCCAATGGTCGCGCCCGGCGGTCATGAACTTCGCGGCGATCGGCGGCACCAGGGCGGCGACGTTGTTCAGCCGGTCGGCGTTGGTGGCGAAGCGCGGGTCGCGGGCGAGAGCGGCGAGGCCGAGGACGTCGCACAGGGTCCTGAACTGGCGATTGTTGCCGATGGCGAGGGCGATCGGCTGGTCCTTGGTCTCGACCTGCTGGTAGGGCGCCACCGCCGGGTGGGCGTTGCCGTAGCGCCCGGGCTTCCTGCCGTCCATCAGGTAGCCGGCGGCGATGTTGGAAAGCGTCGCCACCTGACAGTCGAGGAGCGCCATGTCGATGTGCTGCCCGCGCCCGGTCTTCTCGCGGGCGTAGAGTGCCGCCAGCACCGCCTGGACCGCGTTGTTGCCGGTGATCAGATCGGCGATGGCGACTCCGACCCGGTAGGGCGGCCCGTCGGGGGCGCCGATGATCGACATCAGGCCGCCCTCGGCCTGGATCACGAAGTCGTAGCCGGCGCGCTCCGCCAACGGGCTGTCGCGGCCGTAGCCGGAGATCGAGCAGGTGACGAGACGCGGGTTCCGCTCGCGCATGGCGTCGAGGCCGAGGCCGAGCCTGTCGAGCGTGCCGAGCCGATAGTTCTCCACCACCACGTCCGAAATCTGAGCGAGCGCGCGGACGATGCCCTGCCCCTCCGCCGTCTTTAGGTCGACGAGGATGCTCCGCTTGTTGCGGTTGGCCGACATGAAGTAGGCGCTTTCGCCGTTCGCGAACGCCGGGCCGAAGGTGCGCGTGTCGTCGCCGCCGTCCGGATTCTCGACCTTGATCACGTCGGCGCCCAGATCGCCGAGGATCATCGCGCACGTCGGCCCGGCGAGAATCCGCGACAGGTCGAGGACGCGGATGCCGTCAAGGGCGGTGGGTTTCGTCATCGCCCCCCACCCGCTCGCTGACGCTCGCGGCCTCCCCCGCGAGGGGGGAGGCAATTTACCTCCCCCTTGAGGGGGGAGGTCGGCGCGAAGCGCCGGGTGGGGGTGACTCGCTGCATCGCCAACGCCCTACCGCCGCTGGTCGAAGCGGCGGCCGACCAGGGCCGAGGCGATGTTGACCTTCTGGATGTCGATGGCGCCGCCGGCGATGCCCCAACCCCAGCCGTCGCGCAGCATGCGCTCGACGGCGAATTCCTTGGAATAGCCGTAGGCGCCCATCACTT
>Ga0209399_10000918_pt1 | contig 16161 bp, 16 predicted proteins | sample OV2TP3_FD_184130 | JGI IMG/M metagenome (GOLD analysis project Ga0209399, IMG submission 184130) | Hot spring microbial communities from Beatty, Nevada to study Microbial Dark Matter (Phase II) - OV2 TP3 (SPAdes) (version 3) | ecosystem: Environmental > Aquatic > Thermal springs > Hot (42-90C) ... | reverse complement strand
TGAACGCCGAGGCGGAAAGCATGTGCACCTCGTCGATGATGTAGATCCGGTAGCTGCCGCGAAACGGGGTGAACTTGATGTTCTCGCGGATCTCTCTGACATCGTCCACGCCGGTATTCGAAGCCGCGTCGATCTCGATCACATCCACCGACGTGCCGCCCGCAATCTCGAGACAACTCGCACAGGTCTGGCAAGGAGTGGCGGTGGGGCCCTGCTCGCAGTTGAGGGCCTTGGCGAGAATGCGGGCCATGGTGGTCTTTCCGACGCCCCTCATTCCCGAGAACAAGAACGCGTGCGCGATGCGCCGGGCGCTGATGGCATTCATCAGCGTCTGGACCACGTGAGGCTGGCCGATCACATCTGTGAATGAGGCGGGGCGATACTTGCGTGCGGAAACCTGGTAATCCATGGTCACGTCGCCCTACACCTTACGCCTCACGTTTCACGCCTCACGAAGATAGTGGGGCCAGGTGATCCTGCGGCACCCAGACTGGCCTGCTTACCGTTGCTTCCTTCCGGACCTGGCGGGGTTCACAGGATTCTGTTGCACAGGGCCCAGCCCCTTTCCCCTTAGCTCGTCGGGACCCATTGCTCCGGGGAATGCAATGGGTGCCCCGCGCCGAAGTTCCGCGATCCATTCTCGCTAACCCATCGCGCAGGCCGTGTAGTTCCACGCCGTAAAAAGGTCGAAGCCAGTTATATCCTTTCTCTTAGGGATCGCTGGATCACGCGAAGCTTGGTTGGCGGAGAGGGTGGGCATTTGAAGTCGCGCTAAGGTGCTGCGCACGCGCTCCCGCCAGGGGGCCAAGCCCCCTCGCGCCTCCGCTGCGCTGCGGTCACCCCATGAAGGGGGCACACCCCCTTCAGAACCCCCGTTCAAATCCCACCCTCTCTGCTTTTGATTCTTCGCTCATTCCACTCAGCACTCATCACTCAACACTCAGCACTGCCTTTGCTTGGTGGCGGAGAGGGTGGGATTTGAACCCACGGTGCCGTTGCCGGCACACGTGCTCTCCAGGCACGCCGATTCGGCCACTCTCGCACCTCTCCCCACATGCTCCCATGTCGTTGTCTCCGTCAAGTCCCGCTCTTCCCGCCCTCCATTTCTCTTCCATGCCGATACCGGCTCCTGGCTTTCTCCATGCCTTCCGAGAGGGCCCTCCATTCCTGGGGCGAGAGCATCTCCTTCATTTGAAACCGCTTACCCAAAATCTTCATCGACACTCTCATCCGGTTATTATTGAGGTCGTCCAAAATCTTGGTGAACTGCTCCGATGTGGCCTCAAAGTTGGCGTTCAGCTCGTAAAGCCTCCGGTGAAACTCACGATCCTGTTGGTAGAGTTGCTTGACCTCGTTCATGATCTCTTCCACGATGGCCTGGACCCGCTTGGCTTTCTCAGGATCCTGGACCGTGTTCTCGACGAGGGCTTTCATCTCGGCGGCGCCTCTTTCCATAGCATAGCCCCTCCCGCCGCCGGAGTAGCCCATGCCGTGGTGTCCAGCGCATCCGGCGCTCAAGAGGGCCAGCCCCAAGTAGAACAGAAGCAGTGGTTTCCCCACTCTCATTGTCATCCTCCTGGTATAAGGTAGGCGCGCGATGAAGGCTTCGCCCGAAGCAGCTTCTGAAACCATCCGCGATCGAGGGGCTTCACTGTAGCACAGATCCCGGGTGTTTTCGAGCGGGCTTAGAGACCCTCCAAGAATATGAAAAAACTCCGACTCTGCAATATGTTTGTGAAGAATTCTGTTGACATGCTTTAGAGCAGCTGTTATAAAGCAAGCACGCTTTAGTTTCTTGCTTGTGGAAGAACTGGAAGACATACTCGTCGGTCTTGAACAGCGTATCAGCGCTTACAAAACAAGGCTTCAAGAGCTTCAGAAGAAGCGCGAGCGCTTGGACGACGAGATCGCAACGATCAAAAAATACCTCGAACTCGCCGAAACCCTCTATCGAGTTGAAGCCGACAAAGCCAAGCTCGCCAGCCTCTCCAGTCAAATCATCACGGACGACAAGGGCGCCCGCCATCTCCCGGTCACCGATGTCACGGACCAATCCCGGGAAATTCTGCTTGGCCGCAGCAAGTACGTCGGCATGAGCGTGCCGGAAGCCGCCTATCAGATCCTCCGGGAGACCAAGCGATCCATGCACGCCAAGGAACTCTACCAGAGGCTGGTCGAAGGCGGCATGCGCATTAAAGGCAAGACCCCGGTGACGTCGGTAGCGACGTCACTGAAACGAGACAAGCGATTTAGGAAAGTGGGCCCCAACACCTTTGAGGCCTTGGAAGAAACACTGATCCAGGCGGTCTAACCTTCCCATTGCAGGTGGCACGGAGATTTCGTGCCTGGAGAGGAGGTGAGAGACTTGGCGAAGAAGAAGGCGGCGGCGAAGAAAAAGAAAAAGTAATCCCACCTAGACGGTGACGTCGGGGGTGAGGCCACTTGCCCCCGACGTTCCTTATCTTGGCTCGTCCTGAGCGTGCCGGCAGTTCTGACCTCCCATACTCGCCACCTAGTTCACAGGCAGCACGATTCTGGCCCGTAATAAGGTTGAAGCCACCTCATCATCGTTCTGGCTGGCTTAGACTTGCGCTTGAACGTGGAGCGGAATGGTATGAGCGGCTGGATGCGACCGGTACAGGGGGCGGGATTCCGGGGCAGCGGCGCCTTCGGCGTTGATGAGCATCCACTTATCCGGTTGTTCCAGAATCTCCTGCACCAATTTGGTGTGAAGGGCGTGCCCGGAACGATCAGCGATGAGGTGTCCGACGATCGGCACTCCCAACAGGGCAAGGTCGCCAACGAGATCGAGAATCTTGTGGCGCACGAATTCGTCCGAGAACCGGAGCCCTGACTCATTCAGAATCCCGTCCTGAGATAACACGACCGTGTTATCCAGCGAGCCGCCTTTGCCCAACCCGCGGGACCACAATTCCCGCACCTCGTGCAAAAATCCAAACGTGCGGGCCTCGGCAATATCCTGCTCAAAGGCGCCAACCGAGCAGTCATACATGTAGCTCTGGCGGCGGATGAGAGGATGGGCATACTCGATGGTGTAGGTGATCCGGGAACTCACTGCCGGTTTGATCACCACCCGCCGATCGCCTTCCTTCGCTTCGATCGGCTGCATGATCCTGAGGAAGGGCTGCCGTTTGTCTTGCGCCTGAATTCCCGCCGCTCGGATCAGCCGCACGAACGGTCCCGCGCTGCCGTCCATCGCCGGAACCTCGGCGGCGTCCAGTTCGACGTACACATTGTCGATTTCCAGTCCGGCCAGAGCGGAGAGCACATGCTCGACTGTCTGGACCATCACTCCGTTGCTCCGGAGGGCGGTGCACAACTCGGTCTCCACGACGTTGCGGATCGTGGCGTCGAAAAACACTGGCCCCCGTGCTCCCTGGAGGACGAATACGATGCCGGTGTCGGGGGGTGCCGGGTGCAGGATGAGCGTCGCCTGTTTCGCGGTATGCAGACCGACCCCGGAACAGGTGGCCGGCTGGGCTAGGGTTTGCTGCTGACGCAAGCGGGGTCCTCCAAAATAACCATAATTCTCAGCAACCATCATGCCATCCTACATTCCCAGCAAAGAGGTTCTAAGCAGTTGAATTTATAAACCTCGCCCTAGGCAGAATGTGCTCGCCTGTGGCAAAAACGAAACATTTGTGGCTTTTTCCGCAGGACAATCAATAGTTCTCTAAGGGCGAGGCTCCAGTTCGATCAATCCCTTTCGGATCCCGAGAATTGCGGCCTGCGTCCGATCATAGACCTGCAGCTTGTGGAAGATATTGCGCACATGATTCTTGACCGTCTTTTCGCTGAGGTCCAAGGTATTGGCGATTTCCTTGTTGGTCTTCCCGTCCGCCACCAACCGCAAGACTGTGATCTCCCGCTCGGTCAGATCGTGCTCTTCCCACGATGGCTTTTTGCTCTTGCCCTGGGCGAGCAGGGAGAATTCGGCCAGGATCTTCGTCGCAACGGAAGGGTGAATCAGGGATTCGCCGCGATAGATGGCCCGGATTGCGGCCACGATCTGAGCCGAATCCGTGTCCTTGAGCAGATAGCCCGTTGCCCCGGCGCGGACAAGATCGAAGATGTACTGCTGCTCCTCGTACATCGTCAGCGCGACGATGCCGATGTGCGGGAATTCTCGCTTGATGATGCGAGTGGCTTCTACCCCGGTCATGCGCGGCATGCTCACATCCATCAGGATCACGTCCGGGAGGAGGGCCCGGGCTTTCTCGACCGCCTCCTGCCCGTCCTGGGCTTCGCCCACCACTTCGATGTCCTCTTTAGTCTTCAGGATCGCGCAGAGTCCCTCACGAACCACACGGTGGTCATCTGCGATGAGCACCTTAATTCGTTCCATCGCCGGACGCCTCCTTCTTGACCAGCGGCACTTGGATCCAGACCCGCGTCCCCTGCCCCTTTTTGGATTCGACCTTCGCCTCGCCCCCGACCAGGCTGGCCCGCTCCATGATGCCCCGCAGCCCGAAGTGATCCCACTTCTCAGGATCGCGGGAGACCGCTTCCGTGTCAAAGCCCACCCCATTGTCGGTGATGGTGGCGGTCAGCGCGTCCTCGCTGATATGCAGCCGGACTGCCACTCGATCGGCCCGGGAATGTTTCTGCACGTTGCTGAGCGCTTCTTGCACGATGCGAAACAGGAAAATCTTCGTCTTGGGAAACAGCGTGGTCTCATCACCGGCCACGGAAAACTCGGTTTTCACATGATACTGCGTCTCGTACGACTTGAGGTAATTGGTCAGTGCGGGAATCAGCTCCAGCCTATCGTAATGGACCGGTCGGAGATTGGTAATGACCTGCCGGGCCTCCTGAATGGCCAGTTTCAATTCGGCTTTCGTCTCCTGAAGCGTCGCATCACACGCTCGGGGATCCTTGCGCAGCAGCTCCTGGCACAGATCCAACTTGAAGTTGACGCCGGCCAGACTCTGCACCAGTCCGTCATGGATATCGCAGGCAATCCGGGTGCGCTCGGCGGTGACCGCGGTGCCGGCTTCCTTGACGTAGAGCCGGTAGAGCGCCTGGTATTTGTTGAGGGTCTTCTCGATTTCGGCGGCCGCGCGGATCCGCGCTTCAATCAACTGCCACATGAACTTGGCGCTGGGCCCGCCGATCACGGTCACCCCCATCCGGTGGAAGTCCTGGAGGACCCGCTCCACCTCGGAAGAGCCCGTGACGTCGATGATCAGATCGACGGTTTCCATCTCCAGCAGCTCGCGATAATCGGAGGTGATCGGAATCTTGAGCTTGCGGGCAAGCTTGATTCCCGGCGCCTGAGGATTGATTTCGGCGATGCCGACGATTTCCACGAGGGGATCCCGAGCGAAGATCTCCATCAACGCCGTGCCTCCCCTGCCCGCGCCGATGATCGCCACGTGCGTCGGCGCGGCGGGCTTCCTTCGGCGGCGACGCTGGAGCTTATTCTCTTTCAAAGGCACCGATGGCATGGCCGCTCCCCTGGCATCCTTGGAAAGTCTGGCCCTGTCTGCATCCTTCATGATGGGCACGGTCGGAGAAGAACGGGTACTGACGGTGGGACGGTGTGAGGGAGCGACCGTGGAAGGGGTTACTTCTCCCGCCGCTCACAGGCCAGCGCCTTCAGCTCCTCCATAAACTGGTCAATGTCTTTGAATTCCCGGTACACCGAGGCAAACCGGACGTAGGCCACTTGGTCGAGCTGGTGCAACTCGCGCATCACCGCTTCACCGATGGTGACGCTCTGGATCTCGCTCTCTCCCATCTCCTGGAACTGCTTCTCCAGACGGTCCACTACCGCGTCCAGCGTGGCGATGCTGATCGGGCGCTTCTCGCACGCCTTCTTGAGCCCGGCCAGAATCTTCCCCCGGTCGAATGGCTCGCGCCGCCCGTCCTTTTTCACCACCATAGGGAGGCTCTCCTCGATCCGCTCATAGGTGGTGTACCGACGCTTGCAGACAAGGCATTCCCGACGCCGGCGGATGATCTCCCCTTCGCGGGCCATCCGGGAATCGACGACCTTGTCTTCCAGTTCATCGCAGTACGGACATTTCATGAGGAGGTCTCATCCGCCCCATAGGCATAAAACATCGGAAACCGCTTGCACAGCGCCTTGGCCTGCTTGCGCACCTCGCGCTGCACCCGTCTATCTTGAGGTCGCTGCAACACCCGATCCACCAATGAGACGATCTCGGCCATCTCGGCTTCCCGCATCCCGCGAGTGGCCACGATGGGCGTTCCCAGCCGGACCCCGCCGGCGATGGCCGGCGGCTTGTCGTCATAAGGCACCGCGTTCTTGTTGACGATGATGCCGGCTGCATCCAGCGCCGTCTCCGCGTCTTTTCCCGTGATCCCCTTTGGGCTGAGATTGACCAGCAACAGATGCGTGTCGGTTCCCCCCGAGACCACGTGGTAGCCTCGCTGCGAGAGCCCTTCGGCGAGTATCCGCGCGTTGGCCACCACCTGGCGCTGATACAGCTTGAATGCCGGCGACAGCGCCTCGTTCAACGCCACGGCCTTCGCCGCGATCACGTGCATGAGCGGCCCGCCCTGGGTTCCCGGGAAAATCATCTTGTCCACGGCCTTGGCGTGCTCGGCCTTGCACATGATGATCCCGCCTCGGGGGCCGCGCAACGTCTTGTGGGTGGTGGTGGTCACGAAGTCGGCGTACGGCACCGGGCTGGGGTGCAGCCCCGCCGCAATCAATCCCGCAATGTGGGCGATGTCCACCAGGAGATAGGCGCCGACGGACTGGGCGATGGCCTGGAACCTGGGGAAATCGAGCACCCGCGGATACGCGCTCGCCCCCACCACGATCATGCGTGGGCGGCATTCCTCCGCCATGCGCTGCACCGCGTCATAGTCGATGCGCTCGGTCTGGCGATCCACGCCGTAGAAGAAGGAGCGAAACAGCGTGCCGGAAAAGTTCACGCGGCTCCCGTGGGTGAGATGCCCGCCGTGGGACAGATCCATTCCCAGGATCACATCGCCGGGCTTGAGGACCGCGAGGTAAGCCGCCATGTTGGCCTGGGAGCCCGAATGTGGCTGCACGTTGACATGGTCTGCTCCGAAAATCTGCTTCGCCCGGTCAATCGCGAGCTGTTCGACCGCATCCACATACTGGCAGCCGCCGTAATAGCGCCGGCCGGGATAGCCCTCCGCGTACTTGTTCGTCATCACGCAGCCTTGCGCGGCGAGCACGGCGGCGCTCGCGAAGTTTTCCGAGGCGATCAGCAGCAGCTTCTCCCGCTGGCGCTTCTCCTCGGCGCGGATGGCGGCAAACACTTGCGGGTCGGTGGCCTTGAGGGCGTTCATCGATTCGGGACCCCGGCGTGATGGAGGCAATGAGTCGTGATCAGGTCACGCTTTCGTCCGGGAAGGGGGCGCGGCCAACCGGCTCCCCTCGCGCGGAATCGGATTCCGGCTTTTTCGCCACGGTGACAGACAGACTGGCGGTGACTTCAGGATGGAGCTTCACCGGGACCGTAAAGAGCCCGATCTCCTTGATCGGTTGTGCAAGCTGAATCTTCCGGCGATCTATCACGATGCCCTGCTCGGCCAACTGCTCGGCAATATCCTTGGCCGTCACCGACCCGAAGAGCTTGTCATCTTTTCCGACTTGCGCGGCAATGATCACGCTGACGGCGGAGATCTTCTTAGCCAGGTTCTCGAGCTCTTCCTTTTCCTTCCGGACCTTCTCGGCGATCAGGCGCTTGGTGTGTTCGAACGCTTTGAGATTGCGGCTGTTGGCTTCCACCGCTTTGCCGCGCGGGAGCAGGTAATTGCGGGCGAACCCATCGGACACATCGAGCAAGTCGCCGAGGCGCCCGACCCCGTCCACGTGCTCCTGGAGGATCACTTTCATCACTGCACCCCTTCGTATGGAAAGTAAAAAGGATACGTGAGCAGTCCTGACAAGTCAATGCTGCGTATTGAGTCATCTAAAATCTTACCCGGTGACAGATCGTTGCGTCATTTGTATTTCTTACCCTCCAGGTCCGCACGGGGCGGGTCCGAAGGAGGGGGAGCATGGAGGTAGCAGGGATGGCGCGACGAGCCAAGGTCGAGTATCTGCGAGTCATGTGGCAGCGGTACCAGCGGGCGAGCCGAGGCGAGCGCTCGGCGTTGTTGGACGAAGTGACGCGGGTGTGTCGCTATCATCGCAAGTATGCGATGGGGCTGTTGAGCCGGGCGGTCCCGCCCCGGCCGCGGGTCCGCCGGGTGGCCCGGCGGCGGCCCACCTATGGGGAGGAAGTGATTCGCCTCCTCACGCAGGTCTGGGAAGCCGCTGGGTATCTGTGCGCGCAGCGTCTGAAGGCGGCACTCCCAATATGGCTGCCGTGGCTGCAGCGGCACGCCCTGCTGACCCCGGCGCTGGAAGCCCAGCTCTTGCGGATCAGTCCCCGGCAGATCGATCGCCGACTGCGGGACCGCAAGCGGCGGATCAAGCGACGGCTGTATGGCACCACGCGCCCGGGCTCGCTGCTGAAACACCAGATCCCCATCAAGACCGACCACTGGGATGTGACGAAGCCCGGCTATCTGGAGATCGATCTGGTCTCCCACTCCGGGGCCTCGGCCGCCGGCGAGTTCTTGCACACGCTGGACTGCGTGGACATTCAGACGACCTGGGTGGAGCGTCAGGCCATCATGGGCAAGAGTCGCCACGGGGTGGTGCAGGCCATGACCGCGATTGAGCAACAGCTGCCGTTCCCGCTGCGGGGCGTGGATTCCGACAACGGCAGCGAGTTCATCAACGACCATCTGCTGGCGTGGTGTCAAGCGCGGCCCGCAGGCCGGACGGTGCAGTTCACCCGCTCGCGGCCCTATAAGAAAGATGACAACGCGCATGTGGAGCAGAAGAACTGGACCCATGTGCGCAAGCTCGTGGGCTGGGAGCGCTACGACAGTCCAGCAGCCCTGCACGCCCTCAACGCCCTGTACGCGGACCTGCGGCTCTTTCAGAATCTGTTTCAGCCCTCCATGAAACTGGTACGCAAGGTGCGGGTGGGCTCGCGGCTGATTCGCCGCTATGCGACGCCGCAGACGCCGTGTGAGCGTGTGCGGGCCTGCCCGGCGGTGGATCCGCAGAAGGTGGCCGCGCTGGAGCGGATCTTGACCACGACGGATCCCTTTGCGCTCTCGCAGCGGATTGATCGACACCTGGAACGGCTCTGGGCGCTCGCCACGCGGGCGACGCGCACGCCGCGGGAGACGGCCCCCCAGGCGCCGCAGCCCCGCGCGCGCACGCCGTGGCGCGGCTGGACCTTCAGCCCCCGGGCGGTCACGTCTCGGGCGGGGGCGAGCTCCAAGTCGGCGCACACAATTGGCGCAGGCGAGGCGATCGCGACGCGATCCAATGGAGAGGTTGCCCTGAAGGCAGGCTCCCGGGCGCATACTCCGCCCCGGTAAGGTTTATAAATGACTCAACGATTCCGCCCCCGGTAAGATTTATAAATGGCTTGACAGGTGCTGGCTCAAGCCACTCCATCCGATGGGAACGCGCGCGCAAGACCGGTCGCGTCCTGGACAGCCTCACGGCCCGAGGCTACAATGACCCTCGGCAGCCGCATCACCCATGAAGCTGACAGACCTCCTCGAGCGCTTTTCCCGTACCCTCAAGGACGAACGCGAGCAGGCCGTGGGGCGCGGCCTCGATGCCCCGGTCACCGTCACCGACGGTCGGCGCCTGGCCACTAGCGGCACGCTGCACCTGTACGCATTCAGGCCCGTGGACGACGCCACGTTCCTGGAAGATCTGCCGATCAGTATTCTCCTGCCCGAGGAGTCGGAGCCGGTCGAGGGATTCGTCGTCGCCTCCCGCCAGCTCGAGGCGCGCGAGCCCCGAGAGATCCTCATTCAGAGCTTCGACACCCTGGGCGAGACGGTCTCGTCAGCCACCATCATACCGGATGCGGCCGGCTTTTTTGAAACCGCCGCCAAGCGGCTCAGCGAGGCCGCCATCAAGCTCGGCACGTACAGCGGAGGGCCGGCCGAGCGGCTCATTCCCTGGTTAGACCCCACCCCAGAGTCTGGCGACCCGAGCGGACGAGGAGTCACCTCCGCCGTACTCCAAACCATCTGGACCGAGGATCTCGCCGAACGCCGGACCAAGCTCACCACGCTGGTGGTCGCCTTGGTCCGTCAGAATAAACGCTTGCTGTTGATCAGCCGCAACCATCACTCCGCCGACGAGATGCTCGGCACGATCGCGCGGGCGATGCATGGCGCGGGGTTGCCCTACAAGAGCTTGCTCTGCCGGTATGAAATGCCGATCGGCAAAGAGGCCGCCGGCATGGCCCTGAGCCCGCTGGGCTTCGAGGCGCAGATGCACCAGTTCTATGCCCGCTCACAAGCCGACAAAGCCGGCCTGCGCCGGAAGTACGAGCGATTCCGCGAGCTGACCCCGCTCCTGGCCTACAAAGCGGAAAAGCAGCGCGACCTCAATGAAGTGAAATTGCTCGAGTGGCGTCTGCTCACCCAGCTCAGCGAGGTCCAGGCCAACATCAAGCAGGTCGATGAGACGCTGGCCGAGTACGACTCCCTCCCGATCTGGAAGCGCCTGGCCATGCAGACGGCCGGCAAGAACGTCCAGTCCCTGCAAGAGTATCGCGCGCTCTATGAGGAGAATGTCCAGGACCTGCTGCGGGAGCTGGAGACTGCCAAGCACCGCATCGAGGAGCTCACCCCTGAAGCCGCGATCCCGAAGGAGCTGCGACCGGAGTACAACGACCTGAAGCAGGAGATCAAGCGACTGGGGGGCACCAAACGAATCCGGGAGATGCTGGCGGCCGAGGAGGGCACCAACCGCCAGGCTTTCCTGCAAAACAAGAAAGTGGTGGTGACGACCGCCGGACGGGTGGTCTCTGACCCACTATTCGGACGGGTGCGCTTCGACATGCTCGTCGCCGATGAAGCCCCATTCATTCCTGCGCCGTTCCTGCTGGCGGCCGCTACGCTGGTGCGCGAGCGGATCATTTTGAGCGGCGACACCCGCGACATCGCCAACGAACCCGGTGGGGCCGAAGGCTTGCCGCTCTGGCGCCAGCAATTCCTGCCGCGACCATCCAGCGTCGCCTGACCTTGACCGCTCGAAGAACAATCTGTGATAATGCGCCTCTGATTAGCACGCTCACAATGGCCTCCAACGAGGCCAAGAGCGAAGTAAGGAAATCTTCCAGGATGCTCAAATAAGCCTAGAACAAGGCCGCAGCAAGCGAAAGCCCGAGGCGTACTCTTTGTCGGTACGTTGAGGGCTTGAGCGATGCGAGAACGCAGTTATAGGCTTATTTCAGCATCCCTGAGTGCCGAAGTGGCGGAACTGGCAGACGCACCAGATTCAGGGTCTGGCGCCCTCACGGGTGTCCGGGTTCAAATCCCGGCTTCGGCACCACCTCTTTTCCATCCTTAAGATTCCGCCGATAGAGGTCTCCGTGAACGAGCAACCTGCCGAAAAAGTCGTGCTGCATTTCTCCAAGCAGCACCTGCTGAAGGGGTATCTGGCGGATTTTAACTCCACCGCTCCGCTCTTGACGGTGTACCCGGCCGGCCCAGATCCCGCTGCCGCGCCGGTCCCGGTGAATGTCCATGACCTAAAAGCCATTTTTTATGTTCGGTCCTTCGAGGGCAATCCGGACTACCGGGAGGAAACCCTGGTGGGAGGCCGCGAGTGGGCGGCCCTCAGGATCATGAAGGTGCGGTTCCGCGACGGTGAAACTCTGGCCGGCTATGTCTCGGACTACGATCCGGAAGCGCTCGGCTTCTGGCTGTCCCCGATCGATCCAAACAGCAACAATGCCCGCGTGTTCGTCCTCAATGCCAGCGTCGTGGACGTCTGGGAGGTGCCCCACCGGAGTGCGGTGCCTCGAGACAAGCGCTAGACAGAGCGAGGTCAAGAATGCGGCGCTTATTCGCCCAAGACCTGGACGATCAGGTCGCGGGTGCGGGGTCGGGTATCGAAATCTACCAGCACGATCTGTTGCCAGGTTCCGAGACTCAGCGCGCCGTCGTTGAACGGAATGGTGACGGAAGGACCTTGCGTTTGGCCGCGCAAGTGGCTGTGAGCGTTGTCTTCACCGGGATTCCGGGTATTGTGCTGCCAGGCCGAATCCGCCGGGGCCACCCGATCCCAGAACTGTTTTATGTCTGCTCGAATGCCGGACTCATCCTCGATCAGCATGACCGACGCGGTGGTGTGCTTGAGAAAGACCGTGGCAATGCCGGATCGCAAGCCGGTCTCGGCCAGCGCCTCCTGCACCTGCTTGGTGATGTTGCGCACCTCGGTCCCGCCCTGCATCGAGATGCGGAGTTGGATGCTCTTGACCGGCATCAGGCCACTCCCATCTTGAGCCCTCTGAGATAGCGTCGCTCGCGCGGCGACAGGGCGGTGCCTCGTGCCTGGGCCAGGAGGCGGTCGAAGGCGCCCTCGCTTGCCAGCTCACGGACGGCGTGCACCACCGGCACGCTGAGGATCCCTTCCGCCTGCAATTTCTCCAGGAAGGTAAAGGCTTCTTCCAACGTTTCCCTGCTGCGGGTGTAGTAGTCCTGCCCCCGGCGGCGGTTGTTGTACGCCTCGAACTGCTCGCAGGCAACCAGGACCTCCCCCAATTGGCGAACCCACCCCGGAGCCTTCGCGAGCTTTTCCGGATAATAGTAGTACAGCACCACAAGGCTCATCCAGGAGGGCCAGCGCACACCGAGCTGCGTCAGGCGCGGCCTGATCGTCCGTAACTGTCGCCCCAGCCGCCTCGCGTAGCCCAGGCGCATCTCCACCTGCTCACGCACCCACCCATCGAGCTGCTTCACGACACCGGCCCGTTGCATGTCGTCGCCGTACCGGGCGAGGAACGCCTCGGTCTCCTGCCCGTAGCGGGTCTTCGGGTGGAGGCTGCGCCACTCGCGGGGGCGGGTGGGAATCCCGTGCTGCCTCGCCCAGGACCAGATTCGTCCGAACAGCCGCCGGTCTAACCCCGCTCGTCCGATGTCATGAAGGAGGCAGGCAATCTGATAATTCCGGACCCGGTTCACGTCATGACCGAGTCGCAGCGCCACGCCCGCGCACATGCGCGCGGTCCGCAGCGCGTGGGCCCGATCATAGCCGCGGATGATGCGGCCACGTCGGCGCGGGTCGGGATAGTCATAGAACTGAAGGAGGGCCTGCGTCAGCGGACGGGACACCAGCAGCGGCGCGGCATCCGGCCTGCGATTCGTATGCCTCATCGCGCGCCTCATTCCGGCTCACCGAAGCGTGTCAGAATAAGCGTCATCTCCGCACACTGTCAAGCGTCTGGCGGCCCAGGCCGTGCTACAATGCCCCAACCGGAGTCGGCTATGTCGTCGTTGCGCTCCCCGGAGGTCCCGCAGTACCGCGTGACGTTGTTCTATGGTCCTGAGGCGCAGCCCGGTCCTCCGCCCGCCAAGCGTTGTGTCTTCAATGTCAAGAAGCGAAGCTGGAAGGGCGGAGTGCAGGTGGCCGTGGATGTGGAAGAGAGCCAATTGCGCCGAGCCGGCGACATGCTCCAATTTGAATCCTGGTTGAAGACCATTCTCTCCGGCGTTCCCCAGGCCGAGCAGCCCGACTACGAGGCGCGCGCGCGGGATCTGTTCATCCAGGGGATCTGCGCCCTCAAACTGGACCATGCCCTCGACGCGCTTTGCCAGGGAAACACCACGGTGGCCGGCGATCGGCTGACCAGGGAGCTGGATCGCGCCATCTCGGAGCAGAGCGCTCGGCTGAAAGCGACCATCCTCAGCGAACTGGATCTTGCTACGCGGTCATGAGCAGTCCGCTAGCGGCTCTCGGGAGGCACCGCGGTACCGTGAACCCGCCGGCATTTGCATCCATCATTCAACTTGTATATATACTCACGACAGTCCGCCTGCGTCATCTCCAGTCTATGCGCACTGGGCGGGACACCGGGCGAACGGGTCGAACGACAACGCATGGCAAGGAGGGTAACAGGTGCGAAACTTCCAAGGGGCACATCTAATGAGTTGGGCCGGTGTTCGAACCGGGTACAAGAAAGCGGTTGCTGTGGCGCTTATTCTCTCATTCATCACTTTCAGCGTGTTGCCTGCGGGGTGGGCTCAGGGCGCTGCCCAATCGACGGGCGGCGACCGGGAGCAGAACTCCGGCGCCGACGTCGGGCTCGAGGTGGCGAGCTGGGCGCTCACCGTCCCCTATGGGGCCGCCAAGGTGGCGTTTGCGATCCTGGGCGGTTTCGCTGGCGGACTGACCTATGTCTTCTCCGGCGGCAACACCGAGGCCGCAAAAGCGGTGTGGGACACCAGTGTCCGCGGCACATACGTGATCACTCCCGCACATCTGAAGGGCGACAAGCCGGTGCGGTTCCTCGGCGTGCCGCCCGAGGAGGAAACCGCACCCCCAGCGCCCGCGCGATGAATTAATGGAATGAAACCCATCATCGGGGTGACTCCCGACTTCAACCCGGGCGACCGCGAAGATATGGGGGGTCGGGAACCCCATTATTTCCTCCGTGCCCGCTATCCGCGTGCGATCGAAGAAGCGGGGGGGATTCCCCTGATCCTGCCCCTCACCACTGATCCGACCCTTCGGCAGCGGCTCCTGTCCACTCTGGACGGTCTGCTCCTGACCGGGAGCGGCCCCGACCTCCATCCGGAGCTGTACGGCGAGCACCAACGATTCCCGTTTCGAGTGATGAGTCGCCGGCGGTCCGACTTCGAGCTGGACATGGCGCGGCTGGCGGCGCGGGCTGGCCTGCCGACGCTGGGCATCTGTGGCGGCATGCAGGCCATCAACGTGGCCCTCGGCGGCACGCTGGTGCAGGATATCCCGTCAGAGCTCGCCACCGCGCTGCCGCATCGTCCGCCGGGACCGGCCACGCGCTCGTCGCATACGGTTCAGATCGCTCCCCATAGCCTGCTCCGGCGGATCGCCCGCCGCGCCGAGATTCAGGTGAACAGCTCCCATCACCAGTCCGTCAAGAAACTGGCGCCCTCACTGGTGGCGACCGCCACTGCGCCTGATGGCGTCATCGAGGCCATCGAAGCCCCTCGCCATCCCTTTCTGCTGGGAGTGCAATGGCATCCCGAGTTCCTGTATGACCGGGATGAGGTCCACCGCCGGCTCTTTTGGGCGTTCGTGAAGGCCGCGCGGACCGGAAACTAGTCTCTCGTCACTCGTCATTGGTCATTCGTGGATAACGCGCTCTTCCGCACCAAATCCATTGAACAGCTCCTGAGCGACTGTGATCACCCCGACCATCGGCTCAAAAAGACGCTCACCGTGTGGGACCTGATCGCGCTGGGGATCGGGGGCATCATCGGCACCGGCATCTTCGTCCTGATCGGCACAGCAGTGGTCGGCGATGCCAACCGCCCCGGCGCCGGACCCGGTATCATCCTGTCGTTTGTCCTATCGGGCCTGACCTGCGCGCTGGCCGCTCTCTGCTACGCCGAGCTCGCCGCGATGATTCCTGTCGCCGGCAGCGCCTACACGTATTCGTACGCGACGCTCGGGGAGTTCCTCGCCTGGATCACTGGCTGGAACCTGATCCTCGAATACGGCATCGCCTGCGTGGCGGTGGCGATCGGATGGTCCGGCTACTTCAACAACATCCTAAAAGTCGTGGGGATCGAGCTGCCGGTGTGGTGCACGCATGCCCCCGGTTCTGCGGCGGGAGGCCTGGTGAATCTCCCCGCCGCGATCATCGTTCTGTTGGTCACGGTGCTGCTGGTCGTCGGCACGAAGGAGAGCGCGCGCACCACAGGGCTCATCGTGATGGTCAAGCTGGCCGTAATCGTCTTCTTCATCGCCGTGGGCCTGACGGCGGTGGAGCCGACCAACTGGTCGCCGTTCATGCCGTACGGATTTCAGGGGGTCGGCGCCGCGGCGGCCATCGTCTTTTTTGCGTATATCGGCTTTGATGCCGTCTCCACGACCGCGGAAGAGGCCAAAAACCCGCAACGAAACGTCCCCATCGGGATTATCGCCTCGCTGGGGATCTGCACCGTGCTGTACGTCCTCGTGGCCGCCGTGCTCACCGGCATCGTGCCGTACCAGAACATCGACATTCATGCGCCGGTCGCGGAGGCGCTTCGGGTCATCGGCTTCAATTGGGGAGCCGCTGCCGTCGCCACGGGCGCGGTGGCCGGGATCACCAGCGTCCTGTTCGTGATGATGAT
>Ga0209399_10000913_pt1 | contig 16222 bp, 9 predicted proteins | sample OV2TP3_FD_184130 | JGI IMG/M metagenome (GOLD analysis project Ga0209399, IMG submission 184130) | Hot spring microbial communities from Beatty, Nevada to study Microbial Dark Matter (Phase II) - OV2 TP3 (SPAdes) (version 3) | ecosystem: Environmental > Aquatic > Thermal springs > Hot (42-90C) ... | reverse complement strand
ACTTTATGTCCCTCATAATTGCGTAGCAATTCAAGTTTGCGCCGACCTGTCGCTGAAAGCGACTCTCTTGTCACACAAACTGTTTTTTGGTTAAGCTTTTTTTTAAAAAGGTTAATTTGATGAAACTTTTTCGCAAAAAGTTTTTGTTCGTCAACTCAACAAGGGGTTGTTTTGGTTGATATTATTTTTCCAAAAAAGGTTAATTTCTTCTGGATTGACCAATATCTTTAAATATTATGTTTCTAATTCGTATGTTATGGCGGAATTAACAGACTTAACTGATAAGCTAAAGAAGTACTACAAGTTTACGCCAAATGAGATAAGCGGCTTGGCAATATCTATTTTAGTGATTGCGTTTATCATCTCTTTCAAGGAATGGGGAGCAAAGAGCTTTGACTTCGTTGAGGGGATTAAAAATTTTTTTAATGCTGTTTTGATAACTGCATTGTCTATTCTCGTGCATGATGCAGGCCAGCGTATATGGGGATTGGCTATTGGGTATAGGATAGAGTTTAAGATGTGGTCTTTTGGATTAATATTGGCTTTGATAGCTGCATTTATCAGCAATGGAAACTTATGGCTCATTATTCCTGCCGGCTTTATGATGCATCATATTGCCGGGCACAGGCTAGGGTGGTTTAGGTATGATGTAAATTATTTCGGGCAGGCGATGGTTGCTCTTGCCGGCCCGCTTTTTAGCCTGATGCTCATTATTTTATTGAAGATAATTGGCATATTTTCAGCCAGCTTATTGGTGCAAAAGGCTATAATGCTTAATGTTGTTTACGCAATAACAAGCCTGCTTCCAATTCCTCCTTTGGATGGCAGCAAAATATACTTTGGAAGCAGAATGGCTTATGCTTTTATATTGCCTGCAATGTCTGTTGCAGCTATTCTAATGGTTGTAAATGTGCCAATATTTTTTGCATTAATAATTTCACTTTTGGTTGGAGTTATATTATGGATTGTATACTACATAACGTTTGAAAGAAAAATATGGACGGGCCCGATAAAATAAAAGAAATGAATAAAGGTGCTTTATGTTTGACTTGCATAAAAATTGGATGGAGCTTTTCTTTTTTGCTCTTATGAGCATTGGGATTGTTATAGCTTTGTCAGCGCCCAGCGCAATAATAAGCTATTTTATAATATTTTTATCAGGAATTTTTGCCGGCAGGCTCGTATATTACAGAAAAAGCAAGACACAATTCCCTTATTTTATAATCATAGCGGGATTTTTTATTGGCTATTTAATTGGCGTTTACTATGGCAATAGGGTAATTGTGAGCGCTTTGTTTATGAGCGGCGGCGCATTAGGCTATGCGCTCTATAATAAGAAAATCCTGACAGATATTAGATTGAAATAAAGAATTAGATTAAAGTGAAGAAGATTAAAATGAAGAGCTTGTTTTTGATGAATTTAGCGCTGTTAACATTGTTAGCATTAATTGCGTCATGCGCTGAAAAGACGATAACTATAATCTCCTCTGATACTGGAAAAGCAGGGGTAAAAGAGGCTTTTATAAGAACAACAGGGTTGGAGAGCGATGAGAGCAATGTTAGTGATGAAAACCAAGAGTCTGAGGAATTGAAGCCTAGCATAGGCATAATAACCCCGAAGGATGGAGAGATTTTCCATAATAATACAATTTTTGTAAGATTGAATATATCAAATTTCGAGCTTGTGTCTCCAGACAGGTATCCTAAGAAAGGGCAGGGGCATGCGCAGGTATGGTTTGATGATATGGAATTCAGGGGCTCAAAAACAGAATTTATTTTTACGAATGAAAGCAACGGAATGCATATAATAAAAGCAGAGCTTATGCTAAGCAACAATACCGTGCTGCCATATAGCAAGACTATAAGGGTTTTTATTAATAACACTTTGAATATCCAGTCTGACTATGTTCCAAAGCCTGATGCTCAGCAAGAAGAGCTAAAAGAGTTTACAGTTGATGCTGATGATAATGGGTTTTATCCAAGTAAGATACAAGCAAAAATAGGCGACAGAGTTAAAATTGATTTTAGATTTAGAGATGATTCAATTTATTTTGCAGGCTTGGACATAAAAGGGCCATTTCCAGACATTAAATACGAGCTGAAAGGCGAGCAGCCATTAACAGCAGAATTCACAATGAAAGATGAAACAAAGATAATCTCTTATTGGCCTGCTTCAGGAGTTAAGAAAGCTGTTTTGGTTGTTGAAGTGGAGAACTAGACAGGTAATACTTTAGTATTTTGAAGTGTTTTGATTAAAATATTTTGATTAAAATAACTAATTAAAACAAAAAAACAATAATCGCAGTTGATTTTTATCTTCCAAAGTTAAGAAAATCAACACATCTTATGTTTTTTTATTGCTTACGCTTCTTATCTTTTAAAAATTATAGTCCGACGACCAATGCTGTCGTCGGATTGATTGGGATGTCCTTTGCCCACAAACAGCGCTTCTTTTAGTGCGCGCCCGCTCGCATTAACTGCGGGCTTTGGATTTAATATAACTTTTTAAGATAACTTTTGTTTGCCTTTATTCCCTTTATAGATGGAACAGTCAGAGATGCTATAAAGTCTCGCCCCGTAATGCACGGCGAGGTTCTGCATGCTTGGCATCATATCAATGCGAGCCAATGAGCGAGCCTAGAATTCGCGGAGCATATTGAAGATTTTAAAATTAATTCCAGAAATGTAGATAGTTATGATATAATCTACTCCTTATAAATTACCTTTTTCCAAACTAAATAACCACAAAGGACAGCAAATAAGATGACACCAACTATGATGAGCATAGTGGTTAATGTTCCTTTTTTCTGCCCATTTAATTCTGGAACTTGCTGGGTTTCTTGAGATTGAGCGTCAATCGGTAGTTCTTCAGAAGTTTCAGAATGTGTTGTTTCTTGCAGTTGTTCTTCACTTGGCTGTTGTGTTGCGGTTGGCGGCTCTTCTTTTGCGCCAATAGCAAATGTGCTAAACCCAGGCGTTGTTGACTGATAAAGAACATTGGCTATGTCAGAGCTTATTTTTGCTGTTGGCAGCTCATTCCATTTATTATCGCTGTACCTATACAGGGCAACTTTGTCTTCTGCAACAGTATTGCCTGTAAGCCAGGATTTTGGTACTTTAAAATTAATTGTAATTTTTGCAGCATCTGATTCTGCTATATTGCTTTTTGTTAATTGAAGATACTGATAGACTTTTGTTGTGGCTGCTGTTGATATTGGATTTGATTTTAGGCTTTCAACGGTTATTGATGGGCTTGTAAGCGTATTCTTAACATCAATTGTAATTTCAGTCACAGCTATCTTTTCATTATTGATATTTACAACTGCATTTGATCCGCCTTGCAATGTATCCCACACTCTGCCTATAGATGCTTCTACATTGGCTGATGCTGCTGCGCCTCCACCGCCTCCGCCACTGCCTCCTCCAGAACTCCCGCTGCTTGAACTGCTGCTTGAAGTACTAGATGGAGTACCAGGCACTCCACCTGCGTATGTTGAAAATATACATGGTATTTTCCATATGCAATAATTTGGCCCTGTCTCATTAAGGCTGACGCCTGGCTGTGTGTCTCTCCTTATGCAATTTTTCAGATCATCATCGCAATGGTATAATGCATCACATGAGCCTGTCCCTTTGTCTATCTGGAGCATGCATGATTTTGGATGGAGCTTGTCAACAAGCTTGTTTGAAGTTGATTTACTGAGCCCAGTGTATCCTATTTTCGCTCCTGATGATGTGGTAGTAGTGCCATTCTTAATGCTGCCTGCATCACCAACATCTCTGATCTTCTCATTATGGGATAAACTTCTTGTGAGACGCGCTCCCAGGAAGAAGACTGTTGTATTTGAAGAATTATCAGTAAACCTTAAGTTAACACTCCTTGCCTGCGTGTAATTTAGCAATACCCCTGAACTGGGGCTGCATTGCCTATGCAATTCTGTTTCGTATGCGTGATCATTGTCCAAGTCAATGTCTAAAAGCCATCCTTTAGGCAAGTCCATATCAAATATAAATTTGCATTTCTTGCAGTTAGTTGAGGAGACTGCCGTAGTAAAGTTAGCGCATGCGCTTTGGGCGCAATTGCCTGTTTCATCGCACACTTTAAATTTGTAGAAATAAGTTTTATTTGCGCTTAAAGTGTAGCTCAATGAATTAACGCCGCTGTCATTGTATAATTCGACCTCATGCCAGCTCTTAAAGTTTGGAGTTATGTTATTCCATATGCCCACATCATATAATGTTTTGTTTAAGGCAACGCAATTGCTTGAGTTGGAGTAAAAATCCACACTTCCATTTGTCGGCTCATCTGTATCAAAGCTTAGAAGCGCTGCATCGGGATACCTTTCAATATTCCAATAGAGCACTTTTGGGGCAATATTATCCACATAAGTTGGTGATTCAACTCCAAGCTTGTTTTCTACACAATAAGGATTACCTTTGCAGTCATAATCATTGCAGTCTGTCAAGCCGTCTGCATCTTCATCTATGCTGTTGGCAAAGCAGTCTTCAAATGGTATAAACCCCTTATTGATGAGGAATGCGCACTCCGGGTCATTTGCAGGCGCAAGCCCGTCATTATCGCAGTCTAAACTTGTGTCTCCAATTCCCCAACAGCATTCTGGCAGGAAGTCTATTGAACCCGGGGTGAAGTGTGAAGGACCTACTGTGTCTAATGGGCTTGTTTCGTTAGTTGTATCATTTGCAGTAGCAGCGTAAAATCTTAAAGCAGCTGACATGTTTAACAAGCTGCTTATTGAGGTTAAGTCACCTTTGCTTATGCTTATCATGCCGCCTTGTATTTCATTGCACATTTTCTCCTTCCATGCGCTTAGCTTCATATCTGTGGCTTTCCACTCGCCGCTTATGCATCTGTGTGACTTCTTTGATTCCTTTACAGAGCCATTTACAAGGCTTGCTTCATATCTAAAGTATAAGTCCCAGCCTATGCTGCTGCTGTTAGAGTTTAAGGCGCATCCTCCGCTTGTCTTGCCATCAGAATCAAAATACCAATAAAATTTAGCGGTGTTGTTGCCGTTGCCAACACCCTGCCATGTTGTGACGCCATTGCACATTGCAGCATCCCTGATGTTATTAACTCCCGTTCCCAAGCCAAAATTATCTTTAGTGTCCTTCATTCCGAAATAGCATATATCGCTGAATGGAGAAATTCCTGTTTCAGGGCATGCATCATTGCCTAATGGTGTTGGAGGAGTTTCCATGTCCATTCCTGTGAACATTTGAACTGTTGATGCAGAGCTGCACCATCCATTTCGCCAAGTGCCATTCAAATTTGTGCAATCTGTTTGTGTGGTTTGATTAAGGACTCTTGGCTCACAAGAGCTGTATCCGCCTCCCCAATTTTTCCAGAAGCATAGCTTATCAGAGTTGCATTCATTCTCGCTGGCGCTAAGTGTAAAGTTCCAATGGCATCTGTTTATTTTTTGCTCGCACCACCCATTATTTGCATCAAAGCCATTCCAGGAGCAGTTTATGTTTGTGTTGCAGCCAGCTTGAGCCTTAAAGTTGAAGCAATCAGTCGAATGGCTTACATCGCAGCTTGCCTTTGGATCAGAAAACCATTTACAATTTGTTTGATTAGTGCATGTGGATTGAATATCGTACTTAAAGCAGTCAAATACCTGACTGCCATTGCCTCCAAATCCGGATGGATTGCACCATCCTAATTGGCTCTTGCACATTCCGTTTGTGTTGCAATTATCGCCTAAGCTAAAACATCCAGATTCACAATACCCGCCGCTTTGCGCCCAAGGATCAAATCTCCACGAGCATGTTAAGTTTCCTCCAATAGTCTCGTTTGCTCTTTCACACGCTGTTTGATTTGACATTAAAGTCTGGTTGAAATGACAAATTTCATGCCTATGCCCGCACCATCCTTTAGTTGCTCCTGCTCCAAAATGAGAATCAATAAACCAATAGCATCTTTTGTTGGTGTTGCAATCGCTTTGGCTTAAGGGGAAACATTCATCCCATACAGACTCATTTAGATTGCATAGAGTTGTGCCCGATGCTGCAGGCTGCCATTGACAAGCGCTTTGTTGCAGGCAACCAACTGAGTCGCCATCATACTGCCAGCATACAGCGCCTGCTTGGTCACACCATGAGCCATAAGTATCGTTAAACCATCTACAGCCATTATCAACACAACTGGCATTATTTGAATACTGCCAACAATCCTTTATAGATGAGCCACCACAAAATGGGTCTGTAAAGCAGCTGCCATCTGCACAATCTATCTGTGAGTCTCCATCATTGTCAATCCCATCAAAACAAACTTCGCCGGCTCCTGTGCTGTCAGAGGTTGATGATTTCTTGCATAACCCCAAAGAGGCATCCCATGTGCAAGAGCCATTAACACCCCTTCCTTTTTCAACACACACTTTCTGCTCATTGCAATCCTCGCATCTATCAATGCATGTTGTCGTGCCTGACGAAGCGCAAAATCCTTTTGTTGGGTCTAATGGATCAACCTTCCAATCACACTTGGCTTCCTGGCATTTTGTCTTAACATTTACGGAATTGTAGGAGTTGCATGCATCGCAATTGCTTTTATCACATTTTACAGCGCTGCCTTGCTTGAAGTCCGCGCTTGGCTCGCAAAACCCTAATCCATTTGGTGATTTGCTATTCGTGTGCCAAACACAAAATCCCAATTCTGATTCTTCACATGCCGTTCTTGCGGATTTCTCGCTTGTGTAGTTTGAACTGTCTGTCTTGAATTCACACTTAAAGCATGCAGTATCACAATTGCCACCCTGTGAGCCTAGTTTGGGGGCGCACCTTCCTATGGTTATTGTAGTGTTTGACAGGCTCCCGCTTCCGCAATAGCTCTCAGTGAGCCATAATCCTCCAACTCCTTTCTCGCACAAATCTTTGTTGTCAACTAAATCAACATCGCCTTCTTCGCCTTGCGTGAATACTTTATCCTGTAAAAACTCACAATGCTTTGAACTATTGTTCCATCTACAAGGCATATACCATGGGTGGTTGCCTATTTCATTGCATTTACTTTCAGAGCCATATACATTATAGTCTTCACAATAAGTAGAGCCTTCAGCAGGCTTTTTTAAGTTATCCCAACAAGATGTAGTATACTTATTCTCGCTGCATGACGAGCCCTGCCACTCGCAGCAACGCGGCAAAAATGTAGCGGAGTTGCATAAGTTGGTTTCATTGAATAGTGTGCAGTTTAGCCCCTTAGATTGCATGTTAGGGCCTGTATCGAGACTATTATTGATTTCACATTTTTTATTTGCTGTATCATAATAGCATCCAGTAGTGTTCTTGCATGAGGTTTTGTTCAAGTCAAAAACCCAGCACCCTGGCGCGGCAAAATCACCTGTAATTACTCCTCCTTCTGCCCCTGCTGCTGGCTCATTGCATTTATTAGAGGAAGAATTCCAGTTGCACCACATTGTATCAAAACACTTTTTTTCATCTGTTATGTTTGAGCAGCTTAAAATTGAAAGGTTTTGATAACATGTTCCTCCCCAAGTGCTGTTTTCCCATGTGCAGCTTAAACTATAGGAATTATTGACGCATTTGCTTGCGCTTCCATTGTGCCATTCATCAAAACTCCAGCATCCTATTTTTTCACACCAGCCGGATGTGCTCTGCTTTGATACCTGCCAACTGCAATTTGTCCCATCATATCCTGATTTCCCGCTGCAGCTGGTTTCATCTTTATTCTGCCAGCATGATTTTGTTTCACACCAAGGATCATTCCAATTGCATTCTAATCCAGTTACACCTGTGGCCTGGCATCCTGTTTGATTATAGTTAAATGACCAGCAGTTTAAGGCTTCACAATAGCCGTATTTTGACCACTTGCAGTTTAAAGTATCGCTTGTGTTTTCGCATGATGCCTGAGTGTTGTATTTTGAATTCCAGCATCCCTTTTTATCACAATAATTAGAACTCGTCCAAAAACAGCCGTCATCCGCGTTACATGTGGATTGTGTTGCATAATCCCAGCATCCTTTCCAATAGCAAGCACCCCATGAGCATCCGCTTATGTTCTTGCATTCTGATTCTGTGTAGGGTATTGTCCTGTAGCATTGAGGGCCGCCAAAGCAATCAAACCCAACATAGTTTGGAGATGGATCAGTAGGCCCCCACAAGCAATTCAGCCCATAACCTTTGGTGGTGTTCTCGCATGCTGACTGGTTTGTGCCGCCAAAATCCCAGCAAGATGCTTCTGTGCACCACCCTGGCGGAGCAGAAGGCTGCTGCCAAGTGCATGATAAATTGTAAGTAGAATTTGCATTCGAGCAATCCTTTTGTGTGTAGAAGCTCCAGCAATCAATTTGCTCACACCACCCAGTGCCCCACGCATCATCACGCCAAGTGCATTTTGTGTTTGCTTGGCAGTTTGTCTTATCACTATATGTCCAACAACTGCTTATAGCAAAAACATTAGGCAACCAAACAAAAAAAACTAAAAAAATCGATAGGAATATGATGAAAGAGAATATTATTGGTTTTGGTTTTAGAAACTTTTTGTTTCCCAAGATAGCCACCTTAATATGCCCCTAATATATCTATATCCCCTATATATCTCCTAAAATATAATCTATTTTCTATTTAGGTAGTTATATATAAAACTTGTTGTTCACTGCCTAATAGTATTACCTAATGGTGTTATAGTATAAATCGAGGCTACCCTTTGATTTCCTGTGGAAATGTGTAAATTATTTTCTTAACGTTCTTCTTTTTCTTAACGTTCTTCTAAATGTTTTTTTGGTTTTCTTTATTTATATTTTCTATATAGAAATAAAATATATAAAATATAGAGAGTTTTGAATAACTCATCAAATTAGCACTTTGTTTATAAACAAATCATTATTGGAATAGGGTTATTCAAATTCCTCCATACAAACTAACAACAAACACAACAACACTTTTCATAATAAACACAACACTACCAATAAGAAACATAACAATCTCCATAAGAAACGTTGGGGTAGGACGAATAATAATAGTTATTCAGTATCCTGAAGTTGCTCGTCTGAAAGCAAAAATTACTTTCCAAACAGGCATCGTCGGTGAACTTCAGAAAGCTGAATAACTATGAATAATAAAAACGTTTAAATAGATAGCTAATGTTTTAAGATTCTATGGACAATCTTGATGAAAAAGGCAAAGAAACACTTTTTAATATATTCTCACGAAAAGAGAGTGTTTTTTTTAATAAAAGTGTATTACAATCTTCTTATAATCCCGAAATTGTCCTCCACAGAGAGGAGCAGAAAAAGCAAATAGCAAACATACTCACTCCGACTCTGAGAGGGGACAAGCCATCTAATATTTTTATTTATGGCAAGACAGGAACCGGGAAAACACTCACAACCAGATACACAACCCAAAAATTAACAGAAGCTGCAGAAAGAGAGAGGTGTAGTTTGAAAGTGGTGTATGTTAACTGTAAACTAAAAAGAAGCACAGATACAGAGTACAGGCTAATCGCTCAATTGGCAAGGGAGCTTGGCAAAGATGTGCCATCAACAGGCCTGCCTACTGAAGAGGTTTATAGAGTATTTTTAAAAGTTCTAAACGCGCAGAGGATGAATTATGTCTTTGTGCTGGACGAAATAGACCAAATAGTCAGCAAGACGGGCGATAACGTTCTTTATAATCTGACAAGAATCAATGAAGAGCATACACAATCCCAAATATCTGTGATAGGGATATCGAATGATATAATGTTTGTTGACACTTTAGATCCTAGGGTAAGATCATCGCTTTCTGAGGAAGAGGTGATATTCCCTCCATATAACGCGCCACAAATCCAGTCTATTTTGAGGCAAAGGGCAGAAACAGCGTTCAACAAAGATGTGTTAGAGCAAGGCGTAATAGAAAAATGCGCAGCATACGCTGCCCGCGACCATGGCGATGCAAGAAGGGCGTTAGAGCTGTTAAGAGTTGCTGGTGAAGTAGCTGACAGGAAAAACTCTAAAAAGGTGATGATAGAGCATATAGATGAAGCCGAGTACAAGATTGATAAAGACAGGGTTATAGACATAATATCAACACAGCCTAAGCAATATCAGATAGTCCTCTACTCAATAATTTATCTGCACCCTGGCAGAAGCAGCGGAATATTCACTGGAGAGGTTTATGAGCTATACAAGAGCATATGCAAGAAATCCAATGTAAGCGTCCTAACCCAAAGAAGAGTATCGGATATAATATCTGAGTTTGACATGCTTGGTATAGTAAACGCCAAGGTTATATCAAAAGGGAGATATGGCAGGACAAGAGAGATATCATTAGAGATACCGGAAGCAACACTTTCAAAAATAAAGACCATTTTAGAGGAAAGCATCCGCATTTAGCATGCAACAAGAACTCATAGAAAAAAAACGCGCAATTATCGGGGTTTTCTTAAAGAAAGGGTTATTGGTAAGTTCGGAGCTTTTGAACGAAATTAATGATGACGAGCACGCATCCAGGATATTTGATATATTAAATTCAGAGCAAACCGACAACTTGCATGTAGTTGGCCTAGAGATGAACAGGTTGAACAGTTTAATTAATAAGACAAAAAGCAATAAGACAAAAAGCCAGATGACAGAAACTTCAGCAGAGAAATCTTCAGCAGAAAATAGTAATAACAAAGTCAACGTGATATATTCTTACAACGATGAACCTAAAAAAAGGGATCCTCAGGATTTTGTTGACTATTTCAACAATAAGTACAGGGCTATTGAAAGAATACTCCACCAGCACCAGGAACTTAAAAACATAGTTTCAATCAATAGGATAACAAACAAAAAGGAAAAAGAAGGGATATCCATAATTGGTATTGTCAGCGGCAAGCAGATAACAAAGAACGGCAACTTAGTGCTTCTCATTGAAGATCCAACTGGACAAAAAAAGATTGTAGTGAACAAGAACAAGCCTTCCTTATTCAATGACGCCAAAGACATAGTTTTGGACGAGGTAATTGGCGTTGTGGGTGTTAATTCAGACAGTATAGTATTTGCAAATAACTTAGTTTGGCCAGACGTGCCGGCAAACAAAGAGCTAAAAAAGGCAGGGCAAGAGAAATATGCCTTGTTCTTATCAGATCTGCATGTTGGCTCATCCAAATTTTTACCGGATGACTTTGAAAAGTTCCTTAAATGGATAAATGGCTCCATTGGCAATGAGCAGCAAAAGCATATAGCAAAGAATGTAGAATACATCTTTATTGCCGGCGACTTAGTAGACGGATGCGGGATATATCCTGAGCAAGACAAGGAGCTTAGCATCAAGGATATTTATGAGCAATATAAGGAATGCGCAAGGCTTCTAAAGCAAATACCTCCCCATATACCTTTAGTCATCTGCCCTGGCAATCACGACGCATTGCGCATTTCAGAGCCTCAGCCATCCCTATCAAAAGAATTTGCCAAGCCACTGCACGAGCTAAACAATACAATAATGGTTTCAAATCCATCTATGATAAACATTCACCATTCTCTTGATTTTACAGGATTAGATGTTTTGATGTACCATGGCTATTCATTCGACTATTTTGTTGCAGAAGTAGATTCTCTAAGAAACCAGGGCGGCTATGACAGGGCAGATTTGATAATGAAGTTCTTGTTAAAGAGGAGGCATCTTGCGCCTTCTCACTTGTCTACTCTTTATATCCCGGATTCAAAAAAAGACCCTTTAGTGATTGAGAAAATCCCTGATATCTTTCTCAGCGGCCATATACATAAGACAGCAACAGCAAGCTATAGGGGAATAACCCTGATATGCGGAAGCTGTTGGCAGAGCAAAACAGCATTCCAGGAAAAAGTAGGGCATAACCCTGAGCCAAGCAGAGTCCCGATTGTAAATTTACAGACGAGAGATGTGAAAATATTGAAATTTGGGCAGTAAGAAATCTTATAGAAGTATCCTGAAGCGCTCTTTAATTAGCATTAAAAAAATCCAACAACAACAATGACGGCAAACATTACGATGAGCAATCAACACCACGACGCAAATGATACGGCAGATACGGCAAACTACATCACAAAAAAAATAGAGCAAGCCTATCGAGCCGCAAATACAGCAAGATCAAAAGGCTACGACCCGGAAGAAACCGTAAGCATACCTCTTGCCAAAAACATGGCAGAAAGAGTAGAAGGGTTGGTAAGTGTAGCCGAGCCTAAAATAATGAACAGGGGGTTGCCACAGCGAATAAAAGAGCTTGAAGCCATATATGGAAAACTAGACTGGAGGGTTGCGCTTGCTATATCCTTAGAAACAGCACAGGAAAAATTCTGCACTTTTGAAAATCAAAGATCAGCAATAGAGATGGGCATAAGAGTTGGGCTGGCTTATTTAACACTTGGTGTTGTGGCTTCACCTTTAGAAGGCTTTGTGGGGCTAAAAGTCGCAAAACGCAAAGACGGGAGGGAATACCTCTCATTGATGTACTCCGGACCGATAAGGAGCGCTGGCGGGACAGCAGGCACAGTAAGCGTCATAGTTGCTGATTATTTAAGAAAGAGCATGGGATATGATGTGTATGACCCTTCTGAAAAAGAGATAAAAAGAATGGTTACAGAGCTTTATGACTATCATGAGAGAGTCACTAATTTGCAATACCTGCCGAGTGAGAAAGAAATAATGTTCCTTGTCAGCAATCTTCCGGTTCAAATTGACGGCGATCCATCAGAGGAAATAGAGGTTTCAAATTACAAGGATACCGAAAGGATAGGGACAAACAAGATAAGAAGCGGGCCCTGCCTGGTTTTAGGAGAGTGCATTGCGCAAAAAGCCGCAAAAATCCTGCCGCAAATTAAGAAATGGGGAAATGAGTTTGGGCTTGGACATTGGTCATTTTTGCAGGAATTTGTAAGCCTGCAGAAAGAGGCAAAGGCAAAAGAAAAGCCATCAAAAAGAAGCATTGTGCCAATATACACTTACATACAAGACCTTGTTGCAGGCAGGCCAGTCTTATCACATCCATTGGCTGTTGGCGGATTAAGATTAAGATATGGAAGATGCAGAACTTCCGGCTACTCATCATCTGCGATACATCCTGCAACTATGATCGTTCTTAGCAGATACATAGCTGTTGGAACCCAATTAAAGGTTGAAAGGCCGGGAAAGGCAACAGCAGTTACAGTATGCGACTCAATAGAAGGGCCTATTGTAAAGCTAAATGACAACAGCGTTGTTAGAGTTTATAGTGAGCAAAAGGCAAGAGAAGTGGCAAATTTAATCAAAGAAATCATATTTTTAGGCGACATACTCATCAATTATGGGGATTTTTTTAACAGGGCGCACCCTTTAGCACAGGCAGGGTATTGTGAGGAATGGTGGTCGCTTGAAGCTAAAAAATCCATAGAAGCCCTTTTCGGCTCTTTGGACTACAAAAAGGCATCTGAGTTAATCAAATCCGAGTTAATTAACATAGATGAGCAATACCTAAAAAAGCTGATAGAAGACTATTTTTTTGAGAAGCCAGATGCAAAAACAGCAATAGCAATAAGCCAGCAGCTTAGAGTGCCTTTGCATCCTCGCTATACATATCATTGGAGGAGTATTCCAAGGGAAGAGCTTTTTGAATTGCTTAAATGGCTTGCCTCTGCGAAAGTAGAATTTGAAAAAGTAGAATTCGATATAGGAGGCATCCATAAAATAGTCCTTCCAAGAAACGAAACCGCAAAAAGGGCATTAGAGCTGATTGGAGCGCCTCACCTATTTGTAAATAACGAATTTACCATAATAGAAAAAGATGACGCAGAAATATTATACTCGTTATTTAAAATTATGGATGAAAATTTCTATGAGCAATATAAAAGCTCCAAAATTGAAGACACATTAGACATCATAAATTCCATATCGGAAATAAAGCTTAGGGATAAATCCGGTACCTTTATAGGCGCAAGAATGGGAAGGCCGGAGAAAGCAAAGGTAAGAAAGCTTGATGGCGAGCCCCACACGCTTTTTCCAATAGGCAGGCAAGGCGGCAAGATGAGGTCATTTCAGAGCGCAATGGAAATTGGCAATGTCGAGGCAGAATTTCACTCTTATTTCTGCGAGCAATGCCAGAAACTAACGATTTTTAGCGTATGCGAGCAATGCGACAGAAAAACAAAAGATCTGGAGCAGTATAAGGCGCAGAGAATCGACATAAACTATTATTTCAAGAGCATATTAAAAAAGCTCCGCACCCAGCAATATCCGGATTTAATCAAAGGAGTCAGGGGAACTTCAAACAAGCACCATATCCCGGAGCATTTTGCGAAAGGAATTTTACGGGCAAAATACGGCATCCCTGTTAATAAGGACGGCACAACAAGATACGATATGACTCAGCTGCCTATAACCCACTTCAAGCCAAAAGAGATAGGCACATCTATCGAAGAATTAAGGAAATTGGGCTACAGCAAAGACATTTATGATTCGGAGCTGGCAGATGCAGAGCAAATAGTTGAGTTAAATTCCCAGGATATTATACTCCCTAAATGCGAAGATGCGCCAGAGTTAGGGGCAGATAAAATACTCTATGCCACAAGCAAATTTATTGATGACCTATTGTCTTTGCTTTACAATACTGAAAAATTCTACAATTTAAGATCTGAAAAGGATTTGATAGGGCAGTTAGTTGTGGCGTTAGCGCCGCATACTTCAGCAGGCATTGTCGGCAGAATTATCGGGTTTTCCAAAACACAGGGATTTTACGCTCATCCGTTGTTTCACGCTGCTACTAGACGCGATTGTGATGGCGACGAGGCATCTGTCACGCTTTTAATGGATGCACTGCTCAATTTCTCAAGGCAATTTTTGCCAGCTTCAAGAGGCTCAACACAAGACGCGCCTTTGGTTTTAACATCCTTATTGAACCCCGCAGAAGTTGATGATATGGTTTTTGACCTGGATGTTGTGTCTTATTACCCGCTTGAATTTTACGAAGCCGCCCAGCAAAATGAGATGCCTTGGAATGTAAAGATTGAAAGATTTGCAGATATACTGCGCTCTGAAAATCAATACGGGAAAATTTGTTACACGCATCCTGTAAGCAATATCAATATTGGCATTAAGTGCTCGTCATACAAAACAATTCCATCAATGGAAGACAAATTAAAGGGGCAAATGGAATTGGCAGACAAGATAAGGGCCGTTGACGCCGCCGATGTAGCAAGGCTTGTGATAGAGAAGCACCTGCTTCGCGACATAAAGGGCAACCTGAGAAAATTCTCGCAGCAGCAGTTCAGGTGCAGCAAATGCCCGGAAAAATACAGAAGGCCGCCCTTGGTAGGCAAATGCCTTATCTGTGGAAGCAGGATTATTTTTACAGTTTCAGAAGGCGCAATAATTAAATATTTAGAGCCTGCAATATCATTATCAGACAAGTACAACCTCCCGCCTTATCTTAAGCAGGTTTTAGAATTAACAAAAGACAGGGTCGAGGGTGTTTTTGGGAAAGAGAAGGATAAGCAGGAAGGATTGGGGAGGTGGTTTGGATGAAAATAAAAAAATAAATATGAAATCGATATAATCTTGAAAACAAAAGAAGAAATCACACCAATAGAAGTAAAATTTGGCAAAGTCGAAATAAGCCAAATGCTTAAATTCCTCTTAAAATTCAATTTAAAAAAAGCAATAATTTTAACAAAAGATGTTTTTGGCAGCAAAACATTTGATGATAAGAAAATTTTAATTATGCCATTATGGGCTTTTTCTATAGCAAAAGAAGAATATCTTAAATCTTCGCCTTAACCACATTCCTCGCTCCACAGGCAGTGCACTTCATATAGCCTAATCCTTCTTCTTTGACAATTGAAGTGTCTGGCTTGCCGCATTCAAAGCAGAGCACAAAATCGTTTGCATACTGCCTTATCTTCTCATTAATCCTGGAAGCAGGAATTTTTGTGCCAAGAATCAACGCCCCGCTTTTCTTTATTTCTCCGGGAGCAGCAAGCTCTTTTAAAACATACTTTAGCAAGTGATTAGCATCCCTCCTCAGAGTTGAGGCTATCTGAAGAAAATTTGATATTATGGTTCTATTGCCTTGCATGTGCCCAAGAGCTTTTGGTATCTCAAACCTTTCTTTAAGAAAGACAGATTCAGGAAGATCCTTTCTTACTTCTTCAAGCATGCTTTTGTAGTCCATCATAAAATCCGCTTTGCACAAAAACTCGCCTTCGGCTCGGTTTTTGCCATCGGTTCGCAATGTTTATACTCAACATAAAGCAAAAATTCCCATTGCAATTTC
>Ga0209399_10000910_pt1 | contig 16237 bp, 14 predicted proteins | sample OV2TP3_FD_184130 | JGI IMG/M metagenome (GOLD analysis project Ga0209399, IMG submission 184130) | Hot spring microbial communities from Beatty, Nevada to study Microbial Dark Matter (Phase II) - OV2 TP3 (SPAdes) (version 3) | ecosystem: Environmental > Aquatic > Thermal springs > Hot (42-90C) ... | reverse complement strand
CGGATGAGGCAACTGGACCATCGGCATATTCACGGGCTGATCTAAAATCTGCCCGCTGCTACCGCCATTGGAGACGGTAAGCACAAAAGTTCCGAAACGCATAACGGGTTCGCCGTCACGCGTGATCGCCACCATTCCTCCCTTGCCGTTGTTAGCGGCTTGATCGTACCGCATCGCAGGATAGGAACCCGACACGAGCACCTTGTGCTCACTCGCGTCCCTGTCGGCATAGGCCTCGTGGAGGGTGGCCGTAGCCATCTCCAGGAGCTCCTGGCGCCGAGTGTTGTCGGCGTCGCGGCGCTGCTGGTAAGCAGTCTGACGTTTGGCGTCCTCTTCCTTTAGCCAGGCCGTAAGGCCTTGCCGAAGGTCAGGGCTCTGGGCATCGGGCATTCCATTTAGCAAGAGTGCCCTCTCGCCCGCATGCCAATTGTCGAAGTCCACGTCCGCCAGAGACTGGCGAACGGTCTTCAGGGCCGCTTCCTCTTCGCTAGATCGATTTGGCTTGTTAGCCAAAACCGACCTGACTTTGAGGTCATTCAGGATGACCTCAAGCCCATCTTCGTCCTCAGTAAGGACGGAAACGAGGGCCTTGGTCTCCTCCTGGGCCCGCTCCACGGCCGTTTTGCGTTCCTCGGTTTGCCGGGCACGCTCTTCGACCTGACGCTGACGGTGCTCTTCCGCCCGGGCCTTGAGCCCTTCCGGAGTGAGCATTTCGCCCTTACGGCGCTTTTCCAACATGCGCCGCATGCGATTCGCCCTCGCCTCGGGGCTGGGGTTCTTATCGAAGTCCTCGGCCACGACGCCCGCTTTCGCGAGCTTCAGGGCCAGCTCGGTCAACCCGTTTCCGCTGGTCTCCTGGGTCTCCTGCTTGGTAGTCTGCTTAGCCATGGATCACACTCCTATCTCTTTCCTTGAGCTGGCATAAATTTTACCAGCCCATGCCTTGAAAACTTATGGTATGGTTGCGTGGTTGAGTCCTTTAGAATCCCACATATTTTAAATCATTCAAACCTCCTATTTTTTATACTTTGGAGCTACTTCGCGCGCGCGCGACTCGCGACTGTTGTTTTCCCGTCTTTCCCTTTCCGTGTTTCGCGTCGCGCGGACGCCTTGTCATCAACAACCGCGCCTTGTCCGGTCGGCAGGTAGTGCAACCGCACTTCCCGCCGAGGGCATCCCCTGGAATGCAATCGGAATTCGCCATTTTCACCCCCCCCTTGTTAAAATACTGATTTGTCGTCATTTTGTGACAACAGGGCATTATACACCCAAACGAAAATTATGTCAATACCCTTGTGCTCGCCCTACTACCTCACCCCCCTACCCCCCTCTCCTTATTTCCGCCTGAGGCGGATCCGCCTTTGGCGGAAAGGCATAGAGAGGGGGGCATCCGCATTAGACGTGTCACGTGAGTTCCCCTCCTCCGACTATAGTCGGAGGAGGGGTTGGGGGTGAGGTAGGTAGTTGCAGCTATAATTTATCCGTGTTATAAAATATACTATTAGCCCCGCAAGGGTTTTATGAAGTTTGCGATATAACTTAAAAATGTTAACTAAACTGGGCAAGTCTAGTAGCAAAATTAAGCGGGGTGCTCAATTTTCTAAGCTACTCGCTTCGCTCGCAGAGAAAATTGGCAAAATACTTAACTAAAAATATTCTAACAGCGTTTCTTATATTCCTTGCGATAGCAGGAGTTTTCGCGCTTCTTGCTTCACCATACGATAAAGCAGAAGAAGTATCACTAAGTAAATTAGTGAGTGAGATAAATAACGGCAAAGTTTCTAAAATCAACGTGGAGGGCAACACCCTAAAGATAGAACTTTCTGACGGGAAAAAGCAAATTTCCAGGAAAGAAACCGAATCTTCTTTAACAGAATCTCTCGCAAACTACGGATTGAATCCGCAAAGATTAAACGTTGTTGATGTAGAACTTAAAAGCGAAAGCGGCACTGCTTATTGGCTGGGCGTAATGCTGCCGTTTATTTTGCCATTTCTTATTATCGGCCTTTTTCTGTGGTTCATGCTGCGCTCGGCACAGCGAGGCACCGCGCAAGCTTTCACTTTTGCAAAAGCCAAGGCAAAACTTTTCGGCCCGCAGGGTAAAAAGCAGGACGTAACATTTAAAGACGTCGCGAACGCGAAAGAGGCAAAGGCAGAGCTATGGGAAATAGTAGAATTTTTAAAACACCCCAAAAAATTCTTAGACATGGGCGCGAGAATCCCGAGGGGCGTGCTTCTGATGGGCGCCCCGGGCACCGGAAAAACCTTGCTCGCAAGGGCCGTCTCGGGCGAAGCCGGAGTTCCTTTCTTTTCAATTTCTGGATCAGAATTTGTTGAAATGTTTGTAGGTGTGGGCGCTGCTCGCGTCAGAGACCTTTTTGAAACCGCGAAAAAACATTCACCGTCAATTATATTTGTAGACGAAATAGACGCGGTTGGACGGCTTCGCGGCGCGGGTCTTGGCGGAGGAAACGACGAACGCGAACAAACGCTTAATCAGATTTTATCAGAGATGGACGGATTTGAACGCGATACAAACGTTATAGTCATGGGCGCGACCAACAGGCCCGATGTATTGGATCCCGCGCTTTTGCGGCCGGGCCGATTTGATAGAAGAGTTGTAATAGACGAACCGGATATAAACGCGCGTGAAGAAATATTAAAAATTCACGCCAAGGGCAAGCCGCTCGTAAAAAATGTTAATTTGCGACAAGTAGCGGAACGCACCCCCGGATTCTCGGGAGCAGAACTTGCCAATACCATGAATGAAGCCGCAATCCTTGCGGCTCGCAATAATCAAAAAACAATCTCTCAAAACGATTTACTCGTATCCATAGAGAAGGTTCTGCTCGGCCCAGAAAGAAGAAGCCATGTGTATAGCAAACGCGAAAAAGAGATTGCGGCGTACCATGAAGCCGGCCACGCGCTTGTCGCGCACATACTTCCAAATACAGACCCTGTGCATAAAATTTCTATAATTTCTCGCGGAAAAGCCGCGGGCTACACGCTAAAGTTACCCATAGAAGATAAACATTTCCGTACAAAAACAGAATTTGTAGAAGAGCTGGCTGTGATGCTTGGAGGATACACGGCAGAAAAAATTATATTCAATGAATTGACCACCGGAGCGTCTAACGACCTTGAAAACGCATCTGCCCTGGCAAGAAAAATGGTAACGCAATATGGAATGAGCGATAAACTAGGGCCGATAACTTTTGGCGACAGGCAAGAATTGGTATTTTTAGGAAAAGAGCTTGGTGAGCAAAAAAATTATTCCGAGGGCACTGCTATGGAAATTGACAAAGAAGTCTCCAAGTTCATCGCTAACGCCCTAAAAACAGCGCAAAAGATTATAAAAGAAAAAAGGGATAAATTAAAGCAAATAGCCGAACGGTTGGTTGAGACAGAAACTATAGAAAAAAAGGAATTTGAGAAGATGATGACGACGTAATAATTATTTTTTATGGAAGTTTATTTTACAAAACATGCATCTGCCAAATTTCAAGTATTGCTGACGCATGGCGTAAAAATTTCTAGGAGTAAAGTCGCAAGAACTGTAAAAACGCCAAGCGCTATAGATCGCAGTCGCCTGCCGCTCTTAATCGCCCAAAGCAGTTTAGACAAAAGCCATGTTTTAAGAGTAGTATACAAAAAAGACGATGATTTAATAATTATTATAACTTTCTACCCGGGTAGAAAATCGCAATATGAAAAATAACAGTATAACAATAAAATACGATCCGGAGGCCGATGTTTTAAGTTGGGAAATTTTAAAAAAGGCAAAAATTGATTATGCTTCTGAAATGGGAAGTATTGTGGTGCACTTTACGAAAAACCACATACCAGTGCTGATAGAGGTGCTAGAGGCCTCAAAAATAATTCCTAAAAGCGAAAAAATCTTGGAGCGAGAAAAGGTAAGAGAATTGGCTTTTAGCGCGGCCCGCTGATTTTATGTAGGCGAGGGCATGTAGCTCAATTGGTTAGAGCACGAAGCTTATACCTTCGCGGTTCCTGGTTCGAGTCCAGGCATGCCCACATTAGGGCGGTTAGCTCCCTCCTTCGCCCTCACTGCGTTCGGGCTACGGAAGGGCAAGTAGCTTTTTTACACAACACTTGCGCTTCCGTAGCTCTGGCTGAAAGACAGAGCGAAGGAGCGGGCGGTTAGCTCAATTGGCTAGAGCGCAACATTGACATTGTTGAGGCAATAGGTTCGAATCCTATACCGCCCACCGCATCTGGAGCTATATATGAAACTCAAAATCATCTACGAAGATAACGATATAATAGTCATAGATAAGCCCTCTGGCTTACTGGTTCATGGCATGAATGAAAATGACAAAAGTGAGACGATCGTCTCACTTTTGTATATCATATACCCTGAAATAAAATCTGTGGGAGAAAATCCCCTGCGCCCGGGCATAGTACATCGCCTCGACAAAGAAACTTCGGGCCTTATGGTCATCGCCAAAAACAACGAGACTTTTTATGAATTAAAAAAATTATTTCAGGAAAGAAAAGTAGAAAAAAAATATATCGCTCTCGTATCCGGTGTTTTAGAGAAGGAAAGTGGAATTATTGACAAACCGCTTATGAAGATGGGGGCGCGGACGAGAATTTTCAATTTTCAATTTTCAATTTTCAAACAATCACCAAATGCTCAAATTCCCAAAGAGTATAGACAGGCACTTACGGCGTATAAAGTACTAAAACGTTATAATGATTACACCCTAGTAGAAGTTACGCCCAAAACCGGTCGCCAGCATCAGATTAGAGTGCATTTTGCAAGCATAAATCATCCGGTAGCATGCGACAAGCTTTATGGCAGAAAAGCCAAAAAATGCCCCGCGCTAAGCGCGGGTAATGTCGCGCTCAGCGCGACCCCTAAGCTAAGCCGTCACTTTCTTCACGCAACCTACTTGAAATTTAGATTAAAAAATGCTTTAATGGAGTTTGATAGTGGATTACCGCAAGACCTTGAAACAACGCTGTTAAACCTGAAGTAAAATATATTTAGGAATTACATGATTGGCCTCCCCCCGCCCTTCGGGCGGGGGGAGGCCATAGTCGGTAACCCAAATTGTTACGAGAAAAAGTTCGAACGCGTAAGTCCTAATATTCTTATGGATAAAATTCAATTATTTACGCAGAAATATATAAAACAAAATGTGCCATCTCTCCGATCCGGAGATACTGTTCGCGTGCACGAACGAGTGAAAGAAAAGGACGGCGAGAGAATACAGGTTTTTGAAGGGCTCGTGATAGCGCGAAAGCACGGCTCCAAGGGCCCGAACGCCACTTTTACGGTGCGAAAAATTTCCGCGCACAATGTTGGAGTGGAAAAAACATTTCCCCTTCACTCCCCTGTTATCCAAAAAATTGAAGTGGTTAAGCACGACAAAGTTCGCCGCGCTAAGTTATACTATTTACGAGACCTTATCCACAAAAAGAAAAAACGAAAAGAATCAAAAATGCTGGGGTTAATGTATGAGGAAGTAACTGAAGGGCCTAAAGCGGAAGAGGCAGTTGCAGAAAGAAGTTCAACCGAGAAAATCGAAGAACAAGTGAAAGAACCTATGGCGGAATAAAAAATATTATAAACTGCCCCGCGCTCAGCGCGGGTAAAGCTAAGCTGAGCTTGGCCCAGGTGGTGGAATTGGTTTACACGGCAGCTTGAGGGGCTGTGCCTCATAAGAGGTTGCGGGTTCAAATCCCGCCCTGGGCACTACAAAATTTATAAAGCAACTAACTTTTAGCGGACAGGGGGCGGTTAGCTCAGTCGATTAGAGCGGTCCGACTACAATCGGACAGGTCGGGGGTTCGCTTATGAATAATAATCCGGGAGTATATATACTGCAAAGTTTAAAAAACTGTCGGTATTATATCGGTAGCACAAATAATTTACAGCGAAGATTGAAAGAGCACAACGATGGCAGAGTTAATGCAACAAAATATATTGCGCCTTTAGAGCTTAAGGTTTTCATAAAATGCGATAATATTGAAAATGCACGTAAAGCAGAATACCGGCTAAAGAAATATAAAAGCAAAAAAATAGTAGAGAAAGTTTTAAGGAGCAATACATTTCCGTGGGAATATTAGGGGGCGAGTAGCTCATCCGGCTAGAGCGTCGCATTTACACTGCGAAGGTAGGGGGTTCAAGTCCTCCCTCGCCCACTAAAAAAATTAGAGCGGTCCGACTATAGTCGGACAGGCCGGGGGTTTGAGTCCCTCACCGCCCACACGTATGCCGCGGTAGCTCCCTCCTTCGTCCTCACTGCGTTCGGGCTTCGGAAGGGCAAGAATCTAGTTATACATGATACTCGCTCTTCCGAAGCTCTGATGAATATCAGAGCGAAGGAGAGCCGCGGTAGCTCATTGGTAGAGCAGTGGCCTGAAGAGCCTCGTGTAGGGGGTCCGATTCCCTCCCGCGGCACACAAATAAAAGAACGGTCCGACTATAGTCGGACCGTTTGATTTTTTATTTATTCCCTAATTCTTGTTCAAACTTATTGATCGCTTCTGCTGTCTTTTTGTACTGGCCAAGCGAACCCGAAGTAATAGTGATGCTATCTATGCCGCATTCAACAAGGAACTTGGTGAATGGCATTAGATACGACGGCGCTTCGCCGCAGATACCGATCTTTTTACCTTTTTTATGGAATGCTTCAATCGCGTATTTAAGCAAACGCCTTACGGCTAGGTGATTTTCATCATAACGGCCAGCTAACCATGGCACTCCGCGCACATCCGCGCTAAATACGCCAAGAACAAAGTCATTGCTTCCTATGCTTCCTCCGTCGAAAATATCGGCGAATTGGTCGGCAAGAACCGCATTCGAAGTTATCTCCACCATTACATATATTTTGAGGTCATCTTTACCTTGTTCAAGTCCGCATTCTTTCATTATCGCAAGCACTTCCAGCCCTTCTTCCGGAGTGCGGCAAAACGGGATCATCGGTATTATATTTGTAAATCCAAATACTTCCCTCGCTTTCTTAACTGCGGCGCACTCTAGCCTAAATGCCGGCATGTAGTTTGGGTGAAGATAACGAACAGCTCCTCTAATGCCTATCATTGGGTTTGGTTCGTCTTTTGATTCGAATTCGTCTCCGCCGATAAGATCCGCGTATTCATCGGATTTAAAATCAGAGAAACGCATAATTACCGGCTTTGGGTAGAAAGTCGCGGCAATCCTCCCCCACGCTTCAGCGAGTTTATCCACGAAATATTGAGTTTTATCCGCGTAATGCGAGGCGCGCTTGTCTATTTCTTCGCGCACCACTTTCGAAACGTCTGGGTATCTCACCCAAGCCATAGGATGAATGTTATTTAAAATTTCGGTAACAACAAACTCTGTTCTTGCCAGCCCAACACCTTCGCTCGGAACAAGAGATTTTCCAAAAACTCCAAGGGGCTTGTCCACAAAAAGCATTAGATCCGTTTTGGGCATTTCAAAATCGCTAAATGAAACCTTTTGCGTATGGTATGAAATCGCGCCATCGTACACTAATCCAACCTCTCCCTGCGAACAGTCCACTGTCACGATCTGACCAGTGCAAAGTACCTTCGTGGCATTGCCTGTGCCGACAATACACGGTATTCCCTCGTTGCTCGCAATAATCCCGGCATGACATTTCCGCGCGCCCTCATCGGTAATGATTGCGAGGGTCTTGCCTTTATGCATAATCGGCTGCCAAGAAGGAGCGGTCATCTTAGTTACAAGAATCTCTCCATCTTTAAACTCATGAATCCTGTCCACGCTTGTAATAACACGCACTTTGCCCGTGACAATCTGGTCACAAACGCGGGATCCCGAAAGAATCTTTCTGGGATTTTTTTCATCAAGGATGTATTCGTCAAATTCAAGCTTTTTCTCTCTCACCCGCTTCATTGCTTCGGTTTCTTTCACGGGCCTTGCCTGCACTATATACAACTCGCCGTCTAAGCCATCTTTTGCAAATTCTATATCCCTGGAGTTGCCATAGTGCTCTTCAATTAAAACCGCGCACCTTGCCACATTGAGTATTTCGTCAAACGTTAACGCCGGCATCAACTGCTCATCCTTGGCAACTGGCACATCTTGAGTAGTCCTATCCTCGACAAACGCGTAAATCCGCTTTGTTTCTTTGGCAACAACCGTATGTCCGATGACTGGATAAAATCCCGCTTTCAGCATTCGCTTTGAAACAATGTATTCATCTGAATTTATTTCACCTTCGACAATTGGCGAACCCAAACCAAAACCGGCATTGATTATAATAGCATCGTTAAATCCTGTATCTGTATCAAGAGTAAAAGCCATGCCGGCGGACCCCTTGTCGGAGCGCGCCATTTTCTGTACGCCCACGCTCATCGACTCTATGAGGTCATAGCCATGCTCGTGCCGATAATCGATAACCCGCGCCGTAAAATTAGAAGCAAAACAATGAGATATCGCGTCGAGCACCTCGTCTTCGCCGCGTATGTTCGGAAATGACTCAAGTTGCCCGGCAAATGGATCATCTTTATCTTCCGAAAGTGCCGATGATCTCACCATCACATCCAGTTTTGAACCGGATTTCCTCTCCACGCCGTATTCTTTATCGAGACGTATGTAGGCCGCAACGATTTCCCGCCGCAGATCTTCCGGGAAAGGTGTTTTTAATATCAGGCGCCGTATCCTTGAAGAAACATTCTCGAGAATTACCGTATCCCAATTTTCCTCGAGGTCTTTTAAAATTTCGCTGATGGCCGCTTCAATTCCCCCGTGCGCAATAAAATGATTGTAAGCATGCGTAGTTATCGCAAAGCCCGGAGGAACCTTCACGCCCAAACCTTCAAGATTGTTATACATCTCCCCAAGTGAAGAGTTTTTTCCGCCGACGAGTGCCACATCTTCTTTACCGATTTCTCGAAACCATAAAATAAACTTTTCTTCTTTTTTAACTGCGGTAGTCATATCGTTATAATACCTCCCCATTGTAAAGGTACAAGTAATATTATAATATCATAATACAGCATAATCGCGGGTATCGTATAGTGGCTATTATACTACCTTGCCAAGGTAGAGATAGGGGTTCGACTCCCCTTACCCGCTCCAGTTGATATTTTAACCAGTATTTGTTATAAAAGGACGTGGAAACTTTTAGAATAGGAGGGGTTGATGGAAAACATCAAAGGCGATGCGTACAAGATTTCAGCGGAACGTGCTCTAGGTAGAGGATGCATACTAGAACCTTGGGAAAAAAATATCACGTTTGAAGAATTTAACAAAAAACAAATCGTTTGTTGTTGGTTAACCCCAAGTTACGATTCGATTGGTTACTACTTCTTCATTGAAGCTGATATCCTACAAGAAGGTTCGATGACTGCGCCAGAAACATTTGGCGTGTTCATACCAAAGGGAGTGGACAAAAAAGCAGTAGCCGATGCCCTACGAAAATTCTGGGGCCCTGGAACCAAACTACTGAAAAAATAAAGCGCCCCGACGGTTTTATACCGCTGGGGCTTTTTTATACTTTATAAGTATATTCTAGGGAAAAGTTTCCCAGCTTTAAAATAAGCAAGATAGCCAACGCGAAGAGCACAGAAAATATTTGCGCGAATTTACGTCGCTTTAATAAGCCAAAAAGCGATTATCGCAATAGACTTTTGGCTTAGTATAGCGATTTTTTTAAACTTAAAATCCCAAAAACCTTGACATTTCTATTGACTTATTGCCTAGTATGTGCTACAATATCCTGTTCTCCTAATGCGGAGAATTTTTTATTATGCATACCAAAAACGAAAATAAACAGCTTGTTTCAGCGTTTTTGACTGTTTCTCTGATGTTGAATTTCGTATCTCCCCAACCCGCTACAACTGGGGATCTTTTGGATGCTCGAAACACCGAAGAAAGCATTTTATTACCGGAAAATATCCCTTTTCCAGAGCCAATATCTCCTGAATCTGAAGAAAACTTACATCATTTAATATCGGGGCAAACAAGTTTTATTGCCCCCAAAAACCCGCCCAATAAAAAACAGGTGGTAATCTCAAAAAGATGGCTTTTCGTTACGGCGTATTCATCAACTGTGGACCAGACAGACAGCACGCCATTTATTACTGCCTCCAACTCTCATGTGCGCGACGGGATAGTCGCGGCAAACTTTTTACGATTTGGCACAAAAGTACGATTCCCTGATATATATGGCGATAAAGTATTCATCGTAGAAGACCGAATGAACTCACGATACAATTATCGCGTTGATATATGGATGCGCACGCGCGAAGAAGCCAAAAACTTCGGCGCAAAAATAGTGCTTATAGAAATAATAAAAGAAATCTAATGCTCGAGGTGGGACTCGAACCCACAAGCCTTGCGGCACGACATTTTAAGTGTCGCGTGTATACCAATTCCACCACTCGAGCACTTTTATTTCCAACCAATCGCTTGCGCTCTTGAGGAAATAAAGTGAGGCGCGGGGGGGAGTCGAACCCCCGAATGGCGGTTTTGCAAACCGCAGCGTTAACCACTTCGCCACCGCGCCACCATTTAATTAATACTACAACACTACACACTTCCAGCTACTTCTTTAACATATTTTAGCACATTTTCCAATGTTTCGCCGCTTCTTTCAAATCCCGCCGCGTATTTATGGCCTCCGCCTCCCAAGGCCCTTGCTATATTTGATACATCCACTCCTTGAAATGGCTCGCTTCTTAGACTGCCTTTTATAACTCCATGTTTGTGCTCTATGAGCAACAATGAAAATCTGATGTCCGGAGGCGTATTTATTATATTTACAATGCCCTCAAAATCATCAAGATATGAGCCGAGCTCTCGAAATCTATCGAGAGAAATTGCCACGTATGTCATTCCTACATCGCTGTCCCATAAAATATCTTTTAAAACGTATCCCCATACCCTCAAGGTTTCCGGGGATTTTCTGGAAAAAGTATGCCTATGAAGATTTTGCATTGATACTCCGTATCTTAAAAGATCACCCGCGGCTCTAAGTGTTCTAACCGAAGTATTAACGTGCGTAAATCCTCCAGTATCTGTAAATATACCCGTAAGAAGCGCCGTTGCCATCCTTGGAGAAATCTCATAACCTGTTTCTTGAATAAAATTATAAACAATTTCGCATGTTGAAGACGCGGAAGTGTCTATTATAAGCACATCTCCCCTTTGTCTAAAGGGCGGATGATGATCAAATGTCACGATTACCGAACCGCCCAAAGAGTTATAGTCTACACCAAGCCGCAAAAAATCGCCGTAATCAAAACCCAAAAATAGATCGGGAATAAATTCGCTTCTTTGGGAAGTAATACGCTCACTATAGGGGAGAAAGGCAAGGTGAGGAGGCACCGGATCTTTAGAAAACATGACTACTTTCTTGTCCCTAAATTTATGCAGCAGCGAAAACATCGCGATCATAGAACCAAGCGCGTCGCCATCGGGATGTTCATGAACCGCAAGCAATATGTTATTTTTTTCTTTTATAAATTGAGCGACTTTGCTAAATTCTTGTGAGTATTTCATCTATCTTTGAAGCTTCTTGTTCTTGCTTGTCTATTAAAAATCTGATTCTGGGAACCGGGCGCATGCGCAATCGTTTATTCAGAGCCTGCTGAATAGAAAAAATATTTTTTTTAAGTTTTTTATGAACTTCTTCGGCCCTATCGTCCGGAATAGTCAAAAAATAAATATTGGCGCTTTGAATATCTACCGACACCTCTATTCGCGTGAATGTTATTATAGCGCCGGAAATTTCAATCTCTCTTGAAATTATCCCAGCAACTTCTTTTCTTATAAGTTCGGTTACTCGTTCTTTGCGTCTCCCCCCTCGCTCTCCTTTGGGGTCGAGCTTCGGAGGGACGAGTAGCTCAGTTCCACGGGTACGCTTGCCCTGCGAAGCTTTGCCGTGAGACAAAGCGAAGTATGGGTCTTTTCTTCTCCCCCTTCGCTCTCCTTTGGGGTCGAGCTTCGGGGGGACGAGTAGCTCAGTTCCACGGGTACGCTTGCCCTGCGAAGCTTTGCCGTGAGACAAAGCGAAGTATGGGTCTTTTCTTCTAGATATGAACATAGCATTGTAAGATATCTCCGACTTGCACGCGAACCGGGCCATCGTATAAGATTCCACACTCGTTGTCTTTATCAATCTTATCGATCTCTTTATCTTTTATTTTAAGTTGCGCGACCCTTCCCTCTCCGATCAACCCGTCATTCCTTAACACGCGAAGTTTAGCGCCCCTTTTTATTTCTCCGCTTAAGACCTTCCCCCCTAAAATCATTCTGGATTTCTCTGTTCTAAAAATAGCAAGAACTTTGAAAGACCCCAATTCCACATCGCGCTTCTCTGTAACTATAAGTTCGTCTATTTTTGCCCGAACCTTTTCTACTAATTCATAAATAATGTCGCTTAGTACAACGTCTACTTTCATCTGGCGGGCAAAGTTTTCCGACCCCTGATTTATTTTTGTGCGAAACCCCGCTATAAAAGCGTTCGCGGCAGAAGCAAGCTTAATATCAGACTCCATAATCTCGCCAACGCTTTTTTTGAGAATTCTTAACGACATGTTATCGTTTTCATTTTTTATTCCACGCAAAATCTCATGAAGCGCTTCGAGAGTTCCCTGAACATCTGCTTTTAAAATTATATTTATTACTTTCATATCTTCTCGAACTTCAACAACCTCTACTTCTTCGGAGTATTTTTTTTGTTCCTCTTTCAGTAACTTTTCAGCGACTTCTGTGGATTCCACAACTTTAAATTTTTCGCCGACAAGGGGCACATGCTCAACCCCAACCACAATAACCGGAGTTCCTGGACTTGCTTCCGTAATTTCTCTGCCCATGAAATCCTCCATGTTTTGAATTCTTCCATGAGTGGAAGAAAAAACTAAAATATCATTTATTTTTAAAGTGCCCTCCCTCACAAGCAAAGTTGCAGTTGGCCCTCTTTTGTGATTAAGCTCCGATTCAACGACTACACCCTTCGCTTTCCCCTGTGTTACAGATTTTATTTCTTCTACTTCCGCTACAAGATTTATAATTTCAAGCAAGCTATCAATCCCTTTGCCGGTTTTTGCCGACACCTCGACGCTCGGCACTTTCCCTTTTAAATCCTCCACAATAATTTGTTCTTCAAGAAGTTGGTTTTTTACACGCATAGAATCAACTCCGGACTTATCCATCTTATTAATCGCGATAATCATGGGAATGCCCGCGTGCTTTATATGGCTTATAGCTTCCCGAGTTTGGGCCATTATGCCGTCGTCTGCCGCGACAACCAGAATCGCGATATCAGCGACTTTCGCGCCTCGTGAACGCATAGCGTAAAACGCCTCGTGGCCCGGAGTATCTATAAAAGTAATCAATTTTCCCTGATGTAAAACTTGATAAGCGCCAACATGTTGAGTGATTCCTCCTGCTTCTTTTTCGACAACTTTCGTCTTCCTGATATAGTCAAGAATACTTGTTTTCCCATGATCAACATGCCCCATTATTACTACTATGGGAGGTCTAATTTGAATATCAATATTCTTTTTTTGTTCTTTGTTCTTTGGCATAAACTATTTTTTAAAATTCTAAATCCGAAGCACGAAATTCTAAAAAGGTTTTTTATTTCTGTCATTTGAATTTGTTTCGGATTTCGAAATTCGTGCTTCGAATTTTAAAGGCCTGTGGCCTTTTTCAGCACTTCTTCCTCCTCGTTAGTCAGCTGATATTTAGATTTGCCTTCGGATATGGGCTTTGCGTAAACCCTGGTATTTTCCGTGGAATGAAGCGATGAGACAACAACCCCGTTATCTTTGTAATCCAAAAGCGCTATGGAAAAACTTTGGTCTCCTCCTTTATCTTTAAACGGATTAAACCTCAAAATTCCTACTTTGCTCACGCTTTTTGTAGAAATTCCCTCTATCCACTTCACATTACCAGATAATTTTTTAATATCATTTTCTGTCTTCTTCATTCTTTGCATTTCAAACTCAAGCACTTTTTCTATGGACTTTCCGTCTTTTCCGTTAAAAAATTTCGTAATTCTTCTATTTGTTTTCCAAATAAAAAAACCCATCGCCCCCTCTAAGATAAGCAACAGCGCAACAGCTGCGGTAACTATTAAATTGAATCCGTGAATTTCCATGGCAAGTTAATACCTTCCACTATACGCCATTTCTTGGGTTTTTGAAAGGATTAGTCGATTTTTTGTTATTTTTTGTTATATGATATGATTAAGTAACTTCTATTTGAATAGAGGGTATAATATGGATATATTTGTGCCGGTTTCGGTAAAAGAGAACGCAAGGGAAGTTCTTTTAAAAAACCTTAAAGCAACAGGTGGAAAGTATGTGTGTCCGAGCTGGCCGCATTACCCCCATCAATGGCTTTGGGATTCGTGTTTCCATGCTATATCACTGTCGCATCTTGGACTGAAAGACACCGCAAAAAATGAAGTCCGCCGGCTTTTTACATTCCAGAGAGAAGACGGATTCATTCCGCATATACAATATATTTCAAAAAGAGCGCGTTCTCCGATTGAGGCAGAGAGATACCTGTATCCCCACTGGAAAAATTATAGCAGTCACACCCAGCCGTCGGTATTGGCGCGAACGCTTAAATCTATTGGCGATCCTGAATTTACCAAAGAATTTTTTTTGAAAGTAAAAAAATTTCTTTTGTATTTCATTCGTTTCCAGGATCCTGATAATGACGGACTTATTTCTGTCTTTCTGCCTACCGAGACCGGGCGCGATGCCTCCCCTGAATTTGACCGATTTTATCCACGCATTAAAGGGTGGGGAGTTCTTGGAAGAACATTCAATACTTGCTCGTATTTCAGGCGGCTTTACTGGACAGAGTTTAAATATAGAACAATAGGATGGGATATTCGCCGTATAGCAAAAAGTCTGGTTGACATTGAAGACCTGATGTTTAACTGCATGTGGGTTGATGAGATGTATATCCTTTCGGATTTCGCGGAGTCTGCCCAAGAAAAAGATGAATTAATACGACTTGCGAAAAAAACAGAGAGGGCGATTATTGAAAAATGCTGGGATAAATCAACGAATACTTTTCGATGTCTCGCAAAAGACAATTCATTTATCATGACCCTTGCAGTATCAAACTTATTTCCGCTTCTTCTCCCCAACCTTCCCCGTAAATACGCCCAAGCAATTCTTACGCAACTTACCGATACCAAAAAATTCTGGACGCCATATCCCATTCCGTCAGTCGCTGCGGATGAGCCGACATTTGATCCGGATTTTAAAGAACATCTTTTATGGCGCGGCCCCACATGGATTAATACAAACTGGTATATTGTAATAGGTCTTTTGCGTCACGGTTTTCAAAACGAGGCGCACGAACTTGCGAAACGTACGATTAGTCTTGTTGAACAAGAAGGGTTCCGGGAATTTTACCAGCCATTTACAGGATATGGGATGCGCGTTCCTCATTTTAGCTGGAGCACGCTTGCGGCAACTTTTGATTCATCGTTTTTTAAACCGCCCTACTAATGAAAACAAAGAGGGCGGTTTTTATGCATAGTATTTTATATTTTTCCAAAAATAAAAACAGGCAAATCGAAATGAATTGCCCATCATTAATTTAAAATTAGCGTTTAATTTATTTGTTTATTCCCAAATAATCTATGTCTACCCGCGTATGTTTACTGGCCTACAGAATTACAGATCCGGGATACTGCCAATAGGTGCGTAAATGGCCGTCCGGGTAGAAAATCAGGTTTCGGACCTTGTCGGAATGAGGCTGTATAGTCAGGCAGTTATTGAGACACAGGTTCTGTCCCCCAACATCATATACCTTTGCTCCGTGAGTCAGAGTCCAAAGATGTGTCCCATTACTCCTTATGTAATGTACCATGAGCTCGAGATTACCTTCGGGCAAATGATGCGTGCTTGTCCAGGTCCACGCCTCTTCGTTTCGCGAGCGATCTTCATCCGGTTTGTTGACGGGCGTAACGGTGAGCTGCTCTACATTATTTTTTGTTGCAAAGTCAAGAAGATTTTTAAGGAGCTCGGGACTGTCTATATAGCCACCGGCCAAAACGCAGGAAAGTCGCACCGAGAAGCCGCTGCCATGCAGCTTATCAATAAGTTTCGGCAAATCAATGTACGACTTTCGATATGGCACATATACGCCGCGGTTTTTTTCCGGCTCGTAGTGGACTATTGAGATAGCAACCGTAGTCATTCCTAAGCTATACCAACTGGCAAGATAGTCTGAAAATTTTTTGTCTTCGGCCATCTTTATTCCATT
>Ga0209399_10000907_pt1 | contig 16256 bp, 17 predicted proteins | sample OV2TP3_FD_184130 | JGI IMG/M metagenome (GOLD analysis project Ga0209399, IMG submission 184130) | Hot spring microbial communities from Beatty, Nevada to study Microbial Dark Matter (Phase II) - OV2 TP3 (SPAdes) (version 3) | ecosystem: Environmental > Aquatic > Thermal springs > Hot (42-90C) ... | reverse complement strand
CGGCCCCTCCAGGATGCGCCTTTCTTCCAACCCCCCCGGGGCATAGGGGGAAAGGAGCGGGCCGAGAAAGCCTGCGAGGCCCACTAGGACAATGAAGGTGAGGCTCCACAGGGCCATCCGGTCCTCGCGCAGCCTACTCCAGAGCCCTTTACCCCTCTTCCTCTTTTTCACCACGGATCAGGTCTCAAGGCTCTTTATTCTGGGGTCGATGAGCGAATAACATAGATCGACCAGGAGATTGGCGCACGCCAGGAGCGCCGTGTATACGACCGTCACTCCCATAATCAGCGGATAGTCTCTGTCGGTCACGGCGGTGATGAAGAACCTGCCCATCCCCGGGACGGCGAAGATGTATTCAACCACGAAGGAGCCGGTCACCAGGGCGGCCACCAGAGGTCCGAGGACGGTCATGATAGGAATCAGAGATTGGCGCAGCGCGTGCTTCAAGAGGACAGCGCTCTCCTTTAACCCTTTGGCGCGCGCGGTTCTAATGAAGTCTTCACCCAAGGCTTCGAGCAGGCTGGCGCGCGTTAGGTAAGATAAGTAAGCGGCCGGCGCGGCCCCAAGGGTGAGCGTCGGGAGAATGAGGCGCGAGGGTTCCCCCCATCCCCCCGGCTGCAACCAGCCCAGTTGGAGCGAAAAGAGCCAAATGATCAGCGCCCCCAGGGTAAAGTTTGGCAGCGAAATGCCTAGAGTCGCCAGGAACATGCACCATCGATCTGCCCAGGAGTCGTGGTAGTAAGCGGCGCATAGGCCCACGGGCAGGGAAAAGGTCAGGGCAAACAGAAGGGCCAAAAGACCCAACGTTGCCGACACCGGGAAGGTCTCCAGGACGATATCGTTGACATTGCGATCGATATATTTGTAGGAGGGCCCGAGGTCTCCTTGCATAAGCTCTTTGAGGTAGCGCGCGTACTGCCGGGTCAACGGCTCATCCAAGTGATACTTCGCGGCAATATTGGCTAGGACTTCAGGCGGCACACGCCGTTCGCGGTCAAAAGGACCCCCGGGAGCGACGTGCATGAGAACAAAGGTCAAGGTGACGACAACCCATAGGACTGCGACGCCATGGAGGAAACGTCTTAGGAGATAGCGAACCATTTTAGATTTTGGATTGCCGATTTTGGATTTAATTGTTCAACAAGACCTGAGCTCGGGACGAAGGCTCTTGACAAAATCTAAAATCGAGTCCGGTTAAGGGGTCGGGAGTCCTAACCCAAAGACTCCCGACCCCCTGGGTTAGTCCTTGGGCTTTACATCCCTCAGCGTGAGCCGCGCCATGGAATTATATTCCAAGCCGATAAACCGGGGGTTCAACACCGTGTGCTCGGTTGTGGTAAAGAGGGGAATGATGGGCACGTCAGTCTCGCAGAGGATCCTTTGCGCCTGGTCGTAAAGGCGCTTTCGCTTTTCTTCATCGAACTCCCTCGCCGCCAGATCAAGCAGTTGATCATAGCGGGGATTTTTCCATCGGGTGTCATTGTTGCCGCTGAGCGATGTGAAGAGTTTCATGAAGTTATCCGGGTCAGGATAATCCGCTCCCCATCCCAGGCGAAAGACGTGGGGTGGGTCGGTTTTGAGTTTCTTCAGGTAGACCTTCCATTCTTGGCTGTCCAGGCGAACCAATACCCCCAAGTTTTGTTTCCACATCCCCTGGATCGCTTCCGCCACGATCTTATGATCCTCATCGTCCGTGTTGTAGCCCAAGGTGACCTGGGGAAAACCCTTGCCGTCCGGATAGCCGGCCTCCTTAAGGAGCCTCCTGGCCTCCGCCGGGTTGTATGTGAGCCCGATTCTGGGATTATGGGCCGGCATTCCGGGGGGAATCCAGGAGGTGGCAGGTTGCTCGCCGCCGTGAAGCACCTTGGGGAAGACAGTTCGATCAATCGCCATTGAGAAGGCCTTGCGGACACGCACATCATCGAACGGTTTACGATCCGTGACAAAACCATAGTAGTATCCTCTAAGTTGCGGTACAGCCTTGAAGCCGGGCGATTTTGTCAGGCGCGGCTTGTCAAAGATGGGGATGCTGTGCGTGTTGTCGATGAAGTCGAGCTGACCCTGTTCATACATGGCCAAAGCCGTGGTCTTCTCCTTGACCATGAACATCTCGACTTTCTCGATGGCGGGCTTGCCAAGGAAGAAGCTCGGATTAGGTCTGAGTTGGATCTCGTTTTCGTGTTTCCATGAATGCAAGAGAAAAGGACCGTTCGTAACGATACGGCCTGGCTCGGTCCACTTGGTCCCGAACCTTTCAATGATGTCCTGGCGCTGGGGATAGGTGACTTCGAAAGTGGTTATGGCGAGAAAGTAGGAGGCCGGCTGCTTTAAGCGCGCTTCCAATGTAAAGTCGTCCAGGGCCTTGACGCCTACGAGACTGGCGTCCGTGATTTTGCCCTGGTTGAATGCTTCGGCGTTGACGATATCGAAGAGGATATAGGCGTATTCGGAAGCGGTTTTCGGATCCAAGAGCCTTTTCCACGAGTATTCAAAGTCACGGGCCGTGACTTTCTTTCCGTCGCTCCAAGTCACGTCATCCCTCAGACGGAAAAGGATCTTTCTTCCCCCTTCGAGGACATCCCAGGATTTGGCGACCACTGGCGCGGGCTTGAGGTTTTTGTCGAACTCGGTAAGCCCGACCATGAGATTGGCGATGACGTTGAAGGAGACGTGGTCCGTGGCCAGGGACCAATCGAGACTGGGTGGCTCCGTCCCCAGGTTCACGCGGAAGACTTTATCTCCGCCCCCCGGCGACGGGTTACACGACCCAAACGTCAAGAGACAGAGGAGGGCGACGAAACCAGCCGCCAGTTTTTTGAGTCTGCGCAACAATGCGAGCTTGCTTCTGATAGGCTTTCTCGTTATTAGTAGCGCAGGCGCTTCACTTCTTCAAGAAGAAAGGCAGTTGCTATGGATGCCCAGGAGATTCTCCGAAAATACGTGGTGGTCGAAGGCCATCGTGATGTCTATGAGCAACTTTACCGAAAGTCGGTAGGGGAGGAAAATCCCCTGCGGGATGCCATAGCTCCCAGGCTCATCAGGGACGGCATCAACGTGTCCGTCTACGCGATCAGCGGCGACTCCTATTCCCACTCGCACAATACCGGCAGATTTCTCGAGACCGCGCTCGAAAACATCGACATGTTTTTAGAAGAGGCGCCGAAATCCGAGGGCATGATCTCGCTCATCAGGACCAGGTCCGATCTCCCCGATGAGGTCCGTCCGGGAAACATAGCCTTTCTCCTCCACTTCGAAGGAGGCAAGCCGCTTCAGGGGAGCATTTACCAGCTCAGAAACTTCTACCGCCTGGGTCTCCGCTCCATGCAGCTCACCTGGAATTTCCGCAATGAGTTAGGGGACGGCGTGTGGGAGCTTCAAACCAAGGGCAGGCTCACCCGTTTTGGCGTCGAGGTGATCAAGGAGATGAACCGGCTGGGCATGGTGGTGGATCTCGCTCACATGAATAGGGAAGGGTTTTTCCACGCGCTGGAAGTGGCCGAGGCGCCTTTGATCGTGAGCCACTCGAACGCATGCGGGGTATTTGAGCATCCGCGCAACCTGGACGACGAGCAGCTCAGAGCCATTGCAAAACAGGACGGGCTGGTGGGGATCTTGGCCATACCGGCGCCGATCGCCAAGCAGGATGCCGCGCTGGAGAACGTACTCAACCACCTGGATTATATGATTGAGCTGATCGGGGTGGAGCATGTCGCTTTGGGCTTGGATTTTGTCAAATACGACGGCCCCAGGACGCTTAAGGATCGGCACCATCCCCTACACAAACCGGCATTGATTAAGGATCTGGAGGAAGTGGAGGATCTAGCGAAGCTTGTTGATGGATTGGTTCGGCGCGGGCATACGGGGAGAGAGATCGGCCTGATTTTGGGAGGGAACTATCTCAGGGTGCTGAACAGGATCCTGCCGGAACGATCCGTGATCTAAACTCTTTTTCGAGGAGGTATTCTCATGCGTTACTTGAGATATCTGGTTGTTCTTTTAATTTTCATCTTTCCGGCACCAGGCCAGGCCCAAAGGATCATCGTGGGTCTCTCTTCCGTGAACATGGCGTTTCTACCGGTCTATGTGAGTCAGGAGAAAGGATTCTTCAAGGATGAGGGGTTGGAGGTCCTCCTGGTGATGTTCAACGCCGGGGCGACGAATCTTCAGGCCCTGATCGGCGGCGACGTCCACATCATGGGGAGCGCTTTTGTGGAGACCATCGGGGGCAGGGCGGCTGGCGTGGACATCAAGAATTTTTGGGGCATCTGCAATCTCATGCCCTTCCAGCTCTACTCGCAGCCCAACTTCAAATCCATGAAGGAGGCGAGAGGGAAGCGCTTTGCGATCAGCCGCTTTGGGTCGCTCACGGACTTTCTCACACGGGCCACGCTGCACCATTTTGGCATCGATCCCAAGGAGGTCACGATCCTGCAGATCGGCAGCACGCCAGCGCGCTTTGCGGCGCTCACCGCGGGCGGGGTCGACGCCAGCATCGTCTGGTTCCCCGTGACCGAGATTGCGAAGTCCAAGGGGTTCGTGAAGCTCCTGGATCTGAAGGAGATCTTTCCAGAATGGCCCTATGAGACCTTTGCGGCCAAGGAATCTTGGCTCGCCAAGGAAAAGACAACCGTCACCAGGTTCTTGCGCGCCTATCAGCGGGGCGTAACGCATACTTTGGAGAACAAGGAGGATGCCCTGCGGGCGGTCAGAAAGTACGTAAAGATGGATCCTGCCTACGCCCCGGCGGGCTATGACGAGTACCGCGACTCCTTCCCGGTAAGCGGCAAGATTGCCGAGAAGGCGATTCCCGTGGTCATCGAGCAAGAGTTTGAGAGCGGAAGGATCAAGCGAAAAATCACTCTGAATGACCTGATCGACCGTTCCTTCATAAACATGTTGGGAGGGAAGTAGCACGGCAGAATTCTCCAAGGAGGATGCACGGCCAAAAACAGGTTCGTGCGCAAGCTCGGCGAATTTATCCGCCCACGCAGAAGACCACGGGCGTAAGCCCGCGGAGCTTCATTGATGTCCTCTACAAGGCTCATGGCGCGAAATAACCGGAGGCACAAAATGATTAGCGTCTTCTTGGCCGTCTTGGGTATTTTGGCCTTTCTAGGACTCGGTACTGGAGGCTACGCGGCCGCAGCCCCAACCAGGATCGTCATTGCCCACGCAGCGATGAATGCCCGGGTAGCGCCGCTTTGGGTCGCCCAGGAAAAAGGCCTCTTTGCCAAATATGGAATCGACGTAGAGATGATCTTTGTGCGGGGCGCCCCGACCTTGGTTGCCGCAATGACTTCCGGCGATATAGAGGTGGGATATACGGGCGGAACGGCTGTCATGGGAGCGGCCGTGGGCGGAGCAGATTTAAAAATCCTTGCCTCCTTTACCAACCGAGTTACGTACGACCTACTAGCGCGCCCTGGCATCAAAAATCCTGAAGATTTAAGGGGGAAGCGATTCGGTGTGCAGAGCATTGGGGGGACGGTATGGATGGGCGCGATTTTGGGGCTTGAGTACCTAGGACTAGAGCCAGAGCGGGATAAGATCAGCATCTTGGTGGTGGGTGACCAGACGGTCTTGGCCCAGGCGCTGATGGCAGGAACTATTGATGCGACAGTTCTCGATGGCGTGTTTAGCCACCGGCTGCACGAGCGCGGGTTTCCCATTCTGGCGGAGTTTAGCAAGGCTAACATTCCCATACTGAGCTTTTCCGTCGTGGCCCGAGACGCCCTGATCCAGAAAAGGTCCAGTGCCCTTGAAAGTGTTTTAAAGGCGCTCTTGGAAGGAAACGCTTATCTTCTCACGGCCGCCAACAAGGCATCAACGCTTAAGGTTATCCAACGGCGTCTCAAGGTTAATGAGCGTGAAGCTGAAGAGGGCTTTAAGGATATAGTGGTAGGCATGGACCGTAAGCCTTACCCCTCGCTGGAGGCTATGCGGAATATCCAGCGCCTGATGAAGCTCCGCAACCCAAGAATGGAGAAGGTCAGGGTTGAAGAACTGATCGATGACCGAATCTTGAGGAAACTGGACGAGAGCGGCTTTATCGACCAGCTCTACAGCACTTACGGCGTTAAATAGCTAGGCAAAAATCCAAGCTGGGGAGGAACAAGCATGTACATCGATGGGGATACCCACTATTGGCCGCTGCGCTTTATCGAGCGCGTCTCTCATCCCGGGCGGGGTTACGTCGAGATTGCGGAGGATACCGGCGATTACCTGCGATTCGGCGAGCGCGTCCCTGGCAAAGTCGCCAGCTACTACCGGGACGGAAAACTTGTCCACTCGTTCAAAGAGGGGAGGTGGAATCTCGATATCCGCCGCGAGTACATGAAAAAGGACGGTTTCGATATTCAGATTCTGATTCCCGACAACCGTCAACTGATCTACGAATTGGACCCCGAGCTGGGGCGGCAATTGGCGCGCGCCTACAACGAAACGGTTGCCGAGGACATTGCGGGGCAGGATTGTTTTATCGGTGTCGCGTGGATCTATCTCCCGGACGTCCATGAGGCTGTGAGGGAATTGCGAAGGGCGGTGAAAGATCTGGGACTCAAAGCCCTCAAGTTGAGCGGCGGGTATAAGGACGGCGATCTAGATTCCGAGGTATTGTGGCCTCTCTATGAAGAGGTCTCCGAGTTGGATATTCCCATCCTGGTGCACCCCGGGGCCCGCGTCTTCGAGGCGCAGCACAGCCATCCCTGGCTGATCGGCAGCGAGCGGTATCAAGGCTTCCAGCTGTTTCCCACGGCGTTGGGGTTTCCTCTCACTTATATGGTGACGGCTGCGCGCCTGATTTACAGCGGCGTGCTGGACCGTTTCCCGTCATTGCGCTTCGCGTTCTTCGAGGGAGGCATCGGCTGGGTTCCGTGGCTCATGAAGACCCTCGATCATCACATGCCGGCTGAGGCGCCGGTCTCCGCGGCCGTTAAGGCCTTCTTCAAAGGAAAAGAGCAACTCCGGAGGAGGCCCAGCGATTATTTCGAGCAATTCTATATCGCGGCGGTCTCTTGGGAGAGCTATCTCCCCGACATCATCAAGTGGTGGCCGAATCATAACATCATCATCGGGAGCGACTTTGACCACGGCGATGCCATCTCCACGTGGCCCAAGACAGTCGAGCCCATTAAGTCCATGCCTGGGCTTTGCGAGGAAGACAAAGAAAAGATCCTGGGGGGAAACGCGATGAGGCTATTTAAGATGGGAAAGAAGTTAAGTTAAAGGAGGTTCTGTATGATCATAGATTTAGATTCACACCTGCGAGAGGGCTATTTTCTCGACGAAGTCTACAAGCTCGAAGGCCCCCACGCGAGGTTCACGCCGGTCAAAATGGGGGATGGCAGGGGCCACACGACCAAGTTTATTCATTCGCTCGACCCGGGGAACCCTCAAGGACGCGCGGCTCACAGCCACCCCTATATTTACGATCCCAAGATCGCGTGGCGCGGCGGAGAAATGGCAGCGCGCCAGGTAGCCGGTTACGATATGGAGAAGCGCCGCGAGGGCATCAAGAAAGAGAGCATCGACAAGGAGATTATTTTTCCGACTCAGATCGGCATCGCCACGCAGAATATAGGAAAGTTGGGCCTGGCCCTGGCCCAGGCATACAACAACTGGGTGGCGAAGCTGGTCAAAGGTTACGAGGATCTTTTTTGGCCAGTGGCGATGGCCCCTGCCGGCTGTCCGGAGGCGATGGCGGATGAGTTGCGCCGCTGCGTCAAACAGCTAGGCTTCAAGGCGGGGCATCTTGTTCCCTATTGCGGCACTCGCAATCTGGACGACCCGAGCTTCTATCCCTACTATGAGGCGGCTGAGGAGCTAAATGTCCCGCTGTTCTGCCATCCGAACAGCAACGGCGAGCTGGTGGATCGGTTTGACAATTTCTTCAAAACCCACGTCTTAGGCCGGCCCATGAACTGTACGCCGGCTCTTATCGCTTTGGTCTTAGGAGGCGTCTTCGAGAAGTTCCCCAAGCTGAAAGTCGCTTTCTTCGAGTGCAGCGCTGAGTTTCCGCTCTATTGGATGCACCGGATGGATGACGACTACGAATGGGCGAAGGATTTCGCGCACCTGACCGGCGAGCTAAAGATGCCTCCTTCCGAATATGTCAGGCGCAACTGCTACTTCACTTGTGAGGCGGACGAGAAAGATTTAACCCGGCCCATTGCAGAACTAGGAGAGGATCACATCCTGATGGCGACGGACTACCCGCACTTCGATTCCGAGTATCCGCACACAGTGTCGGGGATAAGAGCGAGAACGGACATCACGGCTAAACAGAAGGATAAGATTCTGGGCGAGAACGCCGCCAGGCTGCTGAATCTGTAAATGACGGAAACTTCCTTTTTGAACGCCAGCCACCGAGAACCCAAATAGGAAGCACGGTAGAGGGAAGGTGGGACGCTATCGTGTGGCCGAATCCTTAAAAACCCCAAGGGCCTCCAGAACTGCAACAATGATGGTGGCAGCAGCGAAAAGGAAGGTTAGAAGCCACCATCTATCGAACTGGATTAATGGTCTCTCTACGAATGATAAGAACTTGCTCCCACCCGAAATGTCTCCTATGAGAAATTTCCGGCCCGGCGGGTTCAATTGGGCAATAGAGTCGTGTTCCCACCTCCTTCAGCTTGCAATCGAAATCTGTTGGTAAGGTTCCCCCGATTTGCGCGGGGCGATTCGAATCGTAACTTTTCGATCCAACCGCTTGAGAAAAGCGAGCAGTTTATCAGTGGTGAAGCGGCTGTAGTGCCCGTTCATCAAATGCGACACGTCTGACTGCGCAATACCAAGAACCTCGGAAATTTCTCGCTGTTTAAGGTTTTTGTCTTTGACAATTTTATGGACACAAAAGCCGATCTGCGCCCGCGCAAAAAGCTCGTCCGAATCCTTGAGCCCCAAATCGGCAAAGACGTTCCCGCTGCCCTCCTCAAACTTGATTTTCTTTTTTTTCATAACTTGCGAGCTCCTTTGCCTCTTTATACCGCTGCTTAATCAAATCGACATCCGGCTTTGGCGTCTCAATACCCCGCTTCGATTTCTTCTGAAAAGCGTGCAGGACATATAGCTTCTTTCCAAGCTGTACCGCCACAACCGTACGATAAGCATCCTTGTCGTACCGCACGGCAATTTCTAAAACGCCGCTGCCAACACCTTTGAACGGTTTCGTGTCTTTCGGCATCCCCCCAAACTGGAGAAGTTGCAATTCATCGCCGATCAACTTTCGTGCGCCCTCCGGGAATTCGCGAAGGTTCTTTTTCGCGTTTCCCATCCACACCACCGCCCTCAGAATCGGCATCGCAACGTCTGTCAAGCCTCGATTCTTCCTTTATATAGTAAAATTGCTATAAATACTAGTGTTACGACTCTGAAGTTTACAAACAAAATTCGAACGTCATTCCGGGCAAGCTGGCGATAGCTAGCGCGACGCGGAATCGACCCCCTCTCTTTCTCCCCCTTGCTAAGGGGGAGATTAAGTGGGGGTTCTGGATTGCCGCTTTCGCGGCGATGACACCTAACGGTTTTGGTTTTCGTTGCGGAATTTCTGGGTCAGGCTACTAGGCGTGATATCTGTCAAGCGTGGCACTCATTCTCCTAGCCGATCAATAGGCCAATCACGAAGGAAAAATGATAAGAATTTCTTTTGAGGGGTGAGCCGCCAAGAACTCAAAATTACCCGTGCCGGCCCGCTTTCGAGAACCTAAAGAGCCCGGTTGAGAGGACCGACAGCCCCCATTCTCAATTTGGAAGGGACAATATCCGATAAGGAGCTGTTATGTCAACCTCAGGTCGGTTTGCAGGCAGGGCTGGACATTCGCTCCAGCTTAGGGTAAGGAGTCTTTTAAACCACTTGGCTGTAAGAGGGGTCGAAGGTAATCTCTTTTATCGGAGGCTCTCTTGCAGGCGGGGCATGGGCTTGTCCTGAGCCAGGTCGAAGGGACTCTTCCCACAGACCTAAGTGCTGAAGGATCTTTTTAATGACCTCTGGCTGGTCGATGAAACTGATGATCCGCATCTCGCCCTGGCATTTGGGACAGGTAAGTGGATCAGTCTCATAGACTTTCCTGATAAAGTAGGACCAGCGCTTTTTTAATTCCTTGGATACCGGCGGGGCCTCAATCTCGATGACCTTGCAGGTCAGCAAGCGCCCTATCCGTCCTCCTTGCGTAGTAAGAAATACTCGCGCGCGTGCTGGTGCAATTCAGTCTTAGCGGAATTCCATTCCCAGCAACCCGAGGGCCCTATACGAATATCGTGCCTCGGATCGAAACCCAACTGGATCAGCTTCAAGTGTCGCGATGCATAATGACGGTTGGCAATTGTGCCGTGCCAGAGGTGCAGAAGTGTGCCAGGCACGAATTGCACCTGTGCCCGAACCTCGGGATAAATGCGCTCACTCCAATCCACAAAGTGCCGAAAGAAGGGAGTATCACAACCCAAGCTGTAGGTCAGGCAAGCGCTTGACCAGTCCCCAACGAAGGCGTGAGCCATTAGATGATCGCCGGAGCCCCCTAAACAGGCGTCGTACAGGCCATGTCTAGCCACGGTGTCTCGCCGCGCCGCCCAAGCGAACCCAGTGTGGCCGTGCCAATCATATCGCCCGAGCAACGCAGCGTTTGGGTACTTCGTGTAGACGGCGGCAAAGCTCGACCATGTTTCCTCCCCAGAGGAGCGGAGATCGGAGGGCTCGGGCCGCAGCCAAATAGCTTGTGTAAACGGTTGGACAATCGGAACACTATCGAGCAGTTCCGATGTTTGGACCAGCCATTTCGGATTCTCAAATAGCACATCACAATCAAGCCACACGACTTTGCTGTAGCGCTCTGACAAGCTCGCGACCGCCAAGTTGAGTAGACGCTCCTTCTGCCACATGACGTCGCGGCTGCGAATGTGGACTATTCTGCGCGACGAAGGCAGCAAGAACCCAGCGTCCTCGAAAGCACATTCGACAAGCAACCACTCAAGGTGCGACTCCTCAAGCGAGCTGAGAAAGGCGATCAGGTTCTTTGCAGCGCTGCGGTAGCCTGAAAAGTTGAAGTAGCAACTTACGATGGCGGTATCAGGCGCAGGGTAATATCGCTCAGCCGGGGCAATTTTGCCGGGGGGCATAGCCTTGAGAGGTAGCGTGCGGCAGAAACAGTTAGGCAGAAGGCTGCCAGTCAATTTGAAGCTTGCTTACCATCTCTGGATCAACCGTAGGAATTTCCTTTGGAGGAACGTAAAGAGTTGACGCTCCCGAGACCTCCGCTTGTGGCAGTTCCGACAAGCACAGCTTGCGGACCGATGCTACCGCCAAAGGGTATTCAGCTGCTTCGTAAAGAATAACCACATGTTCGGGGCCATAGTGCTCGCCTAAATATTCGGCTAAAACCTTGAGCCGTTGCTGTTGGACTTTGTGCGTAGGTTCCCACCGCGTCTCACCGAGCGAACCGATCTGCCATAGAATCAGACCGGCTGAGGTGTCGAAAACATTGCGGTTAATCAAGAAGCTGGTGGCCTCGTAGCTTTGAATACCTGTCAGGCCTGGATCAATCCCCAAATCAGCCAAAAGATTTGCCTCCGCGGACAGGCCTGGTAGCATCCTCACTTCGTAACCTTCTAAGTGGGCATGTCTCATTGCTTCCCTTGCGGGATATACCAGTACGCCCGGGTGGCCATAGAAAACGACGCACACGTTATTTGTTTCCCTGAGGCGCGAGAGAATTTTTTCAACGATTTCGTCGTATATCTCCTTCCGATATTTCCCCTCTTTGTAGAACGTCTGCAAGGACTCCCCCTTCGGGTTCAATTCCTTCAGCCACATCTCGCAGACTGGATCAGCTACTAAGGACAGAACACTTGCCGCCCGCTCGATGAACATTCGAGCCTCGGGTGTTGTCTGGAGGCCAGCTCGAATCCCTGTGCCGACGATGGTCAGACCTTGGGTACTCCACAGCCAAGTCGGCTGCCTTACCTGCCACAAGCAAGAATCTGCGAGGCCTGCCTGACTTGTGGGGGGATTGATAGGGCAGTGCGGTGTGGGGGACTCTGGTGCACGTCGTAGTACTGAGCTCTCAAAAACGCACTCTCCGAAGACGAGCCTATCGCCCCAGTTTCGGACAAGACAGCGATTAAAAGTTCCAAATACTTTCGCTCGAACGCCTGTTCAACATTTCGGGCCACTTCTGCATTGCTGGCACTCCTGGCTTCTGTGGCCGCTGCACGTGCAGCACGCTCCGCAGCCAGATCACCCGCGTGATGGAAGCGGTCTGCGTATCTTTCAATCCGCGCCGCAATTTCTTGAGCGCTGTCTTTACCATTCGATTTTCGAAATGCTCTTGCATAGACCCATTGTTGGGAAATCTCTTTCTGAACCAACAAGCGCAGAGCGCTCAGATCTCCCTTGGAGATAGCGTCCAATTGCTCTTGAGAAAAGTCGCCGTTGTGCGGCTGCTCCTGCCCGTTTCTTCGGAAGTCGAAGAGCGAGGTGGGATTGTCCGCAAGTGCCAGCAAAAGCTTCTGAAGCATCACCGCCTCCAGTCTCTTTAGGGAAAGCCCTAAACTTGGTATTGCCTATCCCTAGGACTAATGCCTCCGGGTAACGAGGAGACTGTCAATCGAATAAGGTCATAGCGATGTTTGAGGGGGTCAAAACCGCAACACACGATACAAACCCTTCCAAGAAAAGTCAACACCTCATAGCTATCATCTCTGGATTGCCGGACATCAGAGCAACCAGCGAAATCTGCGCTGGGTGGTCAATTTTCAATTGGGCAATTTCACCAACTCCCTGCCCATTAGGAAGATAAAGAGGGATTCTCGCCGGGTTCCTCCCGAGGCAGCTGGCCTTTTGGCCGCTCGCGCTCGGAAAAAACTGAACCGGGCCTATGCCCTTTCGGGCTTCGGCTCACGGAGTTTGGCGAGATTTCCTCTCTGACTCCGCGAGGAGCCTGAAGAAATGGGCAAACAATGCCTGAGCCTCCTGAGCAAGTACCGCAGGGCAGGCTATCGCGTCTCTGGCTTGGCCCTGCTTCTGGTTGCATCGTGGGTTCCCGCCTTCGCTCAGAACGGTGACCCTCCTCCGACTGCAGAGGCACTTGGCTTAGCGCGCCTGACGCCGCCGTATGTGATTTCCAAATGATAAGAACTTGCTTTTAAGGATTGGCCGCAGTGAACTCAAATTCGGTGTCGGCTTCCCCGTTCAAGCAGCCTTGGGAGCCCGGAGCACCCACCAAACTGGCGCGACGCGGCTTCCCGGCTTCTTCTAAGGCCCGACAGTATCCGCTAACGTTGTGTGATGTCAACCTCGGCACCGGCCCGAAGATAAGGCTGGACATCGGCCCCCAACTGGGGTAAGAGGCTTTTAAACTAATCGGCTATAGGAAGGATCAAACGTGATCTCTTTTTTTCTTTTCTTGTCCGGAGGCGCATGAGATTCCTGCCACAGACCTAAATGGTGAAGGATCTTCTTAATCACGTCAGGCTGGTCAATGAAGGTGATGATGCGCCCCTCGAATTCCCTCAGGGTGGTGAGCTTGTCGAACCACATCTCTCCCTGGCACTTGAGGCAAATAAGCAGATCGGTTTACAAAAATCTGGAGCGGAAGCTTCGATGTGAGGACCTTCGGGCTTTCTGGTCAATGATAGAGCATGGCAGGACCGGTCTGGAGGTAACTGGCGGGGTCGCAGGCAGCGAAGAAATGTGCTAGTCAATAAAGACAAGGCCACGCAAGAATGCGGGGGGCCAGGAGCGGACCCCCCTGGGCATACCAAAAGCTTTAGAGGTAGAATCCTTTATAATGTCAAGAAAAGAATTGATCAAGACTCTTGAAGAACTAAGAAAGGCCAGAGTAATTTGTTATGTGACCGGGGATAGGGCCCCCTTTACCACGAGAATCGCTTCTGACGCCGTTCCTCTATTTGAAAGGCACTTACGCAAGATTGGCAAGTGTAATACGCTGAGCTTATTTCTTTACACGAGAGGTGGGGATATATTAGCGCCGCTCAGCATTGTCAAGTTGCTACGCAACTATTGCCAAATTTTGGAGGTTGTAATCCCTTATCATGCGCACAGTGCCGGAACACTCCTTGCGCTAGGAGCTAACAAGATTGTGATGGGGAAAATGGGAGAACTTAGTCCTACAGATCCATCAACCGGTCACCCGTTTAACCCACAGAATCCCCAAATTCCTCAGCAGAAAATGGAAATAAGCGTCGAAGATGTAAATTCTTACTTTTTGCTTGCGAAAGAAAAGGCCGGGATCAGGGATCAAGAAATGGTAGCTGTGTTTAATCAGCTCAGTGAGAAAATTCACCCACTCGCTCTAGGGAACATATATAGAGGGTATCGAATGGCAAAGACCTTGTCTGAGAAACTATTGAAACTCCACATGAAACCCAAGCGTGACGAAAAGAAGATACGACAAATCATAGATCATCTGACCGGCCTTATCAGTATCCATAACTATCCTGTAACGCGGGACGAGGCAAAAGATTTGGGCCTTAACGTTGAATTTGCGACCGGTGGAATGGAAGACGCTATTTGGGCGGTATATGAATCCTACGCTGATGAAATTGAGCTCGGGAAACCCTACAATCCTTTGATGCTGTTGGGAGAAGAGAGTACCAAGAATTTCGAGCAGAGAGCCGCATTTATTGAAAGCGAACAGGTTACCCACGCTTTTCTTTTTAAAGGCGTTCTGCAAAAATCTGTACTGCCCTCAAATCAGGTCACCGCCAACGTCAATGTTCAATCCACTTCATGGGAGGAGATCTTGCCATGAATCAACCATATACGTCTGAGCACCAATTTGCGGCTACTGTGACCATCGGCTCCAGATATTATCTTAATCCGGCCCAAAGCAGTCCTTCCCTCCAACTAAGGGCCGCCGATCCTAACGACGCGTTTGTTGTGAACTTTGTTTCACCACAAGTTTTCAAAAATACTCTGCCGTGGGAAGACTTGTCTGTCGCTGACGTTCCAGGCGAGGGGTCTCAACCAGCAGACTATCTAAAATTCCAGGAGGCGAAGAAATATTTTCAGGAAAACAAGGCGCAGATTCTTGAAAAATATAAGGGTAACTTTATCGCTATTCTCGATAGTACCATCGTGGACCATGACAGGAATTTTTCTGATCTTGCAAGACGGGTGTATGAGAAGTTTGGGTATCAAACGATCTATATGCCCCTCGTGGAGAGCGAGCCTGTTGTTTTAAGAATTCCATCTCCAAGAGTAAGTAAACAGCGCGTTGATGCCGTTCGTAAAGAAGTATAACGATACTCCAACCAAGTTTAGTCCTCCCGCTCCAGTACTCGAAATTTTTCTTTCGAGCCCTGGAGTCCTCGCTTCTCCCCCAACCCCCGTCGAGGCATTAGTCGATTCTGGGGCTGATATAACGGTGATACCGAGAAAGTTTATCGAGAACCTTCAGCTAAAGTTGGTGGATCAACTTCTTGCAGTGGGATATGAGGGAGCTCCATCAGAAAGGCTAGCTGATGTTTATTCTGTCAAGGTTTTTATTCGAGATGTTGGTGATTATATCGTTAGGGTTATATCCTCTAGCGATGATTATGCTCTCATTGGACGGGATATCATAAATTCTTGGGACCTCTATCTACGTGGGAAGACAAGTACCTTCGAAATCACTTGATCGCTTGAATCGGGACAGTAAGGCATCCTGCTCCAAGTTGCAAAAGAACAGGCGCCGTCCGATCTATGCTCAGGCAGATCCTTTGCCCCGTCTAAGAGGCAGCTTCCATGTTCCCTTCTGCCCTACCTATCGCCTGATATAGACGATCTCTAGTCAGGAAAATTCAATTGGCTTTCGCTTTCTCGAAGGAAGGGGGGCGGCCAGGAATTGGTCAAAGGCCCCGCTGGACCAACCGCGAGGGTGGTGGAGCGAGCCCAAACTTTTGGTTGTTAAACAACAGCCTGTGCGCACAACAGCCTGTGGGGCGTTGACACGGTCGGAAGTTCACGGTAGGAAGATGTATAAAATTTGGATAAATTTTTTCTGCCAAGGAGGAGTCCATGCCGAAGAGCCTTAGGACCTTTCTGGAAGATTGCCGCAGGGAGATACCCAATGAAGTGATTCACATTACCAAGGAAGTTAACCCGGCCAACTACGACGTCACCGCCATCATCAAGCACATGGGCGCGCTGAAGAAATTCCCCATCATCATCTTCGACCGCCCGCTGGGTTTGCATGGCCGGGTGAGCCCGATGAAGCTGGTCATGAACTGCGAGATCTCCCAGCGCAAGACGCAGATCGCCCTGG
>Ga0209399_10000906_pt1 | contig 16264 bp, 14 predicted proteins | sample OV2TP3_FD_184130 | JGI IMG/M metagenome (GOLD analysis project Ga0209399, IMG submission 184130) | Hot spring microbial communities from Beatty, Nevada to study Microbial Dark Matter (Phase II) - OV2 TP3 (SPAdes) (version 3) | ecosystem: Environmental > Aquatic > Thermal springs > Hot (42-90C) ... | reverse complement strand
GGGGTCGGTCACGCCAAGAGCTTGGCGTAGCGGTCGAGCAAGGGGAGGACGGTGTCGCGCCCCTCGGAGGGCACGCGCAGGATCGCCCGCGTCACGCCGCCGGCCCGGAGCTTCTCGAGCGCGTCGCGGTCGGCAGGGGCGGCGAACGCCGACACGGAGAGCGTCTTCATGTCGCGGCCGGCCCGCGCCGCGAGCGCCTTGAGGTCGCCGAGCCCCTTCAGGAGGAGGTCCGGGTTGCGCCCGCGCGGAAACCAGCCGTCGCAGACGTCGACGGCGAGCTGCCGGGCCTTCGGTCCCTCGCCCCCGACCACGACGGGCGGGTGAGGGTGCTGGATCGGCTTCGGGTAGGACCAGATCGGATCGAAGTTGACGAACGTGCCGTGGAACTCGGCGCTCTCCTTGGTCCAGATCTCCTTCATCGCCAGGATGCGCTCCCGCAGCAGGCTGTAACGCGTCTTGTAGACGGTGCCGTGATTCTCCATCTCCTCGACGTTCCAGCCGGCGCCGATGCCGAAGAGCACGCGTCCCTTCGAGACGACATCGAGGCTCGCGACCGACTTGGCGGTGACGATCGGATCTCGCTCGATGACGAGGCAGATGCCGGGGCCGAGCTTGAGCCGGGTCGTCGCGGCGGCCGCGGCCGTCAGGGCGACGAACGGATCGAGCGTGTGCCAGTACTCCTTCGGCAGCTCGCCGCCAGAGAAGGGGGTGCGGCGGCTCGCCGGGATGTGGGTGTGCTCGGGGAGCCAGAGCGACTCGAGCCCGCGCTGCTCCGCCTCGCGCGCGAGCTCATCGATCGCGATCGCGTACGCGGTCGAGAATATGTAGATGCCGACGTGCATGGGGGTCTCCTTTGTAGCGGGTCCCGCGAGCCCGGTTCCCTCCGCGGGTGGCCTGCCGTCAAAGCTCGTGGCTCCGTTTTGTCAGCCTCTCGCAGGCGTGCCTCCCGGCGAGAGCGAGAAGTGCGTGTGGACGGCGAGCCAGTGGCCCTGGCGCCGCTCGAAGGCGACCGTGAGCCGTCCCGGGCGCCGGTACGTCGTGCCGTCGTCGCGGGTGCCGAGCGAGTCCCAGGGCGCGGCCACCCAGGCGGCGTCTCCGACGATCACGCCGCGAGCCTCGGCGATCCTCACCGTGAAGTCACGGATCACCGGCCAGACGTGCCGCCACTGGTTCTCCACGACCGCGTCCAGGCCGTCGGCGATCTCGGCCCGCGTGCCGAAGGCGAGGAGCTCGGGGGCGCAGAGCGTGCGCCCGCCGTCGAAGTCGCCCGCGCGCACGCACGCCTGGAACGCGTCAAGCCATTCGGTGATCGGAGTTAAATCAATCGGACTTGGATCAACGGAGCCGGGTCGCATCTTTGTCAGGCCACCCCCGGTTGAATCCGATCTCGCGGCACCCGTTACAACGGAGCCGGGTCGCATCTTTGTCAGGCCACCCCCGGTTGAATCCGATCTCGCTACGTGAAGATCGATTCGGGCAGGAACGCGGAGACGATCCAGTTCGGCGCGTCGACGATCTCGCTGATCTTGAGATCGACGGCGACGCTCGCCACGATGTAGGCCTCCTCGCGGCCGAGCCCGCGCTCCTCGACGAGGTGGTCGATCATGTAGCGGACCGCCTGCTGGGCGGCCGCGAACAGATCGGGCCCGTGCGCGGTCGTGGCGAAGTGGGGCCCGCGGTTCGTCCCGGCCGCCAGGGGCCCGCGCGTCCTGAGCCGTGGCTCCTCGAGGTCCCGCTGCGGCAGGAGATCGAACCGGAGGGTCATCCGCGCCATCATCTCGACGGCGGTGACGCAGACCTCGCCGTCCCCCTGGGCGCCGTGGCCGTCGCCGGCGCTCACCAAGGCACCGTCCACCCACACCGGCAAGTAGAGCGTGGTGCCGGCGACGAGCTGCTTGATGTCCATGTTGCCGCCGTTCTTCCTGGGCGGCATCGTGCTGTGGCCGCCGGGCTCGGGCAGGGCCGTGCCGAGCACGCCCGGAAAAGGCTCGAGGGGCACGGCGATGCCGGTCCCGGCGCGCGCGTGGGTGCCGTCCGAGACGTCCCAGAGCTGGAGGTAGGGCTTGGGGAACTCGCTCTCCGGGAGCAGGCCACGCCCGGGCCGGATCTGGGTCCAGCCGAAGTCCGCCGCCGGGATGACCTCCATGACCTCGACCGCGAGCACGTCGCCGGGCCGCGCGCCCCGCACCGCGACCGGGCCGGTGAGCGGATGGCCGCGGAACGGGCCGCGGGCCAGGACGTCGGCGTGGGTCGAGCGCGTCGAGTAGAAGCGGTCGGCGGCGTCGCGCGTCTCGAAGACGACCGTGTCGCCGGGGTCGATCGTGAGGCGCGGCGCGAGCGCGTTGTTCCACTCGTAGTGGACCTGGCTCGCGTCGAGGTGGTGGCGCGCCGCCATCGGCTAGGCGGCGAGGTCGTTCCAGGCGACCATACCGGTGCCGCAGCGCCAGGCCACCGCCGGCATGTACGCGAGGATGTCGGCCGGTCCCGTGGTGAGGGCCAGCACCAGGATCCACGCGAGGAGCTCGCAGGTGCCGCCGGAGCCGGCCGCCTCCATGCGCTCGAGCGTGCACTCGCGGAGGAGTCGCGCGTGGTCCCCCTGGGCGAGCAGGTCGAGGAACCAGCGGTCGAACGCCTCGTCGACCCAGAAATACCGGGGTCCCCCGGGCTCGTGGGAGAGCCCGCCCGAGGCGAGGACGGCGATGCGCTCGTCGCCGGGGTACGCGCGCAGGATGTCGCGGAGCAGGGTGCCGACGTGATAGACGTGCTCGGGCGCCGGGATCGGCGGGACCGTGCAGTTCAGCGTGACGGGCACCAGCGGGATCCGCCCCTCGGGGTTCAGGTAGTGCATCGGGACCGAGATCCCGTCGTCGAACTGCATGTCGCGCAGATAGGCGAAGTGGAGGCGCCGACGAGCCCCTTCGTTGACGATGTACCGCGCCAGGGCGGGATGGCCCGGGATGCGGTACTTGTCGAGCGCGAGCCACTCGTCGAACCAGTCGGCGGGTCCGACGTGCTCCTCGCCGATTCCCACGGTGAAGTCGGGAATGTTGTTGATCGGCCAGTTCAGGAGGTGGTCGTTGCTGAACGCGATGACCACGTCGGGCCGGGCGAGCTCCAGGCGCCGCTGCATCTCCTTGAAGGCGCCGAGGGCCAGGGTCTGTTGGTCCAGGGGCGCCCGCTCGAACCAGCCCGTGAGGCCGGGCGAGTGCGTGGCCGCCATCGCCGCGACGATCCGAGCCATTACCGTACCTGCCCCGCGGCCGCCATCGCGCGGGCCGTCTCTTCGGGATAGGCGCGCTTGTAGGCGTCCAGCGCGGGGTGGGCGTTCGTGTTGAACGCCGCGCCGTAGAAGAGCCTCAGGATCTGGCTGAGGTAGTACTGGTGGACGCCCATGTCGTTGAGCCGCCGGATGTCCTTATCGCGGAGCGCCTCGTGCTCCTCGCGGCTCAGGCCGAACTCGCGGGCGAGCCCTTCGAGATCGGTCTTCCAGCGCTCGCGGAGCGCGGCGTCACGACGGACGTAGAAGATCATCTCGTTCAGCGGCAAGGTCTTGTCGCACCGCTCCACGTTCCCCATCGGAGGCCTCCTCGCCGGGTGGCGCCTAGTGTACCCCATCGGGTAACCCGGCGAGCCGCTCCTCGACGAGGGAGGCGAGCATGGCGAGATCGAACGGCTTGTGCAGGACCGGCCGGCCTGTGGTCCGCAGGAAGCGCTGCGTCTCGGGATCGACGGTGTCGCCGGTGATGAAGACGACGCGCTCCGCGAACGGCCGGTTGGCCAGCCGTCCCCAGATCTCCTTTCCGGAGAGATCGGGCATCTTGAGGTCGAGCGTGACGATGTCATAGGCGGCCCCCGGCTCGGTCAGCCGCTTCCAGCCGGCCTCGCCACCGAGGGCGACCGTCACCGTCTGCCCGAGCTCCTCGAGGAGATCGGAGAGCGTCTGGGCCACGGGCGGCTCGTCGTCGATGACGAGCACCCGTCCGCGGCGGAGGGTGGGGAGCGGTAGGATCGGGCTCGGCGCGTCGCCGGGCGCCTCGGCGTGGGCGGGAAGCTCGAGGACGAACGTCGCGCCGCGGCGCGCTTCGCTCTCCGCCCAGATCTGGCCGCCATGCGCCTGGACGATGCTGTAGCAGATGGAGAGGCCGAGGCCGGTGCCCTGGCCGACGGGCTTGGTCGTGAAGAACGGCTCGAAGATCCGGGGCAGCACGTGGGCCGGGATCCCGGGGCCCCGATCCGCCACCATCAGCCGCACGCGACCCTCCCGGGCCTCCAGGCGGATCGAGATCCGTGGGCCGCCCGCGTCGCGCGAGGCCTGCTCGGCGTTGAGCAGGAGGTTCAGCAGCACCTGCTCGAGCTGGACGCGATCGCCCAGGACCCGGGGCAAGGCGGGCGCGATGTCCTTCTGGAGCGCGATGCCGGTCACGCGGAGCGTCTCGCCGCGGAGCGTGAGGACCCGGTCCACCACGTCGGCGAGATCGAGCGGCGCCAGCTCGGGCGGCTTCGCGCGCGCGAAGGTCTGGAGCTCCTGCACGATGCGCGCGGCGCGCATGGCGCTCTCGTGGATCTTCGCGGCCCGGTCCATGACGAGCGGATCGGCCGTCTTCTTCTGGAGGATCTGGGCATGGCCGACGACGACGGCCAGGGGGTTGTTCAGCTCGTGCGCGACACCGCCGACGAGCTGGCCGACCGCGGCCAGCTTCGCCGCCTGGAGGAGCTGCGCCTGCGTGTCCTCGAGCTCCCTGAGCCTGGCCTGGACCTCGGCGTAGAGGCGCGCGTTCTCGAGGGAGAGGGCGGCCTGGTCGGCGAAGGCCTGGGCGAGCCGGATCTCGCCGTCGTGGAACACGCGGCCGGGACGATCGCCGACCGCGAGCACGCCGATCACGCGGTCCTGGACCAGGAGCGGGACCGCGAGCGTCGCCCGGGAGCCGGTGCGCTCGATCGCCTCTCGCGCCGGGGGGAAGACGGTGATGCGCGGATCCCGCAGCACGTCCGCCGTCGCGACCGGCTTCCGCTCGCGGACGGCGAGCCCGCCGGTCCCCATCCCGCGCGGGATGCGCGCGCTCCACTCGAACGCCTCGCCGGCGGCGGCGAAGAGCTCGAGGTCCTCCGACTCGGGATGGACGCGGTAGAGCGCCGAGGCCGCGCTCCCGAAGAGGCGCCACACGCTCGCGGTGATCCGGTTGCCGACCTCCTGGGGGTCGAGGGACTGCGAGATGAGCCTTCCGACCTCCGCGAGGCTCTCGGCCTGGGCCCGAGCCGCCTGTTCGCCGGAGAAGCGCTGAGCGTTCTTGATCGCGATGGCGGCGTGGTCGGCGAGACGGCCGACGATGGCCTCGTCGTGATCCGTGAACGGGCGGTCGGTCTGATTGAAGACGAAGAGCACGCCTTCGACATGGTCGTCGCCGACGATGGGCACGGCCATCCCCGCCACGACGTCGTCCGCGCGGTTGATCGCCAGATACTCCTTGCCGAACCTCGGGTCGTGGGCGTAGTCGGTCGTTCTGAGCGGGCGACCCGTGATGAGCACCTGGCCGCCGAGGCCCTTGCCGGACTCGATCACGAGGTTCTCCCACTCGGGCGTGAGCGGGCCCACCCAGTAGCGGATGGCGACCCCCACGCCGTCGCGCTCCCGGAGCGCGATCCGGGCGAGGTCGCTGCCGACGAGCTCCCGAGCGCCCTCGGTGATCCGCTGGAGCACCGTGTCCAGATCGAGCGAGGCGCCGACCGTCCGCGCCAGCTCGGCGAGGACCTCGGCCTCGCGCCGCCGCCGCTGCGCCTCCTCGTAGAGCCGCGCGTTCTCCATCGCGACGGCGGCCTGCCCCGCGAACGCCTCGAGGAGATCGACGTCGTCGGCCGAGAAGGGGCCGGCGGTGTCGCGCTGGACCACGAGCGCGCCGAGCACCCGGTCACCGGCGAGCAGGGGAACGGAGAGGACCGCGCGGTAGCCCTCGGCTAGGACGACGGCGCGCGTCTCGGGGCTGAGATCGAACTGGGGATCGCTGAGGATATCGGCGGTCCAGACCGAGTGGCGTCTGAAGATCGCGCTGGCCGTGGGTCCATCGCGCCAGTGGGCCGGGCGCACCCGCTTCGCGAAGTCGCCGCCCATGCCGCGGACGGCGACGAAGCGGATCACCGCATCGCTCCGCTCGGGCTCCATGACGGCGAGGGCCGAGCGCGGCGCCCCGAGCAGGACGCAGGCGCGGTCGACGATCAGCTCGAGCACCGTCTGGAGGTCGAGCGAGGCGCCGATCGCCCGTCCCACCTCGACCAGCGAGCGCGTCTCCTGCTCGCGCCTAGTCATGAGCGGGGGAATTGTAGCACGCGCGGTCCGGACCTTCGCCGGGCTCAGCCGTGGTATGACAGGGCTGTGAACCTCCGTCCCTTCCACGGCTACCGTTACGGGATCGGCCGGGCGCGCGACGTCTCCAAGGTCGTCGCCCCGCCCTACGACCAGATCAGTCCCGAGACGCAGGAGCGTCTCTGCGCCATGAGCCCGGAGAACATCGTCCGGGTCACGCTCCCCCAGGAAGCTCCGCCGGTCGACCGCTACCGCCGCGCCTGCGAGGTGCTTGACCGGTGGCTCGCCGACGGCGTGTGGACGCGGGAGGCATCGCCGGCCATCTATCCGTACCACCAGACCTACACGGTCGCCGGTGGTTCGATCACCCGCATGGGCTTCGTGGCGCTCGGGGAGGTCACGGACTACCGGTGGGGCGTCGTCCTGCCGCACGAGCGGACGCACGCAGGGCCCAAGCGGGATCGCATGAAGCTCCTCGAGGCGACCGCCGCCGACATCGGGCTCCTGTTCATGCTCACGAGCGACCCGTCGGGCGAGCTCCTCCGCGCGACAGCGCCGGCGGGGTCGCCGGTCGCGGAGGCGCGCGACCTCAAGGGGGAGCACCACGCGCTCTGGCGCATCACGGAGGGGGACGCCATCGCGCGCGTCCAGAAGCTCATGGCCGAGCGCCAGGTGATCATCGCGGACGGCCACCACCGGTACGAGACAGCGGTGGAGTACCGGGTGCTCCATCCCGAGGCGACCCACAAGCTGATGGCCTTCTTCGCGCTCGAAGCGCCCGGGCTCACGATCCTGCCGAACCACCGCCTCGTCCATCAGGTCGCGGGATGGAGCTTCGACGGGCTCCGCTCCGCCGCCCGCGAGTGGTTCGACGTGAAGCCCCTCCCGGACCCGCTGGCATTCGGACCGACGAGTCGTGAGATCGGGGTCGTGAGCGGCGACGAGGCGGCGGTCTTCACGCTGCGCGACGACGCCGTCGCGCGCGTGCCGTGGCCGCCGTCCACCTCGCATGCCTGGCGGAAGCTGTCCGTCTCGATCCTGCACGAGGCCCTGCTCAAGCCGCACCTCGACATCACGGACGCGAAGCTCGACGCGAAGACCCATGTGGAGTACACGGCGGATCAGGCCGAGGCCGCCGCGCTCGCCCGCGAGGGCCGCTACCAGGCCGCCTTCCTGATCGCGCCCACCACGCCCGCGGAATTACAGGACATCGTGCGGGGCGGCGAGCTCTTGCCGCAGAAGTCGACCCACTTTTACCCCAAGCTCCTCGACGGGCTGGTCTTCTACCGGCTGGGCGAATGACGTTCCGTCTCGGGACGTTCCGTCTCGGGTAGTATCATGAGGTGATGAGTGATTCGGTCGAGCTGATCGGCCGGCTGGAGGCCGGCGTGAGCCGGGCGCTCGTCGGGAAGCCCGAGGTCGTCCGCCTGGCGGTCATCGGCCTCCTGGCGCGCGGCCACCTCCTGATCGAGGACGTGCCCGGCGTCGGCAAGACCACCCTCGCCGCGGCGCTCTCGCGCTCGATCGGGGTGGGGTTCCAGCGGATCCAGTTCACGTCCGACATGCTCCCGTCCGACATCATCGGCGTCTCCATCTGGGAGCCGAACCGCCGGGAGTTCATCTTCAAGCCCGGCCCGCTCTTCACCAACATCGTGCTCGCCGACGAGATCAATCGCACGACGCCCAAGACCCAGTCGAGCCTCCTCGAGGCGATGAACGAGGCCCAGGTGTCGCTCGACCATTCCACGTACCCGCTTCCCAGGCCGTTCATGGTCCTCGCCACGCAGAACCCGCTCGAGTACGAGGGCACCCACCCGCTCCCGGAGTCCCAACTCGATCGGTTCCTGCTCCGGATCCGGATCGGCTATCCCGGGCATGCCGACGAGAAGGCGCTCCTCCAGGGCGCCGGGACGCCCGCCATCGAGGCGCTCACGCCCGTCCTCGCCGTCGACGAGGTCCTACGGTTACAAGAAGCGGCCGATCACGTGAGGGCCGACGACTCGGTGCTCGAGTACGTGATGGCGCTCGTGGCTGCCACCCGGTCGTCGCCGCTCCTGGCCCTCGGCGTGAGCCCGCGCGGCTCGCTCGCCTTGATCCGGGCCGCCCGGGCCCGGGCGCTGACCGATGGCCGCGACTACCTCGTCCCCGACGACGTGAAGACGCTCGCCGCCCCCGCCCTCGCCCATCGGGTGCTGGTGAAGTCGAGCATGGGGCAGCCGGGCGAGCGCGGTATCGACGCCGAGTCGATCATCCGCGCGATCGCGCGAGAGGTTCCTATTCCAAGATGACGATCCGGGGCGTCTCCTGGCGCCTGGCCGTGTGGCCCTATCGCACGATCTGGCCCACACGCGACGGTTGGTGGTGCCTGGTGGCGGCCCTGGGGCTCGGGTTCGGCGCGATCAACACGGGCACCAACCTCCTCTACCTCCTCGTCTGCATGCTGCTCGGCCTGATCGTGGTGTCGGGGATCCTCTCCGAGCGCTCGCTCCGCGGGCTCCGCTTCACCGCCGTGGTGCCCGACGACGTGTTCGCGGGACGGCCGGCCCCCCTCTGCGCCCGGGTGGTCAATCGCAAGCGCTGGTCCACCTCGTACTCGGTCACCATCGAGGCGCTCGGTCCCGACGGCGCCGAGACGCGCGTCTACCTGCCTCGCCTCCTATCGGGCGAGGAGCGGCTCGTGACCTGGGAGACCACGTTCGCGGCGCGCGGCCCCCACCCCTTTCCCGCGATCCGGATCAGCACGAAGTTTCCGTTCGGGCTCTTTCTCAAGGCGGGGCACGTCCCCCTCCGCGCGGAGATCCTGGTCTTCCCGAGCGTGAGCGGGCTCGGGCCCGAGCTCCGGCGCACCGTCGGTACCGCCGCGCCTGCGGGCATTCGGCGGCGGGGTCGCGGGCACGACCTCTACAACCTGCGCGACTATCGCCCTGGCGACGACCCGCGACTCATCCACTGGCGGAGCAGCGCGAAGACGGGAGCGCTGACCGTGCGCGAGCTGGAGGCCGAGACCGCGGTGGACACGCGCCTCGTGCTCGAGGGACGCTCGGGAGACGCGGACGCGGTCGAGCGCGGCCTTTCGCGGGCGGCGTCGTTCGTCGTGCATCTGATCCGGGCCGGCGCCGCCGTCGAGCTGCTGGGCCCGGGCGTGTTCGTTCCGCTCGGGCGCGGGCTGGCCCACCAGCGCCGGCTCCTCACCGCGCTCGCGCTCTGGACGCCGGCCGCGGCGGGGCCCGCGCGGGGAGGGCCGCGGAGCTCCATCCGGGAGATTCGCGTGAGGCTCGGCTGATGTCCGCTCCGCTCGCGCTGCGCGTCGCCACCCACCTGATGGTCCTGGACGGCGTCGTCGCGCTCTTCCTCGGCGGGCTCCTGGGCGCCGTCGGCGCGCTGGTCGTGTCGGCCGCCGTGGCGGCGAGCTGGTGGCACGAGCCGGTCCGCGATCGGATCGCCGCCATGCCGCGCGGCAGCCAGGCGATCGTCGTTCTCGTCGCGCTCGCCTCGGCGTTCGACATCCTCTATGTCGCCGAGACGATGCTGGACGGCCTGGTGCGGCTGCTCGTGTTCCTCCTCGTTTACCGGCTCTTCATGCGCCGGACGCTGCGCGACACCCGCGACGCCGGCTTCCTCTCCTTCTTCATGCTCGTCGCCGCGGCGCCCCTCACGCTGAGCGTCGCCTTCTTCTTCGTGCTCCTGGCGTTCCTCGTGCTGGGCATCTGGACGCTCATGCTCTATCACATCCTCGCGGAAGCGGAGCGCGCCACGAAGCCGCGGGAGCTGCCCGGGCTCGGCAGGAGCCTCCTGGTCCTCTCCCTCGTGGCGTCGGCGGCGACGATCGCCGCCACCGCCGTCTTCTTCTTCGTCATCCCGCGCGTGGGCCAGGCGGCCTTGCCCCTGCGCTCCCAGGTCGGGCGCATGGTGTCCGGCTTCTCCGACCGGGTGGAGATGGGGGCGTTCGGCGAGATCGAGACGGACAGCGCGGTCGTCATGCGGGTCCATCCGGCCCCTGGAACGCCCGGTCCCGGCCCGCTCGGCACGCTCCGCTGGCGCGGCATCGCCTTCGACCACTTCGACGGCCGCGCCTGGACCGCGCGAGACCCGCAACGGGCCAACCTCGGGCGCTCACGCTACGGGCAGTTCGAGGTCTCCTGGTTCCGGGGCCTCGGCCCGATGGCCGCCTACGAGGTTTACCTCGAGCCCCTCGGCACCGACATCCTGTTCGCCGCGCCGCGCGTGCTCCGTCTCGGCGTCCGCACCGACACGATCGTGGTCGACGACATGGGGAGCATCTCGGTCTCGACGCCGTCGGCGCGGCTCCAGTACGTCGTGCAGTCGGAGCTGGAGCGCCCGGATTTCGCCGAGCGGGCGGAGCACCGCGAGCTCCTCGACGCGGCGGCGCTGACCCGCTACCTCCAGCTGCCGCCGCTCCCCCCACGGATCCGGGCCCTGGCACAGGAGGTCACCGCCGGCAGCCGCGACGAGGTCGCCGCGGCCCGAAGGCTCACTGACTTCCTCTCCACCCGGTTCCGCTACACCCGCGTCCTGGAGCGGCAGACCCCGCTGGATCCCGTCGAGGAGTTTCTCTTCGTCCGCCGTTCCGGGAACTGCGAGTACTTCGCCGCGGCGCTCGCGGTCATGCTGCGCTCGGTCGGCATCCCGGCACGCGTGGTGAACGGGTTTCAACGGGGCGAGTGGAATCCCTACGGGCACTATTTCATGGTTCGGCTGAGTGACGCCCACTCCTGGGTGGAGGCGCACCTGGCCGGGCGCTGGCGAACGCTCGATCCTTCACCACGCGGTGAGCCCGAGCTCGCCGCCGGACCGTCCGTGATCACGCTCTACCTCGACGCGCTGCGCATGCGGTGGTACCGGTACGTGATCGACTGGAGCTTGCAAGATCAGGTCGCCGCGGCCTTCAAGGTCCGGCAAGCCACGCTCATGTGGCGGCCCCGGCTGGCGGCGGCCGCGCGCGGGTGGGGGGATGCGCGGCCCATCCTGGCGGTCCTGGTCGTGGCGGTCACGGTGGGCGCCGTGGTGTTCTGGAGCCGGGGCCATCGCGGCACGGTGCGCCGCGCCGGGGCCCGGACGCCCCCCTTCTATGCCAGAGCGCTCAAGACCCTCGCCAGGCGCGGCCTCCGTCCCGAGCCGGGGGAGACGGCGCGCGAGTTCTCGCTTCGCGTGGTCCAGCGGCTCCCGGGGTGCGCGAGCCCGCTCGGGCGCCTCACCAGCGAGTACGAGCGGGTCCGGTTCGGCGCCGCGGCGATCGGCCCCGAGACGCTCGCGGAGCTCGATCGGTTCGTGGGTCAGCTACGCACATCCAGTCGGCATTCCTGAGGGATCCGGCGGGACCGACACGCGCTCGCCCGTGTCGGGCTTGGTCACGACACCGTTGATCTTCCAGCGACCGTCCTCCCAGACCATCTCGTAGAGCGCCTCGACCTTGTTGCCGTTGTCGCCCCCGATCTTGACGGCGAGATAGAGATAGCCGCTTTCCCCCCGCCGCGCGTGGGCGATGAAGGCGTACGTCGAGCGCGCGATCTCGGGATAGCCCCGCCGGACCATTGCCTCGAAACCGTTGCGATCCCAGACGTGTTTTATCTCACGGGAGGCGAAGGTGTACGCGGTGTCGAAATCGTCCCGACGGAACGCCTCGAGCTGCTTCATGACGACCTCGACTGCCGCCCGGGTGTCCTCGGGGGGCTCAGCGGGCGCCGACGCCGCGCCGACCACGAGGAGAAGCGGAAGAAGCCGTGCGGCCCGTCCCGGCGCGATCATCGCGCCATTCTACCGTGACGCGGGACCGGCCATCTGTGGCAGGCCGGGCAAGATTTGCCCGGCCGCGCTTCCATGGTCGCTGGCGAGGGACCTCGCTGTCGCGCTGGGATTCCGCGATGTTACGGGACGTCCTGATTCTGGCAGGGTCATTGCTACAACATAGTTCGGGATGCAAATGATGCAGCGCGCCCTGAGCCTCTGGCGAACCCGCCAGCGCCCCCGACACGCCCTCGCGCTGGCCGGGGGTGGCGTCGTCGGCGGGATGTACGAGGTCGGGGTGATGGCGGCGATCGAGGAGCGCCTGAACGGCGAGGGCCGGGGCTTCGACATCTACGTGGGGTGCAGCGCCGGGTCCGTGGTGGCGTCGCTCCTGGCCAACGGCGTGAGGGCAACCGACCTCTACCGGATCCTCGACCAGGATCTCGCCGATCCGCTGAACTTCACGCGGAACGCCGTCTTCGCCCCCGACTCGTTCCGTCGAGCCTGTGGCCGGTTCGGCCAGATGCTCTGGGCCTTCGGCAAGAACGCCCTGAGGGGAATGCGCGGCTCCATCCCCGACATCCTGGCGCGGGCCGAGCGTGACCTGCCCGCCGGCTTCTTTTCCCTGGCCGCCCTGGAGCGGTTCATGCGCGCGGGGTTCGAGTCGCGCGGGCTCTCCAATTCCTTCGCGAGCCTCCCGCGGACGCTGTTGATCCCCGCCATCGACCTGGACCGGGCCGAGCGCGTCGTCTTCGGCGCCGGCGAGCTTTGCGACGTGCCGATCAGCGACGCGGTCGCCGCCTCGTCGGCCATCCCCGGGTTTTTCGAGCCGTACCCGATCAACGGACGCGACTACGTGGACGGGGGCGTCGGCTTCAGCGGCCACGCCGACCTGGCGGCCGAGGCGGGCGCGAACGTCGTGCTGGTCGTCCACCCGCTCGTGCCGAGCCTGCCAGACGGCGAGCTGACCGCGATGCGCTCGCGCGGCCTCTACACGATCATGGATCAGGCGAGCCGGATCTACGGCCAGAACCTCCTGCAGCTCGCCCTCACGACGCTCGGCGTGAAGTTCCCCCGCACCAATTTCTTCCTGATCCAGCCCGCGCGGACCTCGACGCCCCTCTTCGGGCCCTCGATGGGGTTCGACTCGAGCCGGGCCGCGCTCCGCTACGGCTACGCCTCGACCATGGCGTGGCTCGACGCGCAGGGCGCGCCGCTCGTGCGCCGCCTGCTCGTCATGCCGCATCCCGCCGCGGTTTAGGCAACTCCGGTCGGCTCCTCCCTCGGGCCTCGTCAGGCTCGCGTCTCTGAGTCGCCTCGCGAGCTACCCTGGCGGCGCTGGAGGTTCCCGAGCCCGTCGTACGCGGCGTACTTGTAGGCGTCGCCCAGGGTGGGGTAGTTGAAGACCGCGTTGATGAACGCGTCGATCGTCCCGCCGGTCTGGAGCACCATGAGCCCGACGTGGACCAGCTCGGATGCCGCCTCCCCGATCACGTGGACGCCGAGCAGCGCCTTGTCCGGGACGCGGAAGACCAGCTTGATCTGGCCCGCGAGGTCGCCCACGATCTGCCCGCGCGCGTTCTGCCGGTAGAGCGCACGGCCCACGCAGTAGTCGATTCCCTTCACGCGGCACGTCTCCTCCGTCTCCCCGGCCATCGCGATCTCGGGGATCGTGTAGATCGCCAGGGGGAAGATCGGCGCGACCCGCGTCTTGTACTTGAGATCGAACGCGTGACACATCGCGACCCGCGCCTGCTCCATGGAGGTCGCCGCGAGCGCGGGAAACCCGATCACGTCGCCGGCCGCGTACACATGGGGGACGGCCGTCTGGTAGTGCTCGTTGACCGGGATGTGGCCGCGTTCCCCGACGGCGATCCCGAGCCGGTCCAGACCGAGGCTCTCCGTGTTCCCGAGGCGGCCGGCGGCGACCAGGACGCTGTCGACATCCACCATCGTCCCGCCCGCGAGCTCGAGCCGCACGACGTCGGGCGTGGGCGCGATCCGGCTCAGGCGTTCCGCCAGGCGGACCTCGATCCCGAGGAACTGCATCTGCAGGCGCAGGCGGTCGGCGACCTCGGCGTCGAGGAAGGGCAGGAGGCGATCCCGGCCATCGAGCAGCGTGACCCGGATCCCGAGCGCGGCGAAGATGGTCGCGTACTCGCACCCGATGACGCCGCCGCCGACCACCGCCAGACGGCGGGGGAGGCGCGGCATCTCGAGGATCGTGTCGCTGTCGTAGATCCGCGGGTCGTCGACCGCGACGTCGCGGCCGCGGCTCGGCGCCGAGCCCGTGGCGATCAGGATCACGTCGCCGTGGAGCCGCTGCTCCAGGCCGTCGGCACGGGTGACACGGACGGTATGCGGGTCGTCGAGCCCCGCGTCGCCCTCGATGAGGTCGATCCGGTGGCGGGCGATGTTCTGACGGACGACCTCTCGCAGGGACCGGACGACCTCGTGCTGCCGAAACAGGAAATCCTGAACGGTGAGATCGGGCTTGACGGTGTAGTCGATGCCATAGAGGCCGCGCTGGGCGAGCCCTGAGAAATAAAGCGCGGTCTCGCGGAGGGTCTTCGAGGGAATCGTGCCGGTGTTGACGCCGGCGCCCCCGACGTGCGGCGAGCGCTCGATCAGGGCCACACGCTTGCCGAAGTAGGCCGCCTGCGCGGCCCCCTTCTCGCCGGCGGGTCCCGACCCGATGACGACGAGGTCATAGGGGGTCCCGGCCACTTACGCAGGCTCGCCTCGCGCCTCGACGGCGCTGCGGCTTCGCACCACCACCGGGCTCACCCGATCACGCCCCGCTCTCTGAGCCCGGCGATCTCGCGGGCACCGAGGCCCAAAGTCTGTAACACCTCGTCGGTGTGCTCGCCCGGGGCGGGGGCGACGCGCCGGATCGTCCCGGGCGTGTCGGAGAGCTTGATCGCGACGCCGAACTGCGTGACACGACCGTGGGCGGGATGGTCGATCTCGACAATCATTCGACGATGGGCCACCTGGGGGTCGAGGACGACCTCCTCGACGTCGTAGACCTTGCCGACACAGACGTCGGCCTTGGTGAGCAGGTCGAACCACTCGTCGCGGCTCCGCGTCCGGATGATCGCCTCGACCTCGCGCCGCGCCGCCTCCTCCTCCGCGTTCGCCGCGCGCACGAACTGGTCCGGGGTCCGCCCGAAGCGCGCGAGCTCCGGGCGTCCGATGGCCTTGCAGAAGTTCTCCCAGAGCCAGGGCTCGGTGCAGCCGATGGTCAGGAGCTTCCCGTCGCGCGTCTCGTAGATCGCGTAGTAGGGGTAGGAGCCGCCGAGGAAGCCGCCGCCGCGGCGTGGCGCCTCGCCGTCGCTGAAGAAGAAGCGCATGTTCGGCGTGGCGGCCAGGAGCGAGATCGTCGTGTCGAGGTACGCGATGTCGACGTGCTGGCCCCGGCCGGTGCGCTCGCGCGCGAAGAGCGCCAGCACGATGCCCAGCGCGCCGTGGAGGCTCGCGCCGCCGTAATCGGCGATGAGATTGAGCGGGATCGCGGGCTTGCGATCGGGCTCGCCGACGAGCCCGAGCACCCCGGCCAGCGAGAGGAAGTTCATGTCGTGGGCGGGAAAATCGCGATACGGCCCGTCCTGGCCGAATCCCGACAACGAGCAGTAGACGATCCGGGGGTTCAGCGCTCGGATCGTCTCGTAGTCGCCGCCGAGACGCTTCATGACGCCCGGCCGGAACCCCTCGACGACGACGTCGGCCGCGGCCGCCAGGCGCTGGAACACCCGCTGGCCCTCGGGGGACTTGAGGTTCAGCGCGAGGCTCCGCTTGTTCCGGTTGGCGAAGGCGAACGCGGCGCCCCGCGCGTCGCCGCCGTCCCCGCGGCCGGTCGCGGGCGTCTCGATCTTCAAGACGTCGGCGCCCATGTCGGCGAGCATCATCGTGCAGAACTCGCCCGGCAGCACCCGCGCGAGCTCGAGGATCCTGATGCCGTCGAGCGCCCCCATCTCCGGCCCCTCAGGCGTAGAGCACCGCGCGGACTTCCGTGAAGGTCCGCGGCAGGCGCTGCCACGTGCGCCCCCGATCTCCGCTCTGGAACAGCTCGCCGCGGAACGCCGCGGCGAGGGCGAGATCGCCGCCGTCCGCCACCGCGATCGCCCAGACGCTGCTCCCGGGGGTGACGGAGAGCCGCGCGGCCTGCCAGGAGCGCCCGTCGTCCTCGGAGCGGACCACGCCGCCCCGTGTGCCGGGCGG
>Ga0209399_10000905_pt1 | contig 16265 bp, 12 predicted proteins | sample OV2TP3_FD_184130 | JGI IMG/M metagenome (GOLD analysis project Ga0209399, IMG submission 184130) | Hot spring microbial communities from Beatty, Nevada to study Microbial Dark Matter (Phase II) - OV2 TP3 (SPAdes) (version 3) | ecosystem: Environmental > Aquatic > Thermal springs > Hot (42-90C) ... | reverse complement strand
AAAATGTTAACTACTTTACAACGCGCAACAAAAAAACAGTTGAAAAAAAATTGGAACTTAAAAAGTTCTGCAAATCTTGCCGTACTCACAAATTGCATAAAGAATCTAAAAAGAAATAAAGCATGGGAGTGTCCGTTAATTGGCTAAACGGTCTGCCTCCAAAGCAGATCCTGGGGGTTCGAGTCCCTCCACTCCCGCAAACTGGAATTTGAGCACAGCGAAAATTTTATCCCTAACTACAAATTACAATATATTAACTCTTGAAGCTCTGGATAATTTCCAGGCTTTTTGTTTTATTTTTGTGTTATAATATACTTATGGCAAATGATATACGCAAAAGCGCGATAGTGGGTTTTCTGATTGCAGTTTTATTTCTGATACTTTACCGCACCACCATAAAAGAACTCGCGTCTCACTATGAGCTGCCCATTTATTACTGGGGGGCTCTGATTTTATTTCCCGTGATTTCTGCTCTTGGGATATTTATAATCAAAGACCTTGTTAAAAAATTTGGCGACAAATTCGGCGTATTCTTTCAATTTTACAAATTTGTTCTGATTGGCGTACTGAATACCTTGCTAGATCTTGCGATTCTTAACGCGCTTATCACACTCACGGCCACGTCAACGGGCTGGCAGTTTAGCGTATTTAAAGGGATATCTTTCGTAGCCGCAATTGTTAACAGTTATTTTTGGAACAAACTCTGGACCTTTAAAATATCGGGTGGGATTAGGCCCGTGGAATTCGGCAAGTTTTTAGCAATAAGCATTGTTGGGCTTGGTATGAATGTGGGCGTGGCATCACTACTTGTAAATGTCGTCGGCCCTCCGGGAGAATTATCGGAACAACTGTGGGCCAACATTGCGGCACTTTCAGCTATTGGATTTTCAACTATATGGAACTTTTTAGGATATAAAATTTTAGTGTTTAAAAATAAATGAAAATATTGCACACTGCCGATGTACAGCTCGGCGCGCAATTTAAAATGTTGGGCGCTAGAGCAGAATTGCAACGCGAGCAGATAAAAAAGACTTTTCATGAAGCGCTTGAAATAGGAGTTAAAGAAGAAGTTGGCATCGTATTAATATCCGGAGATTTGTTTGACAGCAATCATCCATCGCATGATTTAGTGGAATTTACAAAAGGAGAATTTGCTTATTTATTGGGCAATAATATTCAGGTATGCATAGTGCCCGGGCATCATGATCCTCTCGATGTACATTGCATATATAAGCGAGAGCAGTTCGGAAAAAATGTTTTTGTGTTTACTAATCAGGAAGGAGAAGTAAAAGAGTATCCGAAATTAGATGTTGCTATTTTCGCAAAGCCGAATGTTTCTAGCACTTCCACGAAAAGCCCGTTGCCTCAACTATCGGGGTCTGACCCCGATAGTTCAAAACCGCGCTACAAAATTCTTGCCGCGCATGGAGATCTTCAGATTCCTTCTAAATCGGCAAAAAATTATCATCCCATAGAAATTTCGGAAATAGAAAAACTCGATAACATTGACTATGTCGCCCTCGGCCACTGGCATTCCATGAAAGATTGTTCTCAATACGGAAAGTTCAAAATGCCGGTATGGTATTCGGGATCTCCCGAGCTTGTTGCTCTGGATCAAACGGGGTCCGGAAATGTTCTTATTATTGATTTTACGCCTGAGAGTGTAGATGTTAAACATATACAAGTAGGAAAACGGCAATCGGTTGTTATTGCTCTGGATATTTCGGCGTTTTCTAACATAGAAGATATAAAGAAAAAAATTGCTGAAGCTTCGGGTCCAAGCGCAATAATACAAGTTGAGCTTTCTGGGCTAAACACGAATAATCTTATGATAAACACAGATCGGATTGAGGCGGATTTTGAAGATTTGGTATTTTATATCCGTATTATTGATAAGTCGCATATCGTGATTAAAGATATACCGGAGTATTCCGATAATTTAATTCAGGGGAAATTTATAAAAATTATGCAAAAAAAGCTCAAAGAAGCCCCCGCGGAAGATAAAAAGATTTATGAAGAAGCTTTGCAGATCGGGTTGGCGGAGCTGGAAGGGAAGGAGGTCGTTTAAATTTACAAATTTTCAATTCTCAATTTTCAATGAATTTTCAACCGTCTAATTTTTTAAAAGTTTGAAAATTGAAAATTCGAAAATTGAAAATTCTTAGACGTGTTCATAAAATCCCTGGAACTAAATAATTTTAAGCGCTTTAAAGACCTGAAACTTGAGTTTTCGGGTGATATTACGGTTATCAAGGGTCCCAATGAGCAGGGGAAATCATCTGTTGTACAGGCGTTTATAGCTGCAATATTTTATGATTCTGCAAAATCAAACGAAGATATAAAAAAATTACAGGCATGGGGGAGCGAAAAATTATACTCAATAATTCTTGGCTTTGAGGCGCAGGGTGAGGATTATATTCTCGAAAAGGATTTCGAGCAAAAAAAGATTTCCCTTAAAAATGAAACTACTGAAGAGACTATTGATGATTATAAAGAAGTTTCAAAAAAACTTAATCAGCTGGGCGGCTATCAGAGCCCCGAATTATTTTTTAACACCGCGTGCGTGAAGCAGGGAGAGCTTGCGGTTTTAGATAAAAAGCAAACCATATCAGAAGCCCTTGGGGATATTGTGTCCGGCGGAGGAGCTTCGATTTCGCTTAGATCTATTTTTAAAAGAATAGAAAAGGCGCAGGATGATTTAAAGCGCGGCCTTGGGCGCGGGCTTGCCAAGAACCCGGGAATTTTGTTGCGCCTGCAGGGCGATTTAGAAAAAAATTCGCGCGAGCTTGAAGCTAAAAGACGTATTTTTGAAGAGGAAGATAAAGCAAGGCAAAAACTCACAAGCATGTTAAGCGAGCGTGAGGCGTTAAAGGAAAGTTTTGACGTGAAAGACCGTATGTATAAAAATGCAATCGCGTATTTCGAGATTAGCAAAGTTTTGGAGGGGCTAAATTCGGAACATGATATTCTGCGCAAGAAAATAGACATTATGCGAGAGTTAGAATCCCAGAGAAGCGATATCAAAAGAAATTTAGAGTCGCTGAGGGAATTTGCTTCGATAGACTTAAAAAAGTATACGGGACTCGCGGAAGATTTAGAAAATCTAAGCAATGAGATTTCGCGTATAGAAGATGAAATCAAGGAAATGAAGAAGCGCGGTATAAAAGTGCGCGAAACTATTAATCCTAGATTTTTAATTTCGGGAGGAATTTTACTTGTATTGGGATTTCTTGGAACCATAATTCATCCCGCTTTATTTTTTAGTTGGGCGTTGTTTGGCATCCTTTCTTTTTGGGCTGGTTTTTCCAAATTTTTCTTTTCGCGGATGACGCAAAAAAAACTTCAGGGCAAGTTATCGGAAATTCGGGATGAAATAAGGGGGAAAGGCGATATCCTTAAAAAAGAACTTACGTTATTTAGAGTAGGCAGTGTTGATGAAATAGAACAGAAAAAAAAGGAATTCCATGATCAAGAAATAAAATTGGGAAATATATCAAGTAAGATAGAAGGAATGCTTGGAGGCGAAACAAAAGAGAGTGTAACCGAGAGAATAAAAGAGGTTGAGAAAAGAATTGCTATCGAGGAAGTAAAAATAAAAGAACAAAAACTTCGTCCTTCGTCACGCGAGGAGCAGGCAACTCTCGAAAGAGACGTTGAAAGATTACAGAAAAAACTTTTTCAAATGGATAGACAGGTTATTGAGCTTGAAACTCTGATTTCTCGCGAGAGCGCTCCTCGCGAAGATATAGTTAGATTTGAGGAGAAAATATTCTCTATTCAAGAGGAGTTGAAGGGAGCACGAAACAAAGAGCGGGTATTTACGGTTCTCTCGGAGACACTTTATGAGGCGCAGCAAAAAACATTTAGCTCTACGCGCAAAATACTAGAGGAGTATATTTCAGAATTTCTTTCCGAAATTACAGAAGGAAAATACAGCGAAATTTTTATAAAGCCCGGTATGAAGATAAAAGTGTTTAGCAACGAGAAAGGCGAAGAAATAGAGCCGGAAGGCAATTTATCCCAAGGCGCGCTCGAACAGCTTTATCTCGTGGCACGATTCGCTTTGATCTCGATGCTATATCAATCTGCGCGGCCTTTAGTTATTTTAGATGATCCATTTGGCAATTTTGATCAAAAACGCAAAGCAAAAGTTCGCCAAATACTAAAGCGCCTTAGTCAAAACTTTCAGATAATTTTATTGACTTGTTCTGATGAATACGATAAATGGGGGAAAGCTGTGATGTTAAATTAGGAATCTCCCCGTAATTGCGAGGGGTTATTGACCCCGGATAGTATCGATGATAGGGTATGGAATATGGCAGTAAAACAGAAAAGTAAGAATATAACGGTTAATGATTTGGCCCTAGAAATGCGCAAGGGCTTTGCTCGCGTTGATAAAAGTATTGATGATTTAGCGAGAATGGTGGCGAATGGTTTTGCCGGAGTTGATAAACGTTTTGAGCAGACAGATAAACGATTTGCGTTGATCGATAAAAGATTTGAACAGATCGATAAAAGGTTTGAACAGATCGATAAAAGATTTGAACAGATCGATAAAAGATTTGAGTTGATAGATGCTCAAATGGAGCAAATGAACGCAAGGCTTAGCCGTATTGAGAGAGATATACAAGAAATTAAGCAAGATATGGTTTATGCCGATGAATTCGAAGATCTTACTGCCAGAGTAAAATATATAGAAATGAAATTAGGCATAGAAAGCGGAAAATAAAAATATGTCTTTTGCTATTATTAAAACCGGCGGCCCGCCCAGCAGGGCGAGGCTCGCCATCCAATTATGTTTGCTATAATAAAGACCGGCGGCAAGCAATATATTGTAAGCCCCGGAGATAAAATTAAGGTAGAGAAACTGGAAACTCCCGATGGCGAGGAAGTTGTTTTTGATAGCGTTCTTCTTTTTTCCGATAAAGAAACCCAAGTAGGCGCGCCATACATAAAAGATTATATCGTAAAAGGTAAGATTCTAAAGCAAGGCAATGGCGAGAAAATCATAGTATATAAATATAAGGCGAAAAAACGATATCACAAAAAACAAGGCCACAGGCAGTTATTCACTGAAGTGGAAATAATAAGCATCGGCAAAAAAGCGGCAAAAAAAACAAAATCAGCCGCCTCCGCGAAAAAGAAAGTTTCGGCCACAGCCAAGCTCAGCTTGGACACAGCCAAGCTCAGCTTTGCCGCAGCCAAGCTCAGCTTTGCCGCAGACAAGCTCAGCTTGGCCGCAAAAAAGAAATCGCCGAAGAAAGAAACCGCCTCAAAAAAATGAGGCGTTTTTTTTAGCGCCTTCCCGCCATCGCGTTTTTAAGAGTTTCTCCGTCAGCGTATTCAAGCTCCGCGCCGCTTGATAAACCTCGCCCAAGGCGGGTTATTTTTATATTAACCCCTTGTGCGATAAGGGGCTTGACTTGCCTTTCTATATATAAGGAAGTAAAGTCTCCTTCGCGGCGGGGCGTTAGAGCAAGGATAAGCTCTAAAGGGGGATTATCTTTCAATTTCTGCATAAGCAGATTTAGGCGTTCATGGGCGATGCTATTTTTTTCTAATGGGTCTATAAAGCCCCCAAGCACATAATAATGCCCTTGAAAGTGTCCGGTTTTTTCTAAATTTAACGCGTCAGTTTCTTTTTCCACTAAGCATATAATATTTTTATCTCGTTTGGAGCTTACACAGATCGAGCAAAGGGATCCCTGGCCGGGTAGAAAACAGTTTCCGCATAGCCTAACATTTTCCCGAACTGATTTTAGAGTATTTTCGATATACGATATTTCCTGATCGTTTCTAAGTAAATAAAAAGCAAATCTGGTTGCCTGGCGCGGGCCGATTCCGGGTAATTTAGTAAATTGGCCTATTAGGTTTTGAATTTGATGGGGAAGCATCGTGTTAATCAAAATTTTTTGCCAGATCTTTGAAGCTCACTCTTCTTTCGTCAAAGTAAAGCTGCACTTTTCCGAGGGGGCCGTTGCGGTGTTTTGCGATATGAATTTCAGCCACGTTTTTTTTAGGCGAATCATCTTTGTCTTTATCCTGGCGATATATAAATAACACAACGTCCGCGTCCTGTTCTATGGAGTTATGCACTATGATGTCATTTGCAACAAAGTTATGCGCGCCCTCTACCGTCGCATCATAAACCTTTTCAATGTGTAGTTTTTTTATCTCAACAATTTTATCCCAGAATATATCGGAGTTTGCCAAGTTGTGCAGTTTAGGACTTTCCAGGGCCACGGCCAGTCGCGACATTCTTTCTCTTCCTATTCCATTTTTGTGCAAGGCGCTCCCGTTGTAGGCGACATTAATATATTGAGATACGGTTCGCCATCCTATGCCCAGATTATTTTTTGCGTTTACTATGGTCGTTTGCCACGCTTCTTTGGGGATGACGTCCACATTGGTGTTAGCGCGTATGAAAGACAATGATTTTACAAGGGGCGCTATGATTTTTTTTCTCTCGCCCGCAATACCGATTTTTTTGAGAAATTTAAGTTGTTCCGGAGAGCTCTCTACGCAAATGTGATACATTGTTCGATATTTTTTTGAGGATACGCTCCGAAGCGAGCTTTGTATATTTAGGCGAAGAAGCAGATGCTGTACTTGTTCAGCAAGCGTGGGGCTACTCGTTGCGTAGTAAATAGCGCCGGCTAGTTTCCTCCCGTGGAGTCGTTTCCAGCTTAGGTTGCCGTCAGTGGCCCATAGGTGTTTTAAGAATAGCGCGATTTTTGAGTTATCACACTGGAATATGCTTTCCGGGATTTTTTTCTCATATGATCTGACAAGCTTGATATTTAGTTTAGAAAACCAGTTTGTTATGGGATTGTGTACGTTATGTGTAAGGCGGTACGGGCTCGGCAGATATATATGCCACCAATTTTTTTGTTTTACAACTCGTCCATTAATGTTGAAAAGTGATTTCGCGGATTTTTCCACTGTTTGTATGTTTTCCCAGTCGGCACTTGTATAATGAAATGGTCTGTTTGGTAAAATACACCCATCGCCCAAAAGGTGCGCGAGGAGAATAACTTCATTATCTGTTAGTTTATTTTTAGGATTTAACGGAGTGAAATTTCTTGGCTGGGCTATTTTATCTCCAACCTTAAGATGATCGAGACGCGTCCATCCTCCCAATTTCAAGAAAGGATGGTTAGCCGATGCCTTAATAAATCTTCCACTGCGCATTTTTAGGCTATAGGTCATTTTTTTGCCGGAGGAGAAAACTTTTATCATGCGATACGGCTTAATTTTATAATCACCCGCCGAGGCCATTACGAGAATGGGCTCTTGAATTCTGCGTTCCGCGAGCTTTTTAATTGGAATCCTCTCGCCTGTATCTGCTCTTGTAATTAACATATCACCCGCGAGACATCCGGAATCTCTTAGGTCGGATAATCTCGGGATTTGGGGGGAGCGACTTTCTACGGCGCGAGATAACTGGGATAAAGCAAACACTGGTACGTTGAGTTCTCGCGCGAGAGCCTTTAGAGAGCGGGATATTTCAGTTACTTGCTGTACCATATTATCAGATATAGTGCGAGGCTGAATGAGCTGAAGATAGTCGACTATTACAAGACCAAGGTCGTGCTCAGACTGCAATCTTCGCGCCATGGCCCTCATTTGTATAATGGTTGGAGAGGGCGTGTCATCTACAAAAATAGGAGCTTCCGAGAGTGTTCCCAGAGCATTTTGTATTCGCATGAAGTCGTTGTCGTCCCCTGTGCTTGAAAGATTTCCCGTACGTATTCGCCACAGATCAACATCTGATTGAGACGCGATTAGGCGGTCCACAAGCTGTTCTTGAGACATTTCCAGGCTGAATATCCCGACTGTTTTTTTTGCTTGTATTGATACATTTCGCGCTATGTCTAGAGCGAAAGACGTCTTTCCGAGACCCGGGCGCGAGGCAAGCACTATAAGGTCGGATTTTTGAAGCCCGGCTAAGTAGTTATCCAAGTCCGCAAACCCCGTAGGCACGCCGCGTGTCTCGCCTTCGTGTTTGCTAAGTTTATCAATTCGGTTAAACGCTTCTTCAAGTGAAGCGTTTACTTGGATAAAATTTTGGCTAAGAGATTTTTCGGATATGCCAAACACTCTTTTTTCCGCTTCGTCCAATAATACATCTACATCCTCCTCTTCTTTATAACCAAGCTGGGCTATGTCGTAAGATGCCGTGATGAGATCTCGAAGAATTCGTTTTCTTTGCACAATCCTCGCGTAGTGAACCACGCTGCTTGCGGTCGGCACGGAATTTACAAGCTCGGCGAGGTATGCCTGGCCGCCAATTTTTTCAAGATCTCCAATTTCTCTCAATCTGCTTGTAACGCTTAAAATATCTACTGGTTCGCGGCGTTCAAAAAGACCCACCATTGATTTATAAATATTTTGATGCGTATCTCTGTAGAAATCCTGGGGCTGCAAAAAATCCACTATCTTGATTATAGCGTTTTTATCAAGCATTAGAGAGCCAAGCACGGATTGCTCGGCTTCAACATTTTGCGGGGGGATTCTTTGTTCTGCCATCAGTGTATAATACAATGCCTCTTTTTATTTTGTCTAGCTACTGCCACGGAGCGTAGAAAAAGAAAAAAGCCCACGGTTTTTAACCGCGGACATTGCTAGAGGTTTTTCTTGGGGATGGTCAGACTTGGCCATAAAGCCATGCGTCCAATTTTGTTTGTATTCGTATCTTTCCGCAGTACAGCGCCAGCCATCGGGCGAATCAATAGTAGATTGCCACGTCTAATACAATATTAGCATACGAAGCGTGCTTTATGTCTTGCTACGCTTTAAGAGCAGAGCAAGAATTGGTGGAGTGCCCAAAGTGGTCATGATGACCATGATGACGATCACCGAGAATACGTTGGGCGGAACAACGCCAAGCGAGGAGCCGATGGTCGCGAAGATGAGCCCGACCTCTCCGCGCGGAATCATCCCGATGCCTACGAGCAATTTGCTACTCGCCTTGCCTCCCGCGGCAAGCCCTGCGGCAATCTTTCCTACAAAAGCTACGACTGTGATCCCCAGCGCGACAAGAACCGTCGGAAGATCAAAGAGCGTTGTTAAATCAACGCTCATGCCTGTGATGACGAAAAAGAGCGGAACTAGGAAAAACGCAAGAGGTTCGATGAGATCGTCGACATGTCGATGAGAATATCGAGCGAGAGCTGCGTGCACGCGCGATTTCACTTCGGATTCTGCTTGGTCTACAGCTTCTTTTATATTTTCCACGACTTCAGGGTCGCGGAAGAACTTAAAGTGAACCGGATCGAGCACGAGTCCCGCGGCGAATGCTCCTACGATGGGGGCCAAGCCTATCTCCTGGGCAAGATAGGCAAGCACAAGTCCGAAGGAAATGGCGAGCGTGAACTTCATGCCCACGCCCGTGTTGATCTTCGACAGCACTCTGCCCAAGAATGGAGCTAGGAAATGTCCAGCGACAACAGCCCCTATGAGGAATAGGATGGCCCTGCCCGTAATGAGGCTGATGGCGCCGAGGCTTACTGCTCCCAATGTCGCAATGGCAGAAACCACCGCAAGGATGATGAGGCCGATCACGTCATCGATTACAGCAGCTCCTAGAACGATTTGAGCTTCTCTCATTTGCAGTCTGCCCAAGTCTTTGAACACGCGCGCCGTAACTCCTACAGATGTGGCCGTAAGCGCGGCCCCAAGGAAGAGATACGTAGTAGAAGGAAGTCCAGGCAAGAGTAGGGGACCTACGATATAGGTGCCAAGTGCGAAGGGCGCTACCACTCCGACAACAGCCACCAGAAATGCCCGGATTCCGACTTGCCGCATCTTGGTGATGTTGGATTCCAGGCCGATTTGGAACAGCAGGATGACCACGCCAAGTTCTGCGAGAAACTTAAGGATGGCGTCGTGTTTGAAAGTTTCAAACCAGGGAATACCCAATAGTATAAGGTTTCCAAGGATAACGCCCATCACAAGCTCACCCAAAACCGCGGGCTGTCCGAAGCGTTCCACCAGGCTCGCGAGCTTCGCGAAAAACAGTAGCACCGCGATGCCGAGGAACGTGAGAGCATAGCTCCCATGAGAAACAGTTTCCCCTGTTCCCTCCGAAGCAAAAACCGAGACCGTGAAGAATACCGTCCACAAAAGTGCGCCAGCAAGGATCAGCATACGAAACCTCCCGTATAATATTTCCTGACGCATGGGATTGTACAATGAGCTTTGCATGGAAGACATAAAATAGGAAATAAAAAATGGCCTAGAAAAATTAGCCAATCTTCTCTCGCTAACGCTAATAAGTCTAGCGCTTGCGCGATTAAATGTCAATAGCATAGCTACGCAAGATCTGGCGTGGGCAGACAAACTATGCTATAAACAATTCAGTAAATTAACAATTCAAATAAAGGAGGTATCAGAAAAAAATGATTCGTACGCATTTTGAGGCAACTCGAGCTATTGCTGATTATTTGGAAAGACATTGCGAAGGGGACAAAAATGCGGAATTAAACAGCATAGTGTCGGATGTAAAGAAAGAATTAGACAAGAGACAAAAAGTACGTGAATGGAAAGGAACAAAGGAATATATAAGAGAGCATTATAAGGGATGGTACAACGATGACCTAGAAGATGAGGTTTGGTTCATTGACTGGCTGGATGAGCTTAACGAATTCGGTAATCAAATGTTCGTTGCTTTATGCGGAAAATGTAAGGGAGAGGGTGAAGTCCCGCGATTTTTGGGTGAGGGTATGGAGAAATGTTATCACTGTCGTGGCGAGGGCATAGTAGAAGGCCCCCAATACTGTAGAGACAAGGATTGTTCTGGTGATGGGCCCCATTTGGTGCACGGATACCACCCAAGCAAAGAAGGGGCGGCCGCTATAAAGAAAGCCGCTGAAATGGGCGACGATAAGTATGGGGCAGCTATTAACCCAAGACGACTAAAGGAGGTGAATAATGACTAGTCAGAAATATAAGAATATCCTGTACGAAACTACGGACGATGGGATAACGACTATTACGCTAAACAGGCCCGAAGTTTTTAATGCGTTTAACAGAGAAATGGCGAGTGAGCTATCAGACGCGCTTTCGAATTTCGCAAATGAAAAAGACGAGTGGTTCTGCATACTTACGGGTTCCGGCAAGGCATTCTGCTCGGGCGAGGATTTGCGGAATATAGATCTTGACGCATCAGACGAAGAAAAAAGAGAGTTTACGCGCGAAGCCCTCGGCTCTTATCACAAAATCATATTGCAGATACTCGAATCCGCAAAACCCATAGTCGCGGCTCTAAATGGCACTGTAGCAGGCGCGGGATTATCTATTGCGCTTGCATGCGATGAGCGGTTTGCGGTTGAGGGCGACAAAAATATGCTTATTCCTGGATTTTCAGGTATCGGCCTCACGCCCGACGCTGGCATGGTGCCGCTATTAGGACGTTTGGTTGGATATCAGGAAACTAAAAAATGGCTTGCTCCGGGAACTCACATGACTTTTAGTAAGGTTTGTGAACCAAGAAACGCAGGTGAATTTCAGGATTTTCGTATAATAAGCGCTCTTTATTTTGATATGGAAAGAATGAAGTTTGGTATAAATGAATTTGCGCATCGCCTAAGAAGGGATCGATCTCTTGCCGAATATTGCGCTACTAAAGTTTTGCTAAACGCAGATATGAGAGAAAAATTTCTAAATGGTATTTTTAAGATGGAGCTCAAGATGCAGACGTTACTCGAGCAAGGCGAAGATTTCAGAGAAGGACTTACGGCGTTCAGGGAAAAGCGTAAGCCGAGGTTTAATCGGGGTTTGGGGGTGAATGGCGATGATAGATCAGAAACTTAGGCCGTATCTTACTTTTGACTATGATAACTATTATAGGTGGAATGATGAGCAGACACTAATGTGCATGATTCGTACCGGTGAGAAAATCATGCTTCGAATGCATATGACGCAGGAATACTTTGATGAGCTGATCTGGCTGCTTGTAGCGCAAATGGATTCCGAATACGTTGGTGCTTACGGCTATATGCCGATTACGTTTATAGCCCCTAAATTTTCTGCCCGTGAGCTTAAAGATGTTCCGGCCATAGTACACGATGAGTTCACCCATGGGAATCGCATTCGCGAAATCCTAAATAACATTGGTTTTGACGCAGATAAATGGGTTGAAGATTATCAGGAGGTATATAGTTTTCGCTTGAAACATGGCGAGAAGTTACCGCGCGGCAGGAGGTATACTGAAGATTTTCGTGTTAATATTTTTTATTATGATCTGATTTCGGATAATGATCTTGAGACATGGATTAATTTCGGAGTCTTTCAGTTTGTTCAAGACAGAGGCGCGGGAGAGCAGATTAGGGATACGTTAGATTCCAGTTTTGGGCCTTGGGCTGAAGCAAACAGACGAACCATGAGCGAAGAAAATAAGCATATTCATCACGGCGACACATGGATGGCTAGTTTATTTATAATGTATCCAGTCCTCGTGCAGAAGCAGTTTGATCTCTGGTGGCCGAGAACGCTTGCGACATTCGGAAGGCCGGAATCAAAGCGAAATGATCTCTGGAGAAAGCTGGGATTGAAGCGCCGCACCAATGAGGAAGTTCTGCGCGCATTTCTGGATAGAACCGAGCACCCCGTGGGTTTGCAAGAAGCGGGAAGAAAAATCGGCCTTAAGATTCCCGCGACAGAAGTGGCAGTAGAAATATGGCGTAGGGGAGACCATTTTAAGTTACTATAATTCCTTTACTTCCTCGCATAAAATTTTTAGAGTGCCGTCTTTATCTGAAAGGCGGCCTTTTATTTTGACCGCAGCGCCTTCTATAAAAATATCCGGATTTTTTTCTAATATAGAGGGAAACACAAGACCTTCTATTTTAGAGGTTAAGTCTTCAATGCCGATAAACAGCATTGGCTGGCCGCTTTTTGTCGTAATTTTTTTAATGCTGGAAATCATACCCGCGATAGAGAGTATTTTTCTTTCATCCTTTGTGATTTTCAGATTTTTTATTTTTTGAAAAGGACTAAGTTTTTCCCGATATTCCATAAGCGGGTGGCTGGATAGATAAAATCCAAGAAGCTCTTTCTCCCACGCGAGTGCCTTTTTTTGTTCGGCGGGTTCTTTGTCGGATAAGTAAAGCGTGCTCGCGAACGCGGGCTGATCTGCAAACAGGCTTATTTGCTTGGAATTTTTTAATGATTTTTGATTTCTGGAATATTTTAAAATAGAATCAATATTTTCAAGTAGCTTATTCCGTTCCTCAAATTTATCAAGCGCCCCGCATTTTATCAGGCTCTCAAGAGATTTTTTATTGAGATCTTTATCATTTACCCTCTCCAGTAAATTTTCAATGCTTTGAAAGTGGCCATGCCGCTCTCGTTCTTGGATGATCTCGGAAACGATATGTTCGCCTACGTTTTTTACGGCAGCAAGCCCGAATCTAATATTCTGATTTGATACCGTAAATCCCTTGTCGCTTTCGTTTATATCCGGCGGCAAGACTTTAATATTCATTTCCCTGCACTCGTCTATGAGAAAAGAAATGCGATCTATATTTCTTTGTTCCGCGTTTAGTATTGACGCCATAAATTCAGACGGATAATGGGCTTTAAGATACGCCGTCTGAAACCCCACGGTTGCATAGCAGGTTGAATGGGCTTTGTTGAATCCGTATCGCGCAAAGGGCTCCACGAAATGAAACAACTGCTCGGCGGTTGCCTTTACTATGCCATTTTTCATCATTCCACGAACGAATTTTTCGCGCTGTTCATCCAGAAGCTCTTTTATTTTTTTCCCGATTGCTTTTCTAAGTACGTCTGCTTCCGAATAACTAAAGCCGGCAAGTTCTCTCGCGATCTCGAGCACCTGCTCTTGAAAGACAGCGATGCCATAAGTGCTTTTTAGTATCGGCTCAAGGTTTGGGTGCAAATAAGATATTTCAGTTTTTCCATTTTTGCGATTTATAAAATCCTGTATAAGTTCCATGGGCCCGGGCCTATATAGGGCGACCATCGCGATAATGTCGTCGAATTTTGTGGGGCGAAGTTCTTTTAGATAGCGTTTCATGCCGGAGCTTTCAAACTGGAATACCCCCGTTGTGTTTGCCCGACGAAAAAGCTCAATGGTTTTTTCGTCGTCAAGAGGAATTGTTTCTATGTTTACTTCTATTCCATGAATGCGCTTGATCTGACTCAGGGAATTTTCTATAATAGTTAGATTGCGAAGTCCCAAAAAGTCTATTTTTAGAAGACCCAAGTCTTCTATCGCGTGCATTCCGTATTGAGAGATTACGGCCTTGTTTCCGCGCGAAGATAATTGCACGGGCACTATTTTTGTAAGGGGATCTTTTGTGACCACAACTCCGCACGCGTGGGTTGAGGCGTGGCGAGCGACTCCTTCCAGTTTTCGAGCGGCATCAACTACGCGCCGCGCGTCTCTGTCGCCCTGATAAATCAGGGCGAATTCCTGGCTGTCCCGCAGGGCTTGTTCAAAAGTCATCATCATCGGAATAGTTTTTGCCAGTTTATCACAGTATTCATACGGATAGCTAAGCGCGCGGCCCACATCGCGTACCGAGGCGCGCGCGGCCATAGTTCCAAAAGTAATAATTTGCGCGACGTTTTCCCGGCCATATTTTTGAGCGACATACTCAAGCACTTCATCCCGCCGGGTATCTGCAAAATCTATATCTATATCGGGAAGTTCGTTGCGGTCTATCTGTAAAAATCTTTCAAAGATCAGATCATATTTTAGCGGATCTACATTAGTTATATTTAACAGGTACGAGACTATGGAGCCAGCCGCGCTTCCTCTTCCCGGGCCGACTACAATGCCTTGATTTTTGGCCCAATTTACAAAATCCTGCACTATCAAAAAGTAAGACGCGAATCCGGTCTGTTTTATGACGCCGAGTTCGTAGTTTAGGCGGGTGAGAATGCTCTCACCACTACCTGCCTCGCCGTATCTACTTGTGATTCTCTCTTCGCATAGTTTTCTTAAATAGCTATTTTCGTCATGATTGGCCGGAACCGAAAAATACGGCAGTTGATATTTTCCAAGCTTAAGATCCACATTGCACTGGTCCGCGATTTTTTGCGTGTTTAAAACTGCTTCGGGTAAATCGCGAAATGCGTCGCGCATCGCTGCGGGGTATGTCAAGGAAAAATCTTCATCTTTCATAGAGAGTTTTCGTTTCTCATCCGTAGTTTTTTCTCCGGTCTGGATAGCAAGCAGTATATCTTGCGCTTCGGCATCTTGCGGTCTAAGATAATGCGAGTCTTGGGTGGCAACTAACGGCAGGGATAGTTTTTTACCAAGTTTTATAAGTTGGGAATTGACTTTTATTTGTTCGGGAATATTTGGATGATGCTGTAATTCGATATAGAAATTATCTTTGCCGAATATTTCCGAATATTCCAGTAAAATTTTTTCCGCATCGTCCATTTTGCCTAAAAGTATTGCCTTAGGGGCTTCACCATTGAGGCATCCTGATAAAGCTATCAAGCCCTCGCTATGCTCCGAAAGGAGTTTTTTATCAACGCGGGGCTTATAATAAAATCCTTCAAGGTGGGATTTGCTGGATAGCGCTAAGAGGTTTTGGTAGCCGCGGTTGTCTTTGGCGAGGAGCGTCAAGTGATATCTTTTATCGTCTATATTCGGCTGTCTGTCGTACATGGTTCTTGCAGCCACATAAGCTTCTAGGCCAAAAATAGGTTTAATGCCGCGCTTTCTCGCTTCTTTATAGAATTCTATATTTCCATAGAGCACGCCATGATCGGTAATCGCGACAGAGTCCATGCCCAATTCTTTGACATAATTTAAAAGATCGGGAATTTTAGAGAGGCCATCGAGCAAACTATAGTGGCTATGAACGTGTAGATGAGTAAATTTCTGTTCCATGCTATTTTGATTATATGTATTAAGATTATATATAGCAAATGCCTTTAGATTTTTCCTATGAGAAAAAATTAATAAAGCAAGGTTATAAAATTATTGCCGGAGTGGATGAAGTTGGGCGAGGGCCGCTGGCAGGACCAGTTACGGCATGCGCGGTCTATACTACACAGGTTAGACCTGTGTACGGATTGCGTGATTCAAAAAAGTTTACGGCGCAAAAACGTGAAGAGTTTTATGATTTTTTTATTAAAGAAGCAAAAGTAAATTGGGCAGTTTCTAGCATATACCCAAAGATCATAGATCGTGTGAATATATTTGAGGCCACAAAGCTCGCGACAAAAAGAGCAGTTTTAAAACTAGAGAAAAAAATAGGTAAGGACGCGGGGATAATTATACT
>Ga0209399_10000904_pt1 | contig 16300 bp, 12 predicted proteins | sample OV2TP3_FD_184130 | JGI IMG/M metagenome (GOLD analysis project Ga0209399, IMG submission 184130) | Hot spring microbial communities from Beatty, Nevada to study Microbial Dark Matter (Phase II) - OV2 TP3 (SPAdes) (version 3) | ecosystem: Environmental > Aquatic > Thermal springs > Hot (42-90C) ... | reverse complement strand
GAAATACGTGGTGGTCCTTCCTGACGGCGTGTCGGATCAGCCGGTGCCTGAGCTTGGGGGAAAGACGCCGCTTGAGGTGGCCAAGCATCCCAACATGGACTGGATTGCGCGCGAGGGGATCACCGGATGGGCCAGGACGATTCCCCAGGGCCTTTCTCCCGGCTCGGATGTCGGCTGCATGAGCGTGTTTGGCTACGATCCACGCTGCTACTACACCGGTCGAGCGCCGCTTGAGGCGGCGCGGCACGGCATTGTCCTGCGCGCGCAGGATGTCGCGTTTCGCTGCAATGTCGTGACCGTGGAGCAGGGGATCATGGTGGACTACTCAGCCGGGCACATCGAGAACGGGGATGCCCATGCGTTGGTCCGGACGATCAATCAAGAGCTTGGCAACAACGGCCTCAGGTTTGTTCCAGGAGTGAGCTACCGGCACCTTGCGATAGTGGAAAGTGAAAAGTGGAAAGTGAAAAGTGAGGACTTGGTAGGGACGGAATGCACCCCACCGCATGATATTACAGGAAAACCGATTGGATCGTTTCTCCCGACAGGCCCAGGTTCTGAGAAGCTGCGTCAGCTCATGGACGAATCAGTCGGGGTTCTGAAAGACCATCCGGTCAACCAGCGACGGATCAAGGAGGGCAAGCGACCGGTGACGATGATCTGGTTGTGGGGACAGGGAAAAGCGGCCCAGTTTCCAAGTTTTGAAACGCAGTTTGGTGTGCGCGGCTCTGTCATCAGCGCCGTCGATATCCTCAGGGGGCTGGGAAGGCTCATGGGCCTTGACGTCATCGAGGTGCCGGGAGCGACGGGATATTTCGACACCAACTATAGAGGAAAAGCCGAGTCTGCGCTGTCGTCGCTCAAGACCAACGACTTTGTGCTCGTCCATGTCGAATCGACCGATGAAGCAGGGCACATGGGCGATGCGAAGCTGAAGATCAAGGCGATTGAGGACGTGGACTCACTCGTCGTCGGGACGCTGTTGGAGGGCTTACGACGGTCACGTGAGCCGTTTGCGATCCTCATCGTGCCGGACCATCCGACGAGCATTCCCTTGAAGACGCACATGGCGGATCCTGTGCCGTTTGCGCTGTATGTGTCAGAGGGACCGAAAGACCCAAGCCCCGCGTACAACGAGCGGGCGATTTCACAATCGAAACGGTGCTTCGAGGAGGGATTTCGGCTCATGGAATTTTTCATCCAGCAAGGACGATCTCGAAATGTTTCAAAGACCTAGCGTGACACCACAGAACCACAGAGGAGACACAGAAACACAGAGAGGCTACGAACATGCTTTGTGACACCGCAAAAGCATGATTCCTTCTGTGTCTCTGTGGAATTCTGTGTCATCTGCGGTGTGGATGTTGAGTTGAAAGGAGTGAATATGCAGATCCGCGTGCAAGCCGGTCTATTTGAGAAGATCAAGGCCGATGCGCTGGCGATCGGGGTGTGCGAAGGCGCAAGAGGCATCGACCAGCTCATTCCCCCTCGAATGGAGCGGCTGCGCGAGATCAGGCCACTGCTTCAACGTCTCGCGGTTCGCGGAAAGCCCAACGAAACCGCGACGCTTCCCATCCAGAACCGCTGGGTCATCGTCGTGGGACTGGGCAAGCGCAAGGAGATCACCATCGAGCGTCTCCGGCAGTTTGCCGCGACCGCGGCCAAAAGCGCCCGGGCGCACAATCACAAGAGCCTGGCGCTTCCCCTCGTGATCGGGGGCTCGGTGGACACGCTCGCTGATGCGGCACAGGCCGAAGCCGAGGGGCTGCTGCTTGCGTTGTATCGGTTTGACCGGCTGAAAACCGTGCCGAAAGAAGAGCGCAAGCCGCTCAAGACGCTGATCCTCGTCGTCGAACGGGCGAATCAACTGGCCGAAGCCAGGCGAGGACTTTCGAAAGCCCAGGCGATTACAGAGGCCGTGAGTCTGGTCCGGGACCTCGTGAATGCGCCGGCTAACATCGTGACTCCTGAGTATCTGGCCAAGCAAGCGAAGGCCATCGCAAGGGGGGGCGGCCGTCTTCGTTGCGAGGTGATCCCCTTTGCCGAGCTGAAAAAACGGGGCTTTGGGGGGATTGTGGCTGTCGCGCAAGGGAGCCGCCAACCGGCCTATTTTCTCGTGCTCGACTACCATCCGCCCAAACCCAAAGCGACCTTCGTGTTTGCGGGAAAAGGCATCACGTTTGACTCAGGGGGCTTAAGCCTGAAATCAGCCGAGCGGATGGAAAGGATGAAGTACGACATGGCCGGCGGCGCGGCGGCGTTGGGAGCCGTGAAGGCGGCAAGCCGTCTGAAGCTTCCGGTGCGGGTCGTGGGGCTTGTGGCAGCGGCCGAGAACCTTCCCTCGGGCACAGCAGTGAAACCCGGTGACGTCATTAAGACACTATCGGGCAAGACCGTGGAGGTGCTCAACACGGATGCAGAAGGACGGCTCGTCTTGTCGGATTGTTTGGACTATGCCAAACGGTTTCGACCCGATTGCGTCGTGGATCTGGCGACGTTGACTGGGGCGTGCGTCGTCGCGCTGGGCCATGAGGCGATCGGGCTGTTCACCAACGATGAGCAGTTGGCCGCGCTTCTTCGTCGAGCAGGCGAGCGGACGCACGAGCGGGTCTGGCCGCTTCCGTTGTGGGACGAGTATGGAGAACTGATCAAGTCGGACATCGCGGATCTGAAAAACGTCGGTCCTCGCGAGGGCGGGGCCATCACCGCGGCGAAATTCCTGTCCGAGTTCGCTGAAGGCTTGCGGTGGGCCCATCTGGACATCGCGGGAACCGCCTGGACTGAGAAAGACCGGCCCTACCAGCCGAAGGGCGCGACAGGCGTCGGGGTGAGGCTGGCGATTGCGTTCATCGAACAGTGGCTCAAGAAGCGCAGAGGAAAATAGAGGGAATTGACGATTGACGAATGTCGATTGACGATGGCCAATCATACTGTTGAGACGGAACTTAGGAAGCTGAAGGAAATCCTTGAAGTCCCAAGGACGAAGGAGTGGGAGTATACCGTGAAGTTGTTGCTCGGACTGATCGGGGAGGACCCCAATCGCCCAGGCCTTCGACGGACGCCCTTACGAGTCAAACGGGCCCTGCAGTTTTTGACCGCAGGCTACCGGCAAGACCCGGCCTGGCTGTTCAAGCGAGCGGTCGGGCGGGCCAAAACGGATGAGATGGTCATCGTCAAGGACATCGACTTCGCGAGTCTCTGTGAGCACCATCTGCTCCCCTTCTTTGGCAAGTGCCACATTGCCTACATGCCCGATAAGCAGATCATCGGCCTCAGCAAGATCCCCCGCCTGGTGGACGTCTTCGCCAGGCGGCTGCAGGTCCAGGAACGTCTCACGACTCAGATTGCCGAGTCGCTCAACACGTTCGTGCAGCCGCTCGGGGTGGCGTGCGTGATTGAGGCCCAGCATCTGTGCCTGATGATGCGCGGGGTCCAGAAGCAGAACACCCGCGCGATCACCAGCGCCATGCTGGGGGTGTTTCGGACGAGCGAAAAGACCCGCGCGGAGTTTTTGACGCTGGTCCGCTCTGGTTCTGTATGACCAGGCTCTCGTGGTTCGTCGCTCGTCGCTCGTGGATCGTCTGTGTCCTGATATCACAGGTTGCGCTTGAGGGCTTGGCGTTTGGCGAATCACGAACGACGAATCCCGAACGACAAGGCCGGATTGGCGTGTTGGTGATTGCGCACGGCGGCACAAATCGGTGGGACGGCATGGTTCGCGCAGCAGTCAGGCAGGCTGAAGTTGAGTTCCCAACTGAGGTGGCGCTGGGGATGGGGATGCATCGTTCGGAGGTCCGCGTCTTGCAGCAGGCGGTGGATCGTCTTGAGCGAAAAGGCGTCAGCCGCATCGTCGTCGTGCCGTTCTTCATCTCCTCCCATTCCGAGGTGTTTCGGCAGTTTGAGTACCTGTTTGGCCTCCGTCCTGAGCCGGAATGGGCCGAGGCGGGAGGACCGCTGAACCTCGAGGTCCCTGTCGTGATGGGTGAGGCTCTTGATGACAGTCCTGTGGTGGCGGAAATCTTGCTTGAACGGGCGCGGAGCTTAAGCCGGAAGCCTGAGGAAGAGACGGTCGTCCTCGTCGCGCACGGCCCGATCGGGGACACGGACAACCAGCGCTGGCTTTCGACGATGCGACGGCTGGCTGCGTCTATCAAGCAGGAAGGGGGCTTTCGCACCGTGGCGAGTCTCACCATGCGGGACGATGCCCCAAAGCCCGTTCAAGAGGCGGCGGCCCAGCAGCTTCGGGACATCGTCCAATGGTATAGCCAGCAGGGGCGGGCGCTGGTGCTCCCGCTGTTGATCGCCCAGGGAGGGGTGGAGCGGAAGATTCCGAAGATCCTGGCCGGCCTGACTTATGTCTACAAGGGCGAGACGCTCCTGCCGCACCCCAAGCTGGTTGAGTGGATCGCCCAGCAGGCGACCCAGTTAGCCAGCGTTCCGGATGGGAGCGAGGCGGTCCGCCACGCCTCAGGTAGAGCCTCTTTTCCGACGGTGCAGCCACGTAGCGCAAGGCTGTCGGCTGTGGTAGAATAGTGTCGGTCGAAATGATCAGTGGAAAATTGTTGGGATATTTTTTGAGATTACAGTGATTGCAAACATGATTCCAGTGATTAGTCTCCGGAGCCAATCACCGTAATCACGTTTTGAATCGCTGGAATCAATCTCACACTCTTTAGCTCTGGTTATTTAGACGAAGGAGCAACGCGAATGACGACGAACGGCACGGCAACAACCCAGTTGGCCGCTGCCCGCCGCGGGATCCTGACCGAAGCGATGGCACGGGTGGCTAGAGCCGAAGGCCTGGATCCTGAGCTGATCCGGAAGGAGCTCGCCAAGGGTCGGTTGATCATCCCGGCCAACGTCCACCACACGAGCCTCGATCCGATGGGGATCGGGACCGTGGCCAGCGTGAAGATCAACGCGAACATCGGGAACTCCGCCGTGACGTCAAATCTGGAGGAGGAGCTCAAGAAACTCCACACCGCGGTGCACTACGGGGCCGACACGGTCATGGACCTCTCGACGGGCGGGAACATCTCTGAGATCCGTCAGGCGATCATCGAGAAAAGCCCGGTGCCGATCGGGACCGTCCCGATCTACGAGACGGTCACCCGGGTCCGTCTGGTGGAGGACCTCACCCCTGAGTTGCTCCTCCAGGTGATCGAGGAGCAGGCGCGGCAGGGTGTGGACTACATGACGATCCATGCCGGGGTGCTCTTAGAGTACCTGCCCCTCGTGAAAAACCGGATCACAGGGATCGTGAGCCGCGGCGGCAGCCTCCTCGCCCAGTGGATGGCGCACCACCACAAGCAGAATCCGCTCTATGAATATTTCGATGACATCATCGCGATCTTCCGGGAGCACGACGTGAGCTTCAGCCTGGGAGACGGGCTTCGACCCGGCTGCCTGGCCGATGCGTCGGATGAAGCGCAGCTCGCTGAGCTCAAGACGCTGGGCGAGCTCACCGAGCGTGCCTTAAGCGACGAGGTCCAGGTCATGATCGAGGGGCCGGGCCACGTGCCGATGGATCAATTGGAGCAAAACGTCAGGCTCCAGCAGCGTTACTGCCACGAAGCGCCGTTTTACACGCTGGGACCGCTGGTGACTGACGCTGCGCCGGGTTACGACCACATCACCTCGGCGATTGGCGCCGCGATGGTCGGCTGGTATGGGGCAAGCCTGTTATGTTACGTGACCCCGAAGGAGCACCTCGGGCTTCCCAACGAGGAGGATGTGAAGCAGGGCGTCATCGCCTACAAGATTGCGGCGCATGCGGCCGACGTGGCCCGCGGGCGCCGCGGCGCACGGACGCGGGACGATGGGCTCTCCCGCGCGCGGTTTGCCTTTGACTGGGAGCAGCAGTTTGCCTTGTCGCTCGATCCGAACACGGCAAGGCGGATGCACGACGAGAGTCTGCCGGATGCCTACTATAAGGAAGCGAGGTTCTGCTCGATGTGCGGGCCGAAGTTCTGCTCGATGCGGATCACCCAGACGATAAATTTTCCGAAGGAAAATTTATGAATTGGCAGTCGACGGACTCATAAATTTCGCAAGTGTAAAAGAGGAGGCGAAATTTATATGGATCTGCAGAAACGGCTGGCGAAGCACCTCAAAACACTGAACAGGGCCATTCGGCGGCTCGTGGCGAGGTCCCTGGAGTTTGAGGAACTGCGCACGCTCCTGCGGGAGGAACAGGTCGAACTGGCCATCTACGTGGTGCCGATCGTGGGGGGAAAGCCCGCAGGGCAGGAGTTGCACTTTGAGCTCACCGACGAGGACCGGACATTCCTCAAGAAGGCCGGCATTCGATTTTAGATTTGCGATTTTGGATTTTGGCTTGAAAAAGCGTGGAGACAGCGATTCAACCAAATCCAAAATCTAAAATCCGAAATCCAAAATTGAATGGAGGAGTACGACGTCGTTATTGTGGGAGGCGGTCCTGCTGGCTTGACGGCCGGGCTGTATTGCGGGAGGGCGCGCCTGAAGACGGTCCTGTTGGAAAAGGGGCCCATGGGGGGCCAGATCATCGCCTCCAACCAGGTGGAGGACTATCCAGGCTTTGACCTGATCACCGGGACGGACCTCATCCAGCGGATGGAGGAACAGGCGAAAAAGTCCGGGCTGGAAATCCAGTACCGAAGGGTCACCAACATCTGGGTGGATGGCGACTGGCGTGTGGTGGAAACAGCGGATGGCCGCTTGCGGGCCAAGGCGGTCATCATCGCCGCGGGAGGCAGTCCCCGCAAGCTCCAGGTTCCCGGAGAACAGGAGTTGTCCGGGAAGGGAGTCACCTATTGTGCGATCTGTGATGCGCCGCTGTTCCGCGACAAGGTCGTGTGCGTCGTCGGAGGCGGAGACTCGGCCGTTGAGGAGGCCACGATGGTCTCGAAGTACGCCTCCAAGGTCTATGTGATCCACCGCCGCAGCAGCTTGCGCGCCCAGAAGGTCCTCCAGGAGCGGCTGTTCAATGATCCGAAGATCGAGATGATCTGGGACACGGTGGTGGAGGCGATCGGGGGACACGAGGCGGTGGAGTGGATGAGGCTGCGCCACGTGAAGACCGGCCAGACGCGAACGCTTGCCTGCCAAGGGGCGTTCATCGCCATCGGCTTTGAGCCGAACTCCAACCTGTTTCGCGATCCGATCAAGAGGGATGCGCGGGGGTATCTGGTGACCGACTCGGTCATGCAGACGACCATTCCGGGCATCTTCGCGGTGGGGGATGTCCGGTCGCAACTGTGCAAGCAGGTCACCAATGCCTGCGGGGACGCGACGACCGCGGCCATTGCCGCTGAGAAGTCCATCCACGGGACATTGGCTTCCGCTGTGGCCCACGAGACGCTCGGCACGTTCTCAGCTGAATGTGACCCTTGACAGGGGTACCCATGTCAAGGGTTCAATTCGTCCTTGACATCAATGATGTCAAGGGCTCATTGAAGGAGGATGCGATGAAACGCATCATGACCCTCGAAGACCTGGACCTGCCGACCGGGAAGAAGGCGCGTCTGTACCGGTTGTTGTACAAATACGGCCCAGGGAACGGCAAGCTGCTCGTGTTGCCCATCGATCAGGGCCTTGAGCACGGACCGCGAGACTTCTTCGTGAATCCGGAGAGCCTCAACCCGGAGTTCCAGCTCCGTCTGGCCTTGGAAGGGGGGTTCTCCGCGATTGCGTTTCAGGTGGGATTGGCCGAGAAATACCTGCGGACATTCGCCGGCAAGGTCCCGCTCATCTTGAAGATTAACGGCAAGACCGAAGTGCCGCCTGATGACGAGGCGTTTTCGCCCTGCCACGCGTCGGTCGAGGACGCGGTGCGGCTGGGGGCGGAGGCGGTTGGCTACACCTCGTATATCGGGTCTCCACGGCAGGACGACGACTTCATCCAGTTTGGCAAGGTCAGGAGGGATGCGGAGCGCTTCGGCATGCCCGTGATCCTGTGGGCCTACCCCAGAGGCAAATACATCGAGCAGAAGGGCGGCCGCGACAGCTTCTACGCGGTGGACTACGCGGCCCGGATCGCGCAGGAGCTCGGGGCGGACGTCGTGAAACTCAACTTCCCGAAGGTCGACGAGGAGAAACGCCCTCTCTACCCGAAACCGTACAACGAACTGAAACTCCCGGGGCGGGAGATGGTGGAGAAGATCGTGGCCTCCGCCGGCCGGACGCTCGTGTTGATCTCAGGCGGGGCCAAGAAGAACGACGAGGAGCTGTTTGAGGAAGTCAACATCTGCCTCGAGGCCGGAGTGACCGGGTTCATCTTCGGCCGGAACATGTGGCAGCGGCGGTTTGGCGAAGCCCTGGAAGTCGCCGCGAAGATCACGAAGATGATGCACGAGATCGGCCTTCCTGCGGCGGAAAAAGTCACGGCACTTTAGGTCATGAGGGTGGAGTGATGGCACAGACGCGTTCAGAGCTCTCCGTCTGGGTTGGCGGGGCTGCGGGAGACGGCATCGCCGCGTCGGGAGAGTCGTTCGCCAAGGCGTGCGTCCGCTCCGGGTATCACGTGTTTGCCTACAACAGCTACCAGTCAGTGATCCGCGGCGGCCATGTCTGCATGCACATCCGCATCGGCCAACACAAGGTCTACACGCACGGCGATCGGCTCGACTATCTTATCGCGCTGAACCAGGACACCGCCACCCGGTATGCGAAACGGATCCAGCCCGGCGGGGCGATTCTGTTCAACCGTGACAAGTTCCAGCTCAACCCTGACCAGGTAGGTCCAGACGTCCAGGTGATTGGGCTTCCGGTCATGGAGCTCGTGGGCAACCAGCTCATGCAGAACATCGCGCTCATGGGCGCCCTGTTTCAACTGCTTGCGCTTGATCCGACTCAAGTTCTAGGCTTGATCAAGGAACGGTTTGCCAAGAAGGGCGACCAGGTGATCAACGCCAATCTCGAAGCCTTTGACAAAGGGATGGCGTTCACCAACGTTCATGCCAAGCCCGGTGTGATCCAGATCGGTAAGTCCGATGGCAAGCGACGGTTGTTGGCCAGCGGCAACGCCCTCGTCGGGTTCGGGGCGCTGGCCGCCGGATGCCGGTTCTACGCCGCCTACCCAATGACGCCGGCCTCCTCGCTGTTGCACTGGATGGCCAAGTACGCAGCCAGGACAGGCGTGCTGGTCAAGCAGGCTGAGGATGAGATCGCGGTGTTGAACATGACCATCGGGGCGGCCCATGCGGGAGTGCGCGCGATGTGCGGGACGTCAGGCGGGGGGTTTTCCTTGATGACTGAGGCGGTCGGAGAGGCCGGGATGACCGAGACGCCAGTGGTGATCCTGTCGGCCCAGCGTGGTGGTCCTTCAACTGGCCTGCCCACGAAGACGGAACAGGCGGACCTGTTCCAGATGATCGGGGCCTCGCAGGGCGAGTTTCCGAAGATCGTGATGGCTCCGGGAACGCTTGCCGAGTGCTACTCGATGACGATCGACGCGTTCAACCTGGCTGAACAATACCAGTGTCCGGTGATCATCACCTCGGATCTCTATTTGGCCGAGCGCAACGAGACGCTCGAGGGGCTTTCCATCACGAACATCCCGATCGAACGGGGCGAGCTCATCACCGAATGGAACGGAGCGACGTATCGGCGCTACGCAGACAGCCCGACCGGGGTTTCGCCACGGGCGCTGCCGGGCACTTCGGGGACCGTGTTTGTCGCGGCGACAGACGAACACGACGAGGACGGCGTGCTGATCAGCGACGTGTTCACCAATCCCCCGGTGCGCGCCAAGATGATGGATAAACGGATGCGCAAGCTCCAGTGTATCCTGAAGGAACTCCCTGAGCCCCAGCTCGAGGGACCCAAGGAGGCTGAGCTCACGCTGGTCGGATGGGGCTCGACCTATCAGGTACTGTTTGAGGCGATGCAGGCTCTGAACAGCGAGGGCGGAAAGGTCAACGTGCTGTGCCCGCGCTACCTGTGGCCGTTCAAGGCCGAGCCGGTTCGCAAGATCTTGGAACACGCGAAGATGACCCTGGCGGTAGAAGGCAACTACACCGGCCAGCTCGCGCGGCTCATCCGGATGGAGACCGGCATGGCGATCCAGCATCACCTGCACAAGTACGACGGGGAGCCGTTTGAGCCCGGTCAGGTCATCACCCACGCGCGGAAGCTCCTGAAAGAGAAGCCCGAGCAATCGACGGTCGCGTCCGTCGTGTCCGACGAGGGGCTGCCGCCCGATTTCTCGCCGATTGCAATGCCCGGCACAGAAGCCGTGCGGGTCCATTGAGAGGATTGACGATTGTCGACTGACGATTGCCGATTGAATCGAAAATCGTCAATCGAAAATCGAAAATTCCCCGTGAGCTGAAGGAGGAGCGCGATGGCACAGGTGAAGGAATATGCGGGGCCGGTGAAACCAGACTGGTGCCCAGGCTGCGGGGACTTCGGGGTGCTCAACTCGCTGCAGCGAGCCCTGGCTGAGCTGGACATCGCGCCCCACAATGTCCTGATCGTCTCAGGGATCGGCTGTTCCTCGAACCTCCCAGGGTTCATCCACGCCTACGGGTTCCACGGGCTGCACGGCCGCCCGCTTCCAGTCGCGGCTGGTGCGAAGCTGGCCAACCACGAGCTGACCGTCATCGTGACGGGTGGGGATGGCGATGGCTACGGCATCGGGGTGGGCCATTTCGTCCACACCTGTCGGCGCAACTTCGACATGACGTATATCGTCATGGATAACCAGGTCTACGGACTGACGACGGGCCAGGCCTCCCCGACGATGGAGAAGGACATCCGCACCAAGTCCACGCCCGAAGGGACGATTGAGATCGCCCTGAACCCAGTCGCCCTCGCCTTGACGTGTGGCGCGACGTATGTCGCGCGAGGCTTCTCCGGGGAGAACCTCCATCTGGCCCAACTCATGAAAGGGGCGATCGAGCACAAGGGCTTTGCCCTGGTCGACGTCTTTTCCCCGTGCGTGACCTACAACAAGCACAACACGTATCCCTGGTTCAAGGAGCGGGTCTACAAGCTCGAGGACGAAGGGCACGACCCCTCGAACTTCCAGCAGGCGATGGAGAAGGCGTTCGAGTGGGGCGCGCGGATCCCGATCGGGCTGTTCTTCAAAGTGGAGCGACCCACGTACGAGGATGAAGAGCCTGCCCTGCGAAGCGGGGTTCCGCTCGTCAAGCAGCCGCTGCGTCGAACCGACCTGGCGGCCATCATGGAGGAATTCCTCTAAATTTCGCTTCGCGAAATTTATTGATGGGTGAACTTACCGGTTAATAAATTCTGCGAAGCAGAATTTAGATGGAACGCAAGTGTGTCGTGTTGATCTCAGGTGGACTCGATAGTGCGCTTGCGGCTCAGCTGATGCGCGAACAGGGTATCGCGGTGCACGGGTTGTATCTGGCCGCAAGCTGGGGCTGTTGCGACAAGGACAAAGCGGTGGCCGTGGCGCAACAGCTCGGCATCCCACTCATGGTGCTGGGTCTTGGTGATGCCTACCTGGACGTGATCAAATCTCCCAAGTATGGCTATGGGACCCAGATGAATCCGTGCGTGGACTGCCGGATCTACATGTTCAAGATCGCCAAGCGGTACATGGAGGAGATCGGGGCGGGCTTCGTCGTGACGGGCGAGGTCATGGGCCAGCGGCCGATGTCCCAGATGAAACGGCCGCTTGCCATCATCGAGGTGGAAAGCGGCCTCGAGGGCCTGCTCCTTCGACCGCTGTCCGCCAAGCTCCTTGAGCCGACGTTGCCGGAGCTTCTTGGGATCGTGGACCGCTCGAGGCTGCTTGCGCTGTCCGGTCGCTCGCGCTATGAGCAACTCGCGTTGGCACATCACTCCGGCATCACCGAGTACTCCCAAGCTGCTGGCGGATGCCTGTTGACGGATGAGGCGTTTGCCCGCAAGGTCAAGGACCTGTTTGCCCACGAGGAGCGGCCGACGACGAAGGACATGGAGCTGTTGACGATCGGCCGGCACCTTCGGCTTGGTCCAAAGACCAAGGTGATCCTGGGTCGGAACGAGCTGGAGAACCTCCTATTGGAAGGGTATGCCGGGGACGGGTATACTGTGATTAGTCCGAGGTTTCCCGGTCCTGCGGCGTTGGTCGTGGGAAGCTGGGACGAGACGACCAAGCCCACCGTCATTCGGCTGATCCTCCAGCACACGAAGACCGAGAAGCTGCCTGAGAGGGCGCTTGAGTTTCGGTGTGACCCCGCCGATGGCGGGACAGGTGGAACGGTGTGGCGCGTGGATCGCGAGCAGGTTGATACGACGACGCTTGTGGGAGAAGCGATCAAGCTCTAGGTGACGCGAAGATGGCGGACTGTGTCTTTCGAGTTGGCGGCGAGGGCGGTGAAGGGGTGATCTCGACCGGCGAGTTGTTGACCTTGACACTCGCACGAACCGGCTACGAGATCTACACCTTCCGGACTTATCCGGCCGAGATCAAGGGAGGCCATGCGAACTACCAGGTTCGGGCCTCGGAGCGGCTGCTGTTGTCTCAGGGGGACCAAGTGGACGTCCTCCTCGCGTTCAATGAGGAAGCCTACCAGAAGCACATCCACGATGTGCGCTCCGGCGGCGTCCTGGTTTACGACGCGGACAGTTTCACGCCCACCTCGACCAACTCCGCAATCGTCTACGGCGTCCCGCTGACTTCCTTAGCGACGGAAAAAGTGGGGATCAAGCTCACCAAGAACATCGTCGCGCTTGGTGTGCTGTCCGGTCTGTTCGAGATTCCTGTCGAGACATTCGAAGAGCTGTTGAAGGAGCGATTCGGCCGGAAAGGGGAGACGGTCGTCCAGAAGAACCTCCAGGCTCTGCGGGTTGGCTTTGAGTACATCAAAAGCCAGGCCAAGAAAGACCAGATCCGTCTGGGTCTTGGGCCCAGAAAGACGAAAGAACTCGTGCTGTCCGGCAACGAATCCCTGGCCCTTGGGGCCATCGCCGCGGGCCTGCGGCTCTATTTCGGATATCCCATCACCCCGGCGACGGACATCATGGAGTTCCTGGCCAAGGAGCTGCCGAAAATCGGCGGCTATGTGGTCCAGACCGAGGATGAGATCTCGGCGATCGGGGCGGTGCTCGGCGCGTCGTTCACTGGCGTCAAGGCGATGACCGCCACCTCAGGTCCGGGTTTTTCCCTCATGATCGAGATGCTGGGCCTGGCCGAGATGGCGGAGATCCCGGCAGTCATTGTCGATGTGCAGCGGGCCGGCCCCTCGACCGGCATGCCGACCAAGACCGAGCAAGGAGATCTGTACATCGCGGTCTACGGCGGTCATGGCAGCTGTCCGCGGGTCGTCACGGCGCTCACCAGCGTCGAGGACTGCTTCTATGGGATCATGCGGGCCTTCAACATCGCTGAAGCCTACCAGATGCCTGTCATCGTCCTCTCGGACCAGTATCTGGGCCATCGTAAGGCGACCGTGCCGAAACCGGATCCCTCGAAGGTCCAGCTCGTCGAGCGACGCACGCCTCGGCCGGAAGAGCTGAAGCCGTACAAGCGCTACCGGCTGACCGAAGACGGCATTTCGCCGATGGCGATCCCTGGCATGGAACGCGGCCATTACGTCGCGGAGGGGCTTGAGCATGACGAGACAGGCTACCCCGCGGCGTCCGATCACGAGAACCACTTCCGAATGAACCAGAAGCGCTACAAGAAGTTCCAGGCGGTGGAGTCGATCGCCAACGAGCTGGTGAAGCGGTACGGCGTCGAGCATCCGGAGATCGGGATCATCGGCTGGGGCTCTTCGGAAGGCGTCATCCGCGAAGCGGTGCAGATGGCGATCGACAAGGGGTATTCCGTCGGGGCGCTCCATCCCAAGATCCTCTATCCCTTGCCACTCGTCCGCCTACGCGAGTTCATCGAGGGGACCAAGGCGATCATCATCCCGGAGCTCAACTTCACCGGACAGTTTGCCACGTTGCTACGCAAGCGGTTTGTGCTGGATTTCATCCAGCTGAACAAGACGATCGGGCTTCCCTTTACGCCTCAGGAGATCGTCGACAAGGTCGAGGAGGTCGCGCGGCATGTCGCCCACAGTCACTGCTCAAGAGCTCACACCGCAAGAGTATAAGACCGACGAGCACCCCATTTGGTGTCCCGGCTGCGGGGACTTCGGAGTCTTGAGCTCCCTGTACCAGTCTCTCGCCAGTCTGCGAATTCATCCCAAAGATCTCGTCGTGGTAGCCGGGATTGGCTGCTCGGGACGCACCCCTGGCTTTGTGAAATCGTACGGGTTCCACGTGGTCCACGGCCGCGTCCTGCCAGTCGCCCTTGGAGTCAAGCTTGCGAATCCGAAACTGGAGGTCATCGGGGTCGGCGGCGACGGGGATGGGTTTGCGATCGGGGGTGGGCACATCCCCCATGCGGCGCGGCGCAACATGGACATCGCGTATCTCGTGATGGACAACGCGACCTACGGCCTGACAAAAGGCCAGTACTCTCCAACCGCCCCGAAGGGGTTTCAGGCCGGCTCCACCCCATACGGGAACATCGAGAAACCCCTCAATCCCTTAGCCGTGTTGATCGCGTATGGGGCGACGTTCGTCGCGATGGGCTATTCCGGCAAACCCAAGGAGCTCGCCGACCTGATTGTCAGGGCGATCGAGCACAAGGGCTTTGCCTTCGTGGACATCATCAGCCCCTGCATCACGTTCTACAACACCTACAAGGTGATCCCGCCCAAACTGGCGGAGGTCCCGAAAGACCACGACGTGACCAACCGCGCCAAGGCCTTTGAGCTGGCGCTTCAAGAGGACAAGATCTCCCTGGGCGTGTTCTACCAGGTCCAGGAGCCCACCTTCGAACAGGAGGTCGCGAACGTCATCAAGACCGCCCAGGCCTCTGGCCCCCCGCGGCTTGACGAGATCTTCACCGAGTTTGCCTGATCACGCTGATTACATAGATTCAACAGATGATTACGCAGATTGGGTGGCGAGCCCTAATCTGCGTAATCGTTTTTTCGAATCTGTGAAATCTTCTTCATGAAAACCCGCCTCGAACGTGATCCGCTCGGGACCAAGCGCGTTGCGGCTTCCGCCTACTACGGCATCCAGACGTCCCGGGCCATCGAGAATTTCCCGATCAGCGGAATGACGCTTCCGTCGGATATGGTGCGGGCCTATGCGCTGATCAAGAAGGCGGCCGCGACGGCCAATGCCCGGGTCGGCTGGCTTCCACGGCGCAAGGCGCAGGCGATGACACGGGCGTGCAATGAGTTGCTGAGAGGCAAGTTCGCTGACCAGTTCGTCGTCGACGTGTACCAGGCGGGCGCAGGGACCTCCTTCAACATGAACGTCAACGAGGTGATCGCCAATCGCGCCAACGAGCTGCTTGGCGCCCGACGAGGAACCTACCGGTTCGTCCATCCGAACGACCATGTGAACATGGCGCAGTCGACCAACGACACGTTTCCCACTGCGATGCGCCTGGCCTGCCTCATGAAGTTGCCCGCGTTGCTTGAAGCGATGCGTGAACTCGAGACGGCCTTCCGGCGTAAGGCCCGCCAGTTCGCCCGCGTGGTGAAAGCGGGTCGGACCCACCTGCAGGATGCGGTCCCGGTGAGCCTCGGTCAAGAATGTGGCGCGTATGCCGTCGCCATCGCCAACGCGCAAGACCACCTGAGACAGTCGGCGAAGGCGTTGGCTGAACTCAATCTGGGCGGGACGGCAGCCGGCACCGGCCTCAACGCCCATCCCCGGTATCGCCGGCTGGCTATTCAGTTACTCCGGCGATGGACGGGCTTTTCGCTCACGGAAGCCTTCGATCTCATGGAACGCATGCAGAGCCTCGCCGATTTTGCGCACCTCTCAGGGGCTCTGCGGGACTACAGCCTCGAGCTGATCCGGATCGCCAATGACCTGCGGCTGATGAGCTCAGGCCCCAGCACAGGCCTTGCGGAGATCGCTCTCCCCTCGGTCCAACCCGGCTCCTCGATCATGCCGGGCAAGGTCAATCCGGTCATTGCCGAGATGGTCGACATGGTGGGATTCCAGGTGATCGGTCATGACGCGACGGTCGCCCTGGCCGTTCAGGCAGGGCAGCTTGAGCTCAATGTCATGATGCCGGTCGTGGCGTTCAACGTGCTTGAGGCCATGCACCTGTTGACCACGACAAGCCGGGTCTTTGCCAGGCGGTGCGTGGCGGGCATCACGGTCAACCCATCCCAATGTCGTCGCTATGCCGAGCGGAGTCTCGCCCTCGTCACAGCACTGGCGCCGCGGATCGGGTATGGTGCCGCCGCCAAGATCGCCAAGCAGTCGCTGTTGAGCGGCAAACCGATCCACGAGCTCGTCGTGGACCAGGGCCTGCTCTCGCCACGCGAGGCCAAGCGCCTGC
>Ga0209399_10000899_pt1 | contig 16358 bp, 17 predicted proteins | sample OV2TP3_FD_184130 | JGI IMG/M metagenome (GOLD analysis project Ga0209399, IMG submission 184130) | Hot spring microbial communities from Beatty, Nevada to study Microbial Dark Matter (Phase II) - OV2 TP3 (SPAdes) (version 3) | ecosystem: Environmental > Aquatic > Thermal springs > Hot (42-90C) ... | reverse complement strand
GCGGCCTACGGGGCTTCGATGACCGGGAAATTCGAACAGGAATGGTCGAAGCTCATCGCCGCCGCAAAGCAGGAGGGCTCCCTTGGAGTCGCTTCCGGCGGCGCGCCCTCGCGCCAGTATCGTCCCGTGGTCGATGTCTTCCAGAAAAAGTTCGGAATAAAGGTAGAGGTATCGACGGGCAACGCGACCACCACCATAAACCGGGTGCTCGCAGAGCGGAAGGCCGGGAGATATACGGTCGACGTCGCTCTGATCAGCTCCCGCGTCAACAACCAGAGGCTGGTTCCCTCGGAATCGCTGGTTCCGCTCACCCCCCTGCTCTTCCATCCCGAGGTGGTCAATATGTCCGACTGGTACGGGGGCAGACATTGGTACGCCGACAAATTTTCGAAATTTACATTGATCTATCACGCGACCAAGGAGGATGAGTACGAAGCTTGGTACAACACCGAGAAGATCAAAGAAGAGGAAGTCGCAACCCTCAAGAAGCAGACGGACTTCTTCCACCCGCGCTGGAAGGGGAAGATCCAGGGCCAGGGGATGGGCGACCCCTCAGGCATACGGCAGATGATCGACAGCTACTTCGAGCCTGACCGGGGGCCGGAATGGGTAAAGACCTATCTTCTCGATGCGGGAGTAACGTTCTCGGATGACCGGCGGATACTGGAGACCTGGCTTGTGGGAGGGAGATTTCCGCTCCAGGCCGTTGCCACTGGGACGGAAGAGTACATCCGGCTGGCGAAAAAAGGACTGCCGATCAAGCAGATATTTCTTTCAAAGCAAGTCAGCCTGATAAGGGCAGGCGGGTCCGGGTGCTGCATTTCCGTGTTTGCCAACGCCCCCCATCCGAACGCGGCAAAGCTCTTCGTGAACTGGTTTTTGTCGAAGGAAGGGCAAACGTTGACACACACCATGATTCCGAGCCTAGATCGAGCATCGCTGCGCGATGACGTCCCGATCGGCGAGGTGGTGCCGGAACAGCGGCGCGCTCCCGGCAAAGAGTACTCCTTTCCAGACGCCGACCCCGCAATGGGGGCGAAGCAGGAGGAGGCCCAAAAATGGGTCTTAAAGATATGGGATTCCCGGCAGCGGTAATTTCGTTAATGGTTATCAGTTGATTCGTTGATTCGATTAACGAGTCACGAGTACACGAATAACGAAGACGGTGGAGCGGTCACCTACCATAGAGCAGTTTCCGGTTGTTAGGAACGTCCCGATAGCGCGCCTCGGCACGGGTCATTTCATCATGGCGACCGTGCTGCTCGCGCTCGGCTACTTCCTCATATGGCCAGTATTTCTCCTGCTGATCAATAGCTTCAACACGGCCGCCGACTGGTTCGTTGAGCCCCGCAGTTGGGGGCTCAAGCACTGGCAGAACGCGTTCCAGCGACCCGGCTTGCTCGGCTCTCTGGGCAACTCCGTCCTCATCTGGTCATTGAACGTGGCCGCCAGCTTCCCCATCGGGGTCACCATCGCCTGGATCCTCGCGCGCACCCGGATTCCCTTCAGCCATTCCCTGGAATTTATGTTCTGGATCTCTTACATGGTGCCCAGCCTGCCGACCACCATCGCATGGATCACCCTGCTGGATCCGGGCGTCGGGCTGATCAACGTTGCCCTGACGAAGCTCCCGTTTATCGAAGAAGCTCCTTTCAACATCTTCAGCGTCCCGGGCATCGTCTGGGCAAACCTAATGGGCCACGGCATCGCCATCAAGGTCATGCTGCTGACTCCCGCCTTCCGGAACATGGACGCTGCTCTGGAGGAGGCCGCGCGGGTCGGCGGCGCCGGCAATTTCAGGACCCTGTTCAAGGTCACGCTTCCGCTGATGATTTCACCGATGACCCTGGTCCTTGCTCTTCAACTGCTGCGGGTCTTCCAGTCTTTCGAGACCGAGTACCTGCTGGGGTTGCCCTTCGGCTTTTTTGTCTATTCCACGAAGATCTTCGCGCTGGTACGGGACGATATCCCCAATTACGGCGAGGCGACCGTGCTGGCCAGCATTACCCTTCTGCTCATCGCATTGATCATTCCCCTGCAACGCTGGATCCTGGAGCGACGCCGTTACACGACGATTACCGGGAGCTTTCGGCCCGGCCTCATCGATCTCGGGCGCTGGACCTACGTCGCCTTCGGCCTCATCGCCGCCCTTCTGGTGCTGCTGACCATCGGGCCGCTCGTGGTCCTGCTGCTGGGGAGCTTCATGGATCGAATAGGCTATTTCGAGCTCGGCTTCACGCTCGGGCACTGGAAGCTCGTCCTTACCGACCCCGTGTTTCTGAAGGCGCTCAGCACCACGCTGGTTCTTGCCACCACCGCCGCGATCGCCAGCCCGTTCCTGTTCTCGGTCATAGCTTATATCCTTGTACGAACGCGCCTGCCGGGTCGCGGGGCGCTGGACTTGATGGTCTGGGGTTCCGGGGCGATTCCCGGCATCCTCGCGGGGCTCGGACTCCTATGGTTGTTCCTCGGCACGCCGGGGCTCAACTTTCTCTTTGGGAGCATCTGGGCGTTGATCATAGTGGTGATCCTCCAGGGCAAGACAACGGGCGTCAACATCATGAAAGGGGTGTTCGTCCAGGTCGGGTCGGACATGGAAGAGGCCGCGCGCGTCTCTGGAGCCGGGTGGATCAGGACATACTTCTACATTTGGCTGCCGTTGCTGATGCCAACGCTGATTCTCCTGGCAGTCATGAATTTCGTCAGCGCCGCCGGCGCGACCGGCAGCATTATCTTGCTCGCCTCCCGTAACACCCTGACGCTATCGCTCATGGCTCTCGAGCTCTCGACGGTCGGCGTCAGCAACCGCGAGGCGGCAAGCATCATCAGCATCTTCATCATCGCGATCACTGTGGCGGGGGCGCTTGTCGTCAGGGCCTATGGCCTACGCCTTGGCGTGCGCCATGACGTCTATGCGGCAGCGCCGACACTTGACAGGCGGACTCCGGGTAGCCGCCAGTGATCCCCGCGCCGCCGGGAGAGAGAAAACCTAAGGAAAAACGAAAACTTACCCATGGTGGTCGCAGCAGGACTCGAACCTGCGACCTCTTGCATGTGAGGGACTCTATCATAGATCCCGATGACGAACCAGACTCTTAAGAATTCCTTGTACTTAGCGAACTTAGCCAAATTTTCAGTCCTCAGCATTTGCCCCCATCTTCCCCCTTTTTCCCTTCATTACTGTCCAAAACCGCTACGGTAGCGGGTCACTGAGAAAAGAAATTTCGGAGTTTTACTGCTCGCGATTCCTCTCCCTGTTTCATCTCGTATTTTGACCCGCCCGATCACCTAGAAAGATTTTAAAAGTGAGACCCTGCTCGAAGGTAGAATCAGCTTCCAAAGAGGACGATCTCATTTTTTAGAGAGCGTCGGCCTAAACGAATTGGTTTTAAAGACTATGATCGCACGGCGTTAAACGTTAAAAAGGGTGAGAAAGGATTCTGCGCTATTTTCTTAGCCGTCTCGCCGTAGCCCGCAACTTCCTTTACGACGAACAGTCAAAAACTCATGGCAGGATCCCACGAAATTACGGTATAATCCGGGCGACTTTTGCACCGGAAATTAGCTAGCTTAGCTATAGCTCCTAAATTCCTCCGAACCGTCCCATTCGTTCAAAATGGCTCAATTCGTTTTTCTCATTGGAAAGGCTTGAAACTTTGAACGTCTTGAACACGCTTCTTTGCCTAACTTAGTGGCACTGTCTGCCCGGCTTTCACCCAGAGGTCCTCAAAAACCCAAAGGCCTGGCAGAGTCAGAGCCGCAGCAAAAACGTTCGACACAAGACCGTCAGAAGCCCAGAGGAGAAAGAGCACTAAAATGCCAAGCCCGACCACAAAGCCCCAGAAGGTCCCGCTCAGAGCGCCGCGCTTCAAAAGGTCGGTCGCGCGCTTCACATCTTCGCACTGTTCCGGTCAGACATCGGGGAACACGCGAGGTACAGTTTAGCCCGTTTTCCGCACGTAGAACCTCAAAACGCCACTCTCTTCTTCCATCCCGAGAAGCTCATGCTTGGTCCTCTTTGACCAAGCCAACATGTCAGGCTTTGCGCCGGGATCAGTGGCGAGCATCTCTAAAATTTGCCCGACCTTCATTTTTTTTATTGCTGTATTTGTCTTTAAGACTGGCATCGGGCAGAGAAGGCCTCGACAGTCCAGAGTTAAATCTACTTTTAATCCGGAGCGATCCTCCTGATCGCTCATAACAGGCCTCTCTTCTCTCCGACAATGGCCCAAGCAAAGTCTTCAGCATTGATGCCTGGGCACTGGATCAGATGATCTCCGAGAAATTCGGACACCTTTTGAGTTACCCGGCCAAATTCGAAGGCTACACCCTTGAGAGACTCCGAAAGCAAAGGCATCATGCTCTTGGGAAAAGCGGCAAAATCACCACAGATGGTGAGATGCTCAATCTTTCCCTCCTCAATTTCCACCTCGGCGCGGATGAGGCCGCCGTCAACCCGGTAAAGACCATGGCGAAGATAAGTTCCTTCCCTTACCTTGATAGTGGAGTGTCTCCTTCCAGTTTCCATAAAAATAAACTCCCCGGAGGTGAAATGCTGGGCCAGACTATCGGCCCTTTCCCATACATCAGGGGGGATTTCCCCATCTTCAAGAGGACCTAGGAGAGCCTCAAATTCTTCCTTGACAATTGTTTCCACCTCTTCCTTTTTTGGTAAAGCCCCCATCTCCCTCTCCACCCACGTGAGATTCTCCCCCATCGATTGACGAAGCTTTTCCCGAAACCGCTCTTCAGGCACTTTGATACATCGGCTCATTAGCCACGGGTCAAAATTCAGCAGAATATTCCCCACAAAGACAAAGCATGCGCCGATGTCTGCGGCCCCTTGACCGGAGATCTTGCGTCCCTCTCGAGTGACAAGGTCGTTGACGGGCTTATAGAAAACTTCGATCCCTAAGCGTCTATAGGCGGCGATCGGCGCGAGGGAGAATTTTCTGTAGGCCTCCCCCACCCCAAGCGGCATCCTGGGATCCCCCCTTTTAAGGATGAACTGATAAAAAAGCTGTCCAGGGCCCAGGAGAACAACTCCCCCTCCCACCTCGCGACGCATAACCGAAAGGTTATTCCTAGCGCAGAACTCAAAATCCACCATCGCTCTAGCATCGTCAAAATATCCCAAGCAGATAAATTGATGGGCTGGTTCGACAAGAACAAGGCCTTCGATCCCCATGCGTGCCATGGCATGGAAGACAGTCATGGAGCGAAAGTTTTCTTGCTGGCCGAGACGGAAGAGTTTCATTGGGGTTTGTCTTACGGAGTTGGGCAGACGATTTTTTTCTTATCGATGTAGTCTTTCATCGCCTTGGCGGCCCCCTCAGCAGAAAGGAGAGTCCCTCGCTCCGCATCGAAGTTTGTAGGCTTGATCCTAGAAATCCATCCCCGTCCGTAAGGGTCATCATTCGCGAGATTGGGAGTCTTCCGCAGTTCGTCATTGGTCGTGATCACTTCACCCGTGAGAGGAGTCGGGACAGGGCCAACCCATTTGCTGCTTTCGATAACCGCCAGGCTTTTAAATTGACCAATCACGCTGCCTGCCTTTTTAGGCGTATAGCTCACCAAACGGCCTGCTACGGTCGCGGCCACGGACACCATCCCAACAGTGAACGTGCCATCGCCATTGTCTCTAAGCCAGACAAAAACGTTTTTTGTTTCATCGATAGCGTATAAGAGATCGTCTGGAAATTGACACCCGTTTGCCATTGCCATACCAGGTCTGCACTTTCTGTCTAAAAGCAGATCACCCGTTCGGCTTCGAGGGCCATGTCATTGAAAGCAGCACCGCCTATCATCTCCACGCGATCGATCAGGTCATCCATGTTGAGATCGTTTAGATCCAGGCTGGGTTGGCAGACGTAGAACTTCACCCCTGCATCCAAAGCTTGGTCAATAAAATGCCGGAGCGTCTGCCCCATAGAGCCCTTCTTGATTCTTAGTTGCTCTGCTACGCCGTTCCGAAGAAGAGTTGGACCGAATTGAGTAAAGTAAATACCGACCTCTATATCCATGGAGGCGGCGGCAGTGGAGAGAAAAAAGACCGTGGCACTTCTCTCTGGGGCCTCGACCCCAGTGGTTTGCACATACAAAATCTTGGTAGGTTTGCTCAAGGCCTAATGCCTCCTTTTGTTTTCCCTTTTTTCGGCTCTTTCAGATGTCATCCCAGGCTAAGAAAAGCTCTCTTCAATTCCTCGCGCGAATATCCAGGGTAGGGACGACCCTGAGCTTCCCTCGCCATGCACATCTCCATGATCGTATAGACAAGGCTCAAGCCGACCCGGTCTAACGCCTTCTTTGCGGCAGTGATCTGCTGGATAATCTGCTTACAATCTCTCCCCTCCTCTAGCATCTTTTGAATCCCTTTGATCTGCCCCTCCACCCGTTTCAGCCGCGTGACAAGCTCATCGACGCTCAACTCTTTCGCTTTCATTCGCGCCTCCTCAAGAATTAAAGTAAAAAACTAATAACGATCTTAAATCTTCTGCCACTTTGTTAGATTTCCGGAAGAATGCCCCGCTCCCGGTATTCTTGAACTTTCTCTACCAGCCAACGGGTAATGGCGTCCTCTCCGTGGAGCAAACCCCGGACATTCTCCGCCAGATTGTCCGGCCGGACAAGAATCAACCACCCCTCTCCATAGGGGTCTCGGTTGACCAGGTCCGGTTGATCAAGAACCCTCTGGTTAACCTCGATACTTCTCCCATCAATAGGCATCTTCAAGGGCCCCACGAATTTCCCCGCCTCCAAGAAGCCAAAATTATCTTTTTTTCTGAGCAGCTTTTTGACCAGAGGGATTTTAAGATGCACGATGGTCCCGGCTGCCTCTTGACCCAGCTGATCCATCCCAATCCTTACAACGTCGCTCTCAATTTTGACCCATAGATGGTCTTCAGGTTCATAGTAAAGGTCATCGGGCAGATAAAACTTCCCTACTTGCGCCATCTAAGACTTCCCTCAGAAATTCTTTCCCCATTTTTTGCAACCCCATAGTTTTCAATCCAGCCTGATAATCTAAGCTGACGGCGGATCTGTCTCCGGTCCTCTTCCGTCGGAACAAAAGGGTAATCCCGGAAAGGCTCGCCGGGCCGGTAGCTTCCAAAGGGACGGGTGCAGGAGACCATTCCCGTAGTCACATCATGGCAACCATTAGTCATAAACGGAAGCCCGGAATCAATGGCCCGATCCACTATCGCCCACTCGACCCTTACTTTGGCAATGGCGCCTTTTTCATTGAAGGAGATTTGATCTAGACTGATTTGATCTTTCTCCAGGAGATATTTCAGAAGCTGGATCTTGCGCGAACGCAGCAGGCTGGGACGTTTACTGCGAGCCATACGGGAATCCGGCTCCGGGTAAAAGTGGAAAAGGTAGGCGAAGATTTGACGCGACTTGACGTGCACTATAAATTTCAAAATATCCTCATCACTGTCCCCGAGGCCGACCACCACGTGGCAGTTGACGTTCCAGGGACCGAAGATCTCCCGGCTCATCTCAATGACCTCCCAGTATTTCCTCCAGACAAGCCCCCCCCGAACCCCCTTTCCCCGCCTCCTATCAAAGACCCTCTCAGTTACCGCATCGAGCCCCACACCGATCATATCCACTCCGGCATCTTTCATCTCCTGTATTCGTTCCCGGTTGAGGACCGGTGGGGCCACCAAGACGGATATCGGGACATCCACTTGCTTTCGGTACTGCCGAATGATCTCCATGGTATCTTCGTGCGTGCGTCGATGGACCACCTGGGAGATGCAAAACCGCCCCATCCTGTGCTGGTACTTTTCCATCCGATCAATGATCTGCTTGGTTTTAAAGACGGGCCAGTCAACCCGGATAAATGATTTTTCCTCGTAGTCGCCCGGCCGTTCGCGCGCCAGTCCGCAGTAAGCACAGTTGGCGTGACAGCCGCTTTCATAGTTCAGGAGGACATTGATGCCTCCCAACTCGATGTCCCGGTAAAAGCGCCCGGCTTGAAGGCGCATGGAGAGGGCGGCCGCCTGACTTGTCCTAAGGTAGTCCGGACTCGTGTTATTTGGAGTCATTAAAATTTCCTCCATCACTCGTAAACCGAACAGCACGTTTCATGAAACTCCGGCACCAGTCCCTGCTCCCTGGCATAGGCCACTATTCCAGGCGCTGGATAGGCAATCCCATTGAGTCCCAGATCCACCGCTAAGGTGTCGGTCTGCTGCATTAACTCTCCCATGGGACGGGCACATCCCAGGTGAACGGGTGTCTTCGGGAAGGCAAGCCTCGCCCGATAAAAGATATCCGCGATCTCCCCCAGGGAAGGAGGGGTAGCTGCAAACATGGGGGTCGAGAGGATCGGCATCAGGATCACCAAAATCAGCGCCGATATCTGATGGCGGCGGATCATTTCCAATGCTCGGTACTCCCCCAGGATCTCCCCATAATGGAGTCCGATAACGATATGGGGGATAACGGAGAGGCCCTGGCGCACAAGAAGCTCAAGGGAGCGCTCGTAGTCTTCGACGCTTCTCCTCTTTAGATGATAAACTTTGTGGATGGTCTCGTTAGCCCCGATGATGTCGATCATCGCGCCATCCACCCCCGCCTCCTTAAGAGCCCGGGCCAGTTCCTCATCCACCAACCCGGAGTGCACAATCACCCTTAAGGGGAAATCGGATTTGATCCGAGCTACCTGATCGATATACTTGAGGTGGGGGACCCTCCCCTCCGCATCGCACCCGCCTGAGATTAAGATGCTAAGTGTGCCTGCTTTAAACAGATCCTCGGCCATCTCGTAGAGATCTTTTCCCAGGGGTATCCTGCGCATCGAGTGAAGGACTTTACCCTTACAGTGATCGCACATAAGCGCACATTTCGATCCAGTAAGACTCATCGCAATAGAGCCCTGGGGTCTCTCCTGGTGGAACTCCTCCGTCTCATAGCGCCTGAGCCCAGGAGCATGAAAATGGATGACATTGCCGAAATTGACTAAGCGCACGTTAAATGCCCGTTCTTTTTCCTCCAAACCAATTGGCAAGCACTCCATCTCTCACCCTATATTCGTAGGATCAACGAAACAGCCATAAGGACTCTGTTGACCTCTCACTCTTCGGGCTTCTTCCACTGCTGCCATGAACCCCCGGACCAAATCCTCCTCTCCCATCTGTTGGAAGGGATTAAAATTCTCAGCAAAAAAATGGCCAATAGCCTCTCTTACTGTCCCTTCCTCCGCCCGTATGCAGCTTAAATTTTTTTCTAGTTGCCGTAACGATATCGCATCACCAAAGAAGTCCCCAGTAATGTTGACTTCCTTAATCATATTATCCTCATCCAGAGAGACGTAGATTCTCAGGAGGCCACCTCGGGTCTTTTGCAGGCTTGACCCGGTCATAGCCGGTGTTGGCCTTCGCTGAAAAATCCAGCGGTCGTCCAGATATTTCTCCTTCTCCAGGGCGCGGATCCCCTCCTCCTCCTGAGGGATAAAGGGCCTTAGGAAAAATGTAATGCCCATAGCCGATTCAAAGCCTTGGCGAACGACACCCCTCACCTCAGATGCACTAATCGGCCACCTGACTTCGCGCCTAACTGTGGTCAAATTCTCTTCCACCTCTGCCCGGACCTTATCCGTGAGCTTTTCAAAAGGTATCCTAAGAACCCGGAGCATCAGAGGGATATCAAGGTCCACTAGAAGGCTGGCGTGGAAGAGTGAAGCTCCTTGATCCCCACGGCAGAGACCCAAGCCAGCGATCTTCCGGCCGTTCACCCGGATATCATTTTTCCCTCCGATAGATCCTTCAATCCCCAGGGCCTTGAGCCCTTGACAGATTCCTGCCGAATAGAGAGCAAATATCTCACGCGGATGATTGGGCACGCCCGGATATTTTGTCGAGGCCGCCAAAGCCATCCCTAACTGGTCGTTGCCCATGATAATGGCCCCTCCGCCAGTCGGGCGCCGATTTATCGGAATATTTACCTCCCGGCAGTAATTCACGTCGATCTCCGCCTCCACCTGCTGAAATTGCCCCACCAGGGCACAGTGGGACTTATACGTATAGAGTCGCAACGTGGGCGGGCGTACCTCTCCGTTGGATTCATACCCACTCATCAAGTATTCGTCAGCGGCCAAACCGTAAGAAGCCGAGACGCCATCCTCTTCAATGTATCGCCACGGACCCATGCATTGCCTCTATATGGTTTAAGAGCATGTCGAAGGCCACGAGCTTGATCTCTCTCTCAAATTCGTGGAGGAATCCAGGATCTTTCATCCTGGGCTTGACTGTCTTTTCAATCTTTAGCGCGCACTCAGGACAATCGATTCTGTAGAACATCCTGGCCCGGTCCTCTTCGAAGCCTGTCTGCACCATCCTACCGTGCTCCTCCAGCAGGTGGATGTGAATTCTTCTCCGGTGATCTTCGACATCACAGTAAGGACATTTCATGTTGCGCCACCTCCTCCACATCGACCTCCTTCCAGCGATCGCGACCTCGATGCTTCAACTCTCTTATGACACCTTTGAAGTAGGATCTCCTTCGGGCATTAACCTCCGGGCTGAGCAGCAGCTCATGGAGCGCCGCCACACCTTTCTCCAACTCCCCCTTGGTCATGCCTTTGGGCTCAAAGATAGCATCGTAGTAGGTACACCGGTCCCAGTAGCATCCTTCGGGCAGCCGGCCGTCACTACGAAGGCGGTCCGTCATCGCTGTTCGAGGCAAGGGCGTGGCGATGGTTATTTGGGGATAGATGCAATGTTCTAGAACAAAGTCGGCGATTCTTTGAAAGGTAGAGAGATCATCGTGATCAAACCCGACGATGAATGCGCCAAGCACCGCAATACCATAACTTTGGATGCTTTGGACGTACTCTGAGTACCTTTCCAGCATTTTGGCCTTAAAGCCGTCTACCTGTTTCAGGTTTTCGAAAGAAAGACTCTCCAGACCAACCAGCACCATAACACACCCGCTTTGGTACATCAGTTGAAGCAGCTCTTCATCTTTTCCGATCCCGATGTCTGACTGTGCCATGTATCGGACTTTCAGCGGGATGAGCGCCCTCAGCAGCTCCCGAGAGAAACGGCGATTGATGAACATATTGTCATCGGAAAAAAGGATTAAAAGGCCTTGGGCCACTTTCTTGGCCTCTTCTACGTCGGCAATCACCTGACCTACGCTCTTTGTGCGAAAGATCTTGCCATAGATCTGAGGCACAGAGCAGAAGTCGCAATCTCGCGGGCAGCCCCTTGTGGTCTGCACCGGGATCATCTTGTAACCAAAACTGGGGGCGAAGAACTTAGGACCGATCAGATCATATCGGGGCACTGGGGATTTGGACAACTCAACCTTTGCCAAAGAGTTGTTAAAATAAGCCCTCCGCGGAACATCCTTACGAAAATCCTGTAAAAATTCCTCCCAGACCCCTTCAGCCTCCCCAACAATGACCGTATCGATATGATGTTGGGTCTCCTCAGGCATCACCGTGGCATGAGGACCGCCTATGACCGTATGGACCCCTCGGCTACGGAACTCCTTAGCAATCTCATAAGCCCGGCAGACCTGTTGAGTCATTCCCGATAACGCGACCAGATCATAGTCTTCATCAAAATCCACTGGCTCGATGTTCTCATCGACGTATTCCACTTCTATATCTGCGGGCGTCATCCCCGCGATCGTCAACAGGCCGAGGTTGGGGATCATCCATGACCGAAATGATGAGGGATGATCTTCCATAAATTTTTTCATCCAGGGATTCGTGGCAACGTAGGCACCCCTGGGATTGATCAAACCAATCCGCATGCCTATTCTTTCATTTCCGTATAATTTCAGGCAATCGGTCCTGGATGTTGTTAGATAGCTCTTCCGCTGCAACTTCGATGATTCCCAGTAGACTATCGGTCAACACCGTGGCCTCGACTTGATCATTTTCTATGCTCCGTAGAGCCAAGCCTATCTGCGCCAGACCGTTCACCCTCTCACCGATCAATAGCTCCGGCAAGCCCGTGAGATCCGCCAGCGTTGATATGGCAACGGTGCGCTCCTTCTTTAAGTGCACCAGGATCTTGTAATTAATGGCCTCGACTCCCAGCTGAAAGGCCCGAAGCGTCAGCTCTGTCGCTAAAAGTTGGACCTGCCTCTCATCCTTACCCAAATGATCTAACCACTTGTTTGGTCCTGCCTCTGCATTTGCCTCAGGCATGAAGACATAGTTTTCCAATTGCTTCCTGACCAACACTATTTCCTTGAACCTCTGCCAAAGCCCTTCAGCCACCTCTTGATAATGCTGGTTGAGTCGGCTCTGATCCCCTGTGGGTAAAGTCCCTTTGCGAATCATGTTACAGGGCTTCCTCAACCAGTTCGATGATATCTTTGACGACGATTCGTCCCTCGTTTCCCGAGGTCTTCACCGCATCCCGGTACATGGTTACGTCCTTAGGACAAGCAACCAAGAAGATGTCAATATTGCCGAGGGCCAGGGCTTCTTCGATGCGCTGCTCACTCGCCGTGGCCACCCCCGGAGATCTCGTATCGCTCATCCATAGTCGCCCGCCACCAGCGCCACAGCAAAAGGTGCTCTCACCCGAGCGAGGCATTTCCACACACTCCACACCCAAGGCCCGGAGGATCCGCCGTGGGGCCTCCATCACTCCATTGTAACGGGCAAGGTAACACGGGTCGTGGTATGTGACACGATAGCTGAGACGGCGGGCTAAGGGAAACTGGCGCGTTTCTAGCCGAGATGCCAGTATCTCTGTGTAATGGGAAACCTGCCAGATGCTATTTCCTGGAGGGATGAATTCCGGATATTCATTTTTCAGTGTGTTATAAGAGTGCGGGTCCGTTGTAACGATTCCCTTGAACTTACATTTCTGGATGACAGACAGGTTTTTGTGAACTAGGTTCTCAAAGAGCCCCTCCTCACCGACCCGTCGGACATCATTTCCAGAGTTTTTCTCCCCGTCATAGAGAATGCCGAAATCGAGCCCCGCCTTGTGGAAAACACGGCCTGTCGCACGAGTCAACTCCTGGAGGCTCGGATCGTAGGAGGCATAGTCCCCGACAAACCAGAGGTATTCGGCCGGCTCCTTCCGAACGTCCTTAATCTTAAAGGGAAGCCCTTGGGTCCATCTTCCGCGCAGCCGCTCAGATTGTCCGAAAGAGTTTCCGTAGCGAGCAATTTTTTCCAAGACGGATTGGAGGTTCCCGTCCATGGTGCCATCCTCCACCAACTTCCGGCGCATCCGCACGATCAGGGGAACATGCTCTATTGCGACTGGACAGGCCTCGACACAAGCCATGCATGTCGTGCATGCCCAGAGGGTTTCGACTTTGATGACTTTGCCTGTCACGGTGTGATCGACTTCTCGAATGGCGGACTCGTGGAGCCAGCTTCGCCCTCCGAGGCTTTGTTCAGCGTTCTCTCGCAACTCAAGAATTAGATCCCGGGGGGAAAGCGGCATTCCCGCTGCTCGAGCCGGACACGCCGCATGGCAGCGCCCGCACTTGGTGCACGCATCCAAATCCATGAGTTCTTTCCAGGTAAGATCGGCAAGGTTTCGATAGCCCATGGATGGCGCCCCCTCTGGAACAGGCGGAAGGCGTTTTGCCGACGTCTCGTCGTGGAAGAGGATATTAGCGATATCCACGAGTATATGGATGGCCTTGGAATAGGGGATGTAGGCCACAAAGCCGAGAGCCAGGATCGCGTGAAGCCACCAGGTAAAAAAAAGCAGCCTATTCGCTGTGGCCGGGCTAAAACCAACGAGATCAAAGAAATCAGCTATTTGCCAGCCCACCACAGACCAGATTTCGAACGGAGGCCGGTCCGCCGCGATCCTCAGCCCCTCCAGGATAAATCCTGTAACTCCAATCCAGAAAAGTCCCCAGAGAAAGATTTGGTCGTCTCTTACGTATCCTGTGCGGTCATATTCAGCAGCCTTCCGATCGGGACGCGAATAATCCAGTTGGGCAGGCCGCAAGCGCCAGCGGCGCAGCATCATGATCCCTAGCCCTACCAGAAAGCCTACACCCATGATGTCCAAGATCGCCGAGTACCAGAGATAAAAAGTCCCTTTCCAGAATTGAAGACCCGGACTGATGGGTCGCAGGAAGTCGTGGTCCACCATGATGATGAGGGTACCGATAAAAAGGGCTATGAACCCCCAGAAGATTAGAGCGTGGGCATTTCCCGCAAGAGAGTCCCGCTTCTTTAAAGTGGTGTGCTTACCGATGGTCCTGCCGGCCTTGAAGATGCGGGACCAAAGTTGGTTTAGTCGGTTCGCAGGGCGGCCTCTGCGGTATTTCTTGATCCTGAGCCAAAAGCCGTACAGAAATACGGCCGTCGCAACGGCAGCAAGAAAATAGAAGACTACTACCGCAGCGGCGGAAAAGTTGCGAAAGACCTCACGGGCTGGAAAGGTTGGATCCATCATCCAGCGCGCAACTATTGGGGCGGTCGGATCTTTTCAGTCAACACGGGCAGGATATCAAAAAGGTCGGCCGCGACCCCATAGTGAGCGACATCGAATATCGGAGCCCCAACATCTGGGTTAATAGCAATGATCAGTTCTGCGTCGCGCATGCCCTCGATATGCTCGGGAGCACCGCTGATACCAACAGCGATGTACAGCTTAGGTTTAACCGTCATCCCTGATTTACCGACTTGACGGCTTTTAGGAAGCCAACCGTTGTCCACGATGGGACGGGAGGCAGTCAGGGCGCCGCCCAGTGCTTTGGCCAACTCTTCCACGATTGGGATATTGTCCTGACTTTGAATGCCGCGGCCAACACTGACCAAGATGTTTTCCTTGGTGATATCCAGGTCGCCTGTTTGCGGCCGCAATAGAGATTTGAAGCATATGCGAGGAGTTCCAAGGGCAGGGCATGCTACTGTCTCAACCTGCGGAGTGCCCGCCTTTTTGCCAGCATCAGCCCTAAATGCTCCTGCAAGGACAGAAACCAATCCTTTTCCCCCCTCCAATATCGACTCCACCAATATCTTTCCACCGTATAGCTGGCTCACCGCAACAACCTGACCATCCTCGGCCCTGAGATCCTTGCAATAGGCAACTAGCGGTATCCCTAATTCCCCTGACAGTCCTGGAGCAAGGTCCATACCCATAGAGGTGTTGGCTACCATGATCAGCCGTGGATTCCTGGCCCTGGCTAGCTCGGCAATCACTCGCCGGTAAATCTCGGGCGTGTAATTCGCCAGAGTTTCATCCTCCACTAAGATAACTGAATCAGCGGCGCCCAGTTCAGGAGTCAATTCTTTAATCCCGTGGCCAAGCAGCACCACTACCACGCGACCGCCGAGCGCCAACTCACGCACCCTACCTAGAAGCTCAAAGGTGACCTCGCTTAGCTTACCTTCAAGTTGTTCTGCAATGACCCAGACGCCGCTCATTATTGACCCTCTTAGATTATTTTAGGAATCCCCGCTCCCTTAGAATGGCCAAGATCCGCTCTACCTGCTCCTCAGCAGTCCCTTCGATCATCTCAGCTTTACCGCCTGATTCGCCCTTGAACATCCGCCTGACCAGAGTAGACGGCACAGCGGGCACCGCTGAAGCGGCGACCTCATCGACCTTGGCTGTCTTGGTCGCTTGTCGAACCTTGCTCACCGGCACATACCGCGGCGGCTTCTCAGCCGCCTGGATGCCTAGGACAGCTGGTAAATCCACCTCCATTTCAGCCACCACTCCACCCGCATACTCCTGATTTATCGTCACTCTATTTCCTACCAGGTGAACTCCTGTGACCACGCTTACATGGGGAACTTTTAGGGCACACGCCAAAAGTGGCCCCAGTTGTCCATCACGGTCATCAGCAGCCTGAACGCCTGTTAGAACAAGGTCGTGGGGCATCCCCTTGATGACCTCACCGAGAACCGCTGCAGCCGTATGGCTATCCACTCCATCGCTAAAGTCACCTGTCACTTTAATTGCTCGGTCAGTCCCCTTAGCTAGGGCGGTAAACAAAATCTCGTCGACGCCTTCAGCGTCTATGGCAATCACCGTCACCTTAGCCCTGTGGGCGTCTTTAAGGAGAAGGGCCTCCTCAATGGCGTACTCGTCGAATTCGTTCAGCTTGAGCTTAATGCTATCTGGATCAAGGCGAGTCCCATCTGGTGCAATGACTAGCTCCTCAACGAGATCAGGGACCTGTTTCACAGGAACAACGATCTCCATTTCCCCTCCCAAATCATGTCAAGCTAAACTTAGCCGACCGTTCATTCCAGGTTGCAAAAACGTACCAGCTAAGCATCAACGCCGCGACTAGTGTCATAGCCCCTTCCCACCCTATGAGACTAGGCAAGAAAACCGCTGTCCCAAGCTTTTGTAAGAGTTGAGTTTGCACCAAAATGAGTCGTGATAGAGAGGCAC
>Ga0209399_10000897_pt1 | contig 16362 bp, 12 predicted proteins | sample OV2TP3_FD_184130 | JGI IMG/M metagenome (GOLD analysis project Ga0209399, IMG submission 184130) | Hot spring microbial communities from Beatty, Nevada to study Microbial Dark Matter (Phase II) - OV2 TP3 (SPAdes) (version 3) | ecosystem: Environmental > Aquatic > Thermal springs > Hot (42-90C) ... | reverse complement strand
ACATTGTCGATCTGCGCTTTCTGTAATTTTCCCGAATAGTCGACGTAGACCGACTTCCACTCGCTGAAGATGTCATAGACGGTCGTTCCCGCTTCGCGGTGGCCGTTGCCCGTCTCTTTCACGCCCCCGAAGGGGAGATGAACTTCGGCGCCGATGGTGGGACCGTTGACATAAGTGATGCCGGCCTCGATCTCCCTTAGGGCGCGGAAGGCCCGATTGACGTCCCGCGTGTAAATGGAGCTGGAAAGGCCGTAGGAGCTGTTGTTGAGCGCCTCAATCGCCTCTTCGAAGCTCGCGACTTCGATAATGCACAGGACCGGACCGAAAATCTCTTCTTGAGCGATGCGCATGCCGGGACTCACTTGATCGAACATCGTCGGCCGATAGAAATAGCCGTGGATCCACTTTCCCTCTTCATAGATCGCCCCACCGATGAGGAGCCTTGCCCCCTCCTCTTTGCCGACCTGGACGTAGCGGTGCACCTTCTGCCGCGCCGCTTCGTTGATGAGCGGGCCCATCTCTACAGTCTCGTCCAGACCGTCACCGATCTTTATCTTTTCCGCCCGCTCTACGAGCATTTCGGTGAATTCCTTTTTAATCTCGCGATGGAGGATGAGCCGGCTGGTAGCCGTGCAGCGCTGTCCGGTGGTGCCAAAGGCCCCCCATAGGGCTCCATCCAGGGCGAGTCCCAAATCAGCGTCCTCCATGACGATCTGGGCGTTCTTCCCTCCCATCTCAAGCGACACCCTCTTCAAGTCTCGGCCGCAGAGTGCCGCGATCTCGCGCCCGACTGCCGTCGATCCGGTAAAAGAGATGAGCCGCACATCGCGGTGGCGCACTAGCGGCGCGCCTGCCTCTTCCCCTGCGCCGTGAACCAAGTTGACGACTCCAGGCGGAACTCCCGCCTCTTCCAAGATCTCAAAGAGCTTGACCGCGGTGTGAGGGGTATCCTCGGCCGGCTTCAAGACGACCGTATTGCCACAGAGCAGAGCGGGAAAGAGCTTCCAGGTGGGAATGGCCAGGGGGAAGTTCCACGGGGTGATCAGACCGCACACACCCACCGGTACCCGCACAGACATGGCGAATTTATCCGGCAGCTCGGAGGGCGTGGTCTCGCCGAACAGTCGCCTCCCCTCACCGCCGGAATAGAAGGCCGTGTCGATCCCCTCCTGAACGTCTCCGCGCGTCTCTTTGAGAATTTTTCCCATCTCGCGCGTCATGGCCCGCGCGATCTCTTCCTTGTGCTCGCGCAAAAGCTCCCCCACCCGATAGAGCATCTCTCCCCGCTTGGGCGCGGGCACGAGGCGCCATTTGGGAAAGGCTTTCTCGGCCGCCCTGACCGCGCTGTCCACATCCTCGGCACCTGAAGCGGGAAACAGACCGATCAGTTCATGGCGATCGGCCGGATTGCGGTTCTCGAACGTCCCGCCAGACTTGGCCTCGACCCACCGGCCATCAATATAGTTTTTGTAGAGCTCTGCCATAAACCCACTCCCTACATCTGCTAAAGGCTGAGTTATTTTAGAGGGCTTGCGGTGTAAAGACAAACAAAATAGGATGATGCGCGGCTATCATGGCGCGCAGCGTAGTCCAGCTTTCCGGTCACATCATCGACTCCCTCATCCTGCCCAAGGTCCTGGATCTGATCATCAACTTGGGTGCGGAGTTTGACATCCTGGAGGTCCAAGTCGGCCATCGCCGCGCGGACCGAAGTCACGCGCGGATCTTGGTCGAAGCCCCTTCGCAGGAGGTCCTTGAACGGGTCCTCGCCAAGATCAAGGAACATGGCGCGTTGCCACTGGATGAGGCGGAAGAGCCGGTCCAGCTCGAGCCGGCGCCTCAGGACGGCGTTTTTCCGGACCGCTTCTATGCCACAACCAACCTGACCACTTTGGTCCGATTCAAAGAAAGGTGGCTCCAAGTCGAGCCGCCGGAAATGGATTGCGGGGTTCGGGTGGACGTAGAAGCCATGCGGGCGGAGAGCGTTCCCGTCCACAAAGCCAAAAAGGGAGACCTGATCGTCATCGGCCACCGGGGCATCAAAATCCTTCCCATCGAGAGGCGGGTGCCGCGTGAGCTCTTTGAGTTTATGTCCAGCCCGGTCTCGACCGAGAAGCCCAAGGGTCTGCTCATTCGAGAGATCGCCGAGTCCATGAAGAAGACGCGGCGTGAGAGCGGCAAGATCCTGGTGGTCGGGGGTCCGGGGATCGTTCACACGGGCGCTTCGCAGTATCTCGTCCAGATGATCGAAAAGGATTATGTCCAGACCCTTTTCGCCGGCAATGGGCTGGCGGTTCATGATATTGAGGCCGCCCTGTACGGGACTTCGCTGGGCGTCTATTTAGACAAGAAGATCCGCGCCAGCGAAGGGCATGAGCACCATCTCTGGGCGATCAACGAGATCAGAAAGGCCGGGGGGATCAAGCAGGCGGTGGACCGAGGGTTACTGACCGGAGGGATATTCTACACCTGTGTCAAAAAAGGGGTGGATTTTCTTCTCGCCGGCTCCATCCGTGACGACGGCCCGCTCCCCGAAGTCATCACAGACACCCTCAAGGCCCAGGATCTCATGCGCGAGAAGATACGCGGCGTGGGTTTTGTTCTCATGATGGCCACAACGCTTCATGCCATCGCTACCGGCAATCTCCTTCCCGCGAGCGTCAAAACGGTCTGCGTGGATATCAACCCAGCGGTCGTCACCAAGCTGACCGATCGCGGCACCTTCCAGGCACTAGGGTTGGTTACCGATGTCGAGCCGTTTTTGAGAGAACTATGTGAGTACCTGAACTAAGGAGCTAGGCGTACTTCGATTTCCGATTTTAGATTTTCGATTTTAGATTGAATCGGAAATCGGCAATCCAAAATCTAAAATTTTATGCGTCTTTTGATGTGTCCACCCCTCTACTACGGCATCGAATACGAGATCAACCCATGGATGAGCCGCAGCCGGCAAAGCAACCAGCAGTTGGCCCAAGAGCAATGGCGGGTCTTGTATCGGCTGCTCCAGGACCGACTGGGCATGGAGATCGCGGCTGTGGAGCCGAGGCAAGGGCTGCCGGACATGGTCTTTACGGCCAATGCTGGGCTGGTGTGGAAAAACAAATTTATCGTAAGCAACTTCCGCCACGAGGTAAGACGTCGCGAGAGCGCTCACTTTGAGAACTGGTTTCAAGTCAGGGGCTATGAGATTGTCCACCTGCCCGAAGAAAACTTTTTTGAGGGCGAGGGAGACCTGCTGATGTGCGGAGAGCTCTTCTTTGCTGGATACCATATCCGCTCCGACATGCTCTCGCACCAGAAGGTGGCCGAGATCATCGGGCGCGAGATCCTCTCCTTGGAGCTCACCAACGAGTGGTTTTATCACCTGGACACCTGCCTTTGTCCCCTCGCCGCGGGCCAAGCCCTCTTTTACCCCGCCGCATTTGATCCCTATGCCTTAAAGGTACTCGAAACCCATATCGCCACTCTCATCCCGGTTGCGGAGGAAGAGGCCAAGCGCTTCGCCTGTAACGCGATTGTCACAGAAAAAAGTGTGGTCATGAACGGTGGGTGTCCTGAGACCCGCATGAAGCTAGAATCGCTGGGATTCTCTGTCTACGAGACTCCGTTGAGTGAATTTATCAAGGCCGGCGGGAGTGCCAAGTGCCTGGTGTTAAAAGTGCCCCATGATGAGGCATAAGGCCAAGCGCTCTCGATGACCGAAGATCAAGGATAGGAGAGTGCGATCCTCCATTCTCTATCATCGATTCTCAGGGTTGCCTTCGGCCTTGACACGCCTTCTATTTTATGAGTTAAGAGGCGAGTCCACCCGCTCAGCAAGAGGAGGTTATGCAAATGAAGACCTGGGTCCTATTGGCAGCCGTCGCTATTGGGCTTGCCTCTCGCGCATCCATCTCTGCCCAAGAGCCATTTTATAGAGGCAAGACTGTTAGGATCATCGTGGGCTTTTCGCCCGGAGGCGGCTTCGACACCTATGCCCGGGCCATTGCCCGGCACCTGGGCAAACATATCCCTGGTAATCCCGCCGTTATCGTGGAAAACATGACAGGGGCCGGGAGTCTTATTGCCGCCAACCATGTTTATAAGGTAGCCAAGCCCGACGGCCTCACCATGGCCCATTTCATCGGCGGCTTATTCATGCAACAGCTTCAGGGACGCCCAGGGATTGAGTTTGACGCGCTAAAGTTTGAGTACGTCGGCACCCCGGTCGATGACAAACCTGTTTGTGCTTTGACCAAGGCCAGCGGGATCACAAGTATGGAACGATGGATGGCTTCCAAGACACCGGTCAAACTGGGTGGCACTGCCCCGGGGTCGAATACGGACGATATCCCGAAGATCCTCAAGGCGACGCTCGGTCTCCCTATCCAGCTTGTCTCGGGCTACAAAGGGACGTCCGATATTCGGCTGGCTGCTGAAAGTGGCGAGCTTGCCGGCGGCTGCTGGGGTTGGGATTCGATCAGAGCGACATGGCGCAAGGGGATAGAATCGGGCGATGCGGTTGTTATCTTGCAGACATTGCCGAAGGCCCATCCGGAGCTACCAAAAGTCCCTCTGGCAATCAACTTTGCCAAGAACGAAGAGGCGCGCCAGTTGATCCAGGCTGGCATCCATGACGTGAGCGCTGTCATCCGGCCCTATGTTCTAACTCCGGGCACCCCAAAGGACAGGGTGCAGATCATGCGTAAGGCCTTCATGGATACCATGAAGGATCGGGAGTTTTTAGCAGACGCCGAGAAGTCTAAGCTGGACATCGAGCCCCAAGGCGGCGAGGAATTGGAAAAGACTGTGGGCCGGCTGTTTAAGCTCAAGCCCAGCTTAGTGGCCAAGCTAAAGGATGCCCTTGCGGCGAAATAACGTGGCGCGATGATTAGTTGCTCGTCATACGTAACGAATAGATACCGAGGAATAAACGACCATGCTTGAAATGGCCAATGCGTTTGTCTCCGGCTTCTATCAGATCCTCACCCCCACTACCTTCAGCCTGATGCTTATAGGGATAGCTGTCGGGTTCATCGTTGGGATTTTGCCCGGTTTAGGGGGGCCGACGACGATGGCACTTATGCTTCCGTTCATCTTCAAGATGTCAGCGGTTGAGGCCTTCGCTTTCCTGCTGGGAATGGCAGCCGTTACGGCCACCACTGGGGACATCACGTCCATCCTCTTTGGAGTCCCGGGCGAACCGACGACAGCCTCCACCATCGTTGATGGTCATCCGATGGCCAAGAGGGGTGAAGCTGGCCGCGCTTTGGGAGCAGCCCTAATGAGTTCCCTGGTGGGAGCCATCTTCGGCGCATTTTGTCTTGCTGTGGCTATCCCCATTGTCAGGCCATTGGTCCTCACCTTCGGCTCGCCAGAATTTTTCATGATCGCTCTTTTGGGCGTTACCTTCGTTGCCTCTCTTAGCGGCGGAGCCCTATTAAAAGGTCTCATCTCTGGAGGGTTAGGATTCTGTTTGGCCATGGTAGGCCTCGATCCCATATCGGGAATCCAGCGCTATACCTTCGGTCAGCTTTTCCTGTGGGATGGAATGGGTTTGGTGCCGGTCACGGTAGGCCTGTTTGCTATTCCCGAGGTCATCGACCTCGCAGTCCAGGGGGGGAGCATCGCGAAAGAGAAGGTGGGCAAGTTGGGTGGCGTCATGGAGGGGGTCAAGGATACTTTCCGTCACTGGTGGCTGGTCATCCGGTGTAGCGCCCTGGGCGCCTACATCGGCATCATCCCTGGCATGGGAGGTGGCGTGAGCCAATGGATAGCCTATGCCCACGCTGTCCAAAGCTCCCCGAACAAGGAAAGGTTTGGTAAAGGGGCCGTAGAGGGAGTCTTAGGACCTGGCGCGGCCAACAACTCCACTCTAGGAGGCGCGTTTATTCCGACTGTGGCATTCGGCGTTCCCGGCAGCGTTATTATGGCCATTCTTCTGGGAGCCTTCATCATTCAGGGAATCGTACCCGGTCCTGATATGCTCCTTCCCCCACCAAAAGGAAAGCTAAACCTGACTTTCTCGTTTGTCTGGATCATCGTCATCTCCAACCTCATTACGGTGGCGGTTTGTTTCCTTTTTCTGAACCAGTTGGCGAAGATCACCCAAATTCGGTCAAGTCTGCTTATGCCTTTTCTCCTGCTCCTGATCTATCTGGGCGCCTTTGCGGAAAAAAATGCCTTCGAAGATATCATCGTGGTGCTGGCATTTGGTTTTCTGGGGTGGGTAATGGTGCACTTGGACTGGCAGCGACCTCCTCTCCTTCTAGGCCTCGTTTTAGGGCCGCTAATGGAAAACAGGCTCTTTCTTTCTACCGATAACTACGGGCTTGCCTGGCTTTGGCGGCCTGGTGTTCTGATGCTCTTTGCTCTGACCCTATTTGGCATCTTCTATCCCATAGTTAAGCAAAAACGGCAGAACAAAGAAAAAGTAGGTGCCCGGCCCATGACCCCGGTGGTCATCGAAGAGGAAGAAAAAGGAGCAGTAAGGTTATGGGACACGCTTTTTACCCTTTCGATCATCATCGCTCTTGCTTTGGCGCTGTGGCAGAGTAAGGATTTCGGCTTCCGCGCCGGCCTCTTTCCCTGGGCAATCGGCTTTCCGGTTTTAGCCCTCTCTCTTGCTCAACTGGGATTGGAGCTCACGGCTAGGGCACGCAGGAGCGTGTCAGAGGTGGCTGCCGATCTGCCAAAGGATGCGGTCTATCGACGCACAGCCGGCATCATCGGCTGGATTCTCGGATTTTTTGTCGCGATTTGGCTCCTGGGTTTTTCGATTGCAGTTGCTGTAACTACTTTTCTCTACCTCAAAATTGGAGGAGGCGAGAAATGGCCTGTTACGATTATTCTGACTCTGCTCGGCTGGGGCTTCTTTTACGCCTTGTTTGACTACTCCCTCCACGTCCCTTTTCCCGAAGGGCAGCTCTTCGTCTGGCTGAAGTAAGAACAGAGACAGAGATTTGGGACAGAGACCGCCCCTCCTCTCTTCTTTGGCTCTGTCACTGTCTCTATCTCTGTCTTGCTCTGAGTGCTCGCCACAACCTCTCCGGCGTGATCGGTAGCTGATGCATCCTCACACCCACAGCGTTGTAAACCGCGCTGCCAATAGCTGAGGCCACAGGGAGCAGTCCGCCCTCGCCCGTCCCTTTGGAGCCGAAGGGACCCGGACCGTTTTGGTTCTCTATCAGAATAGATTCAAATTCCTTGGGCAGGTCGCGAAAATTTGCCACCCGGTAGTCGATGAGATTGGGATTGATCAACTGGCCGTCTTTATAAACCATCTCCTCGAGAAGGGTATGGCCAAGCGCAAACATGACCGCGCCTTCGTCCTGTCCGGCGCACTGAATCGGGTGAATCGCTCTACCTACGTCAGCAATCGAGCAATATTTCAAAACCTTGATCTCGCCGGTATCCGCATCTACCGCCACCTCCGCTCCTCCCCAGCTAATTTCCCAGAAAGTCGTCGGGGAGCCCAAGACTACCCTCTTGCTTTTTTTGTCCTGGTAAGAACCCCTGCCGATAATCTCTCCAGCCTTGGCGCCGAAATATTTGGTCATAACCTCTTCGTAAGAGATGCTTTGACCCCTGGAGTTGGTGACCTTCCCACCTTTGAGCGTGAGACGATCGACTCGATCCTTGAGCGGCCTCGAAGCCGCCCGCAGAAGCTGTCTCTTGACATCCTGGGCGGCCCTCTGTACGCAAAGACCCATAACCACCATGGAGCTGCTCGCGTTGGTTGCGGGGTCGTAGGGAGTCGCATCGGTATCCAATTGGGTCACCTTGATCCGGTCTAACGGCACCCCTAACTCCTCCGCCACCACCTGGCTCAATGCGGTTCGTGCCCCTTGCCCGATCTCGACCGTGCCGGTCAACAAGAAGATGCTGCCATCAGGAGTCATTTTGACCACGGCAGACGCGATCTTATAAGTTCCTCCGCCGTCCTTTATGCAACAACTCAACCCTCTCCCGATATTGGATTTGGTCTTTTTCCGCTTCCAGCCTATGGCCCGAGCGGCACGGAGCAGACCCTCCTTGAGATCACAGTCTACCGGCGTATCGCCCGGCGTGTATTCCTCCCCTTTCTTAAGCAGGTTCTTGAGACGGAAATCGAGCGCATTGATGCCCAACTTCTCGGCCATGACATCCATGTGCGACTCATAGGCCCAGGTAACCTGGAGCGTGCCGAAGCCACGAAAGGCGCCAGCGGGCACCGTGTTGGTATAAACCGTATAGGCATCGGTCTTGACATGAGGGATGCGATAGGGGCCTTGGGCTCGATAGCCGGCCTTTTGCGTCACCCGCGGCCCGGCATCGGCATACGCCCCGGTATCCATGTAGATCTCGCACTCTCTGGCAACCAACCGCCCATCGCGGCTCACTCCGCTTTTGATGCGAAAGCCCGCTGGATGGCGGGTGACGGTCTGAAAGCTTTCCTCGATCGAGTGAACGACTCTGACCGGGCGACCGGCTTTCCAAGATAGAGCCACCGCGAGCGGCTCGGTCTTGACCGAGAGCTTTCCCCCATAACCCCCGCCGACATAGGGAACGATCACGCGCACCTTGTTCAGCGGGACGCCGAAGACCGCGGCTACATGCTCCCTCAGCGTAAAGGGATCTTGCGTGGCGGCCCAAAGCGTGATCCTATCTCCTTGGACTTGGGCTACGGTCGCGTGGGGCTCCATAGAGTAGTGCTGCACGCGCGGAAAGGTGAAGGTATCTTCAAAAACGTAAGCCGCTTTCTTAAATCCCTCTGCAATATCTCCTTTAGCGTAGCCGAAATGGTAGCATACATTGGTCCCCTGGAACTCCTTTGGCGGCTGATAGTGGTAGCCATGGAGTTCCCCACTGGCAGCTCTTGCCTCATGAACCAATGGGGCGTTGGGAGCCAGGGCTTCCTCAATGCTGCTCACCGCCGGGAGCTCTCCATACTCCGCCTCCATCAAGGCCAGCGCCTCCTCAGCCGTGCCTTCATCCGCCGCGACCACAGCAGCCACCGGATCGCCGACATATCTAACCTTATCCAGCGCCACTATCGGCTGGTCCTTGTATGCGGCGCCAAAGAGTTTGAACCCCGCGACATCCTCGCGCGTTAGAACCGCGAGGACTCCAGGGAGGCGCTCCGCTTTTCGGGTATCGAGCCTAAGCAGCCTGGCGTGAGCAAACGGGCTCCTTAGAATCTTTCCGTAAGCCATTCCCGGAAGCTCGATATCCCCCACATAGACCGCCTTTCCGGTTACCTTCTCTTCTCCATCTACCCGGGGGAGCGCCTTGCCCACTATTTTTAGAGCTTCCGATCTTCTCATGATGCCAAAGTTCTTAGACTCATCCCCCTTACTTACTTTACCTCCTTGATTTCGAGCTTTCCAATGCGCCTGATGGCGTCAGCGAGCATCTTGGCGTCCTTATCCCAGAATTTCTGGAACTCGGGTGCGTCCAAATAAGCAACAGGGGTCTGGAGTTTATCCATGGCGGCCTTGAAGTCCGGCTCGTTCACCGCCTGTCTGAGGGTATCGCGCAGCTTCTTGAGCAACGGCTGCGGCGTGCCTCTCGGGGCAAAGACTCCCGCCCAGATGTAAAACTCGATGTCGTACCCGAGTTCCTTGAAAGTCGGGACATCGGGCAGCGAGGCTACCCGCTTGGCTCCCCATCCGGCAAGGGGCCGCAGCTTACCCGCCTTAATATGGGGAATCACAACCGCGGGCCCGGAAGCGAGCGTGTCCACATGGCCGCCCAGGATCGCCGTCAGAGCCGGACCGGCGCCGCCATACGGGACATGTTTGAGCTTGATGCCACTGGCGTGCATGAGCATCTCCGTCGCCATGTGAAGGGTCCCGTACACCCCGGAAGAGGAAAAGGAGATCTGTTCGGGGCGCTTCTTCGCATCCTCCACAAATTCCTTTACGCTCTTCCATGGGTGCTGGGCGTTGACGACAAAGATGGTGGGGTCAGCGGAGATAAGTGCAACCGGAACCAACTGGTCCATGGTGTAGGCCGGCTTGCGATTAAAGAGCTTGTCGGCCTCTGGGATGATAGAGATGCTGGAGAGAGAGAGAAGCAGCGTGTAGCCGTCGGGTTTGCTGTTGGCCACGTAGGACATCCCTACCGCGCCCGCGGCCCCAGTTTTGTTCACGACCACGACGGGATTTCTTAGCACCTTCTCCATGGCCGCCGCGACCGGCCTAGCGGTGAGGTCGGCGACGCCTCCCGGGGGGAACGGGGCGACAACCGTGATCGGCCGGTCGGGGTACTTCTCCTGCGCCTGAGCCCAATAAGACAGGGCCAAAATCAACACTAGAAGGGTCACAAACAGACGAATTCTCATGGATTTCTACCTCCTTTTGACTAAGAAAATTTTGCCTAAAAAATTAAATCTTCTTCTCCTCTCCGAGGCTCGTTTTGCCCTCTATGCCGAGGCTCCGCCGCCAGTCCATCGCCTTGGTGAAGACCGGGCGGAGGCTCAACAGAAGCAGCGCAAGCCCAACCATGAGCATGATAAGGGCGATCGGCCGGCTGACAAAGATCGCATAGCTTCCGTCGGACATCCTGAGTGACTGCCGGAAGCTCATCTCCAGCATCGGCGCCAGGACGAGCCCCAGCACGATCGGAGCGGTCTCGAAGTCGAATTTACGGAGCAAGTATCCCAGGACTCCCATGACCGCCATGATCCAGACATCCACGACACTCCCGTTCACCGCGTAGACGCCGAGCACGGCGAAGATGAGGATGGCGGGGTAGAGGAGGGGATACGGAATCCTTAACAAGTTCACGAAAAGCCCCACCATCGGCAGGTTCAGGATGAGCAGGACCACATTCCCCACGTACATGCTGGCGATGAAGCCCCAGAAGAGCGCCGGTTGCTCCTTGATGACGAGCGGGCCCGGGTTGATGCCGTGGATCATCATTGCCGCCAGCATCACCGCCGGAATCGGCCCAGAGGGGACGCCGAGGGCCAGCATCGGGACGAATGCGCCGGAAGTGGCCGAGTTGTTCGCCGACTCCGGCCCGGCGACGCCCTCGACGGCGCCGTGGCCGAACTGCTCGGGGTGCTTGGAGAGGCGCTTCTCCACGGCGTAGGAGACGAAGGAGGAGATGATGTGGGCGGAGCCCGGAATGATCCCGATCAGGAACCCGAGCAGCGTCCCCCGCCCGATCGGGCCGAACGACGCCCGCCACTCCTCGCGGAACGGTAGCAGCTCGCGCAGCCTGGGCTTGATCACTTTGGGCGGTGTCGGCTGCCCCGCGGTTAGGAGGATCTCCGAGATCCCGAAGAGCCCCACAGCCACTGGGACCACCCCGATTCCGTCCCCCAGCTCCACGAGCCCGTAGTGGAAGCGAAAGAAGCCGGTCATGGGATCGATCCCGATCATCCCGAGCAGAAGCCCGAAGGCCGCCATCGCGAGCGACTTCGGCATGGACCCGGTGCTCATGTACGCGAGCACAAGGAGCCCGAGGAGCAGGAGGGCGAAGTACTCGGGCGGCCCGAAGCGAAGGGCGAAGTTTGCGAGCGGCGGCGCTAGGAACATGAGGACCACTACGCTCAAGGTTCCCGCCAAGTACGAGCCGACCGCCGCGATGGCGAGGGCCGCGCCGGCCCGCCCTCGTTTGGTCATCTCGTAGCCGTCGATGCAGGTCATCACCGAGGCGGCCTCTCCCGGGATCCGCATCAGGATCGAGGTGGTGGAGCCACCGTACATGGCGCCGTAGTAGATCCCGGCCAGCATGACGAGGGCGGTGGTCGCGTCCATCCCGAACGTGGCCGGGAGAAGTAGGCTGATCCCGGCCAGCGGGCCGACGCCCGGCAACACACCCACGAGCGTCCCGATGACGCAGCCTACAAAGGCGTAAAACAGCACCACGGGAGAGAGGGCCACTGAGAAGCCGAGGTAGAGATTCTGCAGAGTCTCAAGCATGATCCCAGTGTCAGATCCCGAACGGTCCGCGGGGCAGAGGGACGCGCAGGATTGTGTGGAATAAGTAGAAGGAGCCAAATGCCAGTCCTAGCGCAAATGTTACAGTCAGGATCCAGCCCTTTTTTTCCACACCTTTGACGAGGAATGTGAGTAGAAGGAGAACCGTGAGTCTGTAGCCAAGCCTTTCGATCCCAAAAGCAGCGAAGGCGCAGCCGAAGAGGATCGCTGCTGCATGGCGCCACTCCCTCCAGCCTACCGCTGCCACGCGTTCTGAGCCCCCGCCCGTGGCAGCAATTAAAGCGCCAAACAGGAGCAAAAAAAAGGCAAGAAGTACTGGCGTGTAGGCCGGTCCAGGTTGCCAGAAAGTCCCGAAGGGGAGACTCTGGCTTTGCCAGATCACCACCAAAGCAAAAAGGGCTAGCACCGTGCCGGAGGTCCGGTCGGTAGTGAACATAAGTTGAAAACTATTTGGCCTCGACCTTGCCGATACGCTTGATGACGTCGGCGAGAATCCGGGCATCCCGATCCCACCAAGTACGGAACTCATCGGCGTCTTGGTAGGCAATCGGCGTTTGAATCTTTTCCATCGCGCTCCTGAATTCCGGGTCCTGCACGGCTTGACGGGTCGCATCCCGCAGCGCTCTGACCACGTTCGCTGGAACATTCTTCGGCGCAAAGAGCCCGGCCCAGAGATAGTACTCGACGTCGTAGCCGAGCTCCCTCATGGTCGGAACGTCCGGAAACGCCGCGAGCCGCTGGGCGCCCCACGTCGCGAGGCCGCGGATCTTGCCAGCCTTCAGATGCGGCACCGCGAGCGCCGGCGGCGAGGCCCACATGGCGGCGTGGCCGCCGAGCACCGCAGTCATGGCCGGGCCGCCTCCGGTCGTGGGGAGGTGGCGCATCTTGATGCCGGCGGCGGCGAGGAACATCTCCATCGGGACGTGCGAGGCGCCGTAGACCCCGGACGACGAGAAGGTAATCTCCCCGGGCCGCTTCTTCGCGTCCTCGACGATGTCCTTCACGTTTTTCCAGGGCGTGGCGGCGCCGACCACCAGCATGGGCGGATCGGCGTTGAGCCGGGCGATGCCGACGAGTTGATCACGGGTAAAGGCGGGCGTCCGCCCGAAGAGCGCGTCAACCTCCGGGATCGTCGAGACGCTGACGAGACCCGACAGGAGCGTGTAACCGTCGGGCTTGGCGGTCGCCACGAACGAATACCCTACAGCGCCAGCGGCGCCTGCCTTGTTCACCACGACGACCGGCTGCTTCAGCACGCGCTCCAAAGCGGGGGCTAGAGGGCGCGCGGTAAGATCAGCAATTCCGCCCGGTGGAAAGGGCACCACGATAGTGATAGGTCGGCTTGGGTAGGGTTCTTCAGCGGCCATCAACCCATGTGCGACCATGAGCACCAACGCCACAATACAGATCGAACGAGTCATACCGTCCTCCTATCAGCCTTCTGGCGATCCTGGTGGCCGTCTACCTTCATATTACAGCCCTCCCGAGAAGACAACATCAATCATATATATCTCTTTATCACCCAGTCCGCGGCCTCTTCTTTAGTGCGGATCTCGCCGTTGAGCTGCGCTTCTTCAACCTCCTTCAAGATCGTCGAAAAGATGGGACCGGGAGAGAACCCCATAGCGACGAGGTCTTTCCCCGTAAGCAACGGCTCGGGATGGATCTCCTCTTGTTTTAGCTCGACCATTTTCTCCTTGCAGAAATTGTAGTATTGGAGATCGCCGCTTGAGGCGAGAGCGTCGATACGCACGAGTTCTAAAAGCTCCCCTATCCCCTCTTCACCCAAAAAGCGCTTGAGTGTGCTCAGCCGCATCTTAGGCGCCTGGGTGGAACGAAGATGATTCCTCACCAGATAGGCCACCCTCTCCCAGACCGCCCGGCTGCGCTTAAGGCGTTTCAGAACTTCTACTGCCATCTCTGCCCCTTTTTCGGTATGGCCATAAAAGGTGATGCGTCCGCTCTCTTTGTTCATACAAAGGGGTTTGGCCACGTCATGGAGAAGACAACCGTAGGCAAGGCTCTCTGACGGATAAGGAGTGAGGAGCGAGGGGTGGGCAGTTTGATCACTGCTCACTGCTTCAGCCCGAGGCTGATCCGCCTGAGGCGGAGACTGCTGACTGCTCACTGTGAGATAATCCAGCATCAGGAGCGTATGGGTGAAGACATCCCCTTCGGGATGAAAGTCAGGACTCTGCTCGACGCCCTTCATGGCCTCTATCTCCGGCAATAAGACTTCAAGAAGGTGAGTCGCATCCAGGAGCTCGAACCCCCTTCTGGCTCCACCTTCCATCAGGACACGGGTGAGCTCTTCTCCTATCCTTTCCCAGGCAATCTGGGTGATCGTCGAAGCCTGCCGTCGGATGGCCGCAAACGTATTCTCTTCGATCACAAAACCGAGGCTGGCCGCGAATCGTACTGCCCGAACCATGCGCAGGCGGTCCTCCTGAAACCGCTCAGCGGGATCTCCTATGGCCCGGACCAAGCGGAGGCTCAGGTCTTGCCTCCCGCCAACCAGATCAATGACTCGGTCTTCTATTGGGTCGTATACCATTCCGTTGATCGTGAAGTCTCGGCGCAAAATATCCTCTTTCATGCTTCCGAAACGGACATGGCTGGGCCGCCGTCCGTCCAGGTAGGGCCCATCATAACGGAAGGTGGCGACCTCAAAGGCCTCCCCCTCTACGATCACCAAGATGACACCAAACTGTGTCCCGACGGCGATTGTCTGAGGGAATATTTTCTGTATCGCTTGCGGTCTTGCGTCCGTGGCGATGTCGTAGTCCTGGGGAGGCTTCCCCAAGAGATGGTCCCGGACGCAGCCTCCTGCCAGATAGGCCTTGTAACCCTCTTCACGGAGGTGCCTTATGATGGAAATGGCCTTCTCTTTTGGAGACACAAAACACCTCTACGCTCCTCTACGCCCTTATTCTATTCGAGATAAAGGACGCAAGGAAAGAGGAAAAATGCTCTGTTGTTACTGGAGAGTCGTGTTCGGAAGAGAGATAAATTCCTGAACCTTCCCCTGAAGTTCTTGGAAGGTGAAGGGCTTAACGATGTAATCGTTGCATCCTGCCTCAATGCAGGTTTTGAGATCTGACTCCCTAAAAAGGGCGGTAGCGGCCAATATGGGGATATACTGGGTCTCCGGATTGGAGCGAAGGATCCGCGTGGCTTCCCATCCGTCCATCCCGGGCATCATAATATCCATCAGGATGAGATGGGGCCTTTCTTGCATGGCCTTCTCGACGCCTTCTTTGCCGTGCTTGGCCGGGATAGCAAAAAAACCCATCAGCTCCATCTGCCAGATAAGGAGCTCCCTCATATCCGGATGGTCTTCCACGATAAGGACCTTTTTCATACCCCAGGCTTTCCTTTCAGCAAATGCCGATCGCGGACTTTGAGATCGCCAAGCTGCTGTTAATACTAAAAATACTATATAGGTTCTCGGCTGTCAAGGAACCCTAACTTCGGGGTGCGAGTCGTTTTGCCAGAGATCCGTTCGGCTGAGCGGCCGAAGCCTTCACGGAGCTTGTTCCATCCCGGTGGCGCATTGGTTCGCAAGTGTCAAAGTGACCCACTGCCTAACTTCGGGCTTTTATCTTGAACTTATTAATGGTATATGGGGCTTTGACGTTTCTCTTCTCTGATGAAAGCCACTTTCTACCGCGTCTTGAAACTGCTTTCGGGCTGGACCCTAATCTTTCTGGGGGTCATCGGGTGGTTTATACCTGTTGTCCCGGGAACAATATTCATTATTCTTGGCTTCGCACTGATTTCCGCTCAGTCGGAATGGGTGAGGAACTTGATTGACTCTCTATCCCTCCGCTTCCCGCGCCAAGCCGCTAAGCTCCGCGCCATCAAAGAAGGACTACTTTCCAAGATCGGGGGCGAAGGGACCCCGTGACTGCGCTTACTTCTTATTGCTGAGCTTGGCCTTCTCCTGATCGGCGACTACCACGACGATGAGCTTTTCCGGTTGTAGATAACGCTTGGCCGCCTCAAGTATATTGTCTCGACTGATCTGTCGAATCAGCTCCGGATAACGGTCCGGATAGTCCAGTCCCAGCTCAAAGAACTCCACTTGCCCGAGAAAGCCGGCAATGCGCCGATTCGTGTCTAGGCGGAGGGGAAAGCTGCCAATAAGATAATCCTTGGCTGCTTGAAGCTCCTCGTCTGCGACCCCTTGCTCGCGGATGCGCCGGATCTCCTCCTTGGCGATCTGAATAGCCTCTTCAGCGGTCTCATTTTTCGTCTGCATGGTCACCTGAAACGAGCCCACGTACTTTTCGCCACCGAAGTAGCTATAGACCGAATAGGCGAGTCCCCGCTCGTTGCGCACCGACTCCACCAGACGGGAGGAAAAACTCCCTGCGCCGAGGATGTAGTTCATCACCTGGATCGCGTAGTAATCCGGATGGCTCCGCGGAACCCCTTCGTGCCCCATGGTGAT
>Ga0209399_10000895_pt1 | contig 16404 bp, 9 predicted proteins | sample OV2TP3_FD_184130 | JGI IMG/M metagenome (GOLD analysis project Ga0209399, IMG submission 184130) | Hot spring microbial communities from Beatty, Nevada to study Microbial Dark Matter (Phase II) - OV2 TP3 (SPAdes) (version 3) | ecosystem: Environmental > Aquatic > Thermal springs > Hot (42-90C) ... | reverse complement strand
TGGGGCAATGGCGGCGATTCGGCTGGAGAGTTCCACACCGAGGCGATAGGTCATCGAGGCCCCATTGGAAAATCCCGTCACAAAAACTCGCTTCGGATCAATGGCCCATTTCGCCAACAGATCGTCAAGCAACGCATTCACAAACCCGACATCATCGATGTTCCGTTGTCCCGAGTGGAAACGACCCGATCCATCATTCCAGGTTTGTGGATTCCCGGTGAAGCGAGAGGGACTCGATGGATTGGGGCTTGTCCCTTCGGGAAAGACCGCCAGAAACCCCGCCTCATCAGCCTTCTTTGCCCATCCCGTTTCTTTCCTCACAGCCCCTGCGGTGCCCCCACCGCCATGGAGCACGATGACAACGGCCACGGCTGTCCTCCCATCATAACCCGGCGGCGCGTGCAGCAAATAGGTTCTGGCGCGCCCATCAACCGTCAAGGTCCCTTGAGTATCACCGGGGCCGAGCGTCACGGCCTTCGGCTGTGAGCCCGCGCGATCGGCACTCCCCCGCCGTTCCCGCAGCAGCTTGAGCAGCCGTCGGCAGTCCTGGGGGCAGCTCTGCTTCGTTTCCCCGGCATCGCAGACGCCGTTGCCGCACGTCTGGGCGAAAGCTGTGCTCAGGCTTCCTCCACCTGCCGACACTCCCACCCACACCATCAAAGACCACACAACAAACATTCTAGGAATCATTTTACACCCCTCTCCTTGAATTGGGATCGTGGATTGCGCTGGCCCGTGAGGACCATCCCCACCGCCCTCAGCCACCCTTGATGCTTCTTCTGTCTTTCTCGAGAAGTCATCGTGGGAGAAAAGGTGCGGTCTTCTTTGTGAAATTTTTCTAAATCGCTTTTCTGCCACAAACCGACGGTTACGCCCGCCAGGTGCGCAACGCCCTGGGCCGTGGATTCGATCATCCTCGGACGAATCAGGGGAACACCCAGCATATCCGCCTGAAATTGCATGAGAAAATTATTCTGACAGGCCCCGCCATCGACTTTGAGCTCTTTGATCCCTTGTTGGAAGCTCTTTTGCATCAGATCAAAGACGTCTTTGGTCTGATACGCAATCGCCTCCAGGGCGGCCCGGATAATATGCCTTTTGTCGGTGCCCCGCGTGAGTCCCGTGATCATCCCCCGGGCCCGGCTGTCCCAATAGGGCGCGCCCAGCCCCGTGAACGCGGGGACAAAATAAACTCCTTGAGTATCGCACAGGCCCCGAATCAGCCGCTCAGAGTCGGCGGAGCGCCGGATGAGCCCCAGTTGATCCCGGAGCCATTGGATCACGGCCCCGGCGATAAAGATCGAACCCTCCAAGGCATAGACCGGCCGTCCGCGCCAATCGCAGGCAACGGTCGCCAGCAAACCGTTTTTCAAAATGAGCGGTTTTGAACCCGTGTTCAAAACCATAAAGCAGCCTGTCCCGTAGGTATTTTTAATCGTCCCGGCCTCGGTGCAGCCCTGACCGTATAAAGCGGATTGTTGATCCCCCATGACACCGGCGATGGGGATCCCTGCGGGCAATCCAGCGGCGCCCGGGGATGTCTTCCCAAAAATCGATCCGGAAAGATTCGCCTGGGGCAAGATTCCTGGGGGAATCTTAAGAACCTTTAGAAGCTCTTCATCCCAACGGAGGGTGCGGATATTAAAGAGGAGGGTGCGGGAGGCGTTGGTGAAATCCGTTGCGTGGCTCTTACCGCCGGTCAGCTTCCAGATGAGCCAACTGTCGACGGTGCCAAAAAGAATCCGGCCCTCCCGTGCTCGTTTTTTCAACCCCGGGACATGATCCAAAAGCCATTTTATTTTGGTTCCGGAAAAATACGGGTCTAAGAGGAGACCGGTTCTCGATCGAAAGAAGGATTCTGAATTTTTAAAATTTTTCTCCTCGCAGATCGGTGCCGTGCGCCGGCACTGCCAGACAATCGCCCGGTAAACCGGTTTTGAGGTTTTGCGATCCCACAGGATGGTTGTCTCGCGTTGATTGGTGATGCCGATTGCGAGAATTTTTTGGGGAGGGATTTTTGCTCGAAGAAGCGCCTCTTGAATCACCCGAACACACGAGCTCCAGATTTCTTCGGCATCGTGCTCCACCCACCCGGGCCTGGGGAAATATTGTTTAAATTCGCGGTAGGCGCTGGCGACAATCGTCGCGCGCTCATCAAAGACGAGCGCCCGCGAGCCGGTTGTGCCTTGATCGATGGCGAGAAGGTATGGGGGGCTCACCGCAACCGCCTCACGGCCTCTTTAATCTCTTCAGCGGTTGCCCCGCCGTGGGATTCGATTACTTTAATGAGTCCGTCTTTGAGATAAGGCATCACCGTCTTAAGATCGAAATCTCCCTTAAAAGGCGCCAGGTGATCTTGAAGGCCCTTGACGCCGTGGATATGCATCCCTAAAAGGCGGCCCCCATAACGATCAAAATAATCCCGGTGGGCCTTGACCAATCCCAGCCGGCAATTGACCTCGGCGTGGCCGACGTCATGCCAATACCCCAGGCCCCTCGGATAACGATCCAGAAGGACTCCAATCTCCTCAAAGTCTGGGATTTCGTTGGGATAATAGCGCGTCTCCAAACCAATTTCGACTTTTCTCTGACGGGCGTAGGGGATCACGTCATCCAGACTCTGGATCAATGCTCTCCAAAAGGGAGCCTGATTCCTGCGCCGCTCGCTTGATATTTCTTCTCTTGAGCGATCAAGCTCTTTTGAATCACCTTGGCCCATTTTATATTTTTTCAGAATCGCGGTCGGGTCGGATTTCCCCTCGATCGTGCCTCCATGAATCACGACCACCTTAGCCCCCACGCGCTCGGCGGTGTCAACGGTTTTCTCGGTCCACTCAACGGCCCTGCGCCTTTCTTTCTCATCGACAGCCGATAAACGATAATAATTCGACGGATGCCGCAAGGACGGCCCGCCCTGCACCGAACACGAAGTGTCTGTTCTGGTGCAGGGCCCGTCATTGGGAAGAGGACAAAAGTTGTGAATACTCAAGACCTTGATCGCCATCTTCCCTAAAAGATTCCTCACCCCTTCCAGCTCTTCGGCTGTCAGCTTATAACCCAATTCAATGGCATCGAGGCCCAGCGCTTTAATCTCGGTGAGCATTGTTTCCACGCCGACATTGGATTTGTGGTTCCAGGCAGTTGATATGGCGAGCATGGACAGAGGTTTCATTAGTTAAGCTTTTTCCATCAGATACGCATGAACGCCATCGGCGGCCGCGCGTCCTTCCTGAATCGCCCACACAACGAGCGACTGCCCGCGGGCCATATCGCCCGCGGTAAAGACTCCGGGAATGCTCGTCATCTTGTTTCGATCATGTTTGACGTTCCCGCGGAAATCCAGCCCCACGCCTAACTCTTCCAGCATCCCGTTTTTGACCGGCCCGGTAAATCCCAAAGCCAAAAGAACCATGTCCACCTCCACGGCAAATTCCGAACCGGGGATCTCCTTAAAAGGCCGCCGGAGCGTCTGGGGGTCTTTGGGGCCGTACTCCAGACGGACCGCGTGCAGCTCTTTAAGCCTTCCGTTCTCGCCGCTGAAGCGTTTGGTTAAAATGCCGTAGTCTCGTTCAACCCCTTCTTCGTGAGACGTGGATGCCCTTTGGATAAAGGCCCACTGCGGCCAGGGATTATCCGGAGGCCTTTCTCTGGGCGGTTCTGGAAGAAGCTCATACTGTTTAACCCACGCCGCGCCCTGACGATTGGCTGTGCCCAAACAGTCCGAGCCCGTATCGCCTCCCCCCAAAATGATGACGCGCTTATCCTTTGCCATGACACTAATGTGGGGATCGATGCTGCGGCCCAGATCCCGTTGGTTTTGTTGAGGGAGATAAAACATGGCCTGATAAATCCCTTCCAGCTCTCGTCCGGGAATGGGCAGCTCCCGGCTCGCCTCGGCTCCGCCGCAAAGAACCAAGGCGTCAAACTGCTTCGTCAACTGTTGGGCAGAAACATTTTCTCCGACGTGGGCATTCGTTTTGAAAACAACCCCCTCCTCATGCATCCTTTTCAAACGGCGCTCCACCACCCATTTTTCCAGTTTGAAATCGGGAATACCTAAGGTCAAAAGCCCCCCTAACACTTCATTCTTTTCAAAGACCACGACCGTATGGCCCAGCTTATTCAGTTGATCGGCGCAGGCCAAACCCGCCGGGCCAGAACCAATGACCGCCGCTTTCTTGCCGGTGCGGTGTTTGGGCGGCTGCGGCTTAACCCATCCTGCCTCGTAGGCCTTCTCAATGATTGAGAGCTCAATATTTTTGATAGTGACCGGCGACTGATTAATCGCCAAGACGCAGGCATTCTCGCAGGGGGCCGGACAGACCCGCCCGGTGAATTCGGGAAAATTGTTGGTCTTATGGAGCCGGTCAATGGCCTCCTGCCAGCGATTGTTATAGACCAAGTCGTTCCAGTCCGGAATGATATTGCCAATGGGGCAGCCCGACTGGCAAAAAGGCACCCCGCAGTCCATGCAGCGGCCGCCCTGTTTTCTTAATTCCTCATCGGGAAGAAAATTATAAAATTCCTTCCAATGCTTGAGGCGCTCGGCAACCGGCTCTTTCTTGAAATCCTTCCGGTCATATTTCATGAATCCTTTGATGTCACCCATCAGTTATTTCTCTTCTCTTACTAAAAACCCTTCAAAAGATTGTTTATTTTACATAAGGGGCCGTTTCTGTTTCCATTCCTTTAAGCGGCGAAAACAGAAACGGCCCCTCGCTGCCTCAAACCTTCACCCTTTCCTCATGGACGGCTACAATCGTCTTTGCTTCCTCCAAAACCTGTCGGTAATCTTTCGGATAGACCTTGACGAATTGCGCAAGGACGCCATCCCAGTTATTCAAAATCCTCTGGGCCACCGTGCTGGATGTATATTGGGCGTGTTTTTCAATCAAGCCTTTTAATTCCTGGCTATCGGATGGATCATCCACAGCCACCAAGTCCACCATGCCGCGGTTCGAGTGGCCGGCAAACGTTTTGTCTTTGTCCCACACGTAGGCAATGCCTCCGCTCATGCCCGCGGCGAAATTCCGGCCCGTCGGCCCTAAAACCACGACACATCCGCCGGTCATATATTCGCACCCGTGATCCCCCACCCCCTCCACGACCGCGCGGGCGCCGCTATTTCTCACGGCAAAGCGCTCGCCCGCCAGGCCTCTTAAAAAGGCCTCCCCGCAAACGGCGCCGTAGAGAACCACATTCCCTACCAGGATATTCTCCTCGGGCACAAAGGTCGCTTTCTTCGGCGGATACACAATGATCCGTCCGCCAGAAAGCCCCTTGCCTAAATAATCATTCGCATCGCCTTCCAAAACAAGGGTGATCCCCTGGGCGAGAAATGCCCCGAAACTCTGTCCGGCGGATCCCTCAAATTCGATCTTAATCGTTTGATCCGGCAGCCCGGCCAATCCGTAGCGACGGGCGATCTCGGAGCTCAAAATCGTTCCCACGGTGCGGTTGGTGTTACAGATCGGCATCGTAAGCCGGACGGGTTTCTTCTGCTCAATGGCTTCTCGACAGCGCTTCAGAAGCTCTTGGTCGAGCGCGCGCTCGAGTCCGTGATCCTGCTGCGTCACGTGACGGATCGCGATGGAGGTGGGCACATCCGGTTTATGAAGGATGTTCGTCAAATCCAAGCCCTTGGCCTTCCAATGATCGATCGCCTCCTGGGTTTCCAGCATATCCACGCGGCCGACCATCTCCTCAAATTTTCTAAACCCCAGCTCGGCCATGATCTCCCGGCATTCCTTGGCGACGAAGGTGAAAAAATTCACGACGTGCTCAGGCGCTCCGGCAAACTTTTTCCTTAATTCGGGATCCTGGGTCGCGATCCCCACCGAGCAGGTATTCAAATGGCATTTGCGTAGCAGTATGCACCCCACACTCACCAGCGCGGCGGTGGAGAAACCAAATTCATCCGCGCCCAGCATCGCGGCCACCACCACATCGCGCCCGGTCTTAAGCTGGCCGTCGGTCTGCACGCGGATCCGGCCCCTCAAATCATTCATCACCAAGACCTGCTGGGTTTCAGCTAACCCCAGCTCCATGGGGAGACCCGCATGCTTGATGGAGGTCTGCGGAGAGGCGCCGGTTCCCCCTTCAAAGCCGCTGATCAACACATGGTCCGATTTTCCTTTAGAGACGCCGGCTGCGATGGTGCCCACCCCCACCTCAGCGACCAGCTTAACGCTCACATCGGCCCGCGGATTGGAATTTTTTAAATCATGAATGAGCTGGGCCAAGTCCTCAATCGAATAGATGTCGTGGTGTGGCGGCGGGGAAATAAGCCCCACCCCGGGGATCGTGTAACGGGTCTTGGCAATCTCCTTGCTGACTTTATGGCCCGGCAGCTGCCCGCCTTCACCGGGCTTGGCACCCTGCGCCATCTTGATTTGCAGTTGATCCGCATTCACCAGATATTCGATGGTCACGCCGAAGCGCCCCTGCGCCACTTGTTTGATGCGGCTCCGGCGCCAGTCGCCGTTGGGGTCCTTTTTAAAACGCTCGGAATCTTCACCGCCCTCGCCGGTATTGGAAAATCCTCCCAGCCGATTCATGGCAATGGCCAGGGTCTCATGCGTTTCTTTTGAGATCGATCCATAACTCATGCCTCCCGTGGCAAAGCGTTTCACAATCTCCGAGGCCGGTTCCACCTCTTCAAGGGGGATGGAGCTTCCTTTTTTGAACTTAAGAAGCCCGCGGATATTGGCCAAATTGGTATTCTGATTGTTGATGAACGCGGTGTACTTTTTAAAAATATCATAATCGCCCGTTCTCACCGCATGCTGCAAAAGGGCAATGGTCTGCGGATTAAACTGATGATGCTCTCCCTCCTGACGCCAGTAGTAGTCGCCACCTTCCTCGAGCATCTTGCCGTTGGTCTCGTAGCGGGGATAAGCCACTCGGTGGCGGCGCAGGACCTCCTCAGCGAGCGTCTGAAGGTCAATCCCTCCGATCCTAGAAGGCGTTGCGGTAAAATATTTCTCAATCAACTCCTCGCCCAAACCCACGGCTTCAAAAATCTGCGCGCCGCAGTACGACTGGATCGTTGAGATGCCCATCTTGGAGATGATCTTAAACAACCCCTTGCGGGTCGATTTGATAAAATTCTTCTTAGCCTCTTTAAAGGTTGTGCCTTCGGGGAGATGACCTTTGACGATTTCGCTTTCCATGGTTTCAAAAGCCAGATACGGATTGACGGCATTGGCCCCGTATCCAATCAACGCGGCAAAGTGGTGCATCTCGCGGGCCTCGCCGGTTTCCAGAACCAGGCTCACCTGGGTGCGCGTCCCTTGGCGGATGAGGTGATGGTGCAGCCCCGAGCACCCCAAAAGCGAAGGGATGCCGGCATGGCGCTCGTTGACCCCACGATCCGACAAAATGAGGATCGTGAAGCCTTGCTCGATGGCGCGATCAGCTTCGGAAAAAAGCCGCTCTAAAGCCGCCTCCATGCCGCTGGGGCCATCCTGCGCTTTAAACACCAGGGAAAGCGTCTTGGCCTTGAGGCCTCCTTGCTTGATAGAACGGATTTTTTCCAGCTCTTCATTGGTTAAGATCGGGTGCTTCAATTTTAGACGATGGCATTGCGCCGGGGTTTCCTCAAGGAGATTTCCCTCGGCACCGAGCATCACGTCTTCGGCCATGATCACCTCTTCGCGGATGGCATCGACCGGCGGGTTGGTAACCTGCGCAAAAAGCTGTTTAAAATAATTAAATAAAAGCTGCGGCCGCCGGCTTAAAACAGCCAGCGGCGTATCCACTCCCATCGAGCCCACGGCCTCCTCACCGGCGGTCACCATCGGCTCGAGGATGATTTTAAAGTCTTCCAGCGTATAGCCGAAGGCCTTCTGGCGAGACAGGAGGGTGCGCTCATTGAGGGCGTGGACTTTTTTAGGATCGGGGAGAGACGCTAAATCCACCATGTTCTCTTTCAGCCACTGACCATAGGGCCGGCGGGCAGCGTAGGAGTGTTTCAGCTCTTTATCGTCAATGATCCGGCCTTCTTTCGTATCGACCAAAAACATCTTGCCCGGCTCCAGGCGCCCTTTTTTCAAGATGTTCTCGGGCGGGATGGGCAAGACCCCGGTCTCGGAGGCCATGACCACAAAATCGTCTTTGGTGACCAGCCACCGCGAAGGTCGAAGCCCGTTACGATCCAGAACCGCGCCGATGTAACGGCCGTCGGTAAAGGCAATCGAGGCCGGACCGTCCCAGGGCTCCATCAACGAGGCATGATATTCATAAAAGGCCTTTTTGTCCTCGTCCATGCTTTCGTGGCCGCTGTAGGCCTCGGGGATCATCATCATGACCGCGTGCGGCAGAGATCTCCCGCTTAGAACCAGCATCTCCAAGACATTGTCAAAGGTCGCGGTATCGCTCCCGTAGGGGACGACAACGGGTAAGACCTTTTTGATATCCTCGCCGAAGACGGATGAGACAAATTGTTTCTCCCGCGCGTGCATCCAATTGATATTCCCCCGCAGGGTGTTGATCTCGCCGTTGTGGGCGATCATGCGGTAAGGATGAGCCAGAGCCCACGTCGGGAAGGTGTTGGTGCTGTAGCGCGAGTGGATCATCGCCAGCGCCGAGACCATCGCGGGATCCGCCAAATCCAGGAAAAACCGATCCAGCTGCTGGGCCATCAGCTGGCCCTTATAGACCAGGGTTTTCACCGAGAGACTGCACACATAATAATATTTCTTCTGCGCCAGCGTAGAGGTCTCAACCTTATTATGGAGCCTCTTTCGGATCACATACAATTTCCTCTCGAAATTCTCAGGGTGTGTCGCGGGGCCCCGGCCGATAAAAAGCTGTTTGAACTCCGGCTCAACCGAACGGGCCACTTTGCCGATTTTACTGGAATCGCGGGGAATCTCCCGCCATCCCAGAAACTTCTGGCCTTCCTCATGGATTGTGTGCTCGGTTAATTCCTCAATTGTGTTGCGCTCCGCCGGATCAATGGGAAGAAAAACCAGGCCCGCGCCGTAGTCCCCCTCGGGCGGGAGGATGATATGGTTTTGGGCGCATTCTTTCCTTAAGAACGCATCCGGCATCTGGATCGTGATGCCCGCGCCGTCGCCGGTTTCCGGATCGCAGCCGCAGGCCCCGCGGTGCGTCAGGTTTTCCAGAATCGTGACGGCATTGCGGATAATCTCGTGACTCTTTTGGCCCTTGATATTCACAAGAAATCCCACGCCGCAGGAGTCATGCTCAAACCACGGGTTGTAAAGGCCCTGCTTAGGGGGAAGAATTGACCAGTTTTTTTTGTCCTGGAGATGGGTGTCATCCATTTTTATCAATGCCTTTATTCCACAAACTCTACCTCGTGATTTTTTAATTCCTTGGAGGCAATTTTATGCAGGAGCTTGTCGGAGGTTAAAAAAATCTTGGCCTGGGAAATTTTCGCTGAAGAAATTTGAATTAAATCCAAAGACTTGAGTTGGTATTTCTGACATAAATCAAACGTAATTCTCTCCGTATAGAGTATAACTTTGGTCTAACTTTCTATCAAGCAAATTTTTAATACGTAAGCCGCGTCGCTAAAACTCTTTATATTTATTCGTGATCGGCAGCCGCCAGTCCTTGCCGAAGGCCCGGGCCGTGATCTTGACCCCCGGCGGCGCCTGGCGGCGTTTGTATTCGCTTTGATCCACGAGGCTGATGACCTTCTTTAAGACCAGTTGATCTTGGTTTTGATGCTTTTTAAGCATCTTGGGAAAGGAGGCGCGCTCTTCCACATAGCTTTTAAGGATCGTATCCAACACCTCATAGGGAGGCAGCGAGTCCTGATCTTTTTGGTTTTCTCTTAATTCTGCCGTAGGGGCCCGCTCCAAGACGCTTTCGGGGATCAGCGCCTTCGGGCCCCTTTGATTGCGGAATTGGACCAATTCGTAAACTTTGGTTTTGGGCAGATCCTTGATCACGGCAAAACCGCCCGACATATCCCCGTAGAGCGTGCAGTAACCCACCGCGATCTCACTTTTGTTGCCCGTCGTCAGAACGAGCCAGCCGAATTTGTTGGAAAGCGCCATCAGGATGTTGCCCCGGATCCTCGCCTGCAAATTCTCCTCGGTGACATCAAACCCCTGCCCGGCAAATTCCCGACGGAGCGCAAATAAATACGTATTAAAAATCCCTTCGATGGGCACGGTCATAAACCGGATGCCCAGATTTCCCGCGACCGTTTGGGCGTCCAAACGCGTCCCTTCCGAGGAATACTGCGACGGCATCGAAACCCCGATTGTGTTTTCTTTCCCAACGGCGTCGCAGGCAATCACCGCAACCAAAGACGAATCGATCCCGCCGCTTAAGCCCACCACGACTTTCTGGAAGCCGTTTTTGTAAACATAATCTCTGGTCCCCAGAACGAGCGCCTGGTAGATCTCGGCGTTGGTTTCTAACGGCGAATAAAGATGCCGTTCGATGGGAGGTCTCTGCGAGTGATAAGGACCTGATGGGGCCCCAGCCCGACGTACCGTCGGGCTGGGGCCCTGACTTACCGATAACGCGATGACCTTTGTCTTCCCTTGTATTTTTCTTCCCGGCGATAAGGGAATCTCCACGTCCGCGACTAAAAGATCTTCTTCAAACTGTTTGGCACGAAAAAGCATCTCGCCTTTTGGGCTCACAATGACGCTTCCCCCGTCAAAGACCAATTCATCCTGTCCGCCGATCAAATTGCAATACACAATCAAGGTCTTGTTTTGTCGGGCGCGGCGTTTGAGCATCGCCTCGCGCAATTTCACTTTGCCGTCGTGATAAGGCGAGCTGGAGATGTTGATGAGAAGCCCTGCTCCGTCTTGGGCCTGCGTAGCCGCCAGGCCGTCGTCTTTCCAGATATCCTCGCAGATACTCATGCCCAAAATCACGCCTCCCCAGGAGTATAATGGATAATCTTTTCCCGGCTTAAAATACCTTTTCTCGTCGAAAACGCCATAATTAGGAAGGTCTTGTTTGTAGGCCGCGCCTCTTAAGCGGCGGTCATGGATGAGAGCGGCGGCGTTGTATAAATTCTTCTTTTGATCGATATCCACAAAGCCAATGATGGCGGTTATGTCTTTGGTCTCTTTGATCAAAGACCTCAGAACGCGCAGATTATCTTGAACAAAATGATCCTTATACAAGAGATCTTCCGGCGGATAACCAGAGACCGCCAGCTCGGGGAAGACCACGATGTCCGCCTTATGGTCTTTGGCCTTACCGAGATACTCGGCGATTTTCCGGCGGTTTCCGGGAAGATCTCCCACCGTGGCATTGATTTGGGCAAGGGCGACGCGTATGTTCATATTTTAAAGCCTCCCATTAGCATAGGGCTTATGGCGTATGGTTTATAGCAAAAGATGGAAAAAAGTTTTATGACTCTAAGCCATTAGCCATACGCTCTATGCCAACCCTGCCTAATTTTTAGGCAATCTATTTTAAAAAAATTTTCAGCCTTTTGCCACTCTCTTATGAGAAATGAGCCTGGTGAAATTCTGATAAATCACATCGGATTGTTTGTCAAAGTCTTCTTTTTTTCGTTTGTACCCCTCGACCATCTCCTGGGCCTTCTGCCGAAGACTGAAATCTTCGCTTTTAAAATACGATTGACACCACTGCGCAATGATCCCTTCGGTCACTTCAATATGAAATTGAATGCCGTAGGCAAAGCGCCCGATTCGAAACGCCTGATGGGGACAATCTCTGCCTTTGGCCAAAAGGACGCCCCCGGCCGGAATATCAAAGGTGTCTTCGTGCCATTGGAAAACATCTAGAGATGGGCCAAGCCCCTCAAAAAGCGGATCCTCTTCGGCGGTGGGCTCTAAGCCCACTTGAAACCAGCCCACTTCTTTGAGGGGCGATTTGCACACCCTGGCCCCGCAAGATTTGGCCAGCAACTGAGAACCCAGACAGACTCCCAAAAACGGGACCTCTTCTTGAATCACCTGTTTCAAAAAACGGTCTTCCACTCTCAAAAAGGGGTACTTCTCTTCTTCATAAACATTCATGGGCCCGCCCAGAGTGACAACCGCTTTGAGCTTAGATAGATCTTTGGGCAGCTCATCCCCGCGACTTAAATCACGGATTGCCCAATGAAAGCCGGCTTTTTGAAAGTAATCTTCAATGGTTCCCGGGCCTTCAACCTCAACGTGTTTGATAAAAAGAATCATTTTGATATTTTCCGACGGTATTTGTGGGAAGGGCTCAGGGCCCCCCGCCACGAATCGTGGCGGGGGGCCCTGAGCCCCATCCTAGCGCAAATACCCACGAAGCTTTAGAGTTCTCTTTCACACATCATAATAAAGGTAAAACTCATGCGGATGCGGCCTTAAGCGGATCGCATCGATTTCCACCTCATGCTTATATTCAATCCAGGTGTCGATAACATCCTGCGTGAAGACCCCGCCTTCCATGAGGAATTTGCGATCTTTGTCCAGGGCCTCCAAGGCCTGTTCTAAAGACCGGGGCACGGTGTGGATCTTTTTGGCCTCATGCTCGGGCAGGGTGTAGATATTCTTGTCGACCGGAGTGCCCGGATCGATCTTATTCTTGATCCCGTCAATCCCGGCCATGAGCATTGCGGATAAGGCCAAATAAGGATTGCAGGAGGGATCCGGCGGCCTAAACTCGATCCTCTTGGACTTTTCGCTGGCGGAGTACATCGGAATACGGACCGCCGCGGAGCGGTTTCTCTGAGAATAAACCAGATTGACCGGCGCCTCGTAGCCGGGCACGAGCCTCTTATAAGAATTGGTCGTGGGCGCGGCAAACGCCAGAATCGCATGCGCATGCTTCAACAGCCCGCCGATATAATGCTTTCCCAGATCGCTTAAAAGCGCATACCCTTTCTTGTCGTAGAAAAGATTCTTGCCGTCCTTCCAGAGGCTCTGATGGACATGCATGCCGGAACCGTTGTCTTTAAAAATCGGCTTCGGCATAAAGGTCGCGGTCATGTTGTACTTGCGGGCGATGTTTTTGATGACGTACTTGTAGATCATCATGTTGTCGGACATCTTGACCAAGGGGCTGTAGCGGATGTCGATTTCGCATTGGCCGGCGGTCGCCACCTCATGATGATGCACCTCGACGGGAACCCCGGCTTTCCTTAAGATCAAGCTGATCTCGCTCCTGATGTCCTGCAGGGAATCATGCGGCGGGACAGGGAAATACCCTTCCTTGTAGCGCGGCTTATACCCGAGATTGGGCTTCTCCTCCCGGCCGGTATTCCACTCGCCTTCGTTGGAATCAATGTAGTAGTAACCGCTGTTTTCCGTCTGATCGAAACGGATGTCGTTAAAAAGGAAAAACTCCGCCTCCGGGCCCCAGTAGCTCGTATCCGCGATCTTGGTCGATCTCAGATATTCCGCCGCCTTCTTGGTGATGTAGCGCGGGTCTCGGCTGTAGGGATGCTTGGTGATGGGGTCATAAACATCGCAGATGACGCTTAAGGTGGGAATCTGACAGACCGGATCCACAAAGGCGGAGGTGGCATCCGGCATCAGGATCATATCGCTTTCCTGGATCTTTTGGAACCCCCGGATGCTGGATCCGTCAAATCCAATGCCCTCCTTCCAGATATCGCTGTCAGGGTCTATCAAGTCCTCCGAGGGAATCGAAAAATGCTGCCACAGCCCCGGAAGATCGTTAAACTTGAAATCAACGATCTGGATATTGTTTTTCTCGATCAGCTTAGCCACATCCTTGGCATCTTTCGGCCTGCCGTTTTCGTCTTTCTTTGTTACCAACGTGGTCATTTCTAGTTCTCTCCCTTCTTGTACGGCTTGTAGTTTCCTGCTTCTTTTGCTCCTCATAGCGCTCTCTTCAATTGCACCTCGAAAACACTCATCCTCCCAAAACGCAAAAAGCGCTTTAGAATAATCGTGCCCCAGAACCCTCTTTTTTTAACCGATGGCTTTGGATCCTTCTTCCCCGGTGCGAATACGGATGCACTGAGGCAAGTCCAAGACAAAGATCTTGCCGTCACCGATCTTTCCTGTTCGAGCACCCCGGATGATCGCATCAATGGTGGGTTTGACAAAGTCCTCATTGACCGCAATCTCGAGACGAACTTTCTTCAAGAGGTTGACTGCATGCACAACGCCGCGGTACGTTTCGCTGTAACCTTTCTGCTGACCGCACCCCAAGACGTTGGTTACAGTCATCTTATGGACCTCGGCGTCAAACAAGGCCTTTTTCACATCGGGCAATTTGTGGGGTTGAATCATGGCGATGATCAATTTCATTTCCTTGTCCTCCTTAGGAATCTTCTGTTATCCACATTATTCTTAAATCACATCCGCGGGATCACCTCATTCCGTCAGATAGATTTGAAAGCCAGCGTAAGCCTCCACACCATGCTCATCAATATCCAGACCACGGATCTCTTCTTCTCTATCCACCCTCAATCCCACTGCCTTCCTAATGCAATAAAAGAGGATAAAGCCCGTCGCCATACACCAGATAAAGACGGAAATCACTCCCGCGATCTGAGCCAATAACAATTTCGCTCCACCGCCAAAAAACAACCCATTACCCGTCGTCCCAGGAGAAAAGACGTCCTGGGCAAAAAGCCCCAAGGAAAGCGTACCCCAGACGCCACAAATGGCATGAACCGAAACCGCACCCACCGGATCATCGACATGCAACACCTTGTCAAGGAAGACAACCGACCAAACCACCAAGACGCCGGCCACCAGACCGATCCAAAAAGAACTGGCCACCGAAACAAAGGCACAGGGAGCAGTGATGGCAACAAGCCCCGCCAGGGTGCCGTTTAAGCTCATGCTGATATCCGGCTTCTTAAACATGCACCAAGACGTCAGCATAGCGGCGATGGCTCCCACAGCCGCCGCCATATTGGTCGTGGTGGCAATATGGGAGATAGCAGGGACGGCCGCCATGGTGCTTCCGGGATTAAAACCAAACCAACCTAACCACAGAATAAATACGCCCAAGGTGGCCAATGGAAGGCTGTGCCCTAAGATGGCATTCGAGGAGCCATTGGGATTATACTTCCCAATGCGCGGGCCCAACATGAGTGCACCCACCAAGGCTATCCATCCACCCACCGAGTGGACAACGGTTGAGCCGGCGAAATCCCACATTCCTAATTTCGATAACCATCCCCCGCCCCAGATCCAATGACCGGAGACCGGATAAATGATGGCGCTGATGACAATGCTATAGACGATATAAGCGATAAACTTTGTTCTCTCCGCCATGGCCCCGGAGACAATCGTGGCCGCGGTGGCGGCAAAGACCAGCTGGAAGAAATATTTGCATTCGAGAGGGACTTTGGTCCAATCCAATGAGGCAAACGTCCCTCCGGCGTCATGCAAGAAAAAACCACTAGTGCCAAAAAAGGCGTTGCCCACCCCAAACATAATGCCAAACCCCACGGCCCAGTACGCTACGGTGCCAAAAGAAAAATCCATAAGGTTCTTCATGAGGATATTGCAGGCGTTTTTGGCCCGGGTAAAGCCCGTCTCCACCATGGCAAATCCGGCCTGCATGAAGAAAACCAAAACAGCCGTCAACAAAGTCCATACGGTATCGGCCACCATGCCCTTTTCCGCTAAGGAGGCGGCCAGGGAGTCAAGCGTCGGCGGCTCTTCTGCAAAGCCATAAGGACCCCACAAAAACAAACCCATCAATACCAACAGCCACATTCGCGGATGCAAACCCCCCAGAGATGGGCTCGCGGTAGTTTTTTTTCTTGGGAGTAAACGAAAGAGATTTTTAAGCATTTTTGTCTCCTTTTAATGAGGGTCAGTTCAATCATTCAAGATCCTCTTCCTTTTAAGAAACAGCCTTGATTTGTTATGGGGATCCCATCTGCCCTCCCTCCTTTCTCGAAAATAAAAAATCCCCTAAGAAAACCGCATGGGTTTTTTAGGGGACTCCTGTGCCCTGCCTCAACTCTCTCGGCTTCTTCAAAGCCTAGACATTTGCTGAGGACTTCAATGCCCTCAGAATGGTCAACAATATACATTCAACCCCTTTTGTTGTCAAGAATTTTTTGAGGGGGGCGGGTCGTCCTGAGTGCCTCGGCTTTGCTCGACATGGTGAGCGAGTCGAACCACGAGTGAAACGCGTCAAAGGACGAAGTCGAGGGACGACCCGCCCCCCTCATCCTGACGAGCGAAGCGAGGAAGGATCTCATTAAGGTCGGCTGGACAAAAGAAGCCATTGGGAGAGGATTTGAGAAGCGCCAACGACCCGAATTGTTTCTCCGACTTGCAGCTTCCCTTCTTTCATCACCCGGGCATAAAAACCGCAACGACCAGCAATCGCTGATTGTAATCGCGGGTCGATTGCATCCAAAACATAACAAGGGTTTCTGGGTTTGGTCAGCTCCAAAACCACCCCCCTGGAAAATTCCAGGACGGTCCCTACCGGCAAGTTTTGAACACGAAGGTTATGAAC
>Ga0209399_10000892_pt1 | contig 16420 bp, 12 predicted proteins | sample OV2TP3_FD_184130 | JGI IMG/M metagenome (GOLD analysis project Ga0209399, IMG submission 184130) | Hot spring microbial communities from Beatty, Nevada to study Microbial Dark Matter (Phase II) - OV2 TP3 (SPAdes) (version 3) | ecosystem: Environmental > Aquatic > Thermal springs > Hot (42-90C) ... | reverse complement strand
GCGAGGAGTGAGGGGAGGCCGTACGACCGGGAGGCCTTGGGCAGGCGGGTTCGGAGCGCCGTCGCGGAGGGCGTGCGGAGTCAGGTAGAGTGCGGGATCGATATCGTCAACGACGGCGAGTTGGGAAAGACGAATTTCTCGCGCTACACGCGCGAGCGTCTAAGCGGGTTCGTCGAGCGGCCTCCGGGCCCGGAGTTCCGACCAAGCAGTATTTTCGGTCGGGACCTGCTTGAATTCCCCGATTACTTCAACACCGAAGCACGCAGGTCCAGGGGTCACCATGACCGGGTCTTTTATTGTAATGAGCCCCTGAAGTATGTCGGCCATGGCGCCGTTCAAGCGGACGTCGAGAATTTAAAAGCTGCGCTCCAAGGCGTGAAGGTGGAGGAGGCTTTTCTTCCCGCGGTGGCCCCGGGCACGATGGAGCATTGGATGAAGAATGAGTACTACCCGAACGATGAGGCCTACCTCTATGCGATCGCCGACGCTATGCACGAGGAATATAAAGTCATCGTCGATGCCGGCTTCATCCTCCAGATCGACGATCCCGATCTGGCCGACGCGTGGCAGATGAACCCCCGCATGAGCGTGGCGGAGTATCGGAAATATGCCGAGCTTCGCATCGACGCCCTCAACCACGGCCTTAGAGACCTCCCGCAGGAGCGCGTGCGCTTTCACATGTGCTGGGGCAGTTATCACGGTCCCCATAAATATGATATTCCCCTCAGGGACATCGTGGATGTCATCCTGCGGGTGCGCGCCGGCGCCTATTCCATTGAGGCTTCAAACCCCTGCCATGAGCATGAGTGGCGGGTGTGGGAGGAAGTCAAGCTCCCCGATGGAAAGGTGCTCATTCCAGGGGTCGCCGGCCACTACAGCGACTTTATTGAACATCCACAGGCGATAGCGGATCGTCTAGTGAAGTACGCCGAGCTGGTAGGTCGCGAAAACGTAATAGCGGGTACGGACTGCGGCCTTGGCACGAGGGTGGGCCATCCCAAGATCGCCTGGGCCAAGTTCGAGGCGATGGCCGAGGGCGCGCGGCTTGCCACCAAGCAGCTCTGGGGAAGGTAAGGCTATGAACGCACCATGAACGAGCCAAGCGCTCCAGCGGATCGCGCTGAAGGTTCGAGGCGATATCCGGTGCCGGTTGCCCGAAGCCTTGGATTGCTCGGAGGAAGAGAGACAACTTGAACGAATTGAACAGTTTTGAACCATTTGAACTACATGGTCAGGCCGGAGGGCTTTCTTCCCGAGGAAAGACCACGTGAAGGGAGGTAACATGTCGGATTCCATACTATGGGAGCGGGAGGGCGATTTGAGCGTGATCACGCTGAACCGGCCCGAAATCGGTAACCGCGTGAGTGACCCGATGGCAGGCGAGCTCGCGGATATGATCGATGCCGCCGCAAAAGAGTCTCGACTCATCCTATTCAAAGGGTCGGGCGAGGAGTTCTGCCTGGGGCGTCAGGCGATGGGGCAGCGCGCGCCCTCCACAGAGGCATACGAGCTGCGCGGACAGGTCGAAGTCATTTTCAATTGCTACGACGCCTTTCGGCGATCGAAGGTCCCGGTGATCGGCGCGGTTCAGGGGAGGGCCCTCGGATTCGGCTGCGCGCTGGCGGCGCTTTGCGACATCACCATCGCGAGCGAGAAGGCCCGGTTTCAACTGCCGGAGATGGCGCACCATATCATGCCGACGATCGCCATGTCCGCCCTTATCGATCGCGTGCCGCGCAAGGCGCTCATGTATCTGGTTTATTCGACGGAGGAGATCGACGCGCGCCAAGCGCTTTCTATCGGATTGGTCAGCAACGTTGTTCCAAGGAATGAGCTGGAGTCTCAAGTCGATCGTCTGGTCGACAGGCTAAAAAAGTTCCCGCTGCCAGCCCTTATGGCGGTCAAGGAGTACGCCAGGTTCGCCTATGCCATGGATACCCAGGGGGCGAACGATTTTGCCAGGAACTTGCACGCGACGATCAATAGCTCCTCGTCCATGCGCCCGTAGACGGCGGCTTTGAATCTTGAGGTGACCCTATGATGATCATTGACTCACAAGTCCATATCTGGGCGGCGGAGACACCCGAGAAGCCCTACGCGACCATAGACGCTTCCAAACCGCATCGTCCGGTGCCGTTGGGCCATGAAGAACTCTTGCGCGAGATGGATGGCGCGGGCGTCCACCGCGTTGTCTGTGTGCCGCCGACATGGGAGGGAGACCGCAACGACACGTCGCTGGAGGCGGCCCGTTTACACCCCGACCGTTTTGCGGTGATGGGACGGTTGCCGCTCGACCAACCGTCGAGCCGGGAGCGGATCGCCACGTGGAAAAACCAGCCGGGCATGTTAGGGGTTCGCGTCAGTTTTCATTTCGGCCGTACTCGGTCGTGGCTCGATGACGGTACGGCGGACTGGTTTTGGGCCACGGCGGAGCGTCATGACGTGCCGGTCATGGCCTTCGCGCCGCACGCGGTATCGAAGCTGGGCGCGATCGCCGAGCGCCACCCGGGGCTGCGTCTGATCGTCGATCACATGGGACTGAGCTCAGAGCTGAAAGGCAAGCCCTTGGGTCCCGCGGTTGAGGCTGTGGTCCAGCTCGCGCGGTTGCGCAACGTCGCGGTGAAAGCCTCCGCTCTGCCCTGCTATGTGACTGAGAGCTATCCCTTTCCGTCGCTTCACCCGCACATTCGCCGCGTGGTGGAAGCCTTCGGGCCGCGGCGGGTTTTCTGGGGCACGGACCTCTCCCATCTTCCCTGCCCCTACCGGCAGGCGGTGACGCTGTTTACCGAAGAGCTGGATGATCTCTCCGCTGCGGACAAGGAGTGGATCATGGGGCGCGCAATTGCCGGGTGGCTGAATTGGCCGCTGCGATCCGAAGGGGTCTTATAACGTGGGTTCAACAGCGCCTTTTTGCAAGAATAAAGAAATAGAGATCGGCGCGGGAAACTTGGTCAGGGCTTCTAACCGAGCACGGACTTCCATTTCTCCTCGACCTTTTTTCTCAGCTCGGGCCCCAGGGCGTTCACAGGGGGAAAGCGGTCCTTCCAGGCGTAAGGCCGGCAGGCGTTGAGGATGGCCCGGCTGCTGACGAGATCGCCTGCTTCCTTTCGATCCGGAGGGATCGCCGGGTCCAGAAGGGTGCTCCAGCAGCTGTCGATGATCGTCATGGCTGATTTCGGGTCGCAGCGGGTTGAGATGGCCCAGATGACCTCCCCCAGGTCGGCGGGGTCGATATCCTCATCGACCACGACGATAAAGCGCCCGTGATAGTTGCCGGCCCGGCAGCCCAGAGCCGCGATCCCCGCCTGCTGCGCATGGCCCTGGTAACGCTGCTTGAGGGAAACCACAATAAACGGTGCGCCTCCTCCGGGCGCTGAACCGCCGACGTAGCACCAGACCCCTCGGATGTCCGGTATGTCTGCCTTCTCCAAGTAGTTCCATATGGCGGCGGCGCCGATCGGCACGCCGAAAGTTACAATGGGCGGCTTCAGGGGAGGGGCCCCTGCCAGTATCGGGTCGGAGCGGAAATAGAGAGCTTTGACGCGGATCACCGGCTCGGCTTTCGCGCCATGGGCGTAGTAACCCGGCCATTCCCCAAAAGGCCCTTCGATGCGGGTTTCCTCGCCCGGGGGAGGAACTTCGCCCTCGATGGCTATTTCCGCGGTGGCCGGAATGGGCAGCCCGGTGACGCCGCCCTGAATGACGTCCACCGGGCTGCGGCGCAAACCTCCGGCGTATTCGTACTCAGAGACGCCGTAGGGTACGGACATACCGGCGGTTAACCAGAGGACGGGATCCTGACCGAAGGTGACGGCGACCGGGCAGGCCTTGCCCCGTTCCCAGTACTTCTCGCGTATGATGCGCGCGTGGTGACCCGGAGAGACGTAAAGGCCGAGAGTCTTTCTGTCATGGACCTGGACCCGATAGATCCCAACATTGACCCAGCCGCCATCCGGGTCGGCGGTGATCACGCAGCAACCCGTTCCGATATATCGACCACCGTCGAGCTCGTGCCACCGAGGCGCGGGAAACATCTGCATGTCGAGGGACTTTTCGTCGCGAACGTTTTCGAGCAAGGGCCCTTCCTTGACGATTCTGGGAGGAATCGGCGTCAGTTTCCCCAGGATTTCCTTCCAACGCCGCACCAGCTCGCGCTTGGAAAGATCGGGATCCAATCCCGTGGCTAAGGCGCTGCGGCGCGGGTGGTTGATGAGGTTACAGGCAACGCGGTGCGAGGCAGGGTAACCAGGGATCTGGTCAAAGACCAACAGGGGAAAGTTCTCCCGCAAGGCAAAGATCTCCACGAGCGCTCCGATCTCCAAGTCCCAGTCAGCGCCGTGGATCTCCTTGACGTCGTTTAAGGCTCGGGCCGCTTGGATAAATTCACGCAAATCGTTGAAAGCCATAGATTTCTCCTGTTCCTTAAGTAGCCTTTTGTAGGTTACTTAGTGAATTTTGTATCCCATCTCCTTTGCCACGTCGGTCGCCAACCGGTCGTCGGCAATATCGGTGAAGGAGACCTTGCGGCCGACATGGCGTCCTTGAGATTGGATCGCCTTGACCAAAGTTTCCATGCCCGTTCGACTGGGAACTCCAGTCGGGCTTAGGGTGGTGAGAAACTGATCGTACGTCTCGGCGGCGGCTTCTTTGTCCATCTTCAGGACCCGCACGATAAGATCGACGGCCTTCGCTTTCGATTTCCGTATCTCCTCCTTGGCGAGCTGGAGAGAGCGAATCACGCGCTTGGTCTCCGCGGGGCGCTCCTGAATCGTTTTCACCAGAGCGGTCAAGCCGCCGCCGGGCATCTCCACCATGGCTCCGATATCGAGAATTTTGTTGAGGCCTTTCTTCTGCGCGGCGAACGTTACCGGCGGCGACAGCATCGCGCCGTCGACGTATCCCGACTCCAGCGAATAGAGGATCTGTATCTGTTGTCCTGGAATCGATAGCAAAACATAGTCTTTGGAGCTCAAGCCCATTTTTTCTAGCGCCATGGACAGGGCCACATGGATCGTACCGCCCAAACCGCTGATCCCCACTTTTTTCCCCTTCAGGCTCTCGAGGGTTTTGAATTGCGGCCTAGCCATCAGCCAGTAAGAGATTCGGTCGGATGAAAACCAGATGGCTCTGGTAGGCACCCCGGTCAGGGTCGCGTTGACTGATGCGGGGCCGACCCCGGCCTGGTAATCGATATCCCCCTGCATCAGGGCCGCGGGCACGATTGAAGAGGCCATCAAAATGACCTCCATATCCAAGCCGCTGGCGGCGAAAATACCCCAGTCTTTGGCGCCCAAGAGCGGCAGGGCCGTGATCGTGAAGGCCGCATTGGATATTCTGGCCTTGGTTCGCTTCTCTTGCGCATCGGCGGCGGCCGGCAGGCTCCATAGCAGTCCAACGACAGCCGTCAGTTGCAGTAGCCAGACACGGTATGGCGAGTATTTTCCCATGATGATTCGGTCTCCAGGGTGACAGCGCTACGATCCGCTTGATTCTATAACACGGACGCGGGCAGTCTGGCTATCCGGTAAATTGACATCCCTTTTGTGAGCGACTATATCTTTCGTCCATGCGCTACGGTTTGTTCTATCTGCCGTCATCGCTTCCCTCCACTCCGGCAGACGGGGCCGGGCGCCTGCGGGCTGTCGTGGAGCAGGCATGGTACGCGGAACAGCTCGGGTTCGATTCGGTCTGGCTTGCCGAACATCACTTTCACCCTTTCGGCGGCCTGTTTTCGGCCACCCCGGTCATCGGTGCAGCTATAGCGCAAAGGACCGCCAGGATTCGGATCGGAACCGCGGTGGTCCTGCTGCCGTACCACAACCCGATTCGGGTCGCTGAGGATTATGCCACGCTCGACTTGCTGAGCCAGGGGAGGCTCGAGTTTGGGATCGGCCACGGCTTCGTGAAATGGGAGGCCGTCACATTTGGAATCCCGCTGGATGAGCTGCGCGAGCGGTTCCGGGAAAACCTGGAGGTGGTCCTCAAGGCCTGGAGCGAGCCCGTATTGAATCACAAGGGCCGTTTTCACGAATACCACGGCGTCGAGGTCTGGCCGCGCCCGCTGCAGCAGCCCTACCCTGCCGTGTGGATGGCGGCGACGGCGACTGTGGAATCGTTCGAGTTCTCGGGACGGCATGGGTTTCACATGATGCTCATCCCTTTTCTGCATGAGGTCGATGAGCTTCGTCCGAAGGTGGAGGCCTACCTGAACGCCCGTGCGGCGGCAGGACACGACCCGTCAACGGCGCGCGTGCTCGGGGTCTATCATATGTATGTGGATGAAAGCCCCGCGCAGGCGCGCGCGGCCGCGGCCCAGGGACTTGCCCAATACAACGCGGCGGCATTTCACGCGCACAGCTTGACGCCGGGAATGCCGGACCCGGAGTCCTACCGCAGTCATGAGCGGCACCGCATGCAAATGCGTCATCTCACCTTCGAGGAGATGCTCGCCCGGAGCCGCGTGCTCGTCGGGAGCGCGGAGGAGGTGCGGGACAGGCTGGAATACGTGCGCGAGCGTCTATACCTGACAGACCTGGCCGGACTCTTCGCACTGGGCGGCTTGGACGACGCTCACGCGCGCGCGTCGATGCGGCGTTTCATAGAACACGTAGCGCCAAAACTCTAGAAGACCAGAGAATGGCGCCCTTAGGTGTCTCGCTCGCTCGTCGGCCCGACCTCGCCGGTACACCACGGGACGAATGCCTTCATCTTGCACGTCGCGCCATGGGCCGCGACCTCCTTCTCGAAGATCTCGTGGATCTCGCGGTCCTCGTCTTCGTATTCGATCTGCCAGCCGCCCTCCTTCATGCTTCTGTCGGCGTATTCCCCGCCACCGGCGCGGGGCCAGTTGAGGCCCATATCGCCCGGCCTGAGCGCCAGGTAGCGGGCCCGGGTGCTCCCGGAGTTGAAGTGCTGGTGGAGGCAGTTGTCACTGGGAACGATGACCATGGAACCCAGTTGCCAGTCGCACTTGATCATGTCGGAGCGGTCTTCCTTGGTCCAGACCAAGGAGTAGCCGGCGGTGCCGCTGAGCAGGACGAGGTGCGCGCCCGGTCCGTGGCGGTGGGCCTTCTTGTACGTGCCTACGGGGAACTCGGAGATGTGGCTCTTCGTGTTGTTGCTGGCCATCTCCAGCATGGCATTGATACCGCCCGCGCCCCGCTCCTTCCATCCATACAACAGCATGTCCGGCGCGTTAGCGATGAAGTTGGACTCCCAGATCCGGCGCCTGAAGAGCTTGCCGTTGCCGCTGAAGTAGTCCTCCTCGCCTGAATAGCGGCCGCGAAATATGAAGTCGCAGTTGAATACGAATTCGTTGTCCTGGAACAAGCGCATCACGGGAGGCGCGTTGGTCACGGCGATGTAGCGGACAGGCTCGTCGCCGCTGCCGTTGAAGTTCTGGTACCACGCGTTGAGCGGGATGGAAAAGAGGCTTCCGGCGTGCCACTCAAAGGTCTGCTTGCGCGTCTCGTCCTTCGCACCTTGCCAGATCGTCGTCGCCCCGCGGCCCGAAACCACATAGATCGTCAGCTCGTACATATGGTGCTCGGGCTGGGACTTGCCCCGAGGCTTGATCTCGACCACGTGACAGTCATTGGGCATGTGGCAGTTGGCGATGTGGACGACCGCGCCGTTGCCCCCCTTACGCTCCCACGGGCCCAGCTCGATCTTCGCCAAGCTCGGAAAGTAGAACTCCTCATAGACCCTCACGCCTTCCTTCTTGAGCCAAGCCTCGTAAGCGTCTACCTTCTTGTAGTCTTCAAGGCCCTCCTTCGGGGTCTCGGCGATCTTCATATCGGTGCCTAACATGACCACGGTTGGAATCCTCCTTTAATGAAATGGTAGCGGGTGATCGAGTGGTGTCCCGATCGCCCTTTTTTGCAAATATCCGGGTTGGCCTCACTTGTCAACGGGCAGATCCCACTCTTTTTTTAATATCTCACGTTCAAGGTACAAAAAATCGTCATCTCTGGTATAATAGGCCCCAATTCATAGCCTTCCAAAAGTGAGAGTTGGATCTTGCGGTAAAAGATTCGCGGCCGAAAGTTTCAGCAATTGACCTTTCCTTTTTGTTCTACAGCTCGGTCAAAAGATCTCAGAGGCAAGGCGCGCACGATTTGAACCGCTTCGAACGGTTTGAACCGTTTCAACTGATCACAGGGAGATGCCAAAGAAGACATGTCTAAGCCAATGCTAAAGCCCGCCACCGCGACGGTCGAGCCCGAGCCGAAAGCCGGCGTATCCGCGGCCGAGATGGGGGCTCGGCAGCGGGAGATCTCCGTTTCGGAGTTCTTTACCAAGAACCGTCACTTGCTGGGCTTCGACAATCCGAGAAAGGCGCTGCTCACGTGCGTGAAGGAGGCTGTCGATAATGCGCTTGACGCGTGTGAAGAGGCAGGGATTCTGCCCGAAGTCGTCGTCAAGCTGGAGGTGGCGTCCAACGGCGGCGCCGCGCCGCCGCCGAGCCAGGCGAGCCGGTTCCGGCTAACGGTGATCGACTACGGTCCCGGCATCGTGCGCCAGCAGATTCCGCGAATATTCGCGAAGCTCCTCTACGGCTCCAAATTCCATCGGCTGCGCATGAGCCGCGGGCAGCAGGGAATCGGCATATCGGCTGCCGGGATGTATGCGCAACTGACAACCGGCAAACCGGTACAGATCATCTCCCGCACCGGCGCAAGGACGCCCGCCCATTACTTCGAAGTCCAGATCGATACGAAAAAGAACGAGCCGCGGATCTTTGAGAACAAGAAGATCGACTGGGAGAACCATCGTGGAACCCAGGTGACTCTCGAAATCGAGGGGCGCTACCAGAAGGGCCGGGCCTCCGTGGACGAATATCTTGAACAGGTCGCCATCGCCAACCCGCACGTCAAGCTCGTCTACCGCACCCCGGAGGGAGAGAGCAAAGAGTATCCCCGGACCATTCAAGAGCTGCCGCCTCAGCCGCGTGAGATCAAGCCGCACCCCTACGGCATCGAGTTCGGGATGTTGCTCAAAATGCTGCACGATACCAAGAGCCGCTCGCTCGCGGGCTTTCTGTCGAGCGATTTCAGCCGGGTGTCCGCCAACGTCGCTCAGCAAATCTGTAAGGCGGCGAAGATTTCTCCGCAGACGCGGCCGCGAAACATTCACGGGGAAACCGCCGAGACGCTCTATAAAGCGATCCAGTCCACCAAGATCATGGCGCCGCCGTCGAACTGCATCTCGCCCATCGGTGAAAAGGCGATTCTCCATGGCCTGTACCAGCAGATCAAGGGGGATTTCTATACCGCGGTGACCCGGCCGCCCGCGGTCTACCGCGGCAATCCCTTTATCATCGAGGCGGGTTTGGCCTACGGCAAGGGGCCGGAAGAGGCGGCGGATAAAACTGAACAGCCGGAGATGCCGCTCGCCGAAGGCGAGCAGCAGAGCGACGACGGCGAGCTGGCCCGTGTCATTCGCTACGCCAACCGCGCCCCTCTTCTCTATCAGCAGTCTGCCTGCGCGACGTTCAAGGCCGCGCTCGACACCAACTGGCGGAACTACGGCATTTCCCAATCCAAAGGCGCCCTGCCAGCCGGTCCCATGGTGATTTTCGTCCACATGGCCTCGGTCTGGGTCCCTTTTACCAGCGAATCCAAGGAGGCGATCGCCGATTACGACGAGATCCGCAAGGAAATCAAGCTCGCCCTGCAAGAGTGCGGGCGGCGGCTCGGAGTATTCCTAAGACGGCGCGAACGGGCCAAGAGCGAGTTCCGCCGGCGCAATATCTTCGAACTCTACATCGAGGAAGTCGTCGAGGCGTGCAGCCGTCTCAAGGGGGGAAAGCTCTCGAAGGAAAAACTCAAAAACCGGCTGCAAAAGATCGCCATGAAACGGACCGGCGGCGAGAAGACGAATGAGTTGCTGGGACGCGATGGCGGCGGCCCGGAAGGTCTCCCCCACTCGATCATCGTCACTCCCGAGGGGACCGAAGGAGAGGCGCTGGTTTAGAATTTCGGGTTTCGCGCTTGGGAATTTGTAGCTTCGTCTTGGCGCGAGTCATAAAAGGTGTCAGCTAATTTGAGTGAGGAAAAGAGATGGCGCGAAAAAAGCCAAAGAAAAACGGAGCGGTCGACAAGAAGCTCGTCGGGGTGGCCGACGCCGTCATTACGGCCGCAGGGCGGATGAAGGATCCCACGCTTTCGATTCCCGTGCGCAGCCTCGCGAACGTTACGTTCAACGAGAAACGGGGCATCATCGAGATGGGTCGAAGGAAGCAGGCGCGCTCGTTTTTCAACGTCGGGATGGCCAAGAAGTTCATGCAGACGGTGCTCGTGGCCGATGCCCTCGCCGAGCTTCAGCGAGCGGGCCTCACGACTTCTCTCCGGGAGATCTACTACCGCACCAAGCACACGATCAAGAACTCGCATGAGAACACATTCGACGGCCAGAACGAGTCCGACCCGCTCATCGAGGACCTTGAAGTCACGCTGGAAGCGCTTCGGGAAGAGCTCCACGTGCGCGCCGAGAACGCCGGTACCGTCGTGGGACCGCTGGTGTTGGTCGATGACGGCGACCGCGTGGACTGCACTAGGCTGGGGAAAGGCGGTTATTCGGTCCCCTCCATCGTCGAGCCGGAATACATTCAGATCCGGAGATGCACGGCCGATTTCGTCCTCCTCGTTGAGAAAGGGACCCAGTGGAACCGCCTTTCAGAAGACAAGTTCTGGCGCAGATACAACTGCATCCTCCTTACGGGAAACGGCCAGCCGCCGCGCGGGGTCAGGCGCCTGGCGCGCAGGCTGCACGAAGAACACAATCTTCCCGTCTATGTCCTCGTGGACAACGATCCGTGGGGCTACTATATCTACTCGGTCGTCAAGCAGGGATCGATCAATCTCGCTTTTGAAAGCCAGCGCATGGCCATTCCGAAGGCCAAGTTCATCGGGTTCTCCAGCGCGGATCCCGATCGCTACGGACTCCCGCGCAACGTCGGCATCAAGCTAAACGACAAAGACTTGAGCCGGGCACGCGAGCTGCTCAAGTATCGGTGGTTTGAGAAAAAGGAGTGGCAGGATGAGATCAAGCGGATGCTCTCGAGCGGCCTCAAGTACGAGCTGGACGCGCTCGCCAACAAGGACTTTCAGTGCCTGACCAAGAGCTACCTTCCCAGAAAGCTCAAAGAGAAGGACTGGCTGGATTAGTGGAATGGCGTTCTGGTGGTGTAGGTCGGGAAACTATGATTCAGATCAGGCTTTCGTTGTAGTTGCCTCTTGGGACGATGTTGAAGAACTTTCCCGAGCCGCCGATAAGCCGGTAGTAATGCGGGATCCCCTCGGGGACATATACGGCCGCGGGGCTCGAAACCATGCTCTTTTGCTCATCGATAACAACCTCGGCTATCAAGCCGGTCAAATCAGGATCGTTTCCGATCAACAAATGATAGGTGTCACAGTTATGCCTGTGCCGATCCACGTAATTCGGCTGTGTCGTTTTTACATTGTAGGCGTTTCTAACAATAGTGTAAAAATCCGCTTGCGGCAGCTTTTGAGAGTCGACCAAGACATGACGGTCTCCCGGGGCCGTATCGTAGTGGTATTTCAGTTCGGAAGTCGGCCTTATGTCGGAGCCAAGGATGTACCTGGAGAATTTTTCTGCCTCTCTTTCCCCCTTTTCTAGATCGGGCTCCCTGGGAATGTGAACGTAGTCCAGACGCCGAAACAGGACGACAACGCTTCCCTCCCCCCTGGTAACTTTATACTCGTGCACTATTCCCGCCGGGATGTACACGACGGCGGGAGAAGCAATTCGATGGGTTTTCCCTTCGAATTTGATCTGCCCTTCGAGCCCGCTCAGATCAAGGTTGTTCCCGATGAAATAGTAGAATTCATCGGTATTGTGCGCGTGCGGCGTTTGGTAATCTGGCACCGTTGCCGGAAGGTTTCTTGCCTGGTGCAGGGCCACGTATACCCGCGCATCGGGAAGGGATTGGCGATCGACAAAGATGTACCTCGTGACAGGCAGGACTATTCCTTCCCGTAGCGGTCTCCGTCCTCCGATCCCCGCTTCAGCAGCTCTCGCTTTCGCGATGGTGCGCTCGTTTGTCATATAGGTTATCTTCCCCACCGTCCCCCTTGCCGTGATCCGTTTACCCCGTTCCAACTCCGCTACGAGAGAACGACACTTCTCTATCCAGCACAGTTGGAACGGGGTTCACTTCGCCAGCGGATCGGGCCGCAGTTGGAAGTGCACGGCTATCGGCCTCGAGCCCTTGCCACGCTCCATCAGCCACGGCGCGCGGTCTCCGCTCGAGCTCCATAATCCGCGGCCTTTCCAACCGGCTTTCGGGTCGTCGATGCGCCCGTCGAAGCCTTTGGCGTAGAAGCCGAGCGGATAGGGCACGGTCAGCAGGATCATCTTGCCGTCTTTCATTGCGACCAAGCCACCGTGCAAGTTGGCGGTGGACATCGGCACGTCCTCGCCGAGCCCGAACGTGTTGTGCTGGTCGACCCAGGAATAGTAGCTCGACTCCGCGCTGTTCTCACCGATGCCTTTGAAACCGGGACCTGGATACTGGTAAAACGACCAGCCTTCCGGGCAGTGGTTGCCGGTCGCCTTCGGCCCGTTGAGAGGTCCCTTGCACTTTTTTCGGTCGAAGCTTCCGAGATGGCCGCTCCCGAGCGAAACCCAGACGACGTCCTTCTTATCGATGTCGGCGCCGCGCACGCCGAAGCCCGGCATCGGCACGTTATAGATCTCCGCGAGCGCCGTATGCGGCGGATTGGGGCCGGGATCGAGCCGCACGATCGCCCCTGGATAGCCGAACGTCGATCCCCAGATCGAGCCGTCGACCGGGCTCGGCATCACCGCGTAAAAGCCCGAGACGATCCGCTTGTCCTTGGTCGGGTCTACCGGCTGGTTCGGCTCGACGTACTCGTCGCGCTTGCCGTTGCCGTTGGTGTCGAGGACGAGCGCAGTCCAGCCCTGCGATTTCGCGAGATCACCCGTCTCGTCGAGCATCTTGGTGTTGACCCAGCCGACCACCGGCCCGCCGCCGCTGGTCCACAGCCTATCGTTGGCGTCGTAGCCAAACTGCAAATGATGCGTCTGGAAGCAGGTGTCGACGAACGTGTACTGCTGCGTCTTGGGATCGAACATCGTAAGCTGGCGGTGCGTCTGCTCCAGCGGGAAGAGCCTGGCCGAGGGATGGTCGGAGCCCTTCCTGCAAAAGGGAGGGTTCTTAGGCCCGCGCAGTCTAGCCGCGAACCAGACCCGTCCCTTTCGGTCGAACATGGCATTGTGATTGTTTGACTTGTTCGACCATATCTTCTCCCCGCCCCAGTAAGGTGACGGTTGCATGAGTTTGTCGCTCGCCGCATGGCCCGGACCGAGCGCCTCAGGCGTGTTTTCATCCCGTACCGGCGCCACGAAGCTCGTGACGGTGTGTTTCACCGGGTCGAGAATCGGGATGATGTCGCTGCTGTACTCGGCCGATCCGTAAAGCGGTCCATAGGCGTTGATCGTCGGGTAGCGCCGGTCCGAGGCGATCAGGTCGTGGAGATATGTCTTTGGATCGGCCCACTCCCACGTGGTGACGACGATGTTGCGCTCGACGCCCTGCGGTCGCGCCGGCTTCGTGTGGGGCAGCTCGCCCTTGGCGATCCGATCCGTCCAGTCCGCCAAGTAGCGGAAGGGCGCGGCGCCGAGGTCCTTGACGAGCGTGTTGAACATTCTTTCGCCAGACTGCCCGGACTGGACGCGGCGGAGCCACGCCTCCTCCGAATTGGCGAACTTGCCGAGCGGGAAGGGAACGTTTTTCGGGAGCGTGCGCGTGGAGAGCTGGCCCATCTGGTGGCAGCCCACGCAGGACCTGTTCTTTATCTCGGTGAGCCACCGGCCTTGATTAACATTGGCGGGAATCTTGCCCTTCCCGCCGAACTCGCTCGCGTCCGGAATCTTCAGCATGGAGTACCAATAGATCGCCGGATAGTATGCCGCAGCGGCAGCCTCGTTCGGCGCCACCACCGCCTTGAGGTCGAGGATCTTGCCGGGCGTCGCTTTCACCTTCGGCGAATCGACGAGCCCGTAGCCACGAACCCAAACGCTGTAAGTCGCTTTCGGAAGATCGGGCAGCAGGTAGCGCCCCTGATCGTCGGTGACCACGATCTTGGCGAACCTGGTGGGAAGGTCGGTCGTCTCCGCGATCACCCAGACGCCGGCCTCCGGCCCCTTCGCGCTGGTCACCACGCCGCCGATGTCATCCTTATCGATGCGGCCCGCTGCGTCGGTCTTTTGTTGCCCTTCGGCCTCGCTCAGGGCAAGGCTGCCCAGCCGGACCGCCGAGGCGGCGAAAATCACGGCGACGCCGGCCACTACCATGCCCAAGTACAACAGTCTTTTTGTCCTCATGTTCCGCTCCTTTCAGAAGGTGAGCCAGGGTTTGTAAAACGGCTGACTGGACGCGCTCACGACTTTGCGATTTCCTCGAACGAAGGCTCGGGCATGCCGGTCTTCCAGGTCGGATCGCGCAGCTCGAGCCTGTTCCCGCTCGGATCGTGAAAATAGAGCTCCCTTCCCGTGAAATAACCTTTCGCACGGTAAATAAGCTCGACGACGGGGATTTTCTTTTCGTGGAAAAGCCTGCATGCCTGCACGAAGGTCTCCGGGCTCACCGTGAACGAATGGTGCACTCGTTGTTCCACGTCGGACTGTGTTTGCGGCCGCTCGCGCTCGCACAGCAGGATGTTGTGGTCCCCGACGTTGAAGCACGACATGACCGAGTTTCCCAGCCTGCCCAGCGGCTTAAGGCCGAGCAGATCGCCGTAGAACTTCTCCGACTCCTCCAGGTTGTTCACCGGAATCGACCAGTGCGTGACGCCCTCCACTTTCAGTATTCCCATAGAAACCTCCTTTCGCGGGCCACTGTGCTGCCGGTTTCCCGGCTCCGAAAAAGACATATCCCATCCCTGGCATTCTGTCAAAATGAGACCAGCCTGTTGCAAAGGTCCCATGAGTTCGTCGGACCACCATCATCCGCCTGAGGCGGAGGTCAGGATAGCAGCGCTTGACAGGCGGGAAGTGGCCTACTAGATTTGCACCAACGATTTCGGGAAACCGTCTTGGCCCAACGAATACGCAGAGGTGGAGGAGCAATGGCGTTTTCAGGCCGAGCGGGCGCGCCTCCCTTTGACGCCGCCGAGCTCGACGCACTCAAGCACACGCTGGTCACGGCCTGCCATATCCTTGATCGCGAAGGCATTACCGACGGCTACGGCCATGTCAGCGCGCGTGTGCCGGGCACGACGGCCTTTCTGACCATCGCCAACGTGAGCCCGGGTTGCGCCACTGTGGACCGCTTGATCATGTTGGACTGCGACGGGGCTTATCTGGGAGGCGCGGAGACTCCGCCGAACGAATGGCCCATCCACGCGTGTGTGCTGAAGGCGCGGCCCGACGTGATGAGCGTGTGCCACACCCACTCCGTGTGGAGCACGCTCTTCAGCGTACTGCCCGTTAGGCTCCGGCCGCTGCACCATTACGGGAAGTTTCTCTCGGCCGATGGCCCGCCGGTCTATGAGGCCGCCGGGTTGGTGCGCACCGTGGAGCGCGGCGATGCCCTGGCCGCGGTATTGGGAGATGGCCCGGCGGTTTTGATGCGCGCCCACGGCGACACGGTGGTCGGCGCCAGTATCGAGCAGGCCGTGCAGCGGACCATTCGGCTCGCGAAGCTCGGCGAGATCGCTCACCTGGCGCTGCTCCACGGCGAGCCGCGTTACTTGAGCGCCGAGGAGCTGGAGACCTTCAGCGCGGATGAGCGCTTTCCGGCTCGCGGCTGGGAGTACTATGTCAGTCGGCTCGGGAAACGAGGATGAATGATCGGGATTTCCGTTCGGGGACCTGCCTCCCGCGTTCGAAGGGGACAGTCAGGGGGACATTCTCTCTAAAGAAAAGAGAATGTCCCCTTCAAAGGGACTGTCCCCCTCTTTCGCCAACGGTCGTTTGGAGGAAGTGAACATGTCCACACAGTCCGAGCCGGTGTCGTCCGCAGAGTTCGTGCGCCAGCTTAAGGAGGAAATCGCAAGGTCGCCCAAGCAGCGCGTCAACCATCCATTTGTGCGTGCCGTATGTGCGGGCGCGGCTTCGCTGGAGCAGATCCGCGAGTGGGCGCTCCAGGACTACCAGTTCCGGCGCGCCGTGCCGCGCATCGCCATGCTGCGCTATGTGGCGTGCAGCGACCCGGAGTTCGCCGCGCGGCTGTACGGGGTCGTCGAGGAGGAGACGCGCGGGCTGGCCACGGGTAGCGCCGGGCACGCCGATATGTTTGTCGAGTTCGCCGAGTCCATTGGCATCACGCGCCAGGAGCTTGAGACCGCAGAGCTGCGGCCCGCGACGGCGGCGCATCTCTACTACGCCGAGCTGGTCATCCATACGCTGCCCTGGTTTGTCATGATGGCGG
>Ga0209399_10000889_pt1 | contig 16481 bp, 10 predicted proteins | sample OV2TP3_FD_184130 | JGI IMG/M metagenome (GOLD analysis project Ga0209399, IMG submission 184130) | Hot spring microbial communities from Beatty, Nevada to study Microbial Dark Matter (Phase II) - OV2 TP3 (SPAdes) (version 3) | ecosystem: Environmental > Aquatic > Thermal springs > Hot (42-90C) ... | reverse complement strand
TCCTTGAGAACGAGGGGAAGCAACTGGAGGCCGAGATCAAGGCAGCTGGCGGAGAGGGGATGTTCGTCCACACCGATGTCACCCGCGAGGACGACTGGGAGCGCGTGGTGCAGGCGACCGTTACGCGATACGGCAAGCTGGATATCCTGGTCAATAACGCGGGCTTAAGCAGTAGCTCGGTCGCTGATCCCCTGGATACCGAGGGGTGGCGTCGGATTATGGAGGTGAACGCGACAGGCGTGTTCCTGGGCACGAAGTACGCGGTGCCGGCCATGCAAAAGGCGGGCGGCGGCTCGATCGTCAATATCTCATCGATCATGGGCTTCGTGGGGGGAGAAACCGGCCATCCCGCCTACCATGCGTCCAAGGGCGCGGTGCGGATTTTCACCAAGGCGACGGCGGTCAGGTATGGGCCGGATGGCATCCGGGCCAACTCCGTCCATCCCGGCTTCATGCCCCCCATGCGCTCGGCGCACCATGCAGACCCGGGCATGCGTGAGGAACAGGTCCGGGTGACGCCGCTGCGCCGGATCGGCAAACCCATCGAGGTCGCCTATGGTGTGCTCTTCCTGGCGTCCGACGAAGCTTCCTTCATCACCGGCACCGAGTTGGTGATCGATGGGGGATTCATCGCCAGATAGGCGAGGGAGGAAACAGAACGAGTGCCGGAAAGAAATCCATGAGTCAGCCCCGATGCTGCGAGCTTGAATGGGGCCATGGTGTCGCTTGCCGGGAGCCTGTGAGGGCCCCCGGCAAGGGCCTCGCCTCGGGGTCGCTTAAGGCCTGGTCACGTAGCTGCCGGCGGGAGCCGAAATGGCGTCACGGCTTTCGCCAGCAGGCGTAGCGAAGTGGCGTCGGGTCAGCCAGGCCTGTTCCAGGGGCGTGATAGTGTCGGTGAGCTGATACCCTTCCACCGTGTCTTCCAGGTTTTTCAGCTGTCCGACATCGATCGGTTCCAAAGCGAACTCAGCGCCGATTCGCCTCGCCGTCTCCGGCCCCACCAGGATGTTACCGGGAGTCGCAGCCGCACCTAGCCTGGCGGCGAGGTTCGTAACCGAGCCACTGGCTGTAAAGGTCCAGCGGCTGCCCAGCGTCCCTTCGAGCCGGGTGGAGCCCACGCCGGCGCAGCCGGAGTTCAGGCCCATATGGACGGCGATAGGGGTTCCGGCATCGGGGTGCTCTCGGTTGAGTCGGTCGGTGACCTTCAGAATCTGCAGCGCCGCACGAGCTGCCTTGTGGGCATGTTCCCGGGGATCGCTGCTCTGAAAGAGGGCCAGGATCCCATCGCCCGCGATTTCGGCGATATCCCCCCCCTCTTCATGGATGCAGTCCAGGAAATGGGAGAAGTACCGCTCGATTAAGGCAGTGACCTGCTCTAGCGCTATGCGCTGGCTCAGTTTCGTGTAGCCGGTGATATCCACGAAGAGGACCGAGACGTCCTCCTCCCGCTTCTCTAACCGCGGAGACGTGGGGTTTTCCTCAATCATTCTTCTGACCGCAGCAGGGACGAACTTCGCCAGCTGGTTCTTCATGCTGAGCAGCAGACTCAGCTTGCGAGCGGTGGCCCTCCGCATCTGGAGAGCCGTGCTCACTCGCGCTAAGAGTTCTTGTCGATGGATCGGCTTGATGAGGAAATCGTCGGCCCCTGCCTCGATCCCTTGCACCCTTGCCTCCCCTTGATCGGGTGTTGTCACGATGATGACTGGGATCAGTTGTGTCTCCTCCGCTTGCTTGAGCCAGCGGCAGAGCTCGATCCCGTCCATCCCTGACGGGGCGACATCCAGGATGATGAGGTCGGGCGGCTCGGGGTGAACGAGTCGGGGGATTTCCTCGCCGTTCCCGACCGCGATCGAGTGATACCCCTGGCTGCGGAGGATCGCTCGGAGGACGTTTGCACTCCGCTCGTCATCGGTTGCGATGAGGATCTTCGTCTCCATGTGTCTATCCCTCCCTCTCCCCTTCCCCCTAACCACATCGCTCAACATCCCAGCGCCCAGCTTTGTGAAGCCCGGACATTGGTTTCGATTTGAGTCCGTCAATAGGGCAAGACCCATGCCAACTCGAGAGAGGACATCCAGGAGAGCCTTGTGCGCGCCGCCTGTGGCAGGATAGGCAGGGTGTCAGGCGGGGAAGGACGATGCGATGGAGTTGAGGGCCCCCCCCAGCCGTGGCGCAAACTTCGTGATCACCGGGAGACGGATGATGTGAGAGATCTGGAGAGATCTGCATGCAAATTCAAGATGTTCGGAGGGTGCTAACGGCATAGGCGCCTGACCGTATGCCTTTAGCGATCCATAACCCGCGAGAGATGCATTCCGGCGCCCATCACAAGCCAGGAGACAGGTCTGTCGGGTTTGAGCCCCTGGCACAAATTCTGCTTGACATGACGATAATAAGGTCACATAAATGCGGTTACACGAAAATTATATTCAATAATAGGAACCAGGAGATTCTAGAGCAGGCCCCCCCTTTTTGCGTGATCCTTCCGAAGCGGGCGTTCAAAAAGCGTCATTGCGAGAAGCGAAGCGACGAAGCAATCCCAGAAAATCCGCCTTCAACAGCGAGATTGCTTCGCTCCTTCCGTCGCTCGCAACGACAGGAGAGGGCTTTTTGAACACCCTCTAAGCAGGCGCTTTATAAGGGTGTAAGGGCCATGTCCTTGAGAGCTCTTTGGCTGTTTCTCTGTGCGATCTTGCTCCTCGTGCCTGTGCGACCGGCAATGGCTCAAGCGGCGGGGAAGATCGTGAGTATCGTGGGGAAGGCTGAGGTGTTTCGCGCGGGACAGTGGCAGCCGGCCAGGCTCGAGCACGATCTCATGCCCGGAGATATCGTCAGGACCGCCCTGGGAAGCCGCGTGGCGATCCTCCTCGCCGACGAGTCGCAGATCAAGGTCAACGCTAACAGCTCACTGGAGATCAAGCAGGTAGGGCCGCGTCCGGGGAAGCCCATCCCTGCGGCACTCGGGCTCCTCCAGACGATTCTCAACCTTCTCAGCGGGGAGATCTGGGTCCGGAGTCGGGTGGAGCCCTTCGAGATCCAGACGCCGGCAGCGACGGCGACGATCCGGGGGACGGAGTTGAATCTCGCTATCCGGCCCGCCGATGCATCTCATCTCTCCGTGCTGGAGGGTCTGGTGGAATTTCGCAACCCCCAGGGGAGCGTCCTCGTGGCAGCGCGGGAGCAGGCGACGGCGCGGGTAGGCGATGTCCCGCGGAAAACCGTCCTCGTCAACCCGCTGGATGCGGTGCAATGGTCCCTTTACTACCCGGGGATCGTGAGCTTCCGGGACTATCCTTTGACCGGCATTGACCCTGCCTTCCTCCCCCAGAGGCAGGTCGAAGCCGAACGAAAGGCTGCCGCGGCGCCGGAGCGCTCGGAGGCCTGGATCGAGCTGGGGGAGATCCTCTTCGATCGGGGAAAGCCAGCTGAGGCACGCAGCGCATTTCAGAGGGCCCTTGCCATCGACCCCCGGGCACCAGGAGCTCATGTCGGGCTTGGATGGGTCAACCTGGTCGAAGGGAAGGTGCAAGGAGCCCTCGAGGCATTCCGTCAGGCCCGGCCACCGCCCCCTTTAGCCCTTGTAGGGACGGCCAATGCTCTCTACCGGCTCGATCGCTTCGAAGAGGCGGAGGACGTTATCGCCAAGGCCAAAGCACGCTTCCCTTCCTCCCCCCAGCCCTGGACCCAGGGGGCGCTCCTCCATCTCGTCCAGGGGCGTGTATCCGAGGCCCTCTCGGAGCTTCGCCAGGCCATCGCGCTCGATCCGCGCCATGCCCTGGCTCACGGGCTCCTCTCGAACATCTACCTGGTTCAGAATCAGAAAGACCTGGCCCTGCAGGCGGCGCAGCGTGCCGTTGCGGCCAATCCTGCTTCCCCCTCGGCCTACCTCGACCTTAGCCTGGCGCAACAGGCGGCGTTCCGGCTTGAAGAAGCGCTCCAGGCAGCTCAGAAAGCGGTAGAGCTGGATCCGGAAAACCCGCAGGCCCTGATCCAGGTGAGCCGCCTCCTCTTCGGCCTGGGGCGACTCTCCGAAGCCTTCAAGCTCGCCGAGCAGGCCCGCCGCAGGGCGCCGCAGGATCCACTCGGCAATACCACGTGGGGCTTTCTCCTGTTGGCTCAAGGGAAGGTCAAGGAGGCGATAGCGGCGTTCGATCAGGCGATCCAGGCAGATTCGACCCGGGGGGAACCGCATCTGGGGCGGGGCCTGGCTCTTTTCCGGCGAGGGAAGACGGAGGAGGCAGTCGAGGAGATGCGCATAGCAAGTCTCCTGGAGCCGCAGGTCTCCTTATTTCACAGTTACCTCGGCAAGGCGCTCTATGAAGTGAAACGCGATGAACTGGCCAGGGACGAATTTGCCCTGGCCAAGGCGCTCGATCCGCGAGACCCAACACCCTGGTTCTATGATGCGATTCGAAAACAGAGCGTGAATCGCCCGGTGGAAGCGTTACAAGACTTGCAGCGGTCCATCGAGTTAAACGACAATCGAGCGGTTTATCGGTCACGCCTGTTGCTCGATGAGGACTTGGCAGCCCGGAGCGCGACACTTGGGCGAATTTATAATGAACTCGGATTTCAGCAACTTGCCCTGGTCGAGGGCTGGAAATCGCTCAATAGCGATCCAGCGAACTATTCCGCCCATAGGTTCCTGGCTGATTCCTATGCCGCTTTGCCGCGCCACGAGATCGCCAGGGTCAGCGAGCTCCTCCAATCTCAACTGCTTCAGCCCATCAACATCGCCCCAGTGCAGCCCCAATTGGCGGAAAGCGAGCTGTTCATCTTGAGCGGCGCGGGCCCGGCAGAACCCTCCTTAAACGAGTTCAACTCCCTATTCGTCCGGGATCGATTTGCGCTCCTGGCATCCGGCGTTGTGGGCGGCAATGACACGATCGGCGATGAGATCGTCCACTCGGGTGTGTGGGGAAGGGTCTCCTACAGCCTGGGGCAGTTTCATTATGAGATGGACGGATTTCGGAAAAATAATGACCTGAAGCAGGACATCTACAACGCGTTTGCCCAGGTCAGTCTGTCGCATAACACAAGCGCACAGGCTGAATTTCGATACAGGGACACTGAAAGCGGTGACCTAGTGCTCCGGTTCGATCCGAATAATTTTAACCCCAGCCTTCGACAGGTACTACAGACCGGGTCCATTCGCTTGGGTTTCCATCACGCCTTTACACCCCATTCCGATATCATCGCTTCTGCTATCTACCAGGATGCGGACGCAGATTCCGCTCTGACAGTAGGTCTTCGTAAGTTTGATCAAAGGACACAACTCGACGGTTATACGACTGAAGTTCAGCATCTCCTCCGCTTCGAACGGTTGAGCATGATCAGTGGCATAGGGCATTTCAGCGCGGACGCTAAACAGGTCATCACTTTCCTGCCGTCTCCTCCAACAAGGCAACAAAGCGATATCCGTCATACCAACTTTTATGCGTACTCGCAGATCAATTATCCAAAAAATGTGACATGGACACTTGGGGGAAGTGCTGACTTCTTCGAAGATAGGATTGTGGACCGCGACCAGGTCAACCCCAAATTGGGGCTGACTTGGAACCCGCTTCCAGCTACCGTGCTGCGCGCTGCTGTTTTCAGGACTTTGAAAAGAACGCTGATTGCGGACCAGACCCTTGAGCGGACCCAGGTGGCTGGCTTCAATCAGTTCTTTGATGACGTTGCTGGCACAGCGTCATGGCGCTACGGTATCGCCATCGATCAAAAACTCCCCGCACACGTGTATGCTGGTGCAGAGTTTTCCTGGCGGGACTTGAAAGTGCCACTCGAGATCGTAGGGCCAGTCAGGCAAATCCGGGAAGCTGATTGGGAAGAGCGCCTGAGCCGCGCTTACCTTTACTGGACACCGCTGCGCTGGCTGGCGCTCAGTGCGGAATATCAGTATGAGCGCTTTGCCAGGCCTCTCGATGCGGCGGGCGTAGAGTTAATAACCAAGCTCGAGACGCATCGGTTTCCCTTCGGAATCAATTTTTTCCACCCTTGGGGCTTTAATGCGCTGCTAAAATCAACCTACATCGATCAAGAAGGCGATTTTGTAAAGTTGATGGGTCCAGCGGTGATTGCCGTGCCCGGAGCTGATCAATTTTGGGTGGTCGATGCCTCTATCCGCTACCGCTTGCCCAAACGGTGGGGTTTCCTCACCCTCGAGGCTAGAAACCTATTCGACGAAAAGTTGAAGTTTCAGGATACCAATCCTGCCAGTCCACTGGTATATCCAGAGCGTTTGATCTTTGTGAGGTTCACGCTGGGGTTCTGAGCTAGTTTATAGATGATTCTGAGCGAAGGGAGATATAACATGATCGATATAGGGTAAGGTTACGACACATGTTCCAAAATGATAAATTTGGTAAACCGCCATCTAATGCTGGCTTATCAATGGAGTTAGAAACCAATGAAAGAGAAAAATGAAATAGTCTTTACGGTCGCTTACAACGAATCGGGAAATATCGTTGAGGTTAGAGCACCGGCCGAGTATAAAGTTACAGGACCGATCGCTTTTTCACCTCAAGAACCGTATTCGATTCCAGCAACTTATCTACTGCATGCTAATAGCACCATCGTAGTTCATGTTATGTCCAACCCAAACTGGTGGTATATAATTGATCCGGCTACTGGCCAGTTGACAATGGTCTGCGAATAACCATTAGGGTAAAAGCAGCGTTACCTATGAGCTGGTCTTATGTGCTCTCGATCGCTGCGACTCCCCCGTGCCGCTCTTGCCACGAGGAACAGTGGAAGGCTGGGCGCAAGTAATGGGATAGACGGCCATGGTTAGTAAAATTTGGCCTATTCTGAAAGCCGTCTTCATCGCTGCCATTGCGTTCGTGGCGATGCTGGTCCTCACCAACCTCCCCCCCCTCTCGCTCCTCGAGCTGAAGGGGTTGGATCTGCTGTTCCTCCTTCGAGGGACCCTCCCCCCTCCAAGCGACATCATCGTTGTGGCCATCGATGAGCCTTCCTTCGCTGAGATCTCAAAGCAATGGCCGTGGCCTCGCAGCATCCATGCGCGCCTGATCGACCAGCTCAAAAAGGCCCGGGCCAAGGTGATCGGCTTCGACGTCCTCTTCGCGGAGCGTTCGCAGCCGGACGAGGACGAGGCCCTGGAGCGAGCGATCCGGGAGGCTGGCAACGTTGTCCTGGTCAGCGAGCGGGCGGTCATCGACGACCCTCTCTTTCGCCACACGATCCGGGTCGATCCCATCGAGCCCCTTAAGGAAGCTGCAGCGATTGGAATCACTACCCTCCCGATCGACCCTGATGGGACGGTCAGGCGGGATTATCTCCTCTCCCCTGATATGCCCTCCTTCGCCTTCCAGCTCGTCAGGCTCTATCGGGCCGATCGAGCTTCTCAGCCTACAGAGCCGCAGTCTGCCGCAGGAAAGAGGGGAATGCCACTCCATCCCTCCAAGGCGATGTTGATCAATCATCTGGGCCCGCCAAGGACGGTGAAGACGGTCTCGTATTATCAAGCCCTCGAGTATGAGCAGCTGCTCCCGCCGGGGATCTTCGCCGATAAGATCGTCCTGGTCGGCCGCTCCCTCCAGGCAGCGCCCGAGCCGCAGCGCACGGGTTCCGACGTCTTCTACACCCCCTTCTCGCCCATCGCAGAAGGTCCCACGCCCGGCGTAGAGATCCAGGCCACGATCGTCCATAACATCCTCGAAGGACGCTTTGTCGCCGAGCTGACCCCTCTCACACGGCCTGGCCTCCTGCTGCTCCTGGCCCTGGTCGGGAGCCTTCTCCTCTTGCAGTTCAGGCCCCTCGGCAGCCTGGCGGCGACCCTGGTCCTCTCATCTGCCTTTCTTGCGATCGCCTCCACGCTCTTCGCACTCGAGGATGTATGGCTTCCCACCTTTGCCGCTACGCTGCAACTCGCCCTCGTGTATGGCGGGCACCTGGTGGTCCAGGCCCTCTCCGTCGAGCGGGAGCGTCGCCTTGTCCTGCAGGAGCTGAATCGAGCACTGGAGGAGAAAGTGAGGGAGCGGACCGCGGAGCTCTCCGCCGCCAACCAGGAGCTGACGGAGCGGCACCAGGAGTTGGAGGAGGCCTATCAAGAGCTGGCCAGGGCGCAGGACCAGCTCATCCAATCGGAGAAGTTGGGGTCCCTGGGACTCCTCGTGGCCGGGGTGGCCCACGAGCTGAACAACCCCATCAGCTTCATCCATAGTAACCTGGATTTCATCAAAGAATACGTCGAGCGTCTGCACAGGATCATCGAGGCGTACGACGCCATCGATCTCCCGGATGGACCGGCCCGCCAGCGGGTGGAGGAGCTGAAAAAACGGGCGAGACTCGACTTCATCCTGCAGACCCTGGATGAGCTGATCGCCAGTTGTCAGCAGGGGACAGAGCGGGTCAAGAAGATCGTCATGGATCTGCGCACCTTCTCCCGGACGGACGATATCGGCCCCCAGCGGGTCGACCTCCACGAAGGGATCGAGACGACCCTGAACCTCTTGACCAAGGAATATCAAGACCGGATCGACGTGCACCGGGAGTATGGGGACCTACCCCTGGTGGAGTGCTACCCCGGGCAGATGAACCAGGTGTTCATGAACCTGTTGCTGAACGCCGGCCAGGCGATCACTGGCCGAGGGGATATTTGGATCAGCACATCTGCCCAGGGGAATCGGGTGAGCGTCGCCATCAAGGACAACGGCAGCGGCATTCCGCAGAAGGACCTCCCGAAGATCTTCGATCCCTTTTTCACCACGAAGAAAGTGGGAGAGGGTATGGGCCTGGGGCTCAGCATCGCCTATGGGATCATCGAAAAGCATGGGGGGAGAATCCGGGTGACGAGCCAGGTGGGCAAGGGGACAGAGTTCACTGTCGAGTTGCCCGTGCGCTTAATGGGAGGGCGAAGTGAAACGGTATGGCCTCCTGATCGTGGATGATGAGAAGGATATTTTACGGGTGCTCTCGCTCACTTTCGAGGAAGACTACGACGTGGTTACGGCCACCAGCGGTAAGCAGGCCCTGCAGATCTTGGAGAAGGAGGAGATCGCCCTCATCATCGCGGATCAACGCATGCCCGAGATGGACGGGATCGAATTCCTGGAGCGGACGATCGAGAAGTATCCCCAGGTCATCCGGATCATTCTCACCGCCTATCCAGATACGGAGTCCCTGATCCAGGCGATCAACACCGGTCGGGTGTATCGGTATATCACCAAACCGTGGGATCGCGCCGAGCTGAAGATCACGGTGCAGCGGGCCCTGGAGAGCTACGAGCTGGCCGTGGAGAATCACAGGTTGGTGAAGGAATTGCAGGCCGCCAACGAGCAGCTGCAGGCTGAGAACTTATATCTCAAGCGGGAGGTCGCAAGGGGCTCCCGCTTCGAAAACATCATCGGGAAAAGCCCGGCCATGGAGCGGCTTTTCGACCTCGTGGACAAGGTCATCGACAGCTCGGTCACGGTCCTCCTGACCGGGGAAACGGGGACGGGCAAAAGCGTGATTGCTCCGTATATTCACGTTCACGGCCCCAGGAAGGGGAAGCTCTTCATCGCGCAAAACTGCGGGGCGCTCCCCGATGCGCTCCTGGAGAGCGAGCTCTTCGGCCACAGACGCGGCTCTTTCACGGGGGCGTTCCAGGATAAGAAGGGGCTCTTCGAGGTGGCCGATGGCGGGACCATCTTCCTGGACGAGGTCAGCGAGATGAGCCCGGCGATGCAGGTCAAGCTCCTCCAGATCCTCCAGGAAGGGACGTTCCGGCGCATCGGCGAGCACGAGTACAAGAAGGTCGATGTCCGGATCATCGCAGCGACCAATCAAGACCTGGAGACGGAGGTCGAGAAGGGGACCTTTCGAGAAGATCTCTACTACCGCTTGAGCATCTTTCCGATCAGAGTCCCTCCCTTGCGGGAGCGGAGGGACGACATTCCCCTCCTGGCTCTCTACTTCCTGGAGAAACATCGCAAGAAAATGAACAAGCAGGTGCAGGGGTTCAGCCAGGCAGCGATAGAGCGTTTATCCAGCTACAACTTCCCAGGAAACGTCAGGGAGCTGGAGAATCTCATCGAGCGGGCCCTGGCGTTGGCTGGAAGCGATACGGTGATTTCGCTCGATCTCCTTCCCGAGAAGGTGCAGGGGAACGCTCGCACCCGGGAACCGGTGGCGGCCAGACGGGGCTCGCTGAAAGAAGCCATTGAGGGCATAGAGCGGCGCATGCTCACCGAAGCCCTCGAGCGATGCGCCGGGAACAAGACCCAGGCCGCGCAAGAGCTGGGCCTCAGCCGCATGGGATTGCAAAAGATGCTGAAAAGGCACCGTCTCGGCTGATCCCCTTTCCCCACAACTCCTTACAGCTTGAGCAGCGATCTGGGCAGGACGGCCTTGGCACGGTAGGGCGGTCCGCCGACATATGAGAAGCGGGTATCCACCGCGTTGCTGATCAACATGGCGGCATCCACCGCGTCCAGGTCCAGGCGGCGCATGAGCAGCGTGGCCATCTCGTTCACCGCCATGTGGGAGGCGGCTTCCATGCTCTCTCCCTCACCCGTTGTCATGATATGCTCGCGCGTGATGACCAGAGGGCGCTCGGCGCGGAGATTGGTGGCGATATCACAGCGCAGCGTCACCTCCGCGCCCATCTCGACGCCGGAGCTGGCGCTCTCGCCATCACCCATGACCGCATGCACATCCTCAATGGTCAGCAGGCCGCCCTCCACGAACACCGGCAGGTAGACCGCGGCGCCGGGCCCAATGGCGATGTTGCTCATGGCTCCCCCGAACGGCCCCACGCTGTTACTCCCCCTGGGCTCTCCCTCCGGAGCGACGCCCATGCGGCCGATCATCGGGGCGTAGGGCAGCGTGATCGTCTCGCTGAAGCGGACACGGTCTCCCTCGATCGGGATTTTCCGTCGGCGCCATTCAGTGATGCGATCTTTGAGCATCGCTCGCCCGGGCGTGGCCACGATCCAGCCGTAGCCCATCGCGGGTTTGATGTCGAGCACGTCCACACGCAACGTGTCACCCGGTTCGGACCCCGCCACATACACGGGCCCAGTCATGGATAACAGCATGTCCAGCGGAGCATCCTGGGGACTGGTATACCCCTGGAACCGGTCGTTCGTCTCCATGATAAAGGTTTCCCCAGGCCCGATGCGGATGGCTGGAGCGTTATTGGCGCTATACGCGTTGACATGTTGGTTCCTGGTGACCCGTTGCATGACGGCTCCCTTCCTATGGTTGTCGCGTTCTCCACACTCTCACCCTGACCGGCACTCGGGGGATGCGCCTGTTGCGCTCCGCAGCATAGCCTGTTCAGGCAGTGATGGCAAGCATGAACCGGACTGAGGGAAAGGTATATGCAGGGCTCAAGGTCCATATTTGGGGGTAAGAGCCTTGCCTACCGCACGTTGTACGGCACACGGTTTTTCCTGGACACCTCTGGGCTTCTGTGTTATGCCATCTACTGAGAAGGCTGCCGGGTCCCACGGCCGGCGGCCATGCATGGGAGTCGCGAAGGGGCGCGACACGGACGAAATCGATGCGCTGCTGGAGGCCTTGCCGTGAGCAGTCATCTGGCCCGCATTCCGGGCGCGCGCGTGGGTGTCTGGTATCTGCTCACCAGCCTGGGGTTCTGGCTGCTATTTCACCTCGGGACCCTCCTCTGGCATCAGCGCTTTCAGGCCTTCTATTTCCGGGAGCCCGCTATTCTTGGGCTCACGCATCTCGCGGCCCTGGGATGGCTGACGACCGGGCTGATGGGCCTGATGTATACCACGCTGCCGGCGACGCTGGGGGTGCGTCCCAAAAGCCTGCGCATGGCGCGCATCCAATACTGGTTCCAGGTGATCGGGATAGCGGGGCTGGTGCTGACGATGAGCCTCATCCCGCTTCCCCGCAGCCGCGTCCTCTTCGGGCTGCTCACGCTGGTGGCGTTGGTGCTGTTTGTCCACAACGCCGCATCCACGATTGGGCGGGGCCGGGAATGGCGTCTTCCCGAGTTCAACTTCATCATGGCCCTGTTCTACCTGGCCATCACGGGGCTGTGGGGCATGATGTACGTGTTTTATCTCAATAGTGGTCTTGCTCCGCAAAGCATGGTCCATCTGAAGCTGCACGCACACTTCGCGGGCCTGGGGTGGCTGGCGCTCACCGTCATGGGTCTGACGTACAAGCTGCTCCCCCTGGAAATGGGTGGGGTGGACGTTCCGCAACGGTGGGGGATGGCGGCCAGCGTGCTGATCAATCTGGTGCTGTGGGGGCTTTTCTTCGGGTTTTCCTATGAGGTGCCGGAGGTGATCGCCGGAGCCGCGTTGCTGGGGCTGGCGGCCCTGGTGTGCCATGCGGCCCAGGTGCGCACGATCGCGCAGCCTCGCTTCTTCCTCGCGCTTTCCTTGAATGGGGGAGGGCGGGGGGGTGGTCAGGTCCGCGCCAGGAGCCTGCCGTATACACTCGCCTCCTGCGCCTTTGGCCTGCTGGCGGGGCTCTTAGGCCTCCTGCTGACGACGGGAGTGGTCGGGACGGGCTTCGCCGTCGAGTATGCGTATGCGTATGCCGCGGGAGCCGGCTGGTTTGGAGTTTTTGTTAGTGGTCAGTTCGCGTGGCTTATACCGGTGCTGCTGTCGCGCGACGACACTGACGAAGAACGGCAGGGTCCCGCCTGGCGGCGTGTGGAGTTCTCCGGCCAGGTCGCCGGGACGGCGCTGGTGACGCTCGGGCTGCTGCGGTCATTCTCGCCGCTCATCGTCCTGGGAGCGGCGGTGAACCTTGCGGCTGGCCTCCTCCTGCTCGTTCGTAGTATGCGCCTGCGGGGGACCCAAGCGGCGCTGGTGGAGCGATAACGAGATCTCACGAGATCTGTGGAGACGCCTGTGACACGACCGTTGATCGCCATTACCACAGGAGATCCGGCGGGCATCGGGGCTGAGGTCAGCTTGAAAGCGCTGCAACAGCCAGAAGTGTACGCCCTGTGCCGGCCCTTGCTGATCGGGACGCGAGCGGTGCTGGAGCAGACATGCGCGCTGCTCGCCAGCGGCCAACACCTACTGTCGGTCGCGCGACCGCATGACGGCCAGTATACCTCGGGCCATGTGGATGTCCTTGACCTCTCGGCCGAGCATCCGGGCCCATTCCCCCTGGGGGTGGTGAGCAAGGAGGGGGGAGCCGCGGCGGTGGCGTATGTGGAAAAAGCCATTGCGTTGGCGCTGGGGCGGGAGGTGGATGCCATCGCGACCGCGCCCATCAACAAAGAAGCGATGCGGGTGGCGGGCTTTCCCTATGATGGCCACACCGAGATGCTGGCGGTCAAGACGGGGACGAAGGTGTATACGATGATGCTGGCCGCGGGCGATTTTCGCGTCTTCCACGTGAGCACCCACGTCTCGCTGCGCGGCGCGATCGAGCGCACGAAGAAGGCGCGCGTGCTGCAGGTGATTGAGCTGGCGTACCGCGAGATTCAGCAGTCTGGTGTCGCCGAGCCACGCCTGGCCGTGGCCGGGCTAAATCCCCACGCGGGTGAGCATGGACTGTTCGGCGAGGAAGAAGTGCACGAGATCGAGCCGGCGGTGCAGGAGGCCCAGGCCCGTGGCTGGCACGTGAGCGGTCCGGTGTCACCGGACACGGTGTTTGCGCGGGCGCGACGTGGAGACTTCGATGGAGTCGTAGCCATGTACCACGACCAGGGGCACATCCCCTTCAAAATGGCTGCCTTCGATCTCGGCGTGAACGTCACGGTCGGCCTGCCGATCATCCGCACCTCGGTGGACCATGGTACGGCCTATGACATCGCGGGGAAAGGGGTAGCAGACCCACAAAACATGGTGCAGGCTATTACGCTCGCGGCGGAGATGGCCAGACGCAGAGTCCCCGCGCCTCCGCCATCTCTGCCGCTTTCCCCTCCCCCCTTGAGGGCATAGGCGCCAGGTTAAGAGAATGATGCAGCAAAAACAAGCCTTTGTAAGCTCCTCCCCCCTTGAGGGGGAGGATACAGGTGGGGGGTAGGCCCCGGATTTCCCCCCCATCCGCACCTTCCCCCTCCAGGGGGGAAGGGATCAGGAGGGACTTCCCCCTCGCCGGGGGGAAGGGATGAGTGATGGGTTCTCCGTCGCCGGTGGAGGGTAGGCGGGGGGGAAGGGATGAACTGAACTTAGCGCTTACGAAGGATAAGAGAGGGTCAGGGCGGAGAGATAAAAGGAGTTGCGCATGTATCCTAAGATGTATCGGATTCGCCGAGCCTTCGAGGGGCCGACCGTGGCGAATATCCCGGCAACGGTGCGGGCCGAGCTGGAGCGAGTGGACCTGGCGTCGGTGATCAAGCCCGGGCAGAGCGTGGCCCTGACCGCCGGGAGCCGCGGTGTCGCCAATATCGCGACGATCGTCCGGGCGACGGCGGATTACTTACAGACCCTGGGGGCGAAGCCGTTTGTCATCCCCGCCATGGGGAGCCACGGCGGCGGCACCGCCGAAGGGCAACTCGATGTCCTGCGCCACTACGGCATTACCGAGGAGCAGATGGGCGTACCGCTGCGCGCCAGCATGGCGGTCGTGCAGATCGGCGAGACCCCCGATGGTATTCCGGTCTGGCTGGATAAATATGCCTCGGAGGCCGATCACATCGGCGTGATCAATCGCGTGAAACCGCACACCGACTTCAGCGGTGCCATCGAGAGCGGCATGTTCAAGATGATGACCATCGGGCTTGGGAAGTATCAGGGGGCCCAGCACTACCATCGCGCCAATGTCCAATACGGCTATGAGCATGTGATTCGTACCGTGGGGCGAACAGTCTTGCAACACGCGCGCGTCGCGTTCGGCCTCGGGGTCGTCGAGAACGGGTACGACCAGACGGCAATCATTCGCGCCACGCTTGCCCCCCAGCTCGAAGCGGCGGAGCTCGAGCTACAAGCCCTGTCCAAACAACTGGCGGCGCGCCTGCCCTTCGATTTCATGCACCTGCTCATCGTGGATGAAATGGGGAAGAACATCAGCGGCTCGGGGATGGATACCAAAGTCATCGGCCGCATCATGAACCTGACGGAGCCCCCGCCGAAGCACCCACGTATTTTGCGCATCTACGTGCGTGACCTGCATGACGACTCGTATGGGAACGCCACGGGCGTGGGCCTGGCGGATTTCGTCTCCCGACGGCTGGTCAGCAAGATCGATCCCCAGGCCACCTATATCAACTGCCTGACCGGCCTCTCGCCTGAGAGCGCGCGCATTCCCATCACCTGTGCGACGGACCAGGAGGCCGTGGACGCGGCGTTGGGGACGATCGGCCTGGTGAAGCCCGAAGACGCCCGCATTGTGCGTATCAAAAATACGCTCCTGCTGGAGGAGTTCGATGTCTCGGAAGCGTTGCGGGCGGAGGTGGAGCAGCGCAGCGATGCCACATTCCTCTGGGGGCCGAAGGAGCTGATGTTCGACCGCAGCGGTGCCCTGCCCGCGTTCGCGTAGAGGCGCTGCCTTCCCCCCCATCCTCACCTTCCCCCTCCAGGGGGGAAGGGATTAGCGGCGGTTTCCCCCTCCAGGGGGGAAGGGATTAGCGGCGGTTTCCCCCTCCGGGGGGGAAGGGATTAGCGGCGGTTTCCCCCTCCAGGGGAGAAGGGGCATAGGGAGAGGGGGAGAATTGAGGTGGGGGGTAGGCCGGGAGGAGTAGAGAGGCAAGCGAGTATGATAAGATGGAATCGAATAACCGAAGTTTCGACGCAAGGGGCTTCGGAGTGGGAAGCTCAAGCACACACCCAGGTGCAGGCGCTACAGCAGCGGATCGGGCGCTTTCTGAGCACGGTCTTGAAGGGGACGCTAGGCCTCACGCTGTATGGGTCCTCGACGCTGGTCGTCTCGGGTGTGCTGTTTTATTTTTCCTGGAAGCTTGGGCTGGCCGCCCTGCTGGTCTTGAGTGGGTTATTACCCCTTGCGGGAAGTATCTATCTGCTGTGGCGTGTGCTGCAGCCCCAGCATGCCCCACGCCTGTGGCGCTATAAAGCCCGTGAGGCCGCAGTCCTGCAACTGGCCCAGCGGTTGGGGGGCCGGCTGACGGTGGGGGATGTGGCGTTGGGGACGGCGTTGACCCTGCAGCAAGCGGAAGCGATCCTGAATGAGCTGGTGCGGAAAGGGTATGCGGACCTGCAGCTTTCCCCTTCAGGGATGCTGGTGTATCATTGCCTTTCGAACCCAATGACCCCAACCAAACCGCGCCTCAGGGGAGAATAACGTTCATGGATTTAGGATTAACGGGGAAAATCGCGATCGTCACCGGCGGCAGCCGCGGCATCGGCCAGGCGATCGCGGTCGCCTTTGCCCAAGAGGGGGCCCATGTGAGCATCTGTGGGCGTACGCCAGCCGATCTGGCCCGTGCGGCAGAGATGATCGCAACAAAGGGGGGAGAGGTCCTGACGATCGAGGCCGATCTCACGCGCCCAGAGGCGGCGGACCGCGTGTTCCGCGCAACGCTGGAGCGGTTTGGTCGGATCGATATCCTGGTGAACAACGTGGGGGGCGCCCGGGGCGAT
>Ga0209399_10000885_pt1 | contig 16520 bp, 9 predicted proteins | sample OV2TP3_FD_184130 | JGI IMG/M metagenome (GOLD analysis project Ga0209399, IMG submission 184130) | Hot spring microbial communities from Beatty, Nevada to study Microbial Dark Matter (Phase II) - OV2 TP3 (SPAdes) (version 3) | ecosystem: Environmental > Aquatic > Thermal springs > Hot (42-90C) ... | reverse complement strand
CAGATGGCCTCCATCGACCGCCGCGCGATCGACTCCGGGGTCTCAGGCTTCGACCTGATGGAGAACGCGGGCCGGGGCGTCTTTGAGGCGGTCGTCGGCCGGCTGCGCGCCACTTCTGGAAACGCCGTCGCCGTGGTCTGCGGCAAGGGGAACAACGGGGGCGACGGGTTTGTGGTCGCCCGGCTTCTGAGGGCGGCGCAGGTCCCGGCCCAGACCTTCCTCCTGGCCCGGTCGGAGGAGGTGGCCGGGGATGCCAGGGCGCACCTGGAACGGACCCGGTCCTCAGGGGTTGAAGTAGAAGAGGTCGTCCGGGAGGGGGGCGTTGAGCGGCTGGTCCGGGGCCTGGAGGCCTCGGACCTGGTCGTGGACGCCATCCTGGGCACGGGCCTGCGGGGGGGGGCGCGCGGGCCGGCGGCTCAGGCCATTGAGGTGATCCACCGCGCGGGGCGTCCTGCCGTGGCCGTGGACGTGCCCTCCGGCCTGGACGCGGACACCGGGCGGGCGGAGGGGCCGTGCGTGCAGGCGGCGCTCACGGTCACGTTTGGGCTCCCCAGGATCGGCCACTTCTTCTTTCCGGGCAGGGCGCTCTGCGGGGCGCTCCGCCTGGTGGATATCGGCATCCCCCGCGCGGCGGCCGAGGCGGAGGGCATCGACGTCCATCTCACCACGGCGGCGGACGCCCGGTCCTGGCTGCCCCGGCGCAGGCCGGACGCCCACAAGGGGGACTGCGGCCGGGTCGCGATTCTGGCCGGGTCCGTGGGGCTGACGGGCGCGGCGACGCTGTGCGCCTCCGCGGCGGTGAGGGCCGGGGCCGGGCTGGTGACGGTGGGCGCGCCTGCCAGCCTGAACGACATCCTGGAGGTGAAGCTGACGGAGGCGATGACCGTCCCGCTCCCGGAGGTGCGCCGGCACAGGTGTCTATCCCTGCGGGCGCGGGGGGAGGTCCGCCGCCTGGTCGAGCGGGCGGACGCCGTGGCCCTGGGGCCGGGCATCGGGACGCACCGGGAGACCGTGGAGCTGGTCCATCGCCTGCTGGCGGACATCCCGGTCCCGCTCGTCCTGGACGCCGACGGTCTGAATGTCCTTGAGGGGATGCCCGAACTTCTCCGGTCTCGCCACGAGCCGACGATCATCACGCCCCATCCGGGGGAGTTCAGCCGGTTGACGGGCAGGCCGACTTCGGACCTGCTGGCGGACCCCATCGGCTGCGCCCGCGCCTTCGCCGTCTCTTATGGGGTCGTGGTCGCGCTGAAGGGGGCGCCCACGGTCGTCGCGGACCCGTCGGGCGTCGTCTTTGTGAACCCGACCGGCAACGCGGGCATGGCCACGGGTGGGGCGGGGGATGTGCTGACCGGGGTCATCGCGGCCCTGATCGGCCAGGGTCTCGGCCCGGAGGTCTCGGCCCGGCTGGGCGTCTACCTGCACGGCGCCGCCGGGGACCTGGCGCGGGACCGGTCAGGGGAGGTCGGGCTGGCCGCCGGGGACCTGGTCGAGGCCCTGCCGGAGGCCGTGAAGAAGGCCGGGGAGGGGAAGTTGCAAAATTCGTACTTTGAAGGCGCGTGAGAGAAGGGAAAGGCGAAAAGGGTCTGAGCCATGCCAGAACTAAAAGACACCATCGAGGAGTTGATCGAGGAATCTTACCTCATGGGGCGGTCCGAGAGCGAGATCAAGGCCGATCTGGACCGCTTCATCGACGCCTGCGAGAAGGTCATCCGGGAGCAGGTGAGGGACAAGGGGAAGTTGGAGGACCTGGCGGAGAAGCTGGCCCTGGCCCGCACCTGCAGCCTGGTGTCCGACCTGTCAGAGTCCGGGAGGGAAGGGGGGGCGCTCCGGGAGGAGGGGGGTCAGAAGTCTCCCGCCGAGCGGTTTGCGGAGAAGGTCGCCCGGAACAAGCGGATCATCCTGAAGGCGATCGGGAAGTGTGACTCCAGGCTCGTGGACCTGATCGAGCGCGAGCGGTTTCCCGGCGTGGGCCGGGAGCCGAAGCGTCCCAAGGTGTCCATCAAGCCCAGGAGGGCCCTCGGCGAACGGTCGCACCTCCTGGTCCTGAGGTTTTGCTATAGCCTGACCCTCCTCTTCATCTTCTATCTGATCTACCTGGTCTGGTTCCAGAAGATCTGACGTGAGAGACCCATGCCCCGACGCGCTGACCTGAAGAAGATTATGATCATCGGATCGGGCCCGATCGTCATCGGGCAGGCGTGCGAGTTCGACTACTCCGGCACGCAGGCGTGCAAGGCCCTCCGGGAGGAGGGCTATGAGATCGTCCTGGTCAACAGCAACCCGGCCACGATCATGACCGACCCGGAGACGGCCGACCGGACCTACGTGGAGCCGATCACCTCCGACATCTGCGCGGCGATCATCGAGCGCGAACGCCCCGACGCGCTGCTGCCCACGCTGGGCGGGCAGACGGGCCTGAACGTCTCCGTGGAGCTGGCCAGGTCGGGGGTCCTGGACCGTCTCGGGGTGGAGATGATCGGGGCCAAGTTAGACGCCATCGAGAAGGCCGAGAACCGGGAGCTGTTCAAGGCGTCGATGGAGCGCATCGGCCTCGACCTTCCAAAGGGGAGGTTCGCCTACTCGCTGGACGAGGCCCTCCGGCTGGTGGACGACGTGGGGTATCCCGCCATCATCCGCCCCTCCTACACGCTGGGCGGGGCCGGGGGGGGCATCGCCTACAACGCCGAGGAGTTCGAGGAGATGGCCGCGCACGGCATCGACCTGTCCCCGATTCACGAGATCCTGATCGAGGAGTCGGTGATCGGCTGGAAGGAGTTCGAGCTGGAGGTGATGCGGGACCTGCACGACAACGTGGTCATCATCTGTTCCATCGAGAACTTCGACCCGATGGGGGTGCACACGGGCGACTCCATCACGGTGGCGCCCGCGCAGACGCTGACGGACAAGGAGTATCAGATGATGCGCGACGCGGCCATCGCGGTCATCCGGGAGATCGGGGTGGAGACGGGGGGGTCCAACATCCAGTTCGCCGTGAACCCCGAAAACGGGCGCATGGTCATCATCGAGATGAACCCCCGCGTGTCCCGCTCCTCGGCCCTGGCGTCCAAGGCCACGGGCTTTCCGATCGCCAAGATCGCGGCCAAGCTGGCCGTGGGCTACACGCTGGACGAGATCACGAACGACATCACGCGGGAGACGCCCGCCTCGTTCGAGCCGACGATCGACTACTGCGTGGTCAAGATCCCCCGCTGGGCGTTCGAGAAGTTCCCCGGCTCGGAGGACATCCTGGGCACGCAGATGAAGTCGGTGGGGGAGACGATGGCCATCGGGCGGACGTTCAAGGAGGCCCTGCAGAAGGGGCTGCGCTCCCTGGAGATCGGGCGGGCCGGGCTGGGGGCGGACGGCAAGGACTTCGACCTTGCCGCGCTGGACCGGGACCTCCTCGCGCAGAGGCTCAAGGTCCCCAACTCGCAGCGCATCTTCTACATCAAGGCCGCGTTTGAGGCGGATATGTCCGTAGACGAGATCTATGCCCTCACGAAGATCGACCCCTGGTTCCTGCACAACATCCGGGAGATCGTGGCGTTCGAGAAGGAACTGGCGGGAATGGTGGCGTAAGGGGGTTCCTCAACACCTGGGATTGATTCTTTGACAAAGGGACTTGATGAATCGTTCGTTGACCTTGCAAGACCTCCTCTCCAAGATCGACCGCGCCGCGCTGCTGAAGGCCAAGCAGTACGGGTTCAGCGACCGGCAGCTCGCCCACCTCTGGAGGGCCGACGAGGCCGTTGTCCGGCAGCTTCGCAAGCGCCTCGGCGTCCTGCCCACCTACAAGACCGTTGACACCTGCGCCGCCGAGTTCGAGGCCCACACCCCGTATCACTACTCGACCTACGAGAGCGAGTGCGAGGCCGTGCGCTCGGACCGGAGGAAGGTCATGATCCTGGGCGGGGGGCCCAACCGGATCGGGCAGGGCATCGAGTTCGACTACTGCTGCGTCCACGCCTCTTTCGCCCTGAAGGAGGACGGGTTTGAGACGCTCATGGTCAACAGCAACCCGGAGACGGTCAGCACCGACTACGACACGTCCGACAAACTCTACTTCGAGCCCCTCACGGTGGAGGACGTCCTGAACATCGCGGAGGTGGAGAGGCCGGACGGCGTGATCGTGCAGTTCGGGGGGCAGACCCCCCTCAACCTGGCGCACGGCCTGGAGGCCGCCGGCCTGCCGATCATCGGCACGTCGCCCGACAACATCGACATCGCGGAGGACCGGAAGCGGTTTTCGGCGCTGATCGAGCGCCTGGGCATCCGGCAGCCCGAGAACGGCACGGCGACGAGGGTGGACGAGGCCGTGGCCGTGGCGGAACGGGTCGGCTATCCGGTCCTGGTCCGGCCCTCCTTCGTGCTGGGCGGACGGGCCATGGTCATCGTCTACGCCCGGGACGACCTGGCCCGATACATGGAGATGGCCATGGGCGTGTCCGGCGACCGCCCGATCCTGATCGACCGCTTTTTAGAGGATGCCCACGAGTTCGACGTGGACGTGGTGGCGGACGGGCAGGAGGTGGTGATCGGGGGCATCATGCAGCACATCGAGAACGCGGGCATCCACTCCGGGGACAGCGCGTGCGTGCTCCCGCCCTACGCGGTCTCGGAGGAGAACTTAGCGGACATTCGCCGGCACACCCACGACCTGGCCCGCGCCCTGAACGTCGTCGGCCTGATGAACGTCCAGTACGCCGTCCAGAACGGCAGGATCTACGTCCTGGAGGTCAACCCGAGGGCCTCCCGGACCGTCCCGTTCGTCAGCAAGGTCATCGGCGTGCCCCTGGCCAAGGTGGCCGCCCGCGCGATGGTCGGAAAGAGTCTCCGGGAGCAGGGGTTCACGCAGGAGGTGGACATCCGCCACATCGCCGTCAAGGAGGCCGTGCTCCCGTTCATCAAGTTCCCCGGCGTGGACACGGTCCTGGGGCCGGAGATGAAGTCCACCGGCGAGGTGATGGGCCTGGACACCGACTTCGGCCTGAGCTTCCTGAAGGCGCAGCTCAGCGCGGGCGTCCGTCTTCCGGAGCGGGGCGCCGTGTTCATCAGCGTCAACGACCGGGACAAGCCGGGCGTTCTGGACATCGCCCGGAGGCTCGACGCCCTGAGTTTCACGATCCTGGCCACGTCGGGGACGCAGCGGTTCTTAGTGGGGCACGGCGTGAAGGCGACGCGCATCCCCAAGCTGAACGAGGACCGCCCCCACATCGTGGACGCCATCAAGAGCAACCAGATCGCCCTGATGATCAACACGCCCCTGGGCGCGCAGTCTCAGCGCGACGACGCCGCCATCCGGCGGGCCGCCGTCCAGTACAACGTGCCCTACACGACCACCCTGTCGGGGGCCGCCGCGGCGGTGGCGGGCATGGAGTCGATCCGGACAAAACCGCTTCGGGTCAAGACGCTGCAGGAGTATCACCAAAGACAGACCACAGACCACAGACCACAGACCACAGACCACAAGGTTATAGGTCCTGTGGTCCTGTAGTCTGTGGTCTTGTGGTCCCGTCTGCCTTTCCGTCATCCCTCATGAAACGCCTGTCTCTGATATTGACCCTCCTCCTCTGTCTCCTCTCCTCCGGCTGCGTCTATTTCAACATGTTCTACAACGCCAAGCGGCGCTATCAGGAGGCGGAGAAGCACCGGGTAAAGGCAGAGGAGAACCCGAACGACCTGTCGACGAAGCGGCTGGCTCAGGACACCTATTCCCAGGTGATCGCCAAGGCCTCCGCGGTCCTGGACCTGCACCCCGACAGCAAGTATGTGGACGACGCCCTGATGCTGATCGGAAAGGCGGAGTTCTGGCGGGAGGACTACCTGTCATCCCTTCGAAAGTTCGCCGAGCTTCAGTCCAACTTTCCGAGGAGCGAGTTGCTGGAGGAGTCCCGCCTGTGGGAGGGGTGGGCGTACTGGAAGATGGGCCGGCACGCCGATTCCCGGCGCATTCTCCTCGGTCTGGCCCGGGAGGGGCGTTCGGCCTTTGCGGACCGGGCCGCGTTCGCCCTGCTGGAGGTCGGGATGGATCAGAAGGACTATGCCTCGGTCGTCCGGGAGGGGGAGGAGCTGCTCACCCGTCTCCGGGCCGGCGGCCTGAGGGCCGGGATCTACCAGAAGATCGGCGAGGCGCAGGCGGCGCTCAAGAATTTCAGCGGCGCGGAGGAGGCCCTGCGAAACGTCCTCAAGCACACCCCTTCCCTGCGCGTGGAGTATGAGGCCCGGGCCGCCCTGGGCGGCATCCTGGAGGCGCGGGGGGAGTTCGCGAAGGCGCGCGATCTCTACGCGGGGATGTTGAAGGTGAAGCGTCTCAAAAGGGGGTTTGAGGCGGACATCCGCCTGAGTCTCGCCGGGGCGCTGTATCACCTGCGGCAGGGCGACGAGGCCTACCGGCTCTGCAAGGAGGTGGCGGAGGCGTTTCCGCGCACGCCCCAGTCGGCCATGGCCTACTACCGGATGGGGCTGGTCGCCCAGCGGCAGAACAGGAAGTCCGAAGAGGTCAAGGAGCTTTTCAGGAAGGCGCAGCAGGAGGACCGGAACGCCCCGGCCTACGAACTCGCCCGCCAGCGCCAGGAAGATCTGGAGGATCTGGAGCGCTACCTTCAGAAGATCGCCTCCGACTCCACCGGGGCCCTCGACACGGTGTTTGACCTGGCCGAGTTGTATCGGCTGCGCCTCAACGAGCCCGATTCCGCCCTCGTCGCCTACCGGAGGGTGGCGGAGCGGGACATCACGAAGGACCTGGCGCCCAAGGCGATGTACGCCGTCGGGTGGATCTGCGCGGAGGTGAAGCAGGACAGCGCCGCGGCCCGCGAGGTCTTTGCCTCGCTGGTGAGGGACTATCCGGGCACGGCCTACGCGGAGGCCGCCGCGTCCTGGCTGAGCGACGGGACCGTGGCCAACGAGGCTGTGAAGGCCCGCTATCAGGAGGCGGAGCGCCTCCGCTTCTCGGGCGCAGACCCCGGGACCTATCTGCCGATTTTAGAGCAGATCGCCTCCGACTATCCCGGGGATGTCTACGCCGCCAGGGCCCTCTATGCCGCGGCGTGGACCTATGAGAACGCCCTCCGGGATGGGGAGGAGGCCCGGAGACGGTATCAGGAGGTGGCCGAGCGGTATGCGAAGACGGCCGTGGGGGGCCTGGCCAGCAGGAAGGTGGAGGCTATCATCGAGGAGGCCCGCGCGGATTCGCTCCGTCTGGTGGCGAGGGCCGATTCGCTCCGGGAGGCCGCCCGCGCGGATTCGCTCCGTCTGGTGGCGAGGGCCGATTCGCTCCGGGAGGCCGCCCGCGCGGACTCGCTCCGTCTGGCGGCGGAGGCCGATTCGCTCCGGGAGGCCGCCCGCGCGGATTCGCTCCGTCTGGTGGCGAGGGCCGATTCGCTCCGGGAGGCCGCCCGCGCGGACTCGCTCCGATCTGTTTCGGGGGCTCCCCCTCCGACGGACGCCGGGCTGGACACCTCCGCCCGGGAGGGGGCCGCGTCGTCGGTCCAGCTGCCGAAGGTCTCGCAGGCCGGGCCCCTGGTCTATCCCGACAGTCTGAAGCTGTATCCCACAGAAGTTCAGGTCTACATCAAGGTTCTGGTGGGGAGGGATGGGCGCGTCAAGGAGGCCCTCCCCGTGCGCGGCCCTGAGCGCTACTATGAGGCCGCTCTCGCCACGATCAGACAGTACATTTTCATCCCCGGCGCCCGCGACGGCCAGCCGGAGGAGATGTGGGTCGAACAGGTGGTGGAGTATTTGCCTCCATGATCCAGGAGACCGGCCGCATTCTGCTCCACGAGGCGGTGGCGGAGGGCATCTCTCTCCTTCGCCTTGAGGCCCCGCGCATCGCCGCCGCCATACGCCCCGCGCAGTTCGTCAACCTCCGGGTCGCGTCCTCGTGGGACCCCTTTCTCCGGAGGCCCTTCAGCGCCCTGCGGCGAGACCGGACGGGTGGATGGGTCGACCTGCTGTACGAGGTCGTCGGCCCCGGCACCGCGGCGATGGCGCGCCTCCGGCCCGGCGACCGCCTGGACGCCCTCGGCCCCCTGGGGCAGGCCTACAATCCTCCTTTGGAGGCCGGGCGGGTGGTCCTGGTGGCCGGGGGGGTGGGCGTGGTTCCCCTCGCCTTCTGGGCGGACGAGGAGGCCCTGCGGCGGGGGGACGCGGTCCTGCTGTTCGGCGCGGCCAGGCGGGGCCGGCTGCCCGACCTGCGGCGTCTCGCGCCGCCGGACCTCCCTGTGGAGGTCGCCACGGACGACGGGAGCGTCGGGCATCACGGGTTCGTGACGGACCTGATGGGGCGCCATCTTGCGCGAGGGGGCTGCCAGGTCTTCTGCTGCGGTCCCACGCCCATGATGAGGGTCGCCGCCGGGATCGCCGCCCGGTTCGGCGCCCCCTGCCACGTCTCCCTCGAAAATCACATGGCCTGCGGGTTCGGGGCCTGCGTGGGCTGCGTCGTGGAATTTCCCGCCGAGACGGACCCCTACCGCCGCTTTCGCCGCGTCTGCGTGGAGGGGCCGGTGTTCGATGCAACCCAGATTGCGTGGACATAATGGCCGACATGTCCGTTGACATCGCGGGGCTTCGCCTGCGCAACCCGGTGTTGCTGGCCTCCGGCACGTTCGGGCACGGGGCGGAGTACGCGGGGTGGATGGATTTCACGCGCATCGGGGGGGTGGTCACCAAGACGATCACGATGTCGCCCCGCGCGGGCAACCGCCCCCCGCGCACGGCCGAGACGCCGGCGGGCATGCTCAACTCCATCGGGCTTCAGAACCCGGGGCTGGAGGGGTTCATCGCGGAGAAGCTGCCCGCCTTAAAGGACCTGCCGACGGCCGTGGTGGTGAGCATCGCGGGCACCTCTGTGGAGGAGTTCGCGGAGATGGCCCGGCGGCTGGACGGCCTGCCCGGCGTCCACGCCCTGGAGCTGAACATCTCGTCTCCCAACATGAAGGACGGGGGGATGCTGTTCGGGTGCAACCCGAAGGCCGCCCACGGCGTCACCGCCGCGGTGAAGCGGGCTGCCCGGACGCCGGTGATCGTCAAGCTGACCCCCAACGTCACGGACATCGCGGAGGTCGCCGCGGCCGTGGAGGAGGGGGGGGCGGACGCGGTCGCCCTGATCAACACCCTCCTGGGCATGGCCGTGGACGCGCGGACGCGCCGGCCGATCCTGGGGAACGTCACGGGCGGGCTTTCCGGGCCGGCCATCAAGCCGGTGGCGCTGGCCATGACGTGGAAGGTGGCCCGCCGGGTGCGCGTCCCCGTCGTGGGCATCGGGGGGATCTGCACGGGCCAGGACGCGGTCGAGTTTCTGATCGTGGGGGCCAGCGCCGTGCAGGTGGGGACCGCCACCTTCGTCAACCCCACCTGCGCCATAGATGTGGTCGAGGGGATCGAGGCCTACTGCCGGGAGGCGAATGTGAAGCGCGTCGGGGAGGTCGTGGGGACGTTGAAGACATAGAAAGACCACAAGACCACAGACCACAAGACCACTGACCTGAAGTCTTTTAGTCCTGTGGTCCTGTGGTCCTGTGGTCTGCTTTATAGAGAGGTCACCATGTCGCAGGAGATCTCCTTCAAGGAGAGCATCGACCGGATGTTTGACCGGGCGGCGGAGACGCTCGATTTGCCTCCCGGCCTCGCCGAACACATCAAGATCTGCCACAGTGTCTATCAGATCCGCTTCTTCGTGAAGTTTCGGGACGGGTACAAGACCTTCGTCGGCTGGCGGGCCGTGCACAGCGACCACCGGCTGCCCGTAAAGGGGGGCATCCGCTTCGCCCCCTCGGTCACGCAGGACGACGTGGAGGCCCTGGCCGCCCTCATGTCCTACAAGTGCGCGATTGTGGACGCCCCCTTCGGCGGGTCGAAGGGGGGGCTCTGCATCTATCCGCGGGACTACACGGAGGCGGAGATGGAGCGCATCACCCGCCGGTTCGCGCAGGAGCTGGCGGAGAAGGGTTACATCAGCCCCAGCCTGAACGTGCCCGCGCCCGACATGGGGACGGGCCCCCGCGAGATGGCCTGGATCGCGGACACCTACCGGATGCTCTACCCGAATGACATCAACGCGATAGCGTGCGTCACGGGGAAGCCGGTGACGCAGGGGGGCATCCGGGGACGGGTGGAGGCCACGGGGCGGGGGGTGCAGTACGCCCTGCGGGAGTTCTTCCGGCACGCCGAGGACGTGAAGCGCGCCGGGCTGAAGGGGACGCTGGAGGGGAAACGGGTGATCATCCAGGGGATCGGGAACGTGGGCTACCACACCGCCAAATTCCTGGCAGAGGAGGACGGGGCCCGGATCGTGGGGATCATCGAGCGGGACGGGGCGGTCCTGTCGGAGAAGGGCCTCGACGTGGACCGGGTGGCGGACCACAAGCGGGAATATGGCGGGGTGAAGGGGGTTGAGGGCGTGGCTTTCGTCGAAGACGGGCGCTCGGTCCTGGAGGCGGACTGCGACCTCCTGATCCCGGCCGCGCTGGAGGGCCAGATCACGATGGAGAACGCCCCCAGGATCAGGGCCGCCATGATCGCCGAGGCGGCCAACGGCCCGATCACCTTCGAGGAGGACGACTATCTCCGGGAGCGCGGGAAGGTCATCATTCCCGACGTCTACCTGAACGCCGGGGGGGTGACGGTCTCCTACTTCGAGTGGATCAAGAATATCTCCCACATCCGGTTCGGGCGTCTCGACCGGCGGTACGAGGAGATGCGCGGCCAGCAGATCATCGAGATCATCGAGGCCATGGTGGGGCGCAAGGTCCCGGACCATCTGCGCACCCCGCTCATCCACGGCGCTGACGAGTTCGACCTGGTCCGCTCCGGCCTGGACGACACCATGCGGCAGGCCTACAACGAGATCCGCGAGGTCTTTCTCAGGGGGGACAGGGTGCCGGACCTCCGGACCGCCGCCTACGTCGTGGCCATCGAGAAGATCGCCCGCGCCTACCAGGAGCTGGGGCTGTATTAGGGAAATGCAAAGTGCAAAGTGCAAAGTGCAAAGTGCAGATTGAGAAGGTTCCTGTCCTGACGGTTGGCGCGTTCAGCTACACGACCCTGACCGGGCGGTGGAATACGGCGCAGTGTATCCTTGGGTTTGTCCTGGCAGGAATATGGTTTATGGCGTCCCGGTTAACGTGGAGGAAAGGCGGGAAGTAAGATGGATGGACTGTGGGGAGCCTACATCATGATCGGGGGGTTTGCAATCATCGTTTTAATTGCGGCGCTCTGGCCCTCTAAGAAAAAGAAGGACGTGCAGTAGCCCTGCAAAAATGCGAAAAAACTGTATGAGGTTATGAAGCGGCCCTTGCGCTGAGTGTCAGGTATCGGGAGTCGGGAGGGAGTCCTGACGTGAAAAAGAGAGTTCGGACAGACCCTATACGATCTGATCATCGAACTGAGGCGGTTTGACGAGGCCCATCTGTGCGCCCCCCCTCTGTCCCCCCGTGGACGGGGGGAAGGGGGCGAGAACAGATGGGCCTTTCTGCTTTTCAGGGAGGGCAAGGCCATGACACGAATGCTTGCACGCCTCGTTACTCCGTTTTGGGAGTGCGCAAGCCACGCTTGCGCCTTGTTGTCGGAAGCCGTGCTTCCGTCGGGCAGGACAGGCGAAGCATGGCTTCAGCAGTCCAAAAAGACCATCCCCCCCTCTTATCCCCCCGTGAACGGGGGGAAGTCCCCCCTGTGGTCCCCCCGCGGGCGGGGGGACAGGACTCCCTCCCCGTCCACGGGGAGGGCAGGGGTGGGGGCTTCTCCCCTCCCCCTTTAGGGGGAGGGGCCGGGGGAGGGGTTTCGCGCTTTTCGCGCTTTTCGCGATCCTGCCTTCTGCCCTTCTCGCCCAGGACCTCCAGATCCCCGCGAAGATCGCCTTGTAATCCTTTTCTGAAATGTGTACCTTTCAACTCATAGGGAGAGAGAATGGGCTGGTGGAAAGAAGTCTCGAAAGGATTCATTCAAACCGAAAGGAAGATTCTCAATGAAGACACTCTTATCCGTTGCTCTGTCTTTATGCGTCGCCGCTGCTGCGTGGGGACAGGCGCAGCCGATCACCAAAGAAGACCTGAGAGATATGGAAACGCGGATGAAGGAATACGTAGATGCTCGGTTCAGTTCGTTAAACACCAAAATTGACGAACGGTTCAGTTCGCTGAACACCAAAATTGACGAACTGGACAAACGGCTTAGCTCGCAGATTGATTCGGTGAAATGGCTCCTGGGGATCGCCGTGTTGTTTATCCTGGCAGTCCTGGCCATGCCCCAGGCGATGGGATATGCCCGGGAGCGACGGGAGGCCAAACAGATGGCAGAGATTATCTCCCGCATCGAGCGCATTGAGAAGCGTCTTGAGATTGTGTAGCGGACACGCTTGGTTCACAAGGCATACTTGGATGCCGGGAGGGATCGCCATGACAAGGATATGGGCACGGTTCGCCGCGACGGGGATGCGCATGGTTGCTAGACCTATCCCCCCAACCCCCTTTCCTGAAGGAAAGGGGGAGCAGGTGGCCTTCTCCGCATCTCTGGAAAGAGGCCAGAGAAAGGACCCCCCCTCTCCTTCAGGAGAGGAGGGCGGCGGGTTGCGACCTCATGGGAGCAACAGGCGGTTGGAGGGAACGGGGGAGAGGTCTCTTCGGGGATGGGGGAGGGGTCTGCTCTTCGCGCTTTTCGCGTTCCTTTCTTTCGCGTCCTTCGCGATCCTGCCCTCTGCCCTGTTCGCCCAGGACCTCCAGATCGCCGGGAAGATCGCCTTTGTATCAATCCGCGACGGCAACAGGGAGATTTACGTGATGAACGCGGACGGCACGGGACAGACTCGCCTGACCAACAACTCGGCGGCTGAGCGCTGGCCTTCCTGGTCGCCAGATGGGACGAAGATCGCCTTTATGTCAGACCGCGATGGCAACGGTGAAATCTACGTGATGAACGCGGACGGGACCGGTCAGACACGACTGACCAACAACTCGGCGGATGACAATAGGCCTTCCTGGTCGCCAGACGGGACGAAGGTTGCCTTTTTTTCAAACCGAGATGGAAACTATGAAATCTATGTGATGAACGCGGATGGGACCAACCAGACGAACCTGACCAACAACTCGGCGGTTGAGCAGGACCCTTCCTGGTCGCCAGACGGGACGAAAATTGCCTTTATGTCAAACCGCAATGGCAACTCTGACATCTTCGTGATGAACGCCGACGGGACAAACCCTACACGGCTGACCTTAGCGAATAGCGCAGGGCCTTCCTGGTCACCGGATGGGACAAAGATTACCTTTCATTCAAACCGCAATAACCCCCAAGACAGTGAAGTCTACGTGATGAATGCAGATGGAACCAACCAGACGAACCTGACCAACGTGCCAAACGATGACGAAGGGCCTTCCTGGTCACCGGATGGGACAAAGATTTTCTTTCATTCACAGCGCGCTGGCGGCGATGGTGAAATCTACGTGATGAACGCGGATGGGACCAACCCAAACCGGCTGACTAACAGCACGGGGAGAGATGTACAGGCCTCTTGGGGTAGGCGCATCGGCTCGACCACGGTAGGTGGCGTCCCGGCCTCCCGCGTGATGACCATCCAGAACACTGGCGCGCTGCCGCTCATCGTCACAAACATCACCTCCGTGGACCTTCAGTTCACGATCAGCCCGGCGGCCTTCACCGTGGCCGCAGGCGGCAGCCAGAACGTCACCGTCACCTTCACCCCCACCTCGGCGGGCACGAAGTACTCCACGCTCACGATCCTGAGCAACGACCTGACCTCCCCGACGGCCAAGCTGACCGTGAACGGCACGGCCACGGCTGCGCCGGTCCCCATCTTTTCCTTCTCGACAGGTTCGCTTACCAATACGAAGATCGTTTTTCCGTCAAACCGCGATGGCAACGATGAAATCTATGTGATGAATGTAGATGGGACCAACCAGACACGACTGACCAACAACTCGGCGGTTGACCACTATCCTTCCTGGTCGCCAGATGGTACAAAGATCGCCTTTGAGTCACGACGCGACGGCAACCCGGAAGTCTACGTGATGAACGCGGACGGGACTAACCAGACCCGGCTGACCAACAACTCAGCGGTGGACGATGTTCCTTCATGGTCTCCGGATGGGACGAAGATTGTCTTTGGTTCGTACCGTGATGGCAACGGCGAAATATACGTGATGAACTCCGATGGGACCAACCAGACACGGCTGACCAGCAACTCGGCAACTGACGCTGTGTCTCGGTGGTCTCCGGATGGGACAAAGATTGCCTTTCGGTCAAATCGCGACGGCAACGAGGAACTTTACGTGATGAACGCCGATGGGACCAACCCGACACGGTTGACCAACACCTCGGCGACTACTGAAGATTCTCCCTCCTGGTCTCCGGACGGGACGAAGATTGCCTTTCAGTCATACCCATCCCAATCATCGACACCACTGCAAGACGATATCTATGTGATGAATGCGGATGGGACTAACCAGACACGACTGACCAACAACCCTTTGAATAATGGCCCTTCGTGGTCTCCGGACGGGACGAAAATTACCTTTATATCAAACCGCGACGGCAACGAGGAAATCTACGTGATGAACACGGATGGGACCAACCAGACACGACTGACCAACAACTCGGCGAGAGACGGCGCACCTTCCTGGTCCCCCTTCTTCCGCACGGTCGGCGTTGGCACGGTCAACACAGGGTCCTCCGGCAACGCCACCTTCACCGTGACCAACCGGGGCAACGCGGCGCTCAGCGTTTCGGGCATCACCGTGTCCGGCACGGACGCCGGGCAATTCAGCGTGTCCCCGACCACAGCCACGATAGCGGCGGGGGCCAGCCAGACGTTCACGGTGACCTTTTCGCCTTCATCCGCCGGATCAAAAACGGCTTCTCTATCCGTTGCCCACAACGCCGGGGGCAGCCCGGCTACGGTGTCGCTGAGCGGGACGGGGTCGGCTGCGCCGGTCCCCATCTTTACCTTCCTGACGGGTTCGCTCACAAACACGAAGATTGCCTTTATGTCGGTTCGAGACGGCAACTGGGAAATCTATACGATGAACACCGACGGCTCCAGTCAGACACGATTGACCAACAACTCGGCAAATGACTTCAATACTTCTTGGTCTCCGGATGGAACGAAAATAGCCTTTATGTCAGATCGCGACGGTAACAGGGAAGTCTATACGATGAACGCCGATGGGACCAACCAGACACGCCTGACCAATAACTCGGCAATTGACGAAGAACCTTCTTGGTCACCAGATGGGACGAAGATCGCCTTTAGTTCAAGCCGCGATGGCAATCAGGAAATCTACGTGATGAACGCGGATGGGACCAACCAAACTCGCCTGACCAACAACTCAGCGGATGATCAAATCCCATCCTGGTCACCGGACGGGACAAAGATTGCCTTTAGGTCAACTCGCGATGGTAATACGGAAATCTACGTGATGAACGCCGATGGGACCAACCAGACACGCCTAACCAATAACTCGGCCTTTGACGCGTACGAATCGTGGTCGCCGGATGGGACAAAAATCGCCTTTACATCAGACCGTGACGGCAACAATGAAATCTACGTGATGAACACGGATGGGACCAACCAGACACGCCTAACCAATAACTCAGCGAGTGATCGCTATTCTTCTTGGTCATCAGACGGAACAAAGGTAATCTTTGATTCAAACCGCGACGGCAACATGGAAATCTATACGATGAACGTGGATGGCACTGGCCAGACCCGACTGACCAACAACTCAGCGGATGATCAGCAGCCTTCCTGGTCCCCCTTCCTGCGGACACTCAGCGCCGGCACGGTCAACACCGGGTCGTCCGGCAACACCACCTTCACGGTCACGAACCGGGGCAACGCGACGCTCAGTGTGTCGGGCATCTCAGTGTCGGGGATGGATGCCGCGCAGTTCACGGCGTCGCCCACGAGCTTCAGTCTGGCCGCAGGCGCGAGCCAGACCGTCACCGTGACCTTCTCGCCTTCATCCGTTGGCTCCAAGACGGCTTCTCTATCCGTTGCCCACAACGCCGGGGGCAGCCCGTCCACAGTCTCTCTGTCCGGCACAGGGGTTCAGACCGCCCCGGCCATCTCGCTCTCCCCCTCCCCGCTCTCCTTCGGCAGCGTCAACGTGGGGTCGTCCGGCACGCAGACCCTCAAGATCAAGAACACGGGCAATGCGGCGCTCTCTGTCACTGCCATCAACACGTCCGAGTCGTTCTCCCCGTCCACTATGGGTCCTCTGAGCATCAATCCTGGCGACAGCACCACCGTCACGATCACCTTCACGCCCACCTCTCCAGGGGCCAAGTCTGGAACGCTTACGATCACCCACAACGCGGCCGGGACTCCGTCGTCGGTTTCCCTGTCTGGAACCGGCGTGGATGTCACACCCCCTCCCGCGCCGACCGGCCTGACGGCCACAGCCGGGAACAACCAGGTGGTCCTCTCCTGGGTCGCCAGCGCGGCGACGGACCTCTCCCACTATGTCGTCTACCGGAGCACGAGCAACGGATTTACACCTGCTGCAACGGAT
>Ga0209399_10000882_pt1 | contig 16537 bp, 15 predicted proteins | sample OV2TP3_FD_184130 | JGI IMG/M metagenome (GOLD analysis project Ga0209399, IMG submission 184130) | Hot spring microbial communities from Beatty, Nevada to study Microbial Dark Matter (Phase II) - OV2 TP3 (SPAdes) (version 3) | ecosystem: Environmental > Aquatic > Thermal springs > Hot (42-90C) ... | reverse complement strand
AGACTTCGCGCCCCTCTACGATAAAATATTCGGCAAGATCTTCTATTCTCGCTTAAGGCGGGTCATCAGAGACCTGAATATCCCACATGGAGCTAGGGTGTTGGAGTTGGGGGCCGGAACCGGCACTTCCTTCCCTGCCTACCCCAACGACTGTGAGGTCATTGGAATCGACCTGGCCCCCGACATGTTGGCACGCGCCCGGGGAAAGATCAGAGAGAACGGGTGGACCCACTTGAAGGTCCTAGAGATGGATGCCCTGAAGCTCGATTTCCCGGACGACAGCTTCGATTACGTCACGGCCTTTCATGTGGTCACGGTGGTCCCGGATCCGATCAGAATGATCCAAGAAGCCAAGCGGGTGTGCCGATCCGGAGGGAGAATTGTGATCGTCAACCACTTCACCAGCGATTCTCCCCTGGTCGGCTTTCTGACAGAGGCGCTAGACCCGATGACCCGAAGGCTGGGGTGGCGCACGAATCTCAGACTAAAACCTTTTATCCGGGAGACAGGGCTCGATATCGAGATCGTCTATAAACTCTCCAAACTTTCTCTCTATACGGTTTTGGTGGGGTGCAACCACAAGGACGGATACCGGGGTTCTCCGCCGGCTCCATAGTCGAGAAGCGGATCTCAGGCGTTTTTCAGAACGATCCCCTCCAGCACGTTGGCTACGTCTTCGCATCGGTCGATAGCGTTCTCTAAAGTCTCATAGATCTCTTTCCACTTGATGACCTCGAGAGGGTCATTTTCCTTATCGAACAGCTTCGCCACCGCCGCCCGACAAACATAATCGCCTTCATTCTCCAGGCGGTTGATCTCAATACAGTTTTTCATGATGGAATCCGCTCCCTTCAAGCGGCGCAGCTTAAAAACGGCCTGTTCCACCTCCCTCACGCTCTTCACCAGGATCCCTACGAGCAGCATGGCCTCTTCCGTAGTCTTACCAATCTTAAAAAGGTTCAGGCGCTCGGCACACGCCTCAATATAGTCCAGGACATCGTCGAGCGAGGTGATGAGGTTGTGGATATCTTCCCGGTCTAAAGGGGTGACGAAAGTACGGTTGAGCATTGCGACGGTGTCATGGGTAACAACGTCGCCCTCGTGTTCAGTGTCTTTGATCCGTTTGGCCCTGACAGAAACCTCCTTGAAATCCCTGATCAATTCCTCGAGCTGGACCGCGCCTTCAGTGACCTTTCTCACGCTAGCCTCAAAGAAATCGTAAAATCTCTCATCTCTCGGAAGAAATCGCATACGTGTGCTCCTAGAGCCTCAATCTGCTCCTTGCTTGGTTGTTCCTGTTGGTGAGTCCTCTGCCGAAGAAAACAGATTACGGAAGAATCGAGAGATAGAAAACAGCCAGCTCCCCTTCGCATTCCCCACCAGTTCTCTAGCATCCTTGTAGAGTCCAGGATCGTTGACCAAAGCGCCGATGGTGCCTTCCCCTCTCTCGATCTTCGCGGTAATGCGGGCCAGGTCCCCGGTAGCTTGCTCCAACTGTCCCAAAAGGCGATCCGCGTAGGGCCGGTCGGCGATCAGCCTTTGGACCACCCCCCCTCCCTCCCGGAGCTGACGGGTGACAGTCTCGAGATTAGCGGCGGATCGGCGCAAGCTGGCGAGGATCTCCCTCCCGGCATCGGGATCTTGGATCAGCGTTCCTAAGGTACCTTCACCCCTTTCGAGCTTTGCGGTGGTCTTTTGCAGGGACTCAGTCGCCTGTCGCAGCTGGCGCAGGCCGACCCTTAGGTCCTCCATCATTGCTTCTCCCGCCTCCTTGTTTTGGACCAGCTGTCCCAACATCCCCTCCCCCCTTTCGACCGAGCGGACGATGTGCCTGAAGGATTCAGAGGCAGAGCGCAGCGAGACTGAGATCGCACGAAAGTTAGTGGCCATGTCGGCCCACTTTTCTTCCTGACCCGGGGCGACCATCTGTCCGAGGAGACCTTTCCCCTCTGCTATCGACTTGAGAACGGTCCTGAGGGAGCTGGTAACCTCTATGAAATTCTCGACCACACCTCCCCCTTCACCCAAGAGGGCCTCATAGTCAATGGGATCAACAGAGGAGATCAAGCCGCCAGGGGGGACCGGATCGCTCCGGGGACTCCCCCCTGAAAGCTCGATGAACTTATCGCCCAAAAGCCCCAGGGTGCGAATCCGGGCTACTGTGTCCTTGCGAATCCGGGGCGCTACATCGCCAACCACCTTGATCCTCACCACGATGTAATTCTCGCGTATATCTTGAGCGAAGGTAAGGCTCTCGACCGAACCCACAGTGACACCGGCGAGGCTGATGGGGGCTCCCTCTCTGAGGCCGATGGTGCGAGAAAAACGGATTTCAAAGGGCACTTTTGTTTCGAATAGACGCCTCTCCTTCCCCATTAGGAAGATGGTCGCGCCGAAGATCACAAGACAAACCAATATGAGCAGCCCAACCCTGATCTGAAGCGATACAGTAGGTTTCATCGACGCGTTTTCCTTCACCCGCTGCAGAGAAACTCGTGCAGCGAGAGGTCTGATGATCCCTGAAACTCTTCCCTTGTGCCTACGAGCCGGATCTGCCCTTGGTGGAGGAAGGCGAGCCGATCCGCGACCGCGAAGGCGCTCTGGAGGTCGTGGGTCACCACCACTGAGGTGACGTCCAACTTTCTTTGCATGTCACGGATCAATTCGTTGATTCGATGGGTCATGACGGGATCAAGCCCCGTCGTCGGCTCATCGTAGAGGAGCGCCGCGGGCCGCAGGGCCAAGGCCCGGGCCAAAGCGGCCCGCTTCTTCATTCCTCCGCTCAGCTCAGAGGGGTAAAGCTCCTCGGTACCCTCCAACCCCACCAGGGAGAGGATCTCCCTCACTCTATCCTGGATCTCCTCAGCCGGTAGTTCGGCGTGCTCGTTGAGCGGATAGGCGACATTTTCTCCAACGCTCAACGAGTCAAAGAGGGCGCTTCCCTGGAAGACCATCGCCACCTTTTTCCTCACCTCCCTAAGATCGCTTTCTTCCAGGCGGGATATCTCTAACCCGTTCACAAAGACCTCTCCTGATTCCGGGCTGATCAGGCCGTTCATGTGCTTTAGCAGGACGCTCTTGCCGGATCCGCTCCCTCCTAAAATCACCATGGTTTGGCCCTGCTCCACCGTTAAATTCAACCCGCGTAGCACCTCCTTGTCGCCGAAGGACTTGAAGAGGTCACGACATTCAATAAACCTGGCCACACCCATAACTACAGCTGGAGAAAGAGCTTGGTCAAGAAAAAGTCCGATACGAGAATCGTTATGGAAGTCATCACCACGGTCTGCGTGGTGGCTCGACCTACTCCATCGGCCCCACCGGTCACTTGGAGGCCATTGTAAGAGGCGATGGCGGCGATAAAAAAGGCAAAGAAAAAGCTTTTCCCCAAGCCGCTGAAGAGGTCTTGGAATCTTAGAAATTGGATGATCGAGTTCAGGTAAAAACCCCCGCTGATATCGAGTTCCATCACGCTAATGAAGAGGCCTCCCAGGATCCCCACAAAATCGGCCAGAACGGTGAGCAAGGGGAGCATCACAAACAGCGCCACCAGCCGGGGGAAGACCAATTTCTGTATCGGGTTGGCCCCCAAGGAGCGCAGGGCATCGATCTGTTCGGTAACCTTCATCGAGCCGATCTCCGCTGTGATCCCGGCCCCCACCCGCCCGCCGATCATCAGAGCGGTCAGCACCGGCCCCATCTCGCGAAGCATGGACACGGCAAGGATCCTTCCCGCGTAGGGCTTGGCGCCAAACCGTGAGAGATAGTTCCCCATCTGGAGCGCCAGGACCATTCCTGTAAAGACTGCGGTGAGGGTCACAATGGAAAGGGAGCGAACGCCGATGTGTTCCATCTGGGCCAGAATCAGGCGCCCCTCCCACCGATGACGGAGGCAGCGCAGGATTTCATAGACCAGAAAGCCGAGCCCTCCGAGGTATTCGCTGGTTGCTTCGACGGGATACAGGACCTTAAGGTTCCACCTCTGTGCGATCTCTCTCATGGGCGTTGCACGGCTCAGCGCGGGGTTTCGCTGGAATCGTCTCTCTTAAGCGCCTTTTCTTCCTTGGCGGTTTCCTCTTCGCCGCTTATCCCCTTCTTGAAGTCACGGATGGCCCTGCCGAGCCCGCTCCCGATCTGGGGAAGCTTGCTGGGACCAAAAACGATCAAAGCAATGATTAAAATGAATAGGAGTTCGTAAAAGCCCAGCCCGAACATAATGACCCCTCCTTGGTTCGGAAGCCGTCAGCCCGCAGCGCTCAGCTTTCCGGCCTGAGATCACAGCTGATTGCTGACAGCTGAAAGCGAGTTCTTGTCTCTAACCTCTCTTCTTTAAGGCGAAGAATACGGCGTGATCCCCCCTCTGTAGGCCCTAAACGAATATCTCTTTTCGGACATCGAAAAACTCCTTTTTTTGTAGGGAAAACCGCACTTCGTACCATATCAGATTTCAACAAGTCTTTTAAGCACGTGAGAAGGCCGGAAAGAATATTTGCAAATTCTCATGCTAACAGCTAAGAAGAGGAAACGCGAATCAAACATATATGAAATCACCTGCGTTAAATCACGAGGCGGTCCGCGAGCTGATGCGCGCGGCCAGTCCGGATCGCGTTCTGAGGCTCATCGGCAAGAGCCATCCCGCCGACATCGCGCTGCTGTTCAAAGATCTGGACGAAGCTGAGGTGCCCCGTCTCTTTGACATCCTCCTTTCTGTCCGCAGAGCGGCCAAAACCCTCAAGGAGCTGCCCCCCGACCTTCTCCCGGGCATTCTAGCCTTGATCGACGATGAAAAGGTAGCCCACGTGATCGGCCGGGCTGACCCGGACGATGCGGTGACCTTTATCGACAGCTTGCCAGAGGAAAGAAAAGAGAAGGTCCTCGCTTTAGCAGACCCCGACAGTAGGGAGAGGGTCAGGCAATTGACCAGTTATCCGGAGGGGACTGTCGGAAGGATTATGACCACCGACTATCTGGCCCTTTTGCCCGACACAACCGCCCAGGGGGCCATTGACAAGATCCGCGACCGGGGAGAACTCGAAACCTTTTTCTACCTCTATGTCGTTGACGAATCCGATAAGCTCATTGGGGTGGTCCCGATTCGCAATCTGGTGATCGCGCCACAAGATCGCAGCTTAGTTCAGATCATGATCCCCGATCCTATACGGGCAGATGTCTCCATGGACCAGGAGGAGGCGGCGCGCTTGGTGTCGAAATACGAGCTTCTGGCTCTACCTATCGTGGATCGAGCAGGCCGCTTAGTGGGCATCATCACTATGGATGACGTTATTGACATTATCGATAAAGAGACCACGGAGGACATGTATAAGATGGCCGGGCTGGAAGAGGAGGATCGAGTCTTCAGTCCGCCCAAGCTCTCTATCCAGAAACGTCTGCCGTGGACCACGTTAAATCTTTTGACCGCCATGCTCGCCGCATCTGTGGTGGGCCTCTTCGAAGGAACGATAGAAAAGGCAGTGGCCCTGGCGATCTTCATGCCCGTGGTAGCGGGGATGGGAGGAAACTGCGGCATCCAGACCCTCACCGTGGTGATTCGCGGCATCGCCTTGGGAGAGCTCGCGTTTTCATCGGCATGGCAAGCCATCTTAAAAGAGGTTACTGTAGGGATTACTGTTGGAGCCGTAGCCGGTATGATGGTGGCACTGGTGGCCTATCTGTGGAAGGGGAACCCGATCCTGGGATTGGTCCTGGCCTCGGCCATGATTATAAACCTATTCGTCGCAGCCTTGGCCGGAACCCTGATTCCTTTGGCGCTCAAGCGGATGCGCCTAGACCCGGCGCTCGGGTCCGGCATTTTTGTTACCGCGTTTACCGATGTCTTCGGGTTCCTCTCTTTCCTGGGTCTCGCCACGATCTTTCTCCATTACCTGACCTGACTCTCTTATCCCCGGGGCAACCGCCGAAGGCTTCGGGCCCCTTCTCATAACAAAAACAACCCCGCCAATCAGGCTGTCCAGGGCAACGATCATGAACCATAAGAGTCCCAAGGCAATGGCCCTTTCTGAGCTGGTATCAATCTGTCCGAGCAAGAACAAGTAGCCTCCCTCGCGCAACCCAATCCCGTTAAGACTGATTGGAAGCGCGCTGAATACACCCACCAGAGGATAAAGGATAAAGCAATAGGACCAGGGAATCTCCACATCCAGGGCTCGGCCCAAAAGGAGCTGTATCCACGCTTGAAGAAGGTGGACTATCAAGGACAGAAGGACCGTCTGTGGCACAATTTGATGATGGCTCTGGTAGATCCCTAATGCTAGGCTCAAATTTTGCCCAACGGCACGCTCTCTCTGCTCTAGAAAACGCTTCAGCAGAGGAAGAAGCGCCCAACCGAGCAGAAATCCCAGGGCTAGGGCGAAGGTCGGGGCGCGAACGACTAAAGGGAGAGAGTACTCCGGAAAGACCACGAGGGCCACGGCTCCAATCCATACCAGGACGGCCATCCCTATGGCTCGATCCGCTATTACGGAGATGAGGGCGTTAGCCGTAAGCATTCCCCGTTCTCTCTCCTCTCTCTTGGTCCGACCTCGGGCCAGGTAAAACACCCGGCCCAGATCACCGCCGACGGTGCTTGGCGCGAATAGGTTGAAGAACATGCCAATGAAGTATAACAAAACAAACTCCTTCAGGGGGTTCTTGAAACCCAAAGGCCGCGCCAGCAGGGCCCACCTCACGGAACTTATGACCTGTCCCAAGAAATAACCTACCAATGCGACGGCAAGGTAGGAGACGTGGGCCGAAGAGAGTACCCGGAGGAGTTGGGCCACGTCGACCCGTGAAAGCAGAAAAGACAGAAGGCTCAAGCTAACGAGAGCCTTGAGAAGAAACGTCAGGGTGGGGGGGATTATTTTCATCCCTTCAACGGAGGCTGGATAAGGACCTGATCCGCCTCTTTTTCCAACCCGTCGACTAACACCTTCCGCCCGACCACGTGAAGCCGTCCTTCACTGTAAAGCTGGATGGCCCTCGGGTAGATGCGATGCTCCTCTTTTAAGATCCTCGCGGAAAGGGACTCTTCACTATCGTCGGGGAAAACTGGCACAACAGCTTGGATGATGATAGGGCCTTGGTCGCACTCTTCATTGACGAAGTGGACCGTGCAGCCCGAGAAGCGCACCCCCTGCTCCAGCGCCTTCCTCTGGACATGCAGACCGGGGAAGGCCGGCAGCAAAGCCGGGTGGATATTCATGATGCGGTTGGAAAAGGTCCTGACAAACAGAGGGGACAACAGACGCATGAAACCTGCCAGGATGACCAAATCCACCTGCCTGGCTTTGAGGATTTCGATCAAGGCCTGGTCGAAGGCCTCCCTGGTAGCGAATTTTCGGTGATCCACCACCTCGGTCGGGATATGGCGTTCTCTCGCCCGCACCAAACCGAAGGCGTCTTCCCGGTTGCTAATGACAACGCGAATGGTCGCATCGAGTCTCTTCTCTTCACAGGCATCAATGATGGCTTGAAGATTGGTGCCACTGCCTGAGATAAGCACACCCAAGGGGACTTGCCGTGCCATAGTATTCAGAATCTCTTTCTGGATTCTGGCTCCTGAATTCTAGCTTCTGAATTTCTCAGGAGATGAAGCTAACTCCCTTTTCTCCTCTCCTGATCTCACCGACCAAGAAGTATTTTTCTCCCCTTTTCTTCAGAGATCTCTCCACGGCCTCTCCATGGTTCTTTCCGACAACCAGGATAATTCCCAGACCGTTATTGAAGGTCCGATCCATCTCGTTCTGAGTGAGTGCGCCGAATTTGCGAATCAATCGGAAGATGGGGAGGACTGGCCAGGTACGCCGGTCAATCCACGCCCGCCGCCCTTCCGGCAAGATTCTGGGAAGGTTCCCAGGTATCCCCCCTCCTGTGATGTGTGCCATCCCTTTTATCGGGTGATGATGAAACAAGTATTGGCTGACCCTTGCGTAGATCCGCGTAGGCTCCAGTAGCTCCTCCCCAAGAGCGCGGCCCAACTCGGGAATTCTGGCGCCGAGTCTCAGCCGCTTCATTTCCAAAAGGACTTTTCGTGCCAGCGAGTAGCCGTTACTGTGCAGTCCGCTGGAAGGTAGTCCGATCAGGATATCCCCCGGGACAATGGAGGCCGGATCCGGAATCTTTTCCCTTTCCACCACACCCACGGCAAAGCCGGCGAGATCATATTGCCCCTCAGGGTAGTCTCCGGGGTGTTGCGCCGTCTCGCCTCCGATCAGTGTGCATCCTGCAAGCCGGCACCCCTGAGCGATGCCGCGGACGGCCGCCTCAGCCACCTTCACATCGAGCCTGCCGCACACGAAATAATCGAGAAAAAAGAGAGGCTCGGCCCCTTGAGTCAAGATATCGTTCACCCCCATGGCTACAAGGTCAATCCCTATAGTGTCATGGACGCCCATCATAAAGGCGATCTTTAGCTTGGTCCCAACTCCATCGGTGGAGGAGACGAGGACCGGGTGGCGGTATTTCCGACTGTTCAGATCGAACAGTCCGCTAAAGCCTCCGACTCCCGCCAGGAATCCCGGGCGAGCGGTCTTGAGCGCAATGGGCGCAAGCCGGCGCACCAGACGAGCCGCGGCAGAAATATCCACGCCGGCGTCTTTGTAAGTTGTCCTTTTCTTGTTGGGCACTTTACGCTGTGATGAAAGAGCAGCCAATATTGAATCACAGTTACTCTATCGGAGTCTGTCCGACGGGCCTTTGACTTCTCCTAAAAGCTTTCCTTTTTAAGTTGGCTTCTTTCCAGCAGGAGCGCTCGTTTATCCTTTATCACAGATCTTTCTTGGCGCAAGTACCTCTCCACCACGCGTCTGAAGCGCTCTTCCACAACGTAATGCAGGCTCGTGGTCAGTTGAGGCTCAAGACCCCGAAGCTGCTTAAAGCTGCCGCCGGCCCCGGCCTCGAAGCGCTGCAGCCCTTGCCGAATGCAATGCTCGATCGCGGCGTAATAGCAAACGTTAAAGTGGAGATAGCGCTGCTCTTCGAAGGCGCCCCAGTAGCGCCCGTATAAGGCCGTATGATCTCGAACGTTAAATGTGCCGGCGATGACCCGAGAGCCGCGTTCAGCGAGGATCAGGCAAAGGTGGGGCATAAAGCGCCGAGACAATTCATCAAAGAACTCCCGAGTGAGATACTGGTGACCGTAATAGAGTCCGTCGATGTGGACTTTGTAGAGCCGAAACATAATGCGCAACTGTGCTGGCGTCAGCTCGTCCCCCTCGACCGCGCGAATGCTGATACCCTGATTCAAAATCTCGCGCCTTTCCCGCTTGATCTTAGTGCGCCGATCGCTACGAAAGGCATTGAGATAGTCGTCAAAGGATTGGTAGCCGCGATTCTCCCAGTGGAACTGCAGGCCGGCCCTGGGGATAAAGCCTAGCTGCTCCAAGATCGCCTTTTCCTCTCCCAAGCAAAAAATGACGTGAACAGAAGAGATTTGATTATCCCGCGCGATTTGCATCAGAGCCCGGCCCATGATTCGAACCAGCTCCTGCCTGTCTGCGCCACTGGCGGTAAGAAAACGCGAGCCTGTAACCGGTGTGAAAGGCACACCCACGAGCATCTTGGGATAGTACCTGATGCCGAGGTGGTGGGCGGCCTCGGCCCACTCGTAATCAAAGACGAACTCCCCCATGCTGTGAAGCTTCAGGTACATGGGACACCCACCCACCATCTCTCCTTCTCTTTCGACGATGAGGTGATGGGGGTGCCAACCGGTCTTTTCGCTAACGCACCCGCTTTGTTCCAGGGCGTCCAGCCAGTCCCATCTCATAAAGGGTGAGCCATGATTTAGCAGGCGGTCCCAATCGCTACCCTCACTGCTCCGATCTTGGGAAGTATTTTGATTGCCAATCCCTTTTCCATACCGCGCCGATTCTAGCATCTACCCGGCCGCACTGAAACCCCTTGGGAAGGGTTGTCCTCGATCCGACCTTTCCAATAAGCGTCAAATCATACCGAGCGTGCCTCTTGACCCGTCTTTGTCAGATCGGGGTTGACAATTTCGCCAAGGCCCCTTAAGTTATTTTATATGGTTGTCTACGACCTGATTTGCGAGCGAAGTCATCGTTTTGAGGGCTGGTTCCCAAGCTTCGAAGGCTATCAGGAGCAGGCCGCAAAGCGCCAAATCTCCTGCCCCACCTGCGGCACGACAGCAGTAGACAAAATTCCACACGCCTGCGCCGTCCACCTAAAAAAAGAGGTGAAGCAGATCAAGAAAGAACCGCAGCGCGAAGAAAACCCGCCTGTTCCTCTTTCCGGGGCGGAGGTGAAAGAGCTCCTTTTCCGACTCCACCATTATGTCCGAGAAAACTTCGAGGATGTAGGTCCCCAGTTTGCCGCCGAGGCCCGTGCGATCTTTCGCGGTCGCAGCGAAGAAAGGCCGATTTATGGAACGTCAACTCACGAAGAGCGAGGGGAACTTGACGAAGAGGGCATTCCGTACGTGACCCTCCCCAAACCCGAGCTGGACAGCTAAAGCACCATCCGTCGCTGTGATTCCTTCCATACTTTAAACCGCCGTCCCTTCAGCCCCTGATTCCTGATATTTTTGCCCCTTGTTCAGAACCGCTTCTAATCACATAAGATCACAGAAAAATTGGGACCCCCATGAGTCTAGGTGAAGCTTGCGCCGGGCGTTCAGCGGCGAGCTTTGATAAGGATATTTGCGAAGGTCCCCGAGCTTTGTAAAAAAGCTGCCGATTTCTTCTTTCTTTGCGCAGCCCCTATTTGACTAATAACTTCACCTATACTTGACCAATCACCGGGCATCCAGTCCGTAAGGTGCTGGAGACCCTTCACATTTTCCGCTTTGTAAGTAAAGTAACAAAGGCTTGACTGTTATTATACTTTTGGGTTAGAAAGTATCATAACTCTGGCTGTAACAGAATCTAGGTATAATAAGATGCAACCTACTGATTTCACGGAGAATAAACCTGGCAGGGTGATCAAGTCGCCACAGGACTATTGGGCCTTTATTCCTAACCCCCTCCCCCCTTCCCTCCCCCTTACCTGGGACCTGGTCCGGCAAAATTCCGAGGCAGACCGCGCGCTAAGTGAACTGGGGGGAGTGGCTAGGACTCTGCCAAATCCTCATTTACTTATTGGTCCATTTATCCGTCGAGAGGCCGTCCTCTCTAGCATGATAGAAGGGACAATAGCATCGCTTTCAGACCTGCTTTGCTTCGAGGCTGGAGGATCCGGCATCCCCAAACCACCGGATGTGCGGGAGGTAGCTAACTACGTAAACGCCTTAGAGCACGGGCTGGCTCGTCTTAACGAACTACCGGTCAGCCTACGCTTAATGCGGGAGATGCATGAACGGCTGATGAAGGGCGTCCGCGGGGAGCACATGACCCCAGGCGAGTTTCGTCGATCACAGAACTGGATCGGAGCACCAAGGTGCTCGTTGAACGACGCGGTTTTTGTCCCTCCGCCGGTTGTGGAGATGAACGAGGCCCTCGGCGAACTGGAGAAGTACCTGCATGCTCCATCAGATTTGCCGCCCTTAATCCGGTTAGCCCTAATTCACTATCAGTTTGAAGCAATCCACCCCTTTCTTGACGGCAACGGTCGTATCGGACGTCTCTTAATCACGCTGTTGCTATGCGTGGAAGGGTTATTGCGTCAGCCGCTCCTCTATCTCAGCGCCTACTTTGAACGCTATAGGCAGGACTATTACGATTTGCTTCTGGCTGTTAGCCGGGCTGGCAGGTGGCAGGACTGGGTCATGTACTTTTTACGGGGTGTGGCTGAGCAATCTCGGGACGCGGTCAAACGGTCAAATAGGCTTCTCGATCTGCGACAGGAATACCGCAGAAAGTTACAAGCGGCGCGATCGTCCGCCCTTTTACTTCACTTGGTAGACGAGTTGTTTTCGTATCCGGCAATCACTATTTCTATGGCTGCCAAACGATTGCAGGTTACTCCGCGCGCAGCGCAGCTCAACGTAGATAGACTTATAGATCAGGATATTTTAAAAGAGGCGACGGGCCGGAAGAGAAACCGAGTCTTTATTGCCCCAGGGATCATGAGCGTTATTGAGGCCCAGGAAATCGATTAATGGCGAGAACTAGGAATAGCAATAACGGCAAGCGCTTGGCTACGCCTCAGTCTTTAAACGGCGCGGTTAAGTCCATCTGCGACATTATGCGGCGGTCGAATTGCGCCGGGGCGCTGCAATACGTGCCGGAGCTGACATGGATTCTCTTTTTGCGCATCCTCGATGAGAGGGAAACCAGAGAGGCTGAGGAGGCCGAGGCGGTCAGCGCTGAGTTTACACCCTCACTCGAAGCGCCCTACCGCTGGCAGGATTGGGCTGCTCCCGGCGGGTCCAAGCGGAAGGGACTCCAAGATGCCTCGCTTGGGGCTTTTTTTGGTTTTGTTAACGGCGAACTGATTCCCCACTTAAGAAAGCTGCGCGAGAGGCCCAATGCGACCTCAAGACAGAAGGTCATCAGCGAAATTTTCTCCGGCGTTGAGCGGACAAGGATCGACACCGAGAGAAACCTCCTCGACATTCTGGACAAAGTCCATGAGATCAGCGCTGACAATGTAGATACGACTCACGTTTTTACCCTATCCCAGGTTTACGAAGGACTGCTGCTCAAGATGGGCGAGAAGGGAAACGACGGAGGGCAGTTCTTCACACCGCGCCAGATTATCAAGGCGATGGTCAAGGTCATCGATCCAAAGATCGGCGAGACTGTCTATGATCCGGGCTGCGGCACGGGCGGCTTCTTGGCGCAATCGTTCAAGCACATGGCCGGCCCTAACAACGCCAATATCACCTCGGCAGACCAGCTGGAGATCTTGAAGCGGCAGACTTTCTACGGCAGGGAGAAGGATAACGCGATCTATCCGATCGCGCTGGCCAATCTGGTGCTGCACAATATCGATGAGCCTCATATCTGGCACGGGAACACGCTGACCGGGGCGGAGAGTTATGGAGGTCTCTTTCAGGGCGCGCCTGCACTTTATGACATCGTCCTCATGAATCCGCCCTTCGGCGGCAAAGAGGGCAAGGACGCCCAGACAAGATTTGCCTATAAGACGGGGGCAACCCAGGTCCTGTTTCTCCAGCACGTCATCGACAGCCTGAAACCGGGCGGCCGCTGCGGTATCGTCCTCGACGAAGGGGTGCTGTTCCGTACCAACGAGACTGCCTTTGTCCAGACCAAGCGGAAATTGCTCGATGACTGTGGTCTCTGGTGCATCCTGAGTCTGCCGCCGGGCACGTTTGTGAATGCGGGTGCTGGCGTGAAAACCAATCTCCTCTTCTTCACTAAGGGCCAGTCAACAGAGAGAATTTGGTATTACGATCTCTCCGACATAAAAGTCGGGAAGAAGACGCCTTTGACGCTGGAGAAGTTCGAGGAGTTTTTCCGTCTGCTGCCGGAGCGAGCCGATAGCGAGCGAAGCTGGACGGTCACGCGCCAGGAGATCGAGGCGAAAAATTACGATCTCAAGGCAGTAAATCCCAATGCTAAGACCAATGAGGACACGCGCACGCCTGAGGAACTTCTGGACTCAATTGAAGCAAAGGGGCGCGAGGTGGCTGAAGCCCTGACCGCCCTGCGGAAGGGACCACCCACGAGCCAAGTCTAAACCGCAGGAACTCACACCACCTTCTGCCCGAACAGTCCGGCGCGGTAGGCTTCCTTCCCGCCTTCGGCAAACTTTCCTTCGCGGTAGCAGAGGATAAGGAAGTCGCGGAACAGTTTCAGAAGCTCATTGTGGCCAAGCAGGTAGACGGGATTTTTTGGATGGCCGAGAACCCGCTGGTCTTCCAACTTTCACGTTTTTGCAATTCCGAAAGTGCGATAATGTCAGGGCTACCAGCGATCGCGCCTGCCGCCACCGCCTCCTCCCCTTCTATCACCACCGAACCCTGAGCGCTTCTCTTGAGGCCGCGCCTCATTGACGGTGAGATTGCGCCCGTCGAATTCGGTTCCGTTCAGGGCCTGGATCGCCTTTTGGGCCTCGGCACCCGAACTCATCTCGACAAAGCCAAAGCCCTTGGACCGGCCGGTAAATTTGTCCGTGATCACCCGCGCCGACTCCACGGTTCCGTGCGCTGAGAAGAGCTCCTCCAGCTGCTTGTCGGTGGTGGCGTAGGACAATCCGCCTACGTAGATTTTGTTCGTCATGTTCTCCTCCTTTATCGAAAAACGTTAAGGTTTTTCACAGCAAAACGGATGGATTACCTTCTAGCCTCCAGCTTTAGGCTTGAGCTGCCGTCCGGCCTCGAGAGCAGCAATCCTCTGCGGGGTGCGGAGCTTCCTAAGGGCCGCGGCTTCAATTTGGCGTATTCGTTCACGCGTAACGCTAAAAACATTCCCCGTCTCCTCCAGCGTATAATCTGATTTTTCGTTGATACCAAATCGCATACGAATGATCTTTTCCTCCCTCGGACTAAGAGTTGCCAAGATTCTTCGCGTCTCCTCCTGGAAGTTACGATCGATAACTGTTTCCTCAGGGTCAGGAGAGCGCTCATCCCTGACCAGATCCCCAAGACGGCTGTCCTCCCCATCGCCTATGGGCGATTCGAGAGAAAGAGGTTCTTTTACCACGTCGACGATCATCCGCACCTTTTCTACTGGCATTGCCATTTGAACAGCGAGCTCCTCCAAAGTGGGCTGCCGACCTAGTTGGGATTCGAGGTAACGCACGGTTTGGGTGAGCTTCTTCACCATTTCAACCATATGGACCGGGATACGGATGGTGCGAGAGCGATCCGAAAGAGAACGGGTAATGGCCTGGCGTATCCACCAGGTTGCGTAAGTCGAAAACCTGAATCCGAACCGGTAGTTGAATTTGTCCACGGCCTTCATAAGCCCTATATTGCCTTCCTGGATCAAATCGAGCAATGGGAGGCCCCTGCCGCTGTGCTTTTTCGCGATGGCGACCACCAAGCGAAGATTGGCCTCGACAAACCGGTTCCTTATCAGAGCAACCTGGGCCTTGTTGTCAAAAATAGTCCTAACCCTCCGCTCAATTTCCTGGGCGGGCATTCCCATCTCCTTCTCTATGATTCGGATCGCCGCTCCTTTTTTTGCCTTTCCATGGACTTTCCGTTCGAGTTCTTTGAGCCTCTCGTAGGCGTTTTTATGGCCTTCGGCAATTAAATCGATTTGTCCCCGTTGAAGTTGGAGGCTCTTGATGGCGGCAGCAATTTTCCCCCTCTGCCGGATGAGTTTTTTATTGACCTGCTTTCCTCGCCGTTGTGTCATTTGCTTGTCCAGCTGGCCGGTCGTGCGTTCATAACTGGAGGCGAGACGCTGGAGCTTTCTCGTTTGTGTCCGAAAACGAGCCTTGAGGATTTTTTCATCGGTGAGGAGGTCTGGCGAAGTCTCGTCCTTATCGTTCACAACATCGCGCACGTCTATCAGCCCGGCAGCGACCTTTTCCGCCAGATCGAGCGCTACATGGAGTGCGAAAGGTGAAGTGAGGGTCTCTGTGGCGATCTGTGCCTCACCCTCCTCGATCTTCTGGGCCAGTTTTACTTCTTCCTCGCGGCTCAGGAGGGGGACGGAGCGCACCTCACGGAGATAAAGAAAGACCGGATTTTCTGCTTTCTCTAGGGTATCGTTTTCGAAATCAGCGTCCGGCCCTTTCGTATCCGGCAGTTCCTCCAGCCGGCCTTCCGCAATGAGTGGCTGTTCAGGGTCCCACCTGCCTTCATGAGGCTGCTCCTGCAACTCGACATCCGGCGAATCTCCCACCTCATCCGGTAAAAGGCCGGTATTCTCCGCATCCGTGAGATTATTGTAACCCATCTCTAAGCCGTGCGTGATTAGCGTTAATTTTCCTGTCAACTAACCGGCAAATCCTGCCATTAACACTGTGTCCACCAGAACCCGCTGTTACTTATTTTGTCATGGTCCGGAGAAGGAACGATGACTCAAGCTAGTCTAGTTAACCAGGATTGTCAAGTTCAAACCTTTACTCGGGTGCTAAATTATAGTATAAATAACCAACTATAGTTAATTACGCCGACGGCGCCATGAATGTTCCAGAATTAATTAGACACCGTCTTGAAGAATTAGGTCACGAGCAGCGGGACCTGGCTGCTGCAGCCGAGGTTACGGAGTCCTATATCTCCCAGTTGCTCACGGGGAAGAAGGCCCCTCCCGCGCCCAATCGGTCGGACATTTATGAAAAGATCGAGGCCTTCCTGAAACTCTCGACTGGAGAGTTGGCAAAGCTGGCCGATCTGCAGCGCAAGGAGGAACTCAAAAGAAAGATCGAAGAAGCGGCCAGACCGTTGTTTCAAGAAATCCGAGAACTGATTCTGCAAAAATGCAAACCCGATAAAGCCAAGAAACTGCGCTCTATTTTTGGAAAGGAATCCTTCGGCGAAATAGAGCGCCTGGTCACGCGAAAGCTTTTGGATGTGGCCAAGGGAGTGGCCAAGGAGAAGTGGAGAAACGAGAATTGGCTTCGCGTGGTCGCCCGGCTCAACCACAAAAGCTACGAGGAGATGCGAGTCATCGTTCTGGAGTTTCTGGATACCGATATCTTCAACCTGTCAGTGCAAAACTTC